>Ga0214473_10002376_pt1 | contig 23138 bp, 24 predicted proteins | sample RVTome_7_FD_203509 | JGI IMG/M metagenome (GOLD analysis project Ga0214473, IMG submission 203509) | Soil microbial communities from uranium-contaminated site in the Upper Colorado River Basin, Wyoming, United States - RVT98D197 | ecosystem: Environmental > Terrestrial > Soil > Contaminated >... | reverse complement strand
GGCGTCCGGTCTTCAGGAAGTCTACGGCCGCCAGACCGTCGTCCGCCGTCTCGACCCTGAAGCCCTTTGCCTCGAACGCCACACGCAGCATCCGCTGCAGGTCCTTGTCGTCGTCCACGATCAGGATCGTGGCGCCGGTGCCGGTCGTCTCTGGGGCCATCTCGGGCGGAGAGTCTAACGCGGAATCCTGGCTGATCGTCGATGGATGTGGTTGCGTCCCGTCACTTGGGCTGCGGTCTCGGCTCGAGGCCGGCGACGTAGGCGGCGAGAGCTTGCAACTCCTCGTCGGAGAACTCGGGATAGGGCACCATGGCCGGCTTGCGGGTCTTGCCGTGCTTCTTCGCCATCTCGGCCGGGCTGCGGATCCACGTCGTGCTCTACAAGGTCGAAAAGGGCAAGCGCACCGATCTCGACCCCCGGGGCGCGGGGGCTTTCGCTTACGGCAAGAGGTCGCACTGGGAGAACAACTACGGCGGAGCGCTGCGGGCGCTCAACGTCGTCGAGCAGCGGCTCGACGCCATGCTCAAGGACAAGGAGCTGCCGGCCTACGTCTACGGCGACCTCAAGCGCGAGGAGCTGGCCCGCACGGGCTCGGTCGTCCTCCACGAGCACTACTTCGCCAACCTGGGCGGCGACGGGAAGGCCTCCGACGGGGCCCTCGACCTGATCCAGCGCGCCTTCTCTAGCTTCCAGACGTGGCAGGCCGAGTTCAAATGGACGGCGAACGCGCTGGCCGGCGGCTCCGGCTGGGTCGTCCTCGCCTTCAACCTGCACACGGGCGAGCCCCACAACTACTGGGCCTGGGATCACATGCACAACGCCGTCCTGGGGGCGCCGCTCCTGGTGCTGGACATGTACGAGCACGCCTACCACATGGACTTCGGCGCCGCCGCCGCCCGGTCGCCTCGCCGGCCTGCCGGCGTCCGACCTCGGTCTGGGCCTCGGCGTGCGCCCGGCGCTCGTGGGCGGCTTCGAGAACACGGCTCCGGGCGCCGCCAGCGACGGAGTCCTGGAGCCGAGCCTCGACGTGACGAAGCGCCTCGGGCCGAACCTCACGGCCGGGCTCACCGTCAACACCGACTTCGCCGAAACCGAGGTCGACACCCGCCAGACCAACCTCACGCGCTTCCCGCTGTTCTTCCCGGAGAAGCGCACGTTCTTCCTCCAGGGTGCAGACATTTTCCAGTTCGGCACGGGCCTGGGCGACGGCCTCGTCCCGTTCTTCACCCGGCGCATCGGCCTCGTCGGCGGACAGGGAATCCCGATCCTGGCCGGCCTCGAGACCACGGGCCGGGCGGCCGCGACGAGCCTCGCCGCGCTCGTCGTGCGGACGCGAGACGAACCCGGGCTCGCGGCGGCCGAGACGATGGGCGGCCTGCGGCTCCAGCACAACGTGCTCGCCGAGTCGAGCGTCGGCATGCTCGCGACCTTCGGCGATCCGCTGGGCCGGCAGGGAAGCTGGCAGCTCGGCGCGGACTTCCGCTATCAGACGTCGCGCTTCCGCGGGAGCAAGAACTCCATCGTGGGCGTGTGGGGGCTCGCGACGGGGCGCGACGACCTCGCGGGCGCGCGCGAACGCACGGCCTTCGGCTTCAAGGTCGACTATCCCAACGACCTCTGGGACTGCTATGCGCTCTATCGCCGCGTCGGCGACGGCTTCGACCCGAGCCTCGGCTTCGTGGCCCGGCCCGGTGTCAACTCCTACGAGGCCGGCTGCGAGTTCTCGCCGCGGCCGAAGCACAGCTTCATCCGGCAGTTCTTCTACGAGTTCTATCCCACGCTCGTGACCGACCTTGGCGGACGTTGGGAGAGTTACAGGGTCTTCACCGCCCCCGTCAACTGGCGGCTCGAAAGCGGCGACCGCGTGGAGCTCAACGTGGTGCCCGTGGGCGAGCGGCTCGCGCGTCCCTTCGAGATCGCAGACGGTGCAGTGATTCCCGAGGGTTCGTACGACTGGCGCCGGTACCGTCTGGAGTTCGAGGCGGCGGCCAAGCGGAAGCTCTCGGGCCAGGCGACGTGGTGGTTCGGGGGCTTCTACGGCGGCACGCTGCACCAGGTCGAGCTGGAGGCGTCTTGGACGCCCTCCCCGTTGATCACGTTCCTGCTGAACGCCGAGCACGACATCGGCCGCCTCCCCGAGGGCGACTTCGACGTCACGCTGGTCGGCACCAGGATCCGTCTCAACCTTTCCCCGGACCTCCAGCTCAACAGCTTCCTGCAGTACGACACCGACAGCCGTACGTTCGGGACCAATACCCGCCTGCGCTGGACGTTCCATCCGCGGGGTGACGTCTTCCTGATCTACAACCACAACCTCCGCGAGCTGGCCGATCGCTGGCGACGCGACTCGAACGAGCTGCTCGTGAAGCTCCAGTACACCCTTCGACGGTAGACAGCGGCTCGGCCTCTCCACACCGTGATCTCGTGAATGCCCATGGTCGTGGTCTCCGCGCTGCGCCAACAGAGGCTCCCGTAAAGCGCTAGATGTCTCTTGAGACCCGGTGGGTTGCCCCCCGCGCCCAGCCGCCGTGCTCGAAGCTGCCCCGCCGGCCCTTTTCCGGTCCCTCATCCCCTACACTGGTTTTCCAGGACTGACACAAGGCGGTAGACTTCCCTTCATGACCACGACCGCGGAAGAGGTGCTCAAGGAGGCGCTCCGACTCTCCGAAGGCGCGCGCGCGCGCGTGGCGGCGGAGCTTCTGGCAAGCTTCGAGCCTGACGTCGAGACGCGCGACGGAGAGGCATGGATTGCCGAAGTGGGGCGTCGCGCTCGAGCGGCCATCGCGGGTCTTCCCGGGGTGACCTGGGACGAGACCCGGACGCGAATCGATGAGCGCATTCCCCGTACGCGCAAGTGACCCATGTCCGCTTCGCGCCGGAAGTCGTCGGAAGGCGACCTCGTTCGTTTCCCCGGCTTCAGGACGTTGACGCGACCCTCGAGATCCGGCGGCCCTTGCTTGCCCGCTTCCCTTACGCGCTCGTCTTCCTCGTCCGGGAAGACGAGGTGCGCGTCCTGGCCGTAGCCCACGCCAAGCGCCGGCCCGGGTACTGGCTCAGCCGCGTCCGACGGAAGGGGTAACGGCGTGCGCGTCGGCCAGCTTCGGGGCAGGCCGCCCGCTGCATCGGTCCGCGGAGAGGGAGGGCGAATGCCGGTCGCAGCCAGATCGATTCCTGACCCCACCGCCGAGAGCGAGGCCTTCCACGCCTTGCTGCTTCTCGCCGAGCGCCGTACCGGAAGGATCCCCCCCGACCGCCTCGTCCGCCATGTCCTGTCGGTCACGGCGCAGGCGGGCTGGCCGGTGCAACGCGCCGCGCTCGAAGCGGCGCTCCGGCGGCTCTCCGCTGCCAGGCAGGACGGGCTCGAGGTCGCCACGGCGCCGTCCTCCGGCCTGGGCGTATTCACGACGCGCCGCAAGGGTTCCGCTGCTCGGCCGTACAAGATCGTGCTCGAGCAGATCGAGCCGCTGCGGGCGACCTGCGACTGCCGGGATTTCGTCCGCAACTCGCTCGGCCTCTGCAAGCACGTGCTCACGGTCCTGGCAGAGCAATCGGCGACACTGAGGAAGCCCGGAACGGGTCGCACGCGCTTGCGGCCGCCGCGCGTGCCCAGGCTCGCTTGGGACCCGATCCGGCCGCTGGTCGGGCTCGGCGATTGGATGGAGCGTGTGCGGCTGGTGGAACCGTCGGACGGGGCGGGCACGCCGGCCACGGGGTCGGCCCCGCACGAGTACTTCCGGCGCGAGCGGGATGGGACGTACCTGCTGAAGGCGCCGCGCGACGACGACGCACTCTGTCGCCTGGAGATCGTCGAGACCCTGCTCGAAGCGGCCGCTCGCGGTGAGCTGGCCGTCGACCCGCCGCTCCTGGCGCTGCTGCGGCACGAGAAGGAGCGGCGCGCTCCCGTCGTGCGCGGCCGGCCGGACCGGACCGACATCGCCGGGGCGCTCCGCACACTCAAGCGCAGGCTCTATCCCTACCAGCGCGACGGAGTGCGCCGCTTCCTGGCTGCGGGCCGCCTCGTGCTCGCCGACGACATGGGGCTCGGCAAGACCGCCCAAGCCACCGCCGCGGCCCACGTCCTGTTCCGCACCGACAAGGTGAGGCGGGGCCTGCTCATCGTTCCCGCGAGCCTGAAGGACCAATGGCTGCGGGAATGGAGGCTTTTCAGCGACGTGCCGCTCAGCGTCGTCGACGGCAGCCCCACAGGCCGCGCGGCGGTGTACAGCTCCACGCAGCGAGGCTTCCTGGTCACGAACTACGAGCAGGTGCTGCGCGACCTGGACCTCATCCGGCGCTGGAGGCCCGAACTCGTTGTGCTCGACGAGGCCCAGCGGATCAAGAACTGGGCGACCAAGACCGCGGCCTACGTGAAGGCGCTGACCCCTGTCTTCCGGCTGGTGCTGACCGGTACGCCTATGGAGAACCGCCTCGACGAGCTGGCCTCGCTGCTCGACTGGGTCGACGACATGGCCCTCGAGCCGAAATGGCGCCTGACGCCCTGGCACGCGGAGTACGCGGACGGGAAGAGGGAGGTCGTCGGAGCGCGGCACCTGGACACGCTGCGGGCGCGGCTCTCCGGTTGCCTGCTGCGCCGCGGTCGCGGCGAGGTGATGGCGCAGCTCCCCTCGCGCACCGACACCGTGGTGCCGGTGGCGATCACCGACGCCCAGGCGGAGGCGCACGCCGAGCTGGATCTGCCGATCGCGCGTCTGGCCGCCCAGGCCCGCCGCCGGCCGCTCACCCCGGGGGAGTTCCTGAGGCTCATGAGCCTCCTCACCACCCAGCGGATCATCGCAAACGGCATGGCCCAGCTCCGGTTCGAGGACACATGGCCGGCCCTCGCCGCCCTCACGGGCGCCGACGAGGCGGCGCTCCAGGAGCTGGCGAGCCCGAAGCTCGGCCACATCCGCGAGATACTGACCCAGGTCGTGGTCCAGCAGAACCGGAAGGCCATCGTCTTCAGCCAGTGGCGCCGGATGCTGACGCTCGCGCATTGGGCGGTGAAGGACGTCCTCGCGCGCGCGGGCCTGCGCGCCGCGTTCTTCACGGGTCAGGAGGCGAACCGACGGCGCACCCAGAACATCGTGGACTTCCACGACGATCCCGCCACCGCCGTCCTGTTCGCCACCGACGCGGGCGGCGTGGGGCTGAACCTCCAGCGCGCCGCGAGCTGCTGTATCAACGTCGAACTGCCCTGGAATCCCGCCGTGCTCGAGCAGCGCATCGGCAGGATCTACCGCCCGGGGCAGAAGCACCCGATCAACGTCTACAACCTCGTGACCCAATCGAGCATCGAGGCGAGGATCGCCGGCCTCGTCGCCGACAAGAAGGCGTTCTTTTCCGGGCTCTTCGACGGCGACACGAACGAGGTGCGCTTCGAGCGCTCCGCGTCCTTCCTCTCCCGTCTCGAGCGAATCATCGAACCCGCACGGGCCCCGGAGCCGGCCGTGGACGAGTCCTCGCCCGAAGCTCAGGCTTCGGCCGACCGGGAGGCCGACGCTCTGGTAGCGGCGGCCGACGAGAGCGGGGGCGCTCCGGCCGCCGAGCCGGGGCCCGCGGCGGCCCGCCCGGCGGGCGCCCCCGGCATGGGCCCGTCGCCTGAGGCCGAGCGCGGCTCGCTCCCTCCCGCGAGCGATCTGAGGGGCTGGCTGTCGCAACTCAGGGTCGAACGTCGCGACGACGGGGGGCTCGCCATCGAGGCCCCGCCCGAGGCCGCGGACGGACTGGCAGCGCTCTTCGAGGGGATGGGGAGGCTGCTGCGAGAAGCCGGCAGGGTACGCGAATAGGAGACCTGACGTGAAGAAGAAGCGGATCGCAGACGGCCTGCGGGCATGGATCGACGCCCGGAAGCGGCATCACCTCTCTCACGTCCAGGTGCAGATGGCACGTGAGCTGGGGATGAACCCGAAGAAGCTTGGTGGCCTCGACAATCACCGCCAGGAGCGTTGGAAGCTCCCGCTGCCGGCCTGCATCGAAGAGTTGTACCGGAAGAGGATCGGACGCGCGCGGCCCGAGTTCGTCCTGTCGATCGAGGAACACGCCCGACAACAGGAAAACAGGAGAGGGGCGAAGCGCGAGGCCAAGCTCCGGCGCCGCAAGGCGGCCGCGGCAGAGGTGGGGGCGACCGTCGGCAAGGTCGTCGACCCAGGCCCCGGACTCGTCCGTGGGGACGACCCATCCTCGTAGCCGCGCGAGACGCGCGGCGATGGCTTCGCCGCGTGAGGCCGTCGCGCACCGTCGCGTGGGGCGTCCGCTTCCGGACCTCGGTGACGAGGGCCTCCCGAAGCGCAGCCCGACCCACTTCGGCGCCGGCGAAGAGGTCTTTCCGGGCCAGGCAAGGTCGAAGGATTTGCTGGAGCTGACGGGGATCGAACCCGTGACCTCGTGAATGTCATGGTTGAGGGCCTCCCGGTGCGCCAAGGGGACGGGGTGGGTCGTTACGGCTTCCAGGGGTCTACGAGGGTCACGCCACAGCCCTCGAAGTCAGGCAGGTTACGGGTGGCGATGGCGGCGCCCGCCAAACGTGCGATGGCTGCGATCTGGGCATCGAAATGCGAGATGGGACGGCCGGCGCGCCGCCGATCGGAAGCAATCTGAGCATAGGGTGGAGCCGCGTCCGTGCCGAATCCGAGGATCCGACCGCCGAAGTCCTCCGCGAACATGGACGTGGCCGCGGCTTCGAGCGCACTGCGGCGTCGGCCCCGTGGAAGGAGCATCAAGCCATGGAGGATCTCGGCTTGCGTGATGCTGGTCGTGTAGAGCGTGGGCGCCGGCTGGGCGGCCATCCACTCGACGACCCTCGCGGCCGGCGCCGGTTTCATCAACTCCGACAGCACGTTCGTATCGAGGACGATCATCGGCCAAACTTGGGTGGCTCCCGCATCGGCTGGCGGCTGGGCAGCCGAAGCTCGACCCCCCCGAGTCGCCGAAAGCGGGCGCGGATCGCGTCGGCCAGGTTGCCTCCCGCGACGATGTCTTCCGTCAGAGCAGCCCTCAGGAGGGTGCGAGCCTCTTCCTCCATCGATCGCCCATGCTGGGCCGCCCGAACGCGCAGCCGCGCTTTGGTCCGTTCGTCGAGCTTTCGGATGGTGATGCTCGCCATGCCTGGCCTCCTGTGCGATCGTTGATTGCAGTATAGGCAATGCTAGCGTGGCCGTCCAGTCCCCGTGCCGCGGCCGCCAAGGCACGGGGTGGAGCGCCGCCTTCTTCGAGGCACGGGGGCCTCAAGGCGTTGCTCGGCTGGCCCGATAGACAGGAATAGACAATTCGCCGTTCAGCGGATTCGGCGTCTCGCTAACTTGTCGCTGGAGTTGGTGGAGCTGACGGGGATCGAACCCATGACCTCGTGAATGCCATTCTCTTGGGCTCCCGGCTGTGCTGGCCTACCGCCACCGTCACCGTAGTAGATGGGATCGACCAGTCCTCTGATGTCGGCGTCGAACATCGGGGGAATTCCGCTTGTTCTTGTCGGCCCCGACGTCGTTCGCGAGGAAGGCCATGACGTCGATGGTGCGAGCCCAAGGGCTCCCTCACCGGCCCACGGCATCCCCGGTGGCCCTTGAGAGCAACTCCCGGACGCATAGCTGACTGATCGCGAAGCGGATCAGCAGCGCGTCGGAGACGCTCAACGGTCCCTGCCACGGGCCTTCGGAGAGGTTCGCCGTCGAGCGTTCCATGGTGGTGAACAGTTCACTTCCGTCCTAGCCGATCGCGTAAGGCGCACGCCCGAGGAACAGTAGACCCCCGCGACTATCCCAACCCAGTGAGTCGGGGCAGAAGGTCCCTTGCGACCGCGCTCAGGCTCACGATCACCACCCCCCGCTCGCCGTGCCGACCGAAACTCGCCGTCGTGCCGACGCAGTCGCCCTTCGGCCTCTTGACGCGGCTCTTCATCCCGGACAGCGTCACTCCGGCGCGAGTGGACGCCTGCCGCTGTGTGAACCCCTTGATCTCCGAGAGATCGATCGCCTCGCGGTCGGCCGGCGGGAGGGACTCGATCATGGGCGCCAGGCAAGCGGCGAGCTCCTCGAACTCGCTCGCCGACCCGGGGCTGCCCGCCGCGTCGGGGGGCGCCGGCAGCTCATGCTCCTCGCTCAGGGCTTCGCCGGGTTGCCGCTGACGCCTGAAGTGATCGACGATCGCGCTCCGGGCAACCTGGCACACCCATGCGGCGAGCCGGTCCGCCCCCCGCACTTCGGCCAGGTGCCGGTGGATGCGCAGGAACGTCTCCTGCACGGTGTCTTCGACATCGGCGGCGTTGCGCACTCCGCGCGACACGAAAGCACGAAGCCGCCGCTGGAACTCGGCGAAGACCACCGCGGAGTCCGCGGTCAGGCGACTGGATCGGTCACTGGCAGCCGCACGCTCTGGCATCCGCCTCCTTCGGGGCGCCGCAGCGACTTCTCCGACGGTTCGCAGCATGACTCCTGCTGCCGTGCATCGCAACACGCACTCTCCTTGCTGCGCTCCCTGCTTCGGAGCAAGCGCAAGAGGTTCTCGGAGTCCACGAGCGTCTTGGTCACTCAAACGTCCGCGCCAGCGGCTTCCAGGACGCCCCGCGCGGGCGGCACCGCGGTCTCGAGGTTCGCGTCGGTGCCGCGGCAGCGCGTGCAGACCTCGAGATCGAGGTACAGGAAGTCGATGGTCACGGTCCGTCTCTTCGCGTCCAATGCCGTCATGGTCGGGCTCTCCCTTCAGGTCTGAACGCCTTTCGGAATTCGCCTGGGGAGACGCGGGTCCAGGGAAAAGGACGCAGCCACGTGCCGTGTTTGACTCGGGCCACCCCAAGCCCCGATACTAGCGAGTGAAGGCGATGGAGTCCGCCTGAACCGCCCCGGGCAACCGAGGATGATGACTCCTGCAGACGCTGAAAAGGCCCTGTAGGAGTCGTCTGGTTCATGGCACCCACGCAGACCCCAGCCCCGCTTGCGACCCGGCCGGGCCCTCCCGATCCACAGCTGCCGGATCTGGGCGACACGCTGCGGCGTGCTGCGGCCGTCCTCTTGCAGGAACGAGCGCTTGAAGCGTCGCACCTCCTCGACCGCTGGCAAAGCCGCAGCTTTGTGGCGCTGATCGTCGGCGAGTTCAAACGGGGCAAGTCCACGCTGCTGAACGCCCTGATCGGCCAGGACCTTCTCCCGACGGGTGTCCCGCCCGTCACGGCTGTTCCGACGCGGGTGCGTTGCGGCCCTGGCAGTCGCGCCGTCGCGCACTTCCGCGATGGCGCGGCACTCAAGATCCCGCTCGCACGCCTCAAAGACTACGTCCACGAGTCCCGTAACCCGGGCAACCATCAATCCGTCGTCAGTGTCGACATCGAGGTGCCGGCCGGACCGCCGGCTGGCGTGGTGTTAGTCGACATCCCCGGCCTCGGCTCGGTTCACAAGCACAACACCGCGGTCGCGCTCGCCGCACTGCCCGAGGCGGACGCCGCGCTCGTCGTCGCGTCCGTGGATCCGCCTGTCGGCGAGGCGGAGATAGGCCTCCTGCGGCTCGTCCGAGAGCATGCGGCCCGGGTCGACGTCGTCCTCAACAAGATCGACTACCTCGACGATGCGGGCCGGAACACAGCCGAGGTCTTCACAAGGCGAACGCTCGAGCACGAAGGGTTCGGAGAAGTTCACGTATGGCCCGTATCCGCTCGCGACGGGCTGCGGGCGCGGGCATCCCACGACGACCTGGGATGGCGGCGTTCCGGGATGGAGGCGCTCTCCACCAGCCTCGCGCGGTTCTTCGAGCAAGACCGTGCGGTGGTGCTGGCCCGGAGTATCGCGAGGAAGGCCGGGCGCCTTGTTGCGCAGGAATGGGCCCTTATCGAAATGCAGCGTGCAGCCGCCGAGCGGTCGTCCCAGCAGCTCCGCGAGATCATCGAGCAGTTCCGGTCGCGAATGGCCACCGCCGAAAGGGACTCCGCCGAGGACATCTTAGTCTTCAGGCGGCGGTTCGACTCCATCTTCGCCGGCTACGCAGAACGGGCCGCCGCCGCTTGGAACACACCCCAGCGCGCGTTTGAGTCGAAGGTCGCGGAAATCCTCGCGGGTGACGACACGCGATCCAGACGCGAGGCCTGGAAGAGAATGGAGGCCGCCGCTTGCGCCTCCGCGGACGCCTTCATAGGCGCATTCATCCCTCAGGAAGGGCAGTACCTCGGGGACGCCTACTGCGAACTCTGCGCGGAGGTCGGCCGGGCGACGGCTGAACGTGCTCAGGCCGTCTGGCGTCTTGCGGCGGACCTCCTACCCTTCGAGCCACCCACCGTCGAGCCACCCGTAGCCGTTCCCGCTCCGCGGCCCACGGCACTGCAGTTCGGCTCGCTGCGCCTGCTCCTCGACGATCTCCAAGACGCGGCGGCCCGGCTCCTGCCTCGAGCTGCGGCCCTGCGCCGGCTCGCGGCCCAGGCGCGGGAAGAGGCTGAAGCGCGCTACGGCCGTGCCGTCGAACAGTCGCGGGAGACCTTCAGCAGGGGCTACGAAGAGCATTTCCGCGGCCTGCTGACGGCGTTCGACGACGCGTCGAAGCAGACGGCGAGTGCCGTCGCGCGCGCTCTTGCAGCGGCTGAGGATCGGGCTCGGGCTTTGGAATCCGGGAGCGGCGCTGTCGCTCCCCTCGACACGGCCCGGCGCAACGCGCTCCAAGGGCTGGGAGACACCCTGCGCCGGATCGAGGAAGGCGCCGCGACTCCCGGCCAGGCCTTGGCGAGCCGGAAGCGAGAACGCTAGAACGGAGGCGGCGATGCTAAAGCCCGGACCGGCCAAGAAGCTGATCGTCACCGTGAACGAGACGGATCGTTGGCACGGGCGGAGCGTCTACAACGCGCTCCTCCAGCTCTTCCAGCGTGAGGGGCTCGCAGGAGCCACCGTGTCTCTCGCGATCGCAGGGTTCACCGGCCGTGGAGCGATCCGGACCATCAATATCGTCGACATCTCCGCGGACCTGCCAGTGCGGATCGAGGTCGTCGATACGGCGGACGCCATCGACCGCGTGCTGCCCGACGTCTACGACATGGTCGAGCGCGGCCTCGTCGAGGTGCAGGAGACCCAAGTCGTAAGGTTCTCGGCGGGAGGGAGCGACCGCACTTCGGAAGCAGAGCGGGAGGAGCTGATGAGGCTCGTGGGCAAGGTGAAGATGCTCAGCGTCCACATCGGGGCCGATGACAAGTGGCAGGGCGAGCCGCTCCGCGAGGCCATCGTCAAGCGGGCGCGCCAGCTCGACATCGCCGGCGCCACCGTCTATCGCGGCATCCTGGGCTATGGCGCACACAAGCGCCTGCACAAGCACAAAGTTTTCGCGCTCTCGCAGGACGAGCCGGTCATGGTGGCCGTGATCGATACTGAAGAGAAGGTCGACAAGCTCCTGTCGGCCATCGACGGCATGGTCTCGGGACGCTGTGCGATCGCCGTCTCCGACGTGACCGTCGTGTGCTACGAGCAGCACCCGGGGCACGGAGATGCGACGCGGGTCGTCGCGGACGTGAAGCAGGCGTAGTCCATGACGCAGGTCTGGGCGCTCGCGGCGCTGTGGCTGGGCTTGGCCCTGGTGGCCACGCTCCTGTCGATCTGGCTCGGCGTCGCCACCGCGCTGTCCGAGATCGTGGTGGGCACGGTCGCCCAGCTCCTGATCGGCGCCTTCGTCGGGAAGGCCCTGCTCGGCACCAGCGAGCCCTGGATCACTTTTCTTTCGGGGACCGGTGCAATCGTCCTGACGTTCCTCGCTGGCGCGGAGCTCGACCCCGGCGTTCTCCGCTCTAAGTGGAAGGAGACGGCGGGCATCGGCCTGGTCGGGTTCTTCGCTCCCTTCCTGGGGTGCACCGCGTTCGCGTTCTACGTCCTCCAGTGGACGGGGCAATCGAGCTGGCTCGCCGGTGTGGCGCTCTCGACGACATCGGTGGCCGTGGTCTATGCCGTGATGCTGGAGCTGGGGCTCAACAGCACCGACTTCGGGAAGGCCGTCCTCGCGGCCTGCTTCGTCAACGACCTCGGCACCGTGATCGCTCTGGGCCTGATCTTCGCGCCGTTCACGTGGAGGACCGTGACCTTCGTCGGGATCTCCGTTTTGGTGCTGAGCGTGCTTCCCTGGGTCACCCCACGCTTCTTCCGCCGTTACGGTGGAAGGCCGTCGGAACTGGAGGCCAAGTCCCTCTTCCTCGCCCTCTTCGGGATGGGCGCCCTCGCGGCCTGGGCTGAGAGCGAGGCGGTCCTGCCCGCCTATCTCACCGGCATGGTGCTGGCGGGTACCGTGGGCAAGGACCATGCTCTGGTGCGCCGGCTGCGAACCGTGACCTTCGGGCTGCTGACGCCCTTCTACTTCATCCGAGCCGGCTCCTTCGTGTCGGTGCCAGCGCTGATCGCCGCGCCCGCCGCCGTGCTGGGACTGCTCTTCGCGAAACTCATCACCAAGACGGTCGGGGTCTGGCCCGTTACGCGCTTCTTCCGCTACCCGCGACAGGAGGCCGCGTACACGACCCTGCTCATGTCCACCGGGCTCACCTTCGGGAGCATCTCCGCCCTCTTCGGGCTTACGCATAAGATCATCGATCAGGCGCAGTACTCGTTCTTGATCGCCGCGGTGATCGGCAGTGCCGTTCTGCCGACGCTCGTAGCGAACGCATTCTTCTTGCCGAGATACTTGCTGCCCAAGCCCTCCCCCGAGCCGGAGGCCGCATCGGCGGCGTTGCGGGAGATGGCCCGATGAGTGAGGGACGGTGTAAGCGGAGGAGCGCATGATACCGAAGCGGATCCTGGTGGGACACGACGGCTCGAAGGATGCGGACGACGCCTTCGACAGCGCTCTCGACTTCGCCGCTCTCTGCGGCGCCCGGCTGCAAGTGGTCTCCGTGGCGACTCCGCCGGAGCCTCCGACGCGGGTCGAGACTGAGGCAGTCCTCGAAGGCGCGACCCAGCACTACGAGGAGATCTTCGAGGGCCTGCGGCGCAGGGCGAAGGAGCGGGGCGTGGAACTGGAGAGCCGGATCCTCGTCGGCCACGCCGCCGAGCAGATCCTTCGGCTGGCGGCCGACACCCAGGCAGACCTGATCGTGGTGGGGCACCGCGGGCGCTCGGCGATCCGCGAGTGGCTGTTCGGCTCCACGTCGCGCCGGGTAGTGGCCCACGCGACCTGTTCGGTCCTCGTGGTGAGGCCGAAGTGATGATGGAGCGCGTGATGCCGTACCTGCTCGTCGGAGTCGGCTCCTTTGTGGGCGGGAACGCACGCTACATCATGGCGAAGTGGGTGGGCGGGATGATCGACGCCCGGTTCCCCCTGGGGACGCTCCTCATCAACGTGGGCGGTTCGTTCATCCTCGGCCTGATCGGCGGGCTCATCGCACAGCGGACCGTCCCTCACGCCGACGCCGTGCGCCTCGCCCTCGGCGTGGGTTTCTGCGGGGGATTCACGACGTTCTCGACGTTCGAGTTCGAAACCCACGCGCGCTTCGAGGACGGTGTCTGGCTCACGGCCCTCACGAACATGTTTCTGAGCCTCTTCGCCGGCCTGGTCGCGGTGCGCTTCGGGCTCGTCGCCGCGAAGTCGTGGTTCTAGACGGGAGGACGGTGTGAAGCTCGAAGCGGAACAGGTCCTCTGCCGGTTCCACCTGTCGAACCTGGTACACCACGGCGCCGAGCCGCTCTATCAGTGGATTGTGGAGTCCGCGCACCACGAAGGCTTGCAGGGCGCAACCCTTCTCAAGGGCTTCATGGGCCTGCGGCCGGACGGCTCGCTCTTGAAGGAGAATCCCTGGACCCTCACACAGGAAGTCCCGGTGATCGTGGAAGTCGTGGACGGACCCCGCCACGTGGAGAAGCTGCTCGCCCGCGTGGAGCCCTCATTCAAGGACGGGACGATTACCCTCGAACGCGCTCACGTGGCCCTCTACCGCGGGGGAGAGGCCGACCTCAAACCGAAGGACATAGCGCCCCGCTGCGACGTCATCGCGACCAAGGAATCCAGCACGGCCTGGGAGATCAAGACCATGAAGATGCCCGAAGAAGGCGTTTTGCTGCGGATCTTCATCGGGGAGAGCGACCGCGAGAAGGGGCGCGACCGCCCGCTCTACGAGGCCATCGTGTTGCGCGCGCGCGAGGCGCACCTGGCGGGGGCCACGGTCCTGAAGGGACCCATGGGCTTCGGCCGGCACTCGCGCATGCATACGTCGAAGCTCCTGGAGCTTTCCACGGATTTACCCATCGTCATCGAGATCGTCGACGCCGAAGAGAAGGTCCGGGCATTCATGCCTGTCGTGGACGAACTGGTGACCGAGGGCCTCGTCACGCTGGAGGCGGTGAGGATCATCAAGTACGCCGCCGCGGCCGATGTTCGCTGAGCGCAGAGCAATCGGGGTGCGGCCAGTGCGGCGCTGAGGTGATGTGATGGCCACCCCCGCGCCGGCGATCCCCGAGCCGACATCGAGTGCGAAGGGTTGGCTCAACCGCACGACCCTTGGGATCTCCCTCGCGAGCCTGCTCTCGGACGTCTCCCATGAGCTGGCCACCGCGGTACTGCCGGCGTTCCTGATGAGCCTCGGCGCTGGGCCGGCGGCACTCGGCTGGATCGAAGGGAGCGCCGACGGCCTGTCAGCGGTGGCCAAGCTGTGGGGCGGTGTGACCGCTGATCGCGTCCGCCGGCGCAAGCCGCTGGCCTCGATCGGCTATCTCGTCACCGGCCTCGGGACCGCGGCGATCGGCCTGTGCGCCAACGCTTGGCAAGTGATGCTGTGCCGGGTGGTCGCCTGGATCGGGCGGGGCAGCCGCAGTCCGGCTCGCGACGTCCTGATGGCGGAGGGGGCTCCGCCCGAAGCGCACGGGCGCGCCTTCGGGATGGAGCGGGCGGGCGACGCCACGGGCGCCGTCCTCGGTCCGCTTCTGGCCATGGCACTCCTCGCGCAGGGCGTCGAGGCCCGGCACCTCATGTTGGCCTCGCTCCTACCCGGGCTCCTGGCTTTCCTCGCCATTGCCGTCCTCGTCGTCGAGGCGCCGCATGCGCCGCGGCAGGCACGCTCCGGTCTGCTCAGCGAGCTGCAGGGAACGGGCCAGCGCTTCCGACGGTACCTGAGCGGGATCCTCATCTTCGGCTGTGGCGACTTCTCGCGCACGCTGCTGATCCTTTATGCGACGCAGCACATGACGGGCTCGCTCTTCACGCTTCGTGGGGCAACTGCGGCAGTGGCCCTTTACGTTCTGCACAACGCAATCAGCGCCCTCGCGTCCTTTCCCATCGGGAGCCTCGCGGATCGGATCGGACACCGCCGCGTGGTGGTCGGCGGATACCTGTTCGCGGCCGCGACCACGTTCGGCTTTGCGCTCGCGCCACCAACGCCGGCGTGGCTCCTCATCCTGTTCGTCTGCTCGGGCACGTACATCGCGTCCGAGGAGGTGGCCGAGAAATCGTACGCGGCGAGCCTGCTCCCAGCCGCAAGGCGGGGAGCGGGCATGGGACTGCTCGCGGCCACGAACGGCGTGGGTGACATGGTCTCGAGCGCGCTGGTGGGAACGCTGTGGGCCCTCTTCCCCGAGCACGCCTGGGGCTTCGGCGTCGCGGCCGCGCTGCAGCTCCTCGGGGCAGCGCGCATCGCGTCGGCGGATCACGGCCATGCCACCGAGCCCCAGGGGATCGCTTGATGAAGGCCTAGCGCCATGAGTTTGGGCCTGAACGAGAGTCAAGTCCGCCGGGTCCTCTCCACGTTCACCTACGTGGACGACCTGCTCCGGTCCGTGGAGAGCCTCACGCACCCCGACCCCTCGCCGTTCGCGCGGGAGCGGCCGGATCTTTCTCCTGACGAATGCCGCCTGCTTCTGTCGTTCGTCTCGGGGGCGCGGTCTCGGATGATCGCCGCCTTGGACCGGCTGGAGATTCCGCGCCCCGAGCAGAACCTCTCCGCCCGACGGAGCGTCAGCACCGCGCTGCTCTTCGGGGAGATCTCGCTTTCGGAGCTGGAAACGCGGTCGCTGCGTGGATACGGTGCCATCGACGAGGCCGCCGGCGCCGAAGTGACGGCTCTGGCCGCCGACCTTCAAGCCTTCATGCGACGAGGAATCGATCTCCTCCGCGAGGAGGAGGCGGGCGGCCTCGCGGACCAGGTGGCGGGCATCACTGGAGAGGTGGGCACCATCCTCAAGGCCATCCTGAAGATCAGCACCGAACGAGGCCTGGCCGAGGTCCGGCCGCTTCTGGCCGCGGCGGCCGAGCGCGCCCAGGCCACGACCTTCGACGTCGGCGTGTTCGGCCGCGTGAGCTCGGGAAAGTCGTCCCTCATCAACGCCCTCGTGGGCGGTGACGTTCTGCCGGTCGGCGCAACACCGGTCACCGCTGTGCCGGTGCGCATCCAGAGGGGCGCGGCGGCGGTGGAGGTGCGCCTCCGCGACGGCCGCACCGAGAGCGTTCCCGTGTCGGAGCTGCCCTCGTATGCGACCGAGGAGCACAATCCCCAGAACAGGCGCGACGTGCTCTCCATCGAGGTCACGTTCCCCTCCGCGCCCGAAGGGCTGCGCTTCCTGGACACGCCTGGCGTCGGCTCCCTGGCCGCGAGCGGCTCCGCGCAAGCCTTCGCCTGGCTGCCGCGGTGCGACTTCGGCGTGGTGCTCGTGGCGGCGGGGACTCCGCTCGGCCGCGATGAGACTGCCCTCGTGTCGGGTCTCCGCCACGCCGGGATCGACTGCCGCGTCCTGGTCAGCAAGGCCGACCTGCTCGACGGAGCCGAGACGGAACAGGCGACGCGATACGTTCGGTCCGAGCTGGAGCCGCTCCTCGGTCCGAAGCAGTCCGTGGACATCCTCCCGGTGTCGACGCGGCCCGGACATCCGGAGGGGCTCCGGCAGTTCCGGGGCGAGGTCCTCGAAGCGCTGGCTGCGGACCATGTTCGCCGAGCCAACCACGCGCTCAAGGCAAGGCTTCGTCGCTTGATCGCGGTCACGGCAGCAGCCCTCGACGGCGGCGGGCAGACTCTGGGCACCGCCGGCCTCGACCTGGAGAAGCGGCGCGGTGCGGCCGCCGAGCAGATTGGCCGCGAGACGGACCGTCTGGCCGGGTCGGCAGGAACAGTCCTCGAAGCAGTGGCGGGAGCCGTTGCCCGAGCTTGGGCCCGCGGCGAGGACGGTGCCTCGGCCGGACGCACAGCCATCCAGGCCGTCGCGGGCCGCGCGCTCGCGTCAGTGCGCGAGGTCGTCGACGGGGCTCGAACGGGCGGCGCAGAGTCCGGCCCCGCGACCAAGCGCGTTCCGCCGCTCTTCGATCCTGAGTTCCTGGACGCCCTCAAGGCGCTGCCGCCGCCTCGCTACCTCCCCGGTTTCCTCCGCGACGGCGCCGCCCGTCGCGCCGTGGCGCCGCTGCTGCCGCACCTCGATCAGGCGCTGGCACGCTTCGCGGTTCGCCTGCGCGCCTGGAGCGAGGGAGCGCTCAAGGAGCTACGGCCACCCGACGAGATGATGGCGTCGGGACTTGTACGGCATGAAGAACTGGCGGCGCTCGAGACCCTCGTCGAACACGTCGGGACATCCGAGGCCGAGGGCCAAATCCATGCTCACTCGTTTCGGTGACGGCGCCGACGAGGGTGCCCCGCCGCGGAGACCGATGAAGCCCAGGTTCACGAGCGGCCGCGAGTGCCGGGTGTTCTCCGCTCCAAGCCCCGACGATCTCCCCGGCTACCACTCGGAGTTGATGGCCGCTGCGTTCGATCCCGGCGAACGGGTCCACCACCTGCTCTACGCGCCGCTCTACGAAGCCCAGGGTGGACCCTTTGGCCTTGGCGGAGGCTCAGGCTCCCACGCCTTGGCTGCGACACCAACGCGCTTTCTCGTGTCCTGCGATTTCCACCACGACGGTGCCGCGCGGCTCGGTTCGCTCGATTCCGTTCGATCGCGTTCTCTGGATCGAGCTCGGCGAGGCACTCGTCCTCGGCTGGCTCGTCGTGCGATTCTCCGAGGCCGGGCGGCTCCAATCCGAGACCGTGTTCTTCCAGTCTTCGGGTAGGCACCATTTCGAGACCGCGGTCCGGGCGTTACGGAGCCGCCAGCCGGGCGCCCCTCTGGGCAAGGGGGGCGCGGCTCCCGGATGGTTGGCGGTCGACTCTGCCTCGCCGCCCTACCTTCGGAATGAGCTGCCCGGCCTGGTTCTCGCACACGAGCGCGCCTTGGTCGTTCTTCGTTCCGCGGAGCGCTGGGGGCCTGAGGAAGGGCGTCGCGGGAAGTCTCATCGCTGCCTGAACCCGTCTGCAGTCGCCGCCCTCAGCGACCGAGCGCTCTTCCTCGTCGAAAGTGAGCGCCCATCGGAGCCCGGTGGCCTCGTGTTCGGCGTGAACGCGATCGTCGTGGAGCGAAACACTATCCGCGAATCCCGGGTCGAGAGGAAGGTCGTCGGAGATACGACTGTCTCTCGCCTGGTCGTGGAGATCCGAGTAGGGGGCCGGACTGGGCAGCTCAACGTACCGTTCGATGAGGAGTTCGGGGCGGCCGCCCGGTCAGCGACCGAGATGCTCGGCGCACGCTCGGTGGCAACGTCATGAGCCCGTTCGTGGGCCGCCGGCGCGAAGCGAACCTCCTGTGCGCAGAGCTCCAGGCCGGCCGCAATGCGATCGTGACCGGCCCTTACGGGATCGGTCGCACAGCCCTCGTCAAGTATCTCGCCCGAACGATGGCCGAGGAGTGGCGGTTCGTCTGGCTCGACGGTGGCCGCGCACCGGGACAACTGTGCCGGGACCTCGTCCGCGCTCTCTTCGCGCGCGCCAACGCTTCTGGCGTCTCAACCCTCCGCTACCAGCAGGCCCGAAGCTGGATTGCGAATCGCCCTCCCACGGACCCCCGCGGGCACGTGATCGTCCTCGACGACGTCGCGGGCATCTCGGCCGCGAAGCTCGATCTCCTCCGCAGACTCGTCCGCGTTGGCCGCTTCCGGCTCGTCGCCGTCGTGGAGACGTTCATCCCGGCGATCGAGATGGCGCGGCTTCGTTCCGCGCTGGTCGCGAGGCAGCCGCTCCGCCTCGGACCGCTCCGGCTCTGCGATGCCGAGCGATTCTTCGACGAGTGCGCGGCGGCGTTGCGGCTACAGTGGTCCCGGACCGACATCCACGGCCTGGCCGTCTCCGCGCACGGCTTCCCGCTCGGGATGCGGGAGCTCGTCAGCCGCAAGCTGAGACGCGGCGCCGCCGTTCTCGATCCTCCCCTTGGAACTCATCAGGCTGGACACTCGAAAGGAACTGATCCCATGAAGACATCGATAACCGCCGTTCACGCCCGCGAGATCCTCGACTCCCGCGGGAACCCCACGATCGAGGTGGAGGTGACGCTGGAGGGCGGCGCGCACGGGCGTGCGGCTGTTCCCTCCGGCGCTTCGACGGGTGTGCACGAGGCGGTGGAGCTCAGGGACGGGGACGCAGCTCGGTACGGCGGCAAGGGCGTGCTCAACGCCGTCGGCCACGTGAACGCCGCCATCGCCCAGGGGCTCCGGGGGCGCGATGCGCTTGACCAGGCCGGCGTCGACAAGGTCATGCTGGACCTCGACGGCACTCCGAACAAGGGAAAGCTGGGAGCCAACGCCGTCCTCGGCGTGAGTCTCGCGGTGGCCCGCGCCGCCGCGGCCGCGAAGGGCGTTCCGCTCTACCGCCATCTTGGAGACGATTCGGTGCACCTGCTTCCCGTGCCCATGTTCAACATCCTCAACGGCGGCGTGCACGCCAACTGGCAGGGCACGGACCTGCAGGAGTTCATGATCGCGCCGGTCGGCGCTCCAAACTTCCGCGAGGCGCTGCGCTGGGGCAGCGAGGTCTATCACTCGCTCAAGTCCGTGCTCAAGAAGGCTGGCCACTCCACGGCCGTCGGCGACGAGGGAGGGTTCGCCCCCACGCTCAAGGCCAACGAGGAAGCGCTCGTCCTGATCGTCAAGGCCATCGAGGCGGCGGGGTATCGGCCCGGTGAGCACGTCGCGATCGCGCTCGACCCGGCCTCGAGCGGCTTCTACGAGGACGGCCGCTACAACCTTCGGACCGAGTCGCGCCGGGTCTCGTCCGAGGAGATGGTCGCCATCTATTCGGATTGGACGAAGCGCTACCCGATCGCGGTGCTGGAGGATGGGCTCGCAGAGGACGACTGGGATGGCTGGAAGGCGCTGAACCGCGAGTTGGGCGAGAAGATCGAGCTGGTGGGCGACGACCTCTTCGTCACCAACGTCGAGCGCATCGGCCGGGGCATCCGCGAGAACGTCGCGAACGCCGTGCTGATCAAGCTGAACCAGATCGGCACGCTGACCGAGACGGTGGCGGCGGTCGAGATGGCCCGCAAGGCGGGCTGGGGCGCGATGGTTTCGCACCGCAGCGGCGAGACGGTGGACAGCTTCATCGCCGATCTCACCGTCGGGCTTGCCACCGGCCACCTCAAGACGGGCGCCCCGTGCCGGGGCGAGCGCGTTGAGAAGTACAACCAGCTGTTGCGCATCGAAGAGAGCCTCGGCGACAAGGCCGTCTACGCGGGGCGCAACGCCTTCGTCCGTCCGCGGGCGCCCAAGTGACGCCGGCGCGCTCCCAGGGCTGAGAATGCTGACGTGCGTGTCCTCGTCGTCTCGGACCTCCACGGAAACTGGCCGGCCCTGGAGGCCGTTGCCGCGGTGCCGCACGATGCGGTGGTCTGCCTGGGAGACATCGTCGGCTATGGGCCGCAGCCCGCCGCCTGCCTGCGCTGGCTCCGCGAGAGCGGCGCGCACATCGTCCAGGGCAATCACGATCGGGCGTTGGCGGACGACATACCGCCGCGCTGCCGGCCCGATTTCGAATGGCTCGCGGCGGCCACCGCCGACATCGCCCGGACACAGTTGAGCGACGAGGAAAGGGCCTTCCTTCGCGGACTCCCTCGCACGCGAGACCTCATGCTGGACGGCAAGCGCCTGCTCCTCCTTCACGCGACGCCGGCGGAGCCACTCTACAGCTACCTCGGGCCCGATCTGGAGGCGTGGCGCGCCGCGGTCGCCGGCATCACCGCCGACATCCTCCTCGTCGGGCACACTCACCTTCCCTTTCATTGCGACCTCGGCGGCCTGCAGGTCGTGAACCCCGGGAGCCTGGGCCAGCCCAAGGACGGCGACCCGCGGGCCGCCTACGCGTTGATCGAGGACGGTGTGCCGACGCTGGAACGCGCGGCCTACCCGGTCCACCGCACGATAGCCGGCCTGCGTGCAACGGGCGTGGACCCTGCCGCACAAGAGGTGCTTGGCGAACTCCTTCGGACCGGCCGGTAGGGGGAACGGCACCGGCCGGGAAGCCAGCCCCATGGCAGCAGCGCATCGTGCGGCGTGTCGGCACGCGGTCGGTCAGGGCGATGGAGTAACTCAGCGCCTGTTTATCGACCACAACAGCAGCGGAGGCGTGAGCACCGTCGTGGCCACGACCATGAACACAGCCGCCGCATAGGTTCCCGCGTCCACCACCGGCACTCCGGCCAGCGCGAGCTTGGCCCCGATCCCCGCGAAGATGAGCCCGACCTCTCCCCTCGGCATCATGCCGAGCCCGATGGTGAGCCGCCGGACGGCCGCGGGCGCCGCGAGACCACAGGCCAGCTTCCCGACGACCGCGGCCAGCGTAAGAAGGGCCGCGAAGCCGAGCACGGAGGCCGACGCGAACGACCGCAGGTCCACGAGCATGCCCATGCGGATGAAGAACACGGGCACCAGGAGGGCGATGAGCGGCTCCAGGCTCTCGTGGAGCGGCGGTTCACCGCGCTTCACGTGGTCCTCGAAATGCAGCTCCTCCAGGACCAGGCCGGCCGCGAATGCGCCCACGATCGGGGCCAGACCGGCGCGCAGGGCGAGGTACGAGAGCACGAAGCAAAGACCGAGCGAGAGCGCGAGGACCACGCCCCGGCTGCGAAGGGCCAGGGCCCCGCGAAACACCCGCGGCGATAGCAGCGAGCCGACCAGGAGCGCTCCCACCAGGAACACCACCGCCTTCGCCACGATCCAGCCCACGGAAGCCGCGGACAACGTCGTCCCTGCCGAAGCCGCCCTGATGATTCCGGAGACCACTGCAAGGACCACGAGGCCCAGCACGTCGTCGATCACCGCGGCGCCGAGGATGATCCGGGCGAACGGCTTCCGGAGCGCGTCCGCGTCCTTGAGCACCCGCGCGGTGATCCCCACGCTTGTGGCCGCGAGCATGGCCCCGAGAAACGCATGCAGCATCCAGGACTCGTTCGGCCGCAGCAGCTCGCCGACTCCGAACCCGAGCAGCATCGGCGTCACCACCCCCACGATCGCCACGAGCCCGGCCCTTCCGCCGACCGCCATCATCTCCTTCGGCGTCGATTCGAGGCCCACGTGGAACAGCAGCAGGACGGCGCCGAGCTCAGCCAGGACCGTCAGCGTCTCGCTGGAGGCCAGCGCCGAGAGATCCGGCCCACCCAGCAGGGCCGCATTCCCGGCCGCAATCCCCACCAGCAGCTCGCCGAGGACGGCGGGCTGCCGCACCCGCTCGAACAGCTCCCCGGCCAGCTTCGCGCAGACGATTGCGAAGGCCAGGGCCAATAGCACGGTCGGTACGGCGTCTGAGTCATGACCGGCGCCAGCGGCCGCCAGCAGAGATACCGCGTTCACGGAGCCCTCCTCACGAGAGATGCCACGAGACCTCGCCCACCGGGACGAGGCACACGGGGGGTTACTCGAAACGCGGGGGCGGGTCGCGCTGCGAGCTGGGTGTCGCGGCAGGAGACCAGGGCGTCAGCGCGGGCGGGTGGTAATCGCTGGCGCGGAGCATCATCCTCATTATTGCCCAGGCCGCCGCGCGACGAGCAGCTAGTGTCCTGTCCCAGAAGTTTCGCTGCATTCGAGCGCCGATGCATCCCGGCTGGCTTCGTTGCTCGTCGCTTGCATATCAGCGATATGCGCGCTCCTCGCGCCTCGCCAGCCGGGCGCCTCGGCGCTCTCGGTGCGACGCGAACCTCTGGGACAGGACACTAGGATTGACACCCGCTGGCCAGCAACACATGGTAGTGCCCCGTGCGGAGTCAGACATCAAACAGAACTGTCCCGGCCCATCCGAGATGTGTCGTCCGCCAGTGTGGATCGTAACCGCGCGAATAGGGCCGCTGGTAAAGGTCGTGGGAACTTGGTGTGGGTTGACGTGTGGATCGCAGATATGTTAGACTTCTGTAGTTATCTAGGAGGTCTAACAG
>Ga0214473_10002375_pt1 | contig 23142 bp, 18 predicted proteins | sample RVTome_7_FD_203509 | JGI IMG/M metagenome (GOLD analysis project Ga0214473, IMG submission 203509) | Soil microbial communities from uranium-contaminated site in the Upper Colorado River Basin, Wyoming, United States - RVT98D197 | ecosystem: Environmental > Terrestrial > Soil > Contaminated >... | reverse complement strand
AAGGCTCGTTATCTTCGGTTTTCATCGCGATTCATAGCCGACTGCGGCAACCCTCATTCGATCGTCACGCAGTTCGTTCCCGCCGTAGGTGCGCACACGAGCGCGAATTGTCCGCGCCGTCGTGGCTGTGCATCCCTGATTTACGCGCCTAGCTTCAACGCGTTCAATCCGCGCGCTGCCTGGGAAACCGTGCGGGCAGCACGTGCCGGTCCGGCGTACGGTCCGGCACGACGCGCGGCGATCGGTGCGGTTGGCGTGGCAATGCCCACAGGACGCGCTGTTCTCACGCGAATTCGAGCTGCCTGCCGAGAACAGCCGCATGCGTCGCCATGATTTGTACGTCCGGCTGTGAGCGGTCCCGCGCCGCACACCGGTCGAAAGCGTGTTCACGGGAGACATTCAGGAGGCTTGTGGTGAAACGGAGAAAGGGTTTTACGCTCATTGAGTTGCTGGTGGTGGTGGCGATCATCGCGCTGCTGATCTCCATCCTGCTGCCGAGCCTGGGACGCGCCCGCGAACTGGCGAAACGGGCCGTCTGCTCGGCAAACCTGCGCGGTCTCGGTCAAGGCAGTCACATGTACTCCAACGACAACGAGGAGTTCTTCCCGCACTCGCCCTACAAGGAGGCCGACGCGAGCGGCCCCGAGCCGAACTCGCACAACGTGACGTTCATCGAGTGGTTGTCGAGGGATTACACGGCACAGAAAACATCCGGCACGATTAGCAGCCTCCATGCCAGCCGCTCGCTGTTCCTGCTGGTCATCGGCGGCAACTCATCCGCCAAGGGCTTTGTGTGCCCAAGCTCGAGCGACATCGAAGACACGATGCGCAACAAGGTCGGTGGCAGCGAGACGGGCGCGCAGGCCGGCGTGAATCGCTTCGACTTCCGCGGCTACAACATGCTCAGCTACGGCTACCAGATGCCGTTCGGCTCCAAGGGCAAGCCGCGGAACGGCATGGACGTGCGTATGGCGCTCGCGGCCGACAAGGGGCCCTATTTCGAGGCCGGCAAGACGGACGAAGCGAGAGGCAATACGATCGACGCCGAGCGAACCTCGATGAAAGCCCCGGAATTCCCGGGTCTGGCGAATGAGATCCTCAAGCTGTCCAATGACCGGTGGCGCGCCTACAACAGCCGCAACCACAACGGCGAGGGGCAGAACGTGCTGTACGTCGACAGCCACGTGGAGTTCACGAAGAAGCCAATCGTTGGGATCAACTACGACAACATCTACACCTCCCAGGACAAGAACTTCACGCTGGAAGGTGCGATGAAAGGGAATAAGCCGAAGGATCGGTTCGGTCCGCTCACGAACACGGACTCCCTCCTCATTCCGTAGTCAGTGCCGCTGGCCCTGACGACCGACGGGGCGGTCGGGAACGGAAAGGCCCGCCGCCCCGTCGTCGCGCGCGGAGTTCCGTGCGTGGGCTGGCGGTCGGCCGCCGTCGCGGCGCGGGCATGCCGCAGTGGTCGCGGGAGCATCGGCCGCCCCGCTCCGTCGGGGCAGAGCAATTTCGCGCGCGAGTTTAGCCGATGAAATGCTTTGGCTTGTGTTTCGGCCCTGCCGGGCTACGATAACGGATTACGCTCATAGGCTGGGCCGTGGGCGGAACGCGGAACCGCGCCGATGAACCCGCACGAGATCGACGACGCTGAACTGAAGCGTCAACTGGACGATGCCCTGGGCGCGCTGGCCCCCGCGGACCTGGAGCGCCTGTCCCACCCGGGGCCGACCGCGCCGCAGGCCGACGAGCGCGGGCGCATCCGCGGCCGCATCGTCAGCCTGCGGGGGGCGGATGTCTTTGTCGACATCGGCGGCAAGAGCGAGGGGCTTCTTTCGATCGACGAGTTCGAGCCTGACCAGCCGCCGACGGTCGGTCAGGTCCTCGATCTGGTCCCTCAGGGCTTCGACAAAGACCTCGGCCTGATGCGCCTCTCCCTACGCGAGACCAAGCTTCAGGTCGAAATGGATACGGTGCGCGTCGGCGACGTCGTCAAGGCCCGCGTGACCGGCAGCAACATCGGCGGGCTGGAGCTGCGCGTCGGCGGCGCCCGCGGCTTCATGCCCATGAGCCAAGTCGATCTGGTGCGGCACGACGACTTCTCCGGCTTCATCGGCCACTGGCTGGAGTGCGAGGTGACCGAGGTCGATCGCAAAGGCCGGAACCTCGTGCTCAGCCGCCGCAAGGTGCTCGAGCGGCAGCGTGAGGAGGAGCGGCAGCAGCTTCGTTTTCAGCTCGCCGAGGGTCAAGTGCGCGAGGGCAAGGTCGTGCGGCTCGTGGACTTCGGCGCGTTCGTCGACCTCGGGGGCCTGGAAGGGCTGCTGCACGTGAGCGACCTGAGCTGGGCCCGCGTGGGGCATCCTTCCGAGCTGCTCAAGGTCGGCGACGAGATCGACGTCCAGATCCTTAGGATCGACCTGGTCAAAGACCGCATCTCGCTGGGCCTAAAGCAGACGACGCCTGACCCCTGGAGGCTGGTGCCGGCCAACTACGCCGCGGGCCAGACGGTGCAGGGCCGCGTCGTCAAGCTGATGAACTTCGGGGCGTTCGTCGAGTTGGAGCCGGGCGTCGAAGGACTGATCCCGGTCAGCGAGCTGAGCTGGACGCAGCACGTGCGTCACCCGAGGGACATCCTCAAGGAGCGCGACCACGTCCGCGTGTCGATCTTGGCACTGGACCCGGCTGCCCGAAAGCTCACCCTCAGCCTCAAGGCGCTCGAACAAGATCCCTGGGTGGGCATTCAGGAGCGCTACCCGCCCGATGCCGTCGTGAGCGGGGCTGTCATGCGCCTGGCCGACTTCGGCGCGTTCGTGCGACTGGAAGAAGGCGTCGACGGGCTGGTACACATCTCGCAACTGTCGAACCAGCGCGTCCAGCGCGTGGGCGACGTGGTCAACGTGGGCGACGTCGTGCAGGTCCGCGTGCTGTCGGTCGATCCCGAGCAGCGGCGCATCTCGCTGTCCATGAAGGCAGCGCTTCCAGAGCCGACCCCGGGCGAGCCGGCTCCGACGGCAGCGGCGCCGGCGCACGTCGAGAAAAAGCGCAAGAAGCCGCTCCGCGGCGGCCTGTCCTGGTAATTCACTGTCAACCGTACGGAACGAAATGTAGCGACCGGCCTCCGTGCCGGCCGTAGCGCAAGTGGTCACGCGCCACTGCCTATCCAGTAGCGGAAGACACGGATCGATGCGCTGGCACGCGAAGTTCACGACGCAATGTTCGGCGCCACCGGCCCTTCCAGGCTCCGCCACAAATACCACGTGGCGTACGTGCGATACGGGCGCCAGCGCTCGCCGAGCGCCAGCAAAGCAGCGTGGTCGGGCAGCGCGTCCAGCCTCAGAAACCGCTGCACGGCCTTCCGCAACCCCAGATCATCCACCGGCCAGACGTCGGGTCGCTCCAGGCAGAAGATCAGCAGCATTTCGGCGGTCCAGCGGCCGACACCCTTCAGGCGCGTCGTCGCCGCGATGACCTCTTCATCCGACATCGTGCGCAGCTTCCGCGCGGAAAGCTCACCGGAGGCAAACGCCTCGGCCAGGCCGCGCACGTAGGCGGCCTTTTGCCGGGACAAGCCTGCACGGCGCAGTTGATCTTCATCGAGCTGCACGACGCCTGCGGAGGTGATTCGCCGGCGCGGGCAGAGGTTCTTGAGTCGCCGGTACATCGCCGCCGCCGCGCCCATCGACACCTGCTGGTGGATGATCGAGCCCACCAAGGCCGTGAACGGGTTGCGGGTGATGATCGGGCGATACGGTCCAATCCGCCGGATCAGCGCTGCCAGGCGCCGATCCTGGCGGGACAGATATCGGGCCACCGCATCGCCGTCGAGCGGCGGTGAAGCGCCGCGGCTGGTCCTGCGAGACTCAGCCCGAGACCGTCTGTCCTGCACGGCGCGTCCCACGATCTGGCTACCGCTTGCGATGGAGTACCTCGGACCAGTGGATATAGCCGCTGTCGAGGTCGAAGTACTCGCCGTCTTTGTAGACGCGGTCGCCGTGGAAGCGCAACCGATCGACCCACCCGTTCTGGTAGAGGAGATGCAGCACCAGGTCACCATTGATCGCGAAGCGGCTGGCGAGGGTCGTCCCCGCCGGCCCGTCGTGCATCTCCGGCGCGGCCTGGCTGACCGATAGGCCAATCTTCGTCAATTCGTACAACGCGATGCGACCGTCAGCCAGATCGTCCGCACGCTTGAGGAGGAGGATCAGGTGCGTGCGGTCGCCGAGGTCCGGCAGGCCCTTCATTCCACCGCGCTGCGAGAGAATCTCGAGCCGGACGGCCGGCGCGTCGTCGATCGTGGTGGGCTCGATCTTCAGGTGCGTGGGATACGTACCGTGGTCCACGGCCTCGCGCGTCGCCGCCTGGTCCTCTTCCTGCGCCGTCCACTTGTCGAGCACAAAGACGCCGGTGCCCTCCCAGACGCCGGTCGGAATCTCCGCCCGGCGAGACGGTCCAGTGCAGCCGACGCAAAGCCCCAGCATGGCGGTGGTGAGACCGATCGCAAAACCGCGCGTCATCATGCGCTCCTACTGCTGCACCTTGCGGGCGGCGATGAGGATATCCAGCCGCTACGCGTCATCGCGCCACATAGATCGGCTCCGGCGACTGCAAGATGCGCTCACGGCGAATGTAGTTCTCGCTGCCTTCGATCGTGGCGCGCGAAACAAGATCGACCTCCCGCCCGAACAGTCGTTTCAGATCCACCTCCATGCGCACCATGTCCAGCAGTGTCCACGTCGCCCCGGGGGCAAACGTGACCAGCACATCCACATCGCTATCCGGGCGAAAGTCCTCACGGAGCACCGAACCAAACCAGCAGGACTCGGTGATCTGCCGATGCTCGCAGAACGCGGCGATGTCAGCTTTGGGGTTTCGAGCTTCATCCGCGTGCCATGATAGGGTCACCGGGCCAAGCATGGTAGAGAATCGCTGGCCGGCCCAGGCGCCGCGCTAGTCGCGCGTGACCCGGATGAACACGACATGGCCAACGTCGTCGATCACTACTTCGCCGTGAGTGCCGTCCGCGCCCGGCGGGATCACGTAACGGCGCCCTTTGACCCGGATCGTCGGGTTAAACCAGGGATAGCGTTCGGCGGGCTGGAAATAAAGCTGATCGCCGGACTCGCGCGACGCGGCTGACCCGGCGCTCTGCGGCAAGTACATCCGCTCCGGGCCGAGCGCTTCCGGCTGAACGCCGACCAGACCGGGCGAGCTGGCGAGGAACTGGTCGATCTCCCGGGCCGACGCGGCGAACTTCAAGTAGAAGTGGGAGGATGGGGAGAAGAGCCCCCGTTTTCCATCGACGCGCAGGCCATAGGCGGGCTCCGGCAGCCGTGCCAGCCGGCCCATCTTTAACGCTTGTCGCAGATTACTGCCGCTGGCAAACGTCGTTGCGACCACGCCGAGTGCTGCCAGCAGCACCAGCGCCCCCACCGCCGCAAACACCCGCTTCCAGCGTAGCCCTCTTTTCCGCACGTCCTGCTCCGTGCCATCCGCAGCCTACCGGGGACGACCTGCGGCGACCGGCCAGTGCTCCAGCGCTCGCGCGGCCTGCACGAACGGGTCGCTGATTGCCAGAGCCGTCTGCGCCAGTGATTCAACCGACACGCCAAACGGGCCAGCCCCGTCGGCGTCGGGTGGGACGGTCGCGTCTGCTGTCCTTGGTAGATCGGTCTCGACCGCGATCGGGGCCCACTCTTCGTCCGGATAATTCCAAGCCCGCGCGTGCGGGTCGAGGAAGTCGCGGAACGCCGGCACCTGCCGTCCCTTGCGGGCGTAGTAGTACTGAATCCCTTTCCAGCACGCGAGATTCGCGACCCACGCCCGCGACTTCAACGGGTACAGTCGCAGCCGCCGCAATGCCGACCGCGGCGCATAGAACTCCGCAAACGCGGCCATTTGTGCGTGCCGGAGCTGCTTTTCCGTCATCCCCCTGGGCTCATACACGACCGACGCGCCGTTGTACTTCTGCCAATCGCGCGTGCGGATGCGTCCCTCGCGCTCGAACTGCTCGTAAAACCCCGTGCCCGGATAGGGCGTCAGGATCGGGTAGCAGCTCATCGCCAGGTTGGTCCGCTGGGCGAAGCGACAGGCGCGCATGCAATCCTGCCACGTATCCGCGTCAAAGCCGAAGATGAACGCCCCCCACAGGCTGATGCCGAAGCTCTGAATCTTCCGGATGCGGGCTTCGTACGTATCGGCACGGACGAACTTTTTGCCGGCCTGCGTGAGCGTCGTCTGGTTCGGACTCTCCAGGCCGAGGATCAGCCCGACGCAGCCGCTGGCCCGCATGGCGCGCAGCAGCCGGTCGTTGCGGCTGATCAGAATGTCGCACTGCGTCGCCCACGCGATCTTCAGCGGCCGCAGCGCCTCGCACAGCTCGATCGCCCAGGGGTGGTTTCCGCCGAAGTTGTCGTCGGCAAAGATGTAGCACCACGCCCGGTGCCGCTCCTTCGCTTCCCGAATCTCCTCCACGATGTCGGCGATGGCGCGCTGGCGGTATTGGCGACCAAACACGGCCGGTGTCGTGCAAAAGTTGCACGTGTGCGGGCAACCGCGCGTCGTCTGGATCGGGTTGGCGACCAGGTAGTCGCGGGCGTCATAGAGGTCTTTCCGCGGCGTCGCGATCGGTGCGGTGTCATAAGCGGTCCAGTCGTAGACGCGCGGGCCGCTCGTCCGTAAGTCCACGCCGCGCCCGGTCGCGGCCTCCCAGTCCCGGATCAAGTGCGGCAGGGTCGATTCGGCGTCGCCACGACAAACGAAGTCGCCGTGCCGGAGCGCCTCGTCCGGCAAGGCGCTGGGGTGAATCCCGCCCATCACCACGGGCACGCCGAGCCGGCGGTACTCGTCCGCGATCGCGTACGCCCGCGGCGCCTGGGTCGTCATGGCCGAGATGCCGACGAGGTCCACGTCGGCCCGCGCCCGGTGGGGTGTCTCGCGCACGCACTCATCGACCAGCTCGACGTTCCAATGCCGCGGCAGGACCGCAGCACAGATGGTCAAGCCGGTCGGCGCGAACAGCGCCTTGCGCGTGAACGTCATCTTGCGGATGATTTCCGGCATGGTGACGTTAGACAGCGGCGAGTTCGGGTTGATCAGCCGCATCTTCCGCCGCACGGCGACCTGCGCAAATACCATTGGCGCTCTCGCGTTTGCCCGTCGTCCATCACGACCACTGGGGCGCGGCTATTCTTGCGGAGCGGGCGCGCGTCGTCCACCCACGGTTGCGCCGCTTGAATGACGAATCGCACGCCTGGGACCCGGACGGTCCGAGCCCGAAGCGCGAGCGAGGGACCCTACCGGACCGCGGAACCGGCACGCGGACCTCGGTCGTCGCCCGTTTTGAATCCGGCGCGTCGAGCTCCTGCTCCGTCTTTGCGATGGCGCACCGGTGCAGGGTGGGGGTCGGGTCGCCTTCCGTCCCCTGACCTGGATCAGGGTAATCCCTATGGCCGTGACGGCGTTCACCACCGTTTCTGAGGGGCGGAGATTGCGCTTGCTCGCACACGGGCCAAGTGGTATGCTGGGGCCCTCACGATCGAAGATAGCTGCGTTCGATCGCGCGAGGAGAAAGGGAGCCTCTTAGCCTTTTCGAAGAGCCCGCGGGCCAGATGCGGCGTGCGCGGGTCAGCACGACGTGAGCAAAGCGAGCCGTCACACTTTGCGCTTGTTGCGGTACGAGGATCGTCTTCGTCCGGCACGGTTTGCGCAGAAAGGAGCCAATGCTATGTGGAGAAGAAACGAGCCCATGTCACACGTGCGACGAACATCATTCGTTTGCGCCCTGACCGCGGTTCTCGCGGCCTGGGGCGCGTGGGCCGGCAGCGCGTACGGCGACGAAATCGACCTGTCTCTGCCGGCGGGCCAACCGCAATACACCGAGGTCGCGCCGGTCCCCTACTACGAGCCGGCGATCGATGCGGAGAATCCCGGCCTTGTTCCGCCGATGTTCGGTGAGCCGGACAACTTGCCGCAACAGGTGTCCGTGAACGTCACGACCGGCGGAAGCACGACGAGTGACTATGTCGGCCTGATCCTGGACCGCGATGCCTCGGACAACCTGTTCATCAAGGTCCAACAGCAGGACAGCAGCGGCAAGTTCAGCCACATCGGGTTCTACCACGGCAACGCCGTCGGCGGCTGGCCGGGTATGACCGGTGGGGCCGCCTTCTTCGCCCTGGCCGCGGGGGACAAGTTCACCAGCGCGCGCATGAGCGTAACCCATGACGGCGCGGGAAACGTAACGCTGAGACTGACCGATGTCGTGGGCGGCAACAACAACCAGCTTTACGTGCGCGGCGGCTGGACGCCGCGGACCGCGAGCGGGTCCGGCTTCGGCGGCTGGACGGGTACGTACCCGATTGACAACTTTGGCGTGGCATTCACCGGCGACGTGAAGTGCGACAACTTCAACCGGCGTAACGGCGGCCTCGGAGGTGACTGGGTTACGACGGACGGGACCGCCTCGATCGTAAGCTTTGCGGCCCGCGGGGACAGTAACTCGCGGTCCATCTACATCGGTTCGTGCGGTGTGGTTAATTCTGTGGAGGCGGACATCGGGATCAGCGGAACCGGAAATGGAAACTCCGCATTGATTCTGGACGACGATGGCGACGACCGCCTATACATCAAGGTGCAGCAGCAGTCCGGTGGAGGCGAATACGATACGATCGGCTTCTACCACTTGCGGGGTACGGAGGGCGCATGGCCGGGCCAGACGGGCGGCGCGGCGTTCTTCTCGATCCCGGCGGCCGAACGGTTCAGTTCCGCGCACATGAAGGTGACGCTGACCGGTGACGGCGACGTCCGGCTCATCCTGACCAAGCTTGACGGCGTCGCCACTCGTGTGCAGGAGTACCAGCGCGGCGGTTGGATCTTTCAGGCGGGCAAGCAGGTCGGTTTCGGCGGCTGGACCGGCAACAGCCGGGTCGACAATATCGCCAGCGGCGGAAACGTCATCTGCGACAACTTCAACCGTCCCAACGGCCCGCTCGGGGCGAACTGGGACACGATCTTCGGCACCGCCTCGATCAGCAGCAACGCCGCCTACGGGGACAACTCGTCCGTCTCGCTTTTCACCGGCGTGTGCGGCGCCTGCAACGACCCCACGTCGCCGGTGGTCGACATCACTGCGCCGGCCACGTTCGCCTGCGTGTGCAACGTGATCACGGTCAGCGGTTCGGTGAGCGATCCGGACGGCGAGTATATCGACGACGTGCTGGAGTATCGCCGGTCCGACTTGAACGTCTGGACGGTGGCGGCCAACGGCGTCGGGCCGCGCGTGGGCGTGCTGTACAACTGGAATGCCGCGGCCCTGAGCGAGGGGTGGTACTTCTTCCGCGTCACCGGTTTCAACGCCTGCGGCCTGAGCAGCAACGATTCGACGATGGTCCGAATCGCCCGCAGCTTTGACACGATTGACGTGCGCAGCCCGACGGACGGCATGATCCTCGGCGGGACGGTGTGCGTGGACGGCACGGCGGAGGACAATCAGTGCTTCGACCATTACACGGTGATGTATAAGCCGGCCGTCGGCGGCGCGTATGCCCCGGTCGATCCCGCGTTCCCGACCTATCCGGTCCCGGTCCGCACGGACCCACTGGCTTCGTGGAACACCGCGGTCGGCCCCACGGCGGTGCCCGATGGCAACTACCTGATCCGCGTGCAGGGCTTCGACGTCTGCAACAACACCAAGGAGGTGATCCGCAGCGTGAAGATCGACAATACCGCGCCGGTCGCGACCATCGCGGCTCCGCCGGGCTGCAAATTCTACACCGGTGTCGTGCAGATCACCGGCACCGCCAATGACGCCAACTTCGGCAACTGGGCGCTGTACTACACCGGCGGGAATCAGCACGGCTTGGCGCTCATCGCGCAGGGAAACGCGCCGGTGATTAATGGCGTCTTTGCCAACTGGGACACTGCGGCCCTGCCCTGGTGCGCCTACACCCTGCGGTTGGTGGTCACCGACAAGGCGGTGCTCAACTGCGGGCCGTGGGTCCATCAGACCGACTACTATACCTCGCTAAATGTGGGCAAGGCCTGCGACATCAACGGCGATGGCCAAGCGAACAACTTCGACATCGATCCGTTCGTGTTCTGCCTGACGCACCCGTAATCGGCGACGTCCTCGCCGACCGGAAGCGGTGGCACGGCGGCTCAACAGCGCGCCCTCGGATGTAAGCCCGGGGGCGCGCTGGCTCGCTGCCGACTAACCGGCGGTCGCGGCGGGCGGCCGCAGACCACCCACAAGCACAAGCGCTGCCCGCGGCCGCCCGCGGGCAGCAGGGTTTGCCCCTATCCACGTCGGAAAAACTCGCTGGGCTGGGAACGCGGCCCGCCGCTGAAGTTTCCCAGTCTTTCTACCGAAAGCTTGTTTCAGGGCTCTGCGCGCTGTTGCGCCCGCGGCACGCGCGTTGCAGGTCGAGCCATAAAGTAGCCGAGCCGAAGGAGATCACAGCATGAGACGAGCCAGTGTCGAAGGAACTGCAACCGTGTTTGCGTCGCCGCGCCCGAGCGGAGGAGCGCGGGCCCGCATCGCACGGTGTGCCGGCGTGACCGCCGCAACGGTGGCCTTCATCCTCGCGATGGGCACCATCGAACCGGCGCTCGCCGAGGATGACAGCCGCGTCGTGGTCGTCGCCCCATCGCCCAACGGCACGAAGGTGCCGGTCGGTCCGGATGAGAAGGTGGGTGCCGTGACGGTCGTGGCCCCGGCCGGCGCCGGACCCGTCGTCGTCGTCCGCGTGGACAAGATGGAAAAAAAGGCCGACTTTAACATCATCACGCCGGACGGCGTCTCGCACCCGTTCACGGACGGCGACAGCGGCGTCGAGGGCATCACGGTCACGCACGAGCCGCAGGTGGTCCAGGACCGCGACGGCAGGACGTGGTACCAAGTCGTGTCGTGCTTCAAGAAGGGCGGCACCCAGGTCGGCTGTGCCAAAGTGGAGTTCCCACCCGGCTCGCAGCTCCAGCACGATCCGCCACAACCGCCCGGCACAGGTTTCGTGTGCCCCGACGCCGTGGCGGCTTCCGCCGACGTCGAGCAGGCCGTACTGGAAGCCCTCGGCGTCGCAGACGACACGTCCACGCAGGTCTGGAGCGTGCCCTCCGGCGAGCTTCAGTTCTCGCACGATCAGTCGGCGGGCGTTGAGGTCGTCGAATACGAGTTTGAGGACGACGCCTCGGGAGAACCCGAAGACGAAGAGGATGAGGGCGAGGAGACCGAAGGTGAGGCCGAGTCCGAGGACTTGCTGAACCCATTCAACTGGTGCGGGTTCGGTTTGTTGAACCTGACGCCGTTGATGCTGGCGGGGCTGCTCACGCTGAAGACGGCCCGCCGGCAGTTGTTCTGACCCAGGATCGCCCCTGTACAAGACCGGCGCCGCGCTGTCGTTCGCCACACGCGGGCGACGGCGCGGCGTTGTTCACGTGGCTTTGCTAGCGCCGGCTGGCAATCGCCTCGCGCAGCGGCTGCACGACTTGCGGCACGACACGGCCGGCCACCAGCGCCTCGCCCAGCGTGACCAGCTCGCGGTGGTTGCCCGTCAGGTCGCCCGGTGCCGCACCGCGGAAGTAGCGGCGCAGCGTCAAGTGGACGCTCAGACATTGCGGCTCATATTCACCCGAACGTAGCTCATACATCGACGTACGCCCGCGAATGTCCAGGTAGAGCTGCGTCGCGCAGTCCTCCGATAGGGCGACGCCGAGGCACGGCTGGCAGTCGATCACGCGCCCGCCCCGGCCCAGCAGAACCGTCTGGAGCGGGCTGTCACCGAGCAACGTCTCGGCGACCAGCTCGTCGTGGTTCCCGCAATACTCCAAGTCGAACCCGAAGGCGACCTCCAGGCTGTCGTAATCCAGCTCGCTCAGGCTTAAATGGTATGGCGAGTGCGTCAAAATCAGCTCGCCGAACTCAAGCACGACGTCGCGACTGGGCGGCGAAAGGTGCCCGAAGCGGAGCGCGGCGGCATCCAGGCGCAGATAACGGCGGTGTCCCTCCTCGTTGGCACCCTCGTCCAGGATCACCGCGCCGTCCTCCCGGCGGCGAAAACGCGCCATGCCGGGATACGTCCGGCGCACCTGGTCAAAAAAGTGCAAGAGCGTTTCCCGCGACGGGCTCAGCTCCAGCTTGAAGAACAAGCGCGTGCCGACGTAGAACTCGTCACATTGCGAATTGAATGCCCACATGCCCAAGCGGCCTCCGGGGGCGCCGAACTTGGACGCCCGGCGCACCCACTGATATTATCTCTCCCGATTTGGCCGCCGTAAACTCATTCTCGGGTCGCCCGCACTTATCGGGCGTTAACGGCGGCGGCGGTGCGATTTGAGCAATCTCCTGCAAGACGCGCAGAACTTGCACGAACAGTTCCGCCGCTGGCGCCGCGATCTCCATGCGCATCCCGAGCTTAGCGGTCAGGAGGAGCATACCGCGGCATTCCTCGCGGCGGAACTCCGGCGACTCGGCTACGTGCCGGTCGAACGCGTCGGCGGCACGTTCGGGCTGGCGGCCACGCTGCGCGTCAACGACGCTCCGGCGGTCGCGCTGCGCGCCGACATGGATGCGCTGCCCGTCAAGGAGCAGACGGGGCTCGATTTCGCTTCCACAAGGCCGGGCGTCATGCACGCTTGCGGTCACGATGCCCATATGGCGATGTTGCTGGGTGCCGCAGCGCTCCTGATGAAGCACCGCGCGGAGCTGCGGCGGTCGGTCAAGCTCATCTTTCAGCCGCATGAGGAGAAATACCCCGGCGGCGCGGCGTCCTTGATCGCCGCCGGCATAGTCGACGACGTCGAGTCGGTGTTCGGTTTGCACATCTGGTCGCAACTGCCGCTGGGGACGCTCGGGACGCGCTGCGGCCCGTTTATGTCCAGCGTCAACGACCTGCACGTGATCATCCGCGGCAAGGGCGGTCACGCCGCGATGCCGGAGCAGACGATCGACCCGGTGGTCGTCGCGGCGCACGTGATCACGGCGCTCCAGACGGTCGTCAGCCGCTCGATCGCCTTGACCGACCCGGCCGTAGTGTCCATAACGCAGATCAGCGCCGGCACCGCGGACAACATCATCCCCGAAACGGCGGTCCTGCGGGGCACGATTCGCACGCTCAGTGAGACGGTGCGGCAGCGGGTCTGTGCGCGAGTCCGCGCGTTGGCGGAGGGCGTGGCCGCCGCCCACGGCGCCGTTGCGGAAGTGGACGTGTTGCCGGGCTATCCGGTCCTGGTCAATGACGAGCAAGTCGTGCAGCGCGTGCTGCGTGCCGCCCGGCAGGTCGGGTTCGGCGACGACGTGATTCAGACGATGGAGCCGCAGGGTGGCGGCGAGGACTTCGCCTACTACGGACAGCAGGTTCCGGCCGGCTTCGCGTTCCTGGGTGCCCGCAACGACGCCGCGGGCTGCCACTACCCGCACCACCACCCCCGGTTCAACATCGACGAGGCGGCTCTGCCGCTTGGAGCAGCGCTCTTGGCCCAATTCGCGCTGGACGCGCCGAAGGTGTGAGGCATCAGTGGTCGCACCGCGACAGCGTGCGCATCGCTCGCGCGGCGCCCCTCACGGGTCCAGCCAATGGGTGCCTGCCAGGCCGAACCGCATGTGACGGATTCGGTCCGCGTCGTTGCTCAGATCACCATTGGGCCACTTCGCCGCCGCCGCCGGACTGACATGCCCGTCGCACCAGACGATGTTGCGACGGAAGGAGCTGCGCGGCCAGTTCCATCGGCCAGGCACGTGTTCTGCGTGAACAGACGGATGAGGATACCGCCAGCGGTGGCTCGGGAATTCCAGCAAACCCGTGTCGATGGACATCCCCGACCAGAGGCCATGCTCGAACGCCAGAACTCCGTCGGCTGGCGCGGGGATGGAAGAAACGGGCCGTGCACTGCAATAGGCGTTCAGGTACCAGGCCGAGCCCGGATAATCAGGCCCGACCGGGACTTCCCCAAGCTTCGCCGGAAACTGGTCCAAAGCGAGTGGGCAGCGTAAGCCGCGCAGCCAAGGGGGTTCGCGCACGCCCAGCGACTCCTGCAAGGCGACGACCCACGTATCCGCCCTGCCAGGTACCATGTGGACGCCCCTGGTAACCGCAAAGGCCATTGACCACGGGAGAAAGCCCTGGGGGAAGACCTCGCCGTGATCGACGGTGTAGGCGAGGAGTGCCGTGCCGATCTCGCGCAGGTGTGTGGCGCAAGTGGTGAGTTTCGCGCGGGCCCGTGCCGCACTGACCGCAGGTATGGCAATACCGATGAGCAGAGCGATGATTCCGATCGCGACCAGGAGCTCCGGCAGCGTGAAAGCGCGAGCGGCCGCCCGAGTTGGATTTGGCGCGGGGTGGCTTCTACGGTCCAACATCCCGCTCTCCGTTGCAGACGCCGTACACCGGCACAATTACGGTCGGGCACGCTGGATCACTCGTGGTGATCTCCATCGTACCGGAGAGGGCCCCGTGGAGTCGCGGCGCGTCGAGCCGTGCCTGGAGGAGGTAGGCTGTCGGGCGCGCCTCGGCCGGGTTCCAGGTGCACCGCAGACCTTCAACACTCGCCGTGATGCGCTCGATCGTGAACGATTGGCTGACCGTGCTCGCTAGCCGCAGACCGTAGGAGTAGGTTTGGCCGCCCTCGACATTCCCGAGCAAGAGGGAGCCCGGGTCGGCCTCGATTCGGGCTGCCACGGTGGCCCGAATAGGGACCACTCGCGCCGGCCTATCGTCTTGTGCGGAGTGGAGCCGCAACTCCCGAACGAAGAGGCCGGGCTCGCCCGGTGGATTAAGCCTTACCTCGATGCGCTGCTGCGCGCCCTCGGTCGAGTCTTCGATGAGCCGCGCTGTGACGGATGGGTCGTCGCACGTCGTGCGTGCAATATCAACAGGCCCCTCGCACGGCCGGGCCAGGAATGTCGCGGTTTGTGGGGTGCCATCGGGGAGGACGCGGCCGAAGTCAACTACGGTAGGCAGGTCGCGGACCACAAGGGCGTCGAACTGGAAGCGTATTCGGCGCGCGTATCCTACGAAGGCGACCTCGGCGCTGATGCGACTTCTGCGCTCGTATCCAACCGGATCCCGAAATTCGGTGATCAGGCGGATCACACCAGTCGCGCCGGGCTGCACCTCGAACGGGACCACTTCGTACCGCGTGCAACCGCAGTTGACTACAACGGACGCAACGCGCAAGGGCTCACCCCCCGTATTAAGGTACGCAAACTCCTCTACCGCGTCGGCCCCCACACAGACCTCACCGATGTCGCGCGCGAGCGGTGAAAGCGGTTCAACTGGCGGAAAATCGTTTCCACGGGGCGGACCACTCTGGCGCACGAGCACGCGGTACCCGATATGCCCTGCGCCTGCACCCGCGCCCAGAAGGGCCGTCCATACGAGGGCCTGGCGCGGCCGGAGTCGCATCTCGCAGTTCACCTTTCTCGACGTCTGCCGGCGCGCTTCGGCGACGGCTCCTGTGCGTCGTATCCGCACAACGCTTTCGCGACACGCACCGCGGTGCGGCCCGTGCCCAGACCAACGTCCCGGCCGCGCTCTACGGGCACGCGAATCGCGCTGACACACCATGGCGGGCCGCATGCGTCGCGTTTTGGCTGGCGCCTGCGGACGTGCGGAAGAACCACGCGCCCGCCGGCGCGCGGGTCACGCACCGCCAGGCATCAACGATCGAGCACTCGTGACTCGTCGGTCGTCACGCCCGCACGAGAAGCCGACCAGGGCGGCTCACCCGATGATCAGGCACTCTACCCAACCCCAATTCGGAACACCATTACTGCAAGTGTGCTGAACTGCGTGGCAAGTCGTGCCCTCGGCGCAGTACCTACACTCCCCACCCATCCATGTGGTGCCGCACTGGAGTCCGTCGATGCAACACCAATGTCCCGGCGGAGGTTCCGCCAAGGCGCTGCACACCCCAATGGCGCAGCCGACCAACACGACACCGACCAACGACCACCGACTGAGTTTCATGGTCTTCCTCCGTGGCTGGAAACGTAACTCCGCGCCCGACCAAGTCACCACCGTGGTGAGCTTTTTCGGCGCGTCTGAACGCTGATGACTCGTCGCAAGCATCTCCCGACCCTCACCAAATGAACGGCTTCCAGCGGCTGTTCCAGAGCTTGATGGCCGTCAACGGCAGCCAAGCCCTGTCCCGCGAGTCCCAATAGAACCGGAGCAGCAGCGGATGGGGCGGGTCCGGTGGGCTCCCACCAATGATCTCGAAATCCGCGAAGACCACGGCGCCTTCACGCTTTACTACGTCCGCCACGGACGTCTTGTTGGGTACTGCGACCGAGCACACGCCGGGGGCGAACGAAGGCCGGCCGGATGCTGTAAGCTCTTTGTAGAAGTGCGACTCCGGGCCGGCGTGTTCGTCCCACTCCGAGGGAACGATTTGGTTGTCGGCCAGCCGGCGCACCGTGGCGCGTGCCGTCTGCCAGTTGACTACTTCGAGCACCGCGCCGCGCTCTACCGGGCCAATCCCTTCCGACACGTAGGCGCGCCAGAGCACGCGCAGGAGCACCACGGGGTCCTCTGCGTCGGACAGTGAGGAGTCGGGGTACATGGCCCGCACCATTTGGCGCAGTGTTTGCAGGCGTGCGTCCGCGGGGTCGCACAGGGTTGCGCGGTCCCGGAACCGCAGGTATTCGTCGAAATCCGTTCCGCGATAGGCAAGGAGGAACGCGCCGAGCTTATCGCGCAATGCGACGTCCTGCTCGGGAGAGATTGGCGCTTTGGCGTCGAGCATGAGGAAGCGATCCAGGAGCGCTCTCACGTCACTACCCGCCAGGCGGTTGAAGGAGCCCTCGGCCCACTTGGCCAGTAACTGGGGCCGCGAGAGCCTCAGATCGGCGTCTGCCGTCGGAGCCGCCGGCGCCGCGGAGCTGTGCGCAGTGCTCGACGGGGCGCGCCCCCAGAACCACCCAAGTAGGCCCAGGGCGACGAGAACCCCGACTCCCGCCATCACACCCGCGGCCGCGTTTTTCTTCGCCACGCGTAACTCCCCGCTATGTTAGGCGGCATCTTTGACACGTTTTTTTTTTCTGTCAACCCTTTTTTTCGCGCCCCACTTGTGATACACGCGGCACGGGGCGGCGCGGCTGCCGGAGTCTGGCCGAGCGCACGTTCCCCGGCGCTTGCTGCGGCGCCACTGGCCGAGTATGGATTACACGCTTCGCGATCCTGAACGCGGACGCGTCTCTGATGGAGAACCCACCTAGCCAAGATGGCGGTCGGACACCCGATGGCCCGGCCGGCGGTGAACCTGGGAGCGGACCCAGCCCGGTACGCCGGCTTCCCGAGGACGCCGATCCCACCGACCGTTGCCCGATCTGCGAATCGCCGCTGTTCCGCGTGCAGTGCAAGCTGATCTGCCAGAACTGCGGCTACCGCGAGGACTGCTCGGACATCTTCCCGTGCTGAAAGAGCTGCCCCCTGGGCCAGCGATGCACGTAATTTGCGCGGCGCAAGTTAGGATTATGTTAGCATAATCGGCGCTACCGAGGCCCAGCAATGACGGCCAGACGCCATATGATGTGTTGGAAGATTTTTGTAGCGCAACATATTGTGGTTGCGCGATTTGCGACGAACTTCTAGTTTTATTTGACGTATACAATATATTGGGTTATTATGCAGGTTGCCCCCTATATGCGGCACCGGAGTTTGGCGGTCGGCCGCTTTGGTTCTCGGGTGCGACCTGGGGCGAATCGGTGAGCACCCCGCGCCGTAGTTTCGAAACTCGTTTCCAATTCAACAGGAAGCTCACGGATGGCCCCCAACACCGGCAACATGGCGGCAGCGTCGTCCGGGCTCAGGGATGAGCCGATCCTGACCGAGAATTCGCGCAAAGTATTGGAAGCAAGGTACTTAAAGAAAAACGCCGCCGGACAGTGCATTGAGAAACCGGGTCAACTCTTCCGGCGGGTCGCCCGGACGATCGCCGATGTGGAACTGCTATACGGCGCCAACGCCTACGACCGGCAGGTCTGGGAGCAGCGCTTCTACGACCTGATGACCGGCGGGCGGTTCATGCCGAACTCCCCCACGCTCATGAACGCGGGCCGGGAGATGGGCATGCTATCCGCCTGCTTCGTACTCCCGGTCCGCGACTCGATCGTGGACATCTTCGACAGCATCAAGCACACCGCGCTGATCCAGAAAGCGGGTGGCGGCACCGGATTCGCGTTTGACGAGCTGCGGCCCACCGGCGACTTCATCAAGTCCAGCGGCGGGACCACCAGCGGACCGATCTCGTTCTGGCGCGCGTTCAGCGAAGCGACCAACGCCATCCAGCAGGGCGCGTTCCGGCGCGGGGCGAACATGGGGATGATGTACATCCACCATCCCGACATCCTCAAGTTCCTGCACGCCAAGCAGGACCTGAGCCAGTTCACGAACTACAACATCTCGGTGAAGGTCACCGACACGTGGATGGAGGAATTCCGGGCCGACCCGGACTCGCCGCACGTGGTGCGTAACCCGCGCGACGGTACGAGCTACGTCATCCCGAAAGATGTTGACATCTGGAAATACAACATTCGCACGCTCGTACCCGTGGATTGCGTCGAGCCCGCCCCGCCGCACGGCAACGCCAAGTACTACACGTCGCCGAAGCTGTGCGGCCCGCCGCCGCCCGAGCTGGCCGGCCGGGTCTACACGAAGCGCGATATCTGGGACATCATCGTGGACAACGCCTGGCAGACCGGCGAGCCCGGGGTCGTCTTCATCGATCGCATCAACGCGCACAACCCGACCCCGCACGTCGGCCGCATCGAAGCGACCAACCCGTGCGGCGAGCAGCCGCTGCTGCCCTATGAGGCCTGCAACCTCGGCAGCGTGAATCTGGGACCGTTCGTTCGCCAGGCCTGTACGCCGGCGGCGGACGTGGATTGGGATGGCCTGCGCGAGACGGTGCACCTGTCGACGCGTTTCCTGGACAACGTGATCGACGCGAACAACTACCCGCTGCCCGAGATCGACGCGATCTGCAAGGCCAACCGCAAGATTGGGCTGGGGATTATGGGCTTTGCCGACGCGCTGTTCAAGCTGGGGGTGGCGTACAACAGCGACGAAGGCGTCGCCTGGGGCGAACGTTTCATGCGGTTCGTCCACGAGGAGGCGCATGCGTGCAGCGAAGAGCTGGCCCGGCAGCGCGGCTGCTTCCCCAACTGGAAGGGCAGCCTCTGGCAGACGAAGTACGGCCGGCTCATGCGCAACGCCGCCGTCACCACCGTCGCCCCGACCGGCACGATCAGCATCATCGCCAATTGCTCGGGCGGCGTGGAACCGATGTTCTCATTGGCATTTATTCGCAACGTCCTGCGCGGGCAGAAGCAGGGCGAGAAGCCGCTCGTCGAGGTGAACGAAACCTTTCGCAGCGTGGCGCAGGTGCGCGGCTTCCTGTCCGACCAGCTCTTGGAGCGCATCGCCGCCGAGGGCAGTTTGGCGCACATCGACGGCGTGCCGGACGACGTCCGACGCGTGTTCGTGTGCGCGCACGACATCTCCCCGGAGTGGCACATGCGCATGCAGGCCGCCTTCCAGCGGTATTGCGACTCGTCGATCAGCAAGACGATCAACTTCCCGCGCGACGCGACGCGCGACGACGTCGCGAAGATTTACCACCTGGCCTACGAGCTGAGCTGCAAGGGCGTCACCGTCTACCGCGACGGGTGTCGCGAATTCCAGCCGATGGCCCTCAAGAAAAACGAGAAATCGGACCCGCCCGCCGCCGGGAACAATGGCCACGGCGAGGGTGATCCGCCCGACGATCAGGGGCACGAGCCGGCCGACTGCGCCGGCCCGGCGCCGACCGCCGCGCGCCAATCCATCGAGCCGGCCGACCTCCCCGAGATTGTCAGCGGCCTGCGCATCCGGCAGATGACGCCGTTCGGCAACATGCACGTCAAGATCACCGTCGACCCACGCAGCGATCGCGAGCTCGAAGTCTTTGCGCAGCTCGGCAAAGGCGGCGACGTGGCGACCAGTGATCTCGAAGCGATCTGCCGCATGGTGTCGCTCTGGCTCCGCGCCGGCGGGAGCCTGCGGCACGTCATCAAGCAACTGGAAGGCATCGGCTCTTCGCTCCAGATTCCCACGCGTACCGGCCGCATCACGTCGCTCGGCGACGGGCTGGCGTGCGCCCTCAAGAAGTACGTGCGCGCCAAAGAATGCTTCGGCTTGCGGGCGCTGCTGCTCGGCGAAATCGACGCAAGCGAGTTGGACAACCCCCGCCCGGCTCCGCACGACCGGATGTCGCCGCCCCTGGATCGCCCGATCCGCGCGGCGGCGTCCGGAGCGCTGAAGACCCCCGGTGCGGGAGGCAACGGCGGCTCAGGTTCGCACGCGACGGGTGGCCCGGGGGCCGAGGTCGCCCGACACAGCCGCGTGTCGGAATCCGTGCGCTTGAGCGCGCCGTTGCAGCGCGAATCGCGGGGTCCCGCCGCCCACGCCGTACTCGTCTCTGGTGACGATGGCAACGACGGCGGTCACGGGCATGCGCTCAGGGCCGAGATCGGCGCCGCGCTGTCGCCCATCGCGCTGGAGGCGCCCGAGGTCACAGTCATCGCCGAGCAACTCGTGCCGGCGCCCGGGCTCGAATTCGCCGTCGCTGCGGCCACGCTCACGTTGGAGGAGTTGGAGCTGGACGACGAGCAGACGCTGAGTCGCGAGCACGACGCGGCGTCGGGGTACATTTTGCGATGCCCGCAGTGCGGCGGCGTGATCGCGCGGCAGGAAGGGTGTCTGCGCTGCGCGAGCCACTGCGGCTGGGCGCTGTGCTGAACGGGGATTGCCGCCAGGAGGAATTGAGGCGTAGGAGTTTGTCAGGGATGACGGAGATCAGAAGTCCGAGCGGGCGGCCGTATTTTGTCAGCAGTGAAATCGGCCGCGGTGGCTTCGGCGTTGTCGTTGCCGCTAGCGACAAGTCGGGAGCCAAACTCGCAATCAAGTTTCGCTGCGTCCCCCAGGCCGGGCTCGAGCTGCGACGGGTCGCCGAGCGAGAGCTGGCACCGTGGGTGTCGGGTGGTTACCACCCCAACATTGTCACCATCAGGGACTGGTTCGTGTGCCAGGGCCAGTGGCTGGCGATTGTCATGGAGCGTGCCCAAGGTTCCCTGGCAGACCAGCTCAACGCTGGCGCAAGCTTTGAGGCGTGGCGGGTGTGCGACATCGGCGGGCAAGCGCTGCTGGGACTGAACCGTCTCCACTCGCTCGGCTACGTGCACATGGACGTTCGCCCCTGCAACCTGCTTCGGTTTCCGGACGGTGTCATAAAGCTCAGCGATTTCGGGATCGTTAAGGACTTGTTTGCTCCAGACTGCGGAGCTTGTGAGTGCACATGTTACGAGTCGTACAAACCGCCCGAAGTGCTATTGGGGGGCAGGGGCGCCGCGCGCATTCAGTGCGATGTGTATCAGCTCGGCATGACACTGCTGACCTTGATGCTCGGCAGGAGCGTCATCCCCAGTTGGGCCAGCGCCATGCAGAAACGCAGGATGATCCTCGACGGCGTACCACGCACCGCGGCAGAGCAGATCGCCGCAGGGCACTCGAGGTATGCACCTGTGGCTTCCGTTGTGGCCATAATGTTGCGCCGGCGCTGGATCTGGCGGCATGCAAACTGCCTCGACATGGCACACTGGTTCATCGGGACAAGCCGGACGCTGTTGCAGAGACACCTGTTCGATGACGGCATGCTCCCCTCTAACTAAACGCGACGGGCGCTGAGAGCGCGCACTTGAGCACACAAGCGCTGCGTGGCGCCAGCGTCTCGTGTGGAGGACCTATTCGGCATGATCCGAGCTGGCTTGGACGCCGGCCAGCCGGCGGTTCGAACGGGTTCTCTATTTGTGCGTAGCTTGTGGCGTAAGCAAGCCTATGCGGGTCCGAACGTCTGCATGGCCCGGATCATGGCAAAGAAAACCGCAAAGATTGCGACCCAGAACATCGGTTGTGCCTCCGTGGCGTAGGCGGTGGATTCGCTCCGCAGTCGGGCGTCTAACGGCTATCTACGGCCGGTACGGGGCCCGGCCGCTACACTGCCGGCCGACGAGCCGTCGGCCGCTACGACCCTTCCGCGTAATCTATCGGACGAAACAGGCGGACGGTGCAGGCGCCTTCGACGCCTCGCGCCGCGGTACCCCTCACTTCGCGGAAACCGGTTGCGCCGGGCAGAGTGAGAGCATCCGTTCCAACGCCACGAGCGCCCAGCGCTTCGCCTCCTCGTCCACGCGGACGCGGTTGACCAACTCGCCCTTCGTGAGTTTGTCCAGGACCCAATACAGGTGCTTGAGGTCGATCCGGTACATCGTGCTGCACAAGCATTGAATCCCGGCTAGCGAGCGGACCGTCCGGTCCGGCAGCGTCTTGGTCAGCCGATTCACCAGGTGCACTTCCGTCCCCACCGCCCAATAGGTGCCGGGCGGCGCTTGCCGGACCGTGCGTATGATGTACTCCGTGCTCCCGACCAGGTCGGCCTGCTGACACACCTCCCATGAGCATTCCGGGTGCACGATGATCTGGTACGGCTCGGACATGGCCCGGATCGCCCTGATCTGGGCCGTGTTGAACAGTGCGTGTACCGAGCAGTGCCCTTTCCAGAGGATGAAGCGTGCCGCGCGCACTTGCTCCGGGCTCAGGCCACCGTCCGGCTGCGCGGGGTCATAGACCACCATGCTTTCCAGCGGCCAGCCGAGGGCGTACGCCGTGTTGCGGCCCAGATGCTGGTCTGGCAGGAAGAGCACCTTGTGCCCGTCGCTCGGGTCGCCGTCCGGCTCGGCCCCGTGCAGCGCCCACTCGAGCACCATCTTCGCGTTCGAGCTGGTGCAGCACGCCCCGTCCTGCCGTCCCACGAACGCCTTGACCGCCGCCGACGAGTTGACGTACGTGATCGGCGTGATCGGCGCATCCGCGTATTCCAGCAGCAGCAGCCAGGCCGCTTCGACCTGGTCGATATGCGCCATGTCCGCCATGCTGCAACCGGCGGACAAATCCGGCAGGATTACCTGCTGCCGCTCACTGGTCACGATGTCCGCCGACTCGGCCATGAAATGCACGCCGCAGAAAACGATGTATTCGGCCTGTTTCTGCGCGGCGGCGAGCTGCGAGAGTTTGAGGCTGTCGCCGGTGAAGTCGGCGAACTCGATCACGT
>Ga0214473_10002374_pt1 | contig 23154 bp, 14 predicted proteins | sample RVTome_7_FD_203509 | JGI IMG/M metagenome (GOLD analysis project Ga0214473, IMG submission 203509) | Soil microbial communities from uranium-contaminated site in the Upper Colorado River Basin, Wyoming, United States - RVT98D197 | ecosystem: Environmental > Terrestrial > Soil > Contaminated >... | reverse complement strand
TGACGCTTGAGATGCTCCTGCGGCAATCCTTCGATGGAGTTGCGTCCGATCATGTACCGTTCGCCGTCGGAGGTTAGCGCCATCCCGCACGGTCCAAGTCTGCGTGTCGAGGTCGTCGACGACACACGCGGTCCGCTGGGTTTCGTCATCATCGACCGGACCGTCCATGGGGTCGCCTCGGGCGGCGTGCGCCTGGCGCCAGATGTGAGCGTCGACGAACTGGCCGCCCTGGCGCGCAGCATGACCTTCAAGTGGGCATTCCTCGGTCTGCCGCTGGGAGGCGCCAAGGGCGGCATTCGGGCCGACGCTGGCCTGCAGGGTGTGGAGCGCGACGCCCTGATGCACGCGTTCGGCCAGGCCATCGCCCCGCTGGTGCGGAGCCGGGTTTACCTGCCCGGGATCGATCTGGGCACGACGCTGGATGACCTGCGCGCCATCATGACCGGCGCCGGTCAGCCGCTGCCGTCCGCACAGATCGACGGCTCGCTGTGCACCGCTCTTACCGTGTTCGAGAGCATCCGCCAGGTTGTCCGCTTCTCGGGGCACGAGCTCGCCGGATTGACGATCGCACTGGAGGGGTTCGGCAAGGTCGGCTCGCGCCTCGCCCAGCTTCTGGATCAGGCGGGTGCACGCCTGACGGCGCTCGCGACCGTCGACGGCATGGTCGCCGATCCCGGCGGGCTCGATGTTCCGCTCCTCCTTCGATTGAAGGAGGCTCATGGCGATCCGCTGGTGAACCACTTGGAGGGCAGACCGCGCCTTCCGGCTGAGCAGTTGGTAACCCAGCCAGCCGACGTGCTTGTTCCGGGCGCGCGCCCTTGGGTCATCCGGGAGGACAACGTCGACCGGGTAGAGGCGCGCTGGATCGTGCCCATTGCCAACGCGCCGATCACGCCGCTGGCGGAGGCCCGCCTTGCCGATCGGCAGGTTGTGGTCGTTCCCGATTTCGTCGCCAACTGCGGCGGGATATTCTCAGGCGAGCTGCTGGCCAACGGCTTCGGTCTCGACGACGGGCGGGCTTTGATCGAGGGCGAGTTCGCCCGACTGCTCGTCGAGCTGCTGCAGCAGGCGGCCCGATCCGGCCGCAGGCTCGCCGACGAAGCCAGGGCACTGGCGTGGCGACGGCATTTGGCACTCGACGGCGCGCTGAAATCACCGGCCTCATTGGGCGAGCGCTTCCTGCATCTCCTGAAGGCGGAGGGGATGGATGGAATCCGGACCCGCACTGCCTGGCGCATCCACCGGATTTGGCCCAAAGCCAACGGCGCCATGCGGTCAGCCGCCGCGGAGCGGTTGGCTGACATCACCATCGGCAGGACACGGCGGGAACTGCGAACCACCGGGCGGCGCGAGGCCGTGGCGATGGCGGAGACCGGAACAGAGTGAGCGGGGTCTACGGTGTGGCGGGGCCCGGGCCGTCGGCCGACCTGAGCGAATTGATGGATCGTATGGCTCGGTCCCATCAGCACCGACCCTGGATGATTTCCAGGTCGGTTGTCGACCTCGAGCGCGGGGTGGGGATCGGTCACCTGGGCATCGGACTGCTCAACGCCGGTCCGCAGCCGTTGTGGAACGCTACCAGGACGGTTGCGCTGGTGATGGCCGGCGAACTCGATGCGTTCCCGGCTGACCCGGAGGCAGCTGCGCTCGAGATGTACGAAGTCCACGGCGAAGGCTTCGCCCATCGCCTCGCTGGGGCCTTCGTCATCGCCATCTGGGACAGTTCAAGGGAGCGGATCGTTCTGACCAACGACCGCTTCGGGCTGTACAACCTCTTTTATGCCCATCGGGGCGGACGACTGCTTTTCTCGCCGGAGGTCAAGGGCATCCTGGTCGATTCGAGCATTCCGCGCCGGATCGACCTGACCGCCCTGGCGCAGTACATGCGCTTCCAGCATCTGCTCGGAACTCGGACGTTTCTAGAAGACATCGCCCTGCTGCCCCCGGCGTCGGTGTTGACCTTCCAGCCGGGAGACGACCGACCGGCACTGAAGACCTACTGGTCCTTTGCCGATCTGGCGCATCAGCCGAACGTCGAGCGGGGCGAGGCGGCCGAGGAAGCTGGCCGGTTGTTGCGGCGGGCGGTCGAGCGCATGTCGGGAGACCGTCTGCGGCCGGGGGTCTACCTGAGCGGCGGCTTGGACTCACGCACGATTCTGGGGCTCATCCGCCGCCGGCCGGTGGCTTCGGTCACCTATGGCGTCGCCAACTGCCGGGATGTCTACCTGGCGGCGCGTATCGCTCAGGCCGAAGGAAGTGATCATCACTGGGTGGACTTGCCGGACGGCGGCTGGGTTCTGGAGCAAGCAGCGCTGCATCTAGCCCTGACCGAGGGCCATCACAGCTGGATCCACGCCCATGGAATGAGTACGTTCCCGGCTGCCCGTGAATGGATGGACGTCTCGCTCACAGGTTGGGACGGCGGAACGGTGATGGGTCATCCGGAGAGTGTCGAAACGCTACTGGTGAACGCCGTCGATGACGAGGCCCTGGTGAATCGGTTGTTCTTTCTGTTCAATCAGAAGTTCACCTGGCCCTCGCTGATGGAGTCCGAGGAGAGGTTGCTCTTCGCCGAGCCGTATCGCTCGCAGCTCCGCGGCCGGGCATTCGAGTCGTTCCGCCAGGAGATCGGTCCATACCTGCATCTTCGCCCGGATGTACGCGCCGAGCTGTTCTTTCTGCGCAACCACTGCGGCCGTCTGACCCAAAACATGGTCACCTTCGCACGGTCGCACCTTGAGGTACGCTTTCCCTTCTTTGACTACCGACTCATCGAGTTCCTGTATTCCATCCCATCGTCCGTACGTGGCGCGCGCTCCTTGTACCAGGCGGTTATGGAGCGCGAACTGCCGCACCTGACAAGGATTCCCTACGACTATGACGAGCTGTTGCCGACCTCGCGCCGATTGCGCCGGGGGATCCACATGGCCGGCGTCCAAATCCGGCGCAGCATCAATCGGCATATCCGCCCCTTGTTCCGGGAGCGCGCCACGCTGTACGCCGACTACGAGAACTACCTGCGCCGGGAGCTGCGACCGTGGGCGGAGGGCATCCTGAATGACCGCCGGACCGCGGAGCGGGGCCTATTCGACCCGCCCTTCCTGCGATCGCTGATGAAGCGTCACTTGAGCGGATTGGAGCACTGGACCATCGGCAAGATCGCTCCGATCATCACCTATGAGTTGATGCTCCGGCAGCTCGTCGACTAGCTTGGCGCCCAGCGATTGCACCGTCGGGGCGATCTGCCTGGACCCCGATCGAGCCCGCTCCGAGCACGCGCCGACCCGACTCCCCATGACCGAAACCCTACCTGCATTCGACCCTGACACGAGGACCCTTGTGCTTCGACCGTCCGAGCCCGCGGATGGGGCGAAGCCTGCATCGATCGTCTTCTGCGGGGATTGGGCGCCAGAAGGGTTGAATGGGGGAGAGCCGCGCTATGGCGGTCTGGCTCCCATCCTGCGCGAGTCCGATCTGGCTGTCGTCAATGTCGAGGCTGTCCTGACCGATGGGGACATACCCGGGGCCTGCAAGGACGGTATCCACCTGCGGCTGCCGCCGGCAGCCCTCAGTGGCCTCGCCGAGGTGCCATTTCACGTGGCCTGCCTGGCCAACAACCACATCATGGATTTCGGGCTTGCCGGGCTCGAACGGACTCTTCGGCACCTGTACTCGAAGGGGATTCGCGTCGTCGGCGCCGGCGTCCAGGCCGAGCGCGCAGAACAGCCGCTGGCCTGTTCCGTCGGCGACACGCCGGTCGGTATTATCAACGCCGCCGAAGGCGAGGAATCGCGGAGTGTCGATGGCGGCCCCGGCGCGGCATCCCTGGATATCCCGCGCATCTCCGGCCAGATCCATGAGGTGAAGCGCCAGGGCGCGCTGGCGATGGTGGTCGTACATGCCGGCCGTGAGTACCTTCCCGTGCCCGCACCGCATATCCGGCACGCGTTCCGCGCGCTGGCCGCCGCCGGCGCCGACCTGATCGTCGGCCATCATCCCCACGTCCCGCAGGGCATGGCGTTGGTGGACGGAACGCCGATCGCCTACTCGCTGGGCAACTTCGACCTGCCCGCTCCCCCCGACGCTTGGTTGCAGCACCTGGGCTACGCGTTGAAGGCCAGTATCTCTCGGGGCCGGGTCCTCAAGGTGCAGGCGATCCCGTATCGGATCGGGACCCGGGGGCCGGTGCTCCTGGAGGGCGAGGAACGTCGCCAATTCGGCACCTTGCTTGCGGAGCTAAGCCGGCTGGCGGCGGATCAGGCGGCGGCCGATGACCTGTGGGCGGCATACGTCGACCGCTGGCTGGAGGCGACTGGACTGGGGGAGCTCGGCGGCAGCCTGGCGCTGCTGGGGGGTAGCCGGCTGCTAGTGCGCTCCGCGCTCCTTCACACGCTGGGGCTCGACCAGCGGAAGACGGGGCGGCGGCCAATCGGGGGTCGGCTAGGCTGGAAGCTGGTGGCTGCCATCCAACCATCGGGCGTGAAGGATGGGGGGCCAGCGCGGCAGGCTGCCGCCGTTGTGCGCAATCGCTTCGACACGATCAGCCATCAGCAGGCGTTCCTGGCCGCCCTACAGCGCGTGATGGACGGCCGCGCCGGGACCGCGCCGGCGTGGGCTCATCAGCTTCTTGACGAATGGCATGTCTTCGAGCTCGATGGGCGGCAGACGAGCACAGGATCGCCTCGCCATGGCCGACTTCGCACCCGGACAACGACCCCATGACGGAAACCCCGCACGTCGACGCCAACCCACGCGCCCTCGGCCGGATCATCGCCAAGAACACCGCCTTCGTCATGTTGGGTACGGCGGCACTCAAGGCCGTCAACTTCCTGTTTGGCATCTACGTCGTCCGGCGGCTGGGCGGCGACAGCTACGGGCAGTATTCGATCGTCATCGCCTTCGTCGGCCTGTTCCAGATCTTCGCCGAGTTGGGGATGTCGCAGTACGTCATGCGCGAGATTGCCCGCGACCGAACGCGGACACGCGGCCTGTTCTGGAACCTCGTGGCCCTGCGCCTCCTTCTGGCGCTCGCCGGCATCGCAGGCATCACTCTGGCTGCCCGCGTGACGGGCTACACGCCGGCGTTGGTCCTCGCCGTCTTCCTCTACACGTGGACGTTCGTGATCTCCGCCTTCGATGCGGCACTGGAGACCGTACTCACAGCGAATGAGCGTTTCGACTATGTCACCACGCTCGCGATCGTCGGCCAGGTGTCGTTCATGCTTCTCGGTAGCATGGTGCTGTTCAGCGGCCTGGGCTTCATCGTGCTGATTGGCGTTGGGTTGCTGGCGATGCTGCCGAAACTCGCCCTGGCCATCTGGGCGGTACGCCGGCACCGCCTCGTGTCGTGGCCGCCCGAAATCGATGCGCACCAGTGGCGGGGGATGATCAAGGGTGGCGTGCCCTTTGGATTCAGCTCCCTGGCCTTGACGATCTCGTTCAGCCTGGACACGGTGATGCTCTCCAAGTTCCAATCCGCCGAGGTGGTCGGCTGGTACAGCGTCGCTTACGGGCTGGTGTTGTCGCTCGTCTATACGCTTAACAGCTTTAGCCGTGCAATGGTGCCATCGCTGGCGCGTACGTACGTGGGGGACAAGGCCCGCGTCGAGCGCTGGTTCTTCCGGTCGGTGAAGTACATCATGATCCTGTCACTGCCGATCGCCGTTGGGGGCACGCTGGTCGCCTTCCCACTGGTCCGTCTGCTATATACCGCCGAGTACCTTCCGGCCGCCGTCGGCCTGCAGGTCATCATCTGGGACGTGCCCTTCCTGCTCCTGGCCGCCTTCTGCGGAAACATGACCGCCGTCGTGGGCGAGGAGCGGGCCGCTGCGCGCATCTTCGGGCTCAGCGCCATGGCGAACGTCGGCTTGAACCTATTGTTCATCCCCCGCCTGGGTATGCCGGGCGCGGCGTTTGTGACCGTGCTCACCGATCTGATTGCCTCCCTGCAGTTCTTCTTCCTTCTGCGGAAGCGGATGCACCTGCCGGACATGGCCTCCGTCTTCCTGCGCGCGCTGGCCGCCGCCGCCGTCATGGGCGGTGCCGTGTTCCTTCTGGGCCAGCGAAGCCTTCTGGTTCTGGTGGTGGCCGGGCTGGTAGTGTACGCGTGCCTGGTGTTGGCGCTGAGGCTCTTCGACAGCACGGAACGCGACATCCTTCCCCGGCTACTGCAACGGCTGAGGGGAATGCGCTGGCGGCCCGAACCGACCAGCCGAGGTTGAGCCTGTCGTGCACATTCTGCTTGCCGTCCACCATTTGCCCCCGCGCTACCGGGGAGGGGCAGAGGGACTCACGCTCCGCTTGGCTCGCTCGCTGGCCGCCCGCGGGCATGAGGTCCAGCTGGTCGCAATCGAGCACATCGACCGGGGCCCGCGCGACGCGGCCGGGTGGGTGGACGAGATCGTTGACGGGGTCGACGTCCGGCGCCTGTCGTTCGATCTCGCCGCCGCGCCGGATGCCGATCTTTGGGAGTACGACAACCCGTGGGTGGGCGGGGTCTTGCAGGAACTGATCCGACGGCGGCGGCCGGACGTGCTTCACCTGGTCGGCGGTTACCTGATGACCGGACGAGCGCTGCGCGTGGCACACGACGAAGAGGTGCCGTCCGTCGTCTCGCTGACCGACTACTGGTTCCTGTGCCGCAGGATCACCATGCTGCGCAGCGACGGCGCGCTCTCGACGCTTCCGATCGACCCAGCTACCTGCGCCCGTTGCCTGGGCGAGGAGAGGCGCCGCTTCCGGATACCCGGACAGCTCGTGCCGGGCCTGATGCGAGCGTACTGGCGAACCCGGCGGTCGAGCACTGCCACACTGAGGGCGCGCAGCCAGTTCCTTGCAGAGACGCTCAAAGGCGTGGACGCACTTATCAGCCCGTCGAGCTTCCTGCGAACGATGTACCGCCAGGCCGGCATGACGACCGACGATTTCGTCGTCATCCCGCACGGCCCGGACCTCCCGCGCCTCGAAGCCGCCCGGCTCAACAAGGCCGAGTCGCCTCACCTGCGCATCGGCTACCTGGGTCAGATCGCCTGGCACAAAGGCGTGCACGTTCTGGTGGAGGCTGCCCGGCGGATCGACGACCCCCGCCTGTCGGTGGACATCTACGGCGACGTCAACCACTTCCCGGATTACGCCTCCCGCCTGAAGCGTCTCGCCGAGGGCGACGCGCGCATCCGACTGGCCGGCACCTATGCCGGACAGAACGAGGTAGGGAAGATCCTGCAGGAGCTGGACGTTATCGTCGTGCCTTCGATCTGGTACGAGAACTGCCCCAATGTGATCCTGGAGGCTTTCGCACACCGGACACCGGTTATCGCCAGCAACTTGGGAGGGATGGCCGAGATGGTGTCTCACGGGAAGAGCGGGCTGCTCTTCCGCGTTGCGGATGCGGCGGACCTGACGGCCCAGTTGCGCCGGCTGCTGTCCGACCCGGGCCTGCTTCCGGCACTGCGGGATGGCGTGCCGGCCGTCAAGACGTTTGCCGATGAGGTGGCCGAGATCGAGTCCGTCTATCGCCGCGTCGTTCGGGCGCCGGCTGCCTTGCGCGTCAAGGTTTAGGCTGGCGGCCCGACTGCGGGGCAGGGCACGAGCATGCGCATCGGAATCGACGTCCGCTACCTCTCGCACGGCCTGGTCGGGGGCGTACACCACTACGTGGCCCAGCTGGTGCCGGCCCTGATCCGGCTCGCCCCAGCACACAGCTTCGTTTTGTACGCTGACCGGCGACGGCCCTTCGAGTTGACGATGCTACCGCTGTACGTGACCGTGCGCGTCTTGCCGTGGCGAAGGTCGCTGTCCAGTATGGTCAATGACTTGGCCATGCCGCGCTGGATGGCCGCCGACCAGTTGGACGTAGTGCACTTCCCGGCGAACTATGGCTTCGCTCCGGCGGGCGTCCCCAAGGTCATCACGCTCCACGACGCCATTAACATGCTGCCCCTGCGAGAAATCCTCCGCGGTCATCCCAAGGATCTACGTACCGTCCTTATGATGACCTACCTGCATTACGCCAGCCTGGCCTCCTTGAAGCGCACGGCGAGGGTGCTGACCGTCTCCGACGATGCCGCCCGTCGGATCGCCGCGGCGCGCGGGCTGCGCCCGGATCTGTTGCGTGTCGTCCACCATGGGGTCGAAAGGGACTGGACCCGTGTGGCGGATCCCGGCCGGCTGGAAGATGTCCGACGCCGCTTCGGCTTGACGCGGCGGGTCATCCTGGCGGACGGACTGAAGAACCCCGCTGTGCTTCTCCGGGCATGGCCTCTGCTACCGGCGCCGCTGCGGGAATCGCACCAGATCGTCTTCTTCTCCCGAACCGACGCCTTGCCGGCGGCGGCGCGGGCGGCGGTTGAGGCGCAGACTGCCCGGCTGGTCTTGCGCCCGTCGCGCGAGGACCTGAACGCGCTGTTCACGCTGGCAGACGTGTTTGTGTTTCCATCATGGATCGAAGGCTTCGGACTGCCAGTGCTCGAGGCCATGGCGTGCGGGACGCCGGTGGTCGCTTCCGATCGAGGTTCCATCCCGGAGGTAGCGGGCGACGCGGCGCTCCTGGCCGCCGCCGAGGACGCCGGAGCCATTGCCGAGCACGTGCGGCGCGTCCTCACCGAGCCGGAGTTGGCGCAAAGCCTGCGCGCGAGAGGCACGCGCCGGGCCGCCCAGTTCACTTGGGACAACTCCGCCCGCGCTGTCCTCGAGACCTTCGCCGAGGTCTGCACCAGCGACGGACGGGAGCGGAGCCCCCGTTGAGATGACGAGCCGCCCGGTCGCCATTGTCGACCTGACACTCGACCGCCTTGGGTCCTTGGCTCGCCAGATCGACGCGGCCTTCGACGTGCTGATCGTCGACAACACCTCTTCGATGTCATCGAGATCATCCTCGGGGCGGAGAGGAAGCCAGATCAGGCCGCAAGGGGGGAGTCTTCGGCTCGATGGCCACCGGTGAGATCTCTGAAAGACCGAAGCGAGCATCTCCGCAGGGAGACACGCGCAATCTCACCTCGGGCTCGGCGGTCTGTCCCGATGCCGCCGACGGGCTTGGCTACTCCCAGCCTGACCGGGACGTAATCCGGTTCGCCTAAGGAACACAGGTAGCCGGCACGATCTGGTGGCCATCCTCAAGATGTCCGCCGATCTGCACCGACTGGTCAACCAGCAGCGGATAGTCGCGACCAAAATACTTCGAGAAGACCAGCCGGAAGGTATTGGCGGGGGTCATCCCCGAGGCGAGAAGATCTCTCTCCGTCTCCGGCAGAAAGTACGCGTTGAGGATTCGGAACCGGGGGCTATCTCCGTAGAAGAGGGCATGGTCCCCCTGGATGATGATGATCGGCGGGTCCTTGTACTGAGACAGTATCGTCTCCACGATCCCCAAGAGCCTCTGGTTGGTGTACGCGACTTGATCTTTGAAGGCCTCCTCGACGCTGGAAGGCTCCGCTCGGTAGCTGCCATCCAGGTTGAACGTGAAGGGCGGATGCGTTGACAGCAAGTGGGCATAGACGAACTTGTTCCCAGCCACCGCCTGCGGCACTTGCTCAAGGCTCTGCAGGGCAAACAGATTCTGCCGGTATTGTTTGTACTTTCGACTCGCTCCCCCGCTGTCCCGAGGGTCGACGAACTGCTGGAGGATAGGAGGAACGCGATCCAGCAGTTCCGGGCTCCGCTCCAGCCTCTCGATGACCGGCAACATCAAGCTGGTGCGCATCAGCCAGTACTGGAAATTGAGACCCTCCAGTTTGTCGAAGATGCCTTCTCCGGCTTCGACGTCGTACACGATGTCCGAGTCCGGGAAATCAACGAATGGATAGGGGGTCTCGAACGTGACGATCTTGTACCCGGCAGATCGAAAGAGGCGCATCACCCTGTTGGCGTGCAGCAGCGGGGTGAGCCGGGTCTTGTAGCCGTTCTCACCCGGCGATGCTGCCAGGTCCGGGTACGAGAAACCCAGGTGGTCCAGGTAGTCCATGTTCAGCGTCGCGGTCATGGAATAGACCGTGTTGTCATAGTTCGACTGAGTGCAAGCTGGAAGGACGAAACCCAGGCTCTCGAGCCTTGCGAGGAACTCCCGGTTGTCTTGTCCGATGTGTTCCGCAAGCCAATCCTGGCGCGGGTAGCTGTCGACCAGGATGTAATAGACGTCCCGCTTGGGGGATTGCGTGTTCTGTGCCGGCGGGTCGTTCGGGTACGTCTCCTCGGCGGGGGGAGCTTGGCCGACGGCCTCGTAGGCGAGCGAAACCAAGGAGACGGCGATCAGGAAGATGCTGACCTGACCGCCGATCCGGGTCAGATTGCGCAAGTCCGACTTCGTTCGGAGGACTAGTACTACCCCGAGGATGAACAGGCACACCCAGAGGAGAAGGACGTGCCGGTGCTGGATCGGAAGGTTGGCGGTGAGCCTTGAGTTTCGCAGCAGATCAAAGACGTGACCATACGAGAAGAACAGCAGCAAGAACAGGCTCGCTACGGCCGAACTCTTCCTTAGGTCCCGGATAATGACCCAGAAGGCAACATAGACTGCCGCCGAAACGCTGATCGCCAGCAGCAGGGAACGGAAGATGACGAAGGCTGGGACCTGCGTGAAGTTCTGCTGCCACAGCATCAGGACGGGGTAGACACCCAACAGGAATGGATACAGAGGGACCTGGGACAGCTTCGCCCTCATCGACCGTGCCTCCCCATGCAACCGTTTCAGCGCATCCCGCCCAAGAGCAGATTCCGCGTGCTTGCCTGTCCCGGCCCTTGAAGGGCCATAGGCAACCGGCAATAGGTCATAGTGTATCTCGGAGGCAGGCCGGATGGAGATTCTGCCAATCGGCGCACCGAGGATCCCCGCCGACCTCATTACCCTGCCGGAGACGGGAGCGGAGCCCCGATTGACATGACGAGCCGCCCGGTCATCATCGTTCTGACTTACAACGGGCTTGACCTGACGCTCGACTGCCTTCGGTCCTTGGATCGGCAGAGAGACGCCTCCTTCGATGTGCTGATCGTCGACAACGCCTCGCCGGACGGTTCGGGCGAGGCCCTGCGCCGCCAACGACCCGACATCGAAGTGTTGCAGGCCCCGTCGAATCTGGGATATGCAGGGGGCAATAACCTGGGCCTGCGTCACGCCATGCAGGCCGGAGCTGGGCCGTTCCTGCTGCTGAACAACGACACGCTGCTCGAGCCCGACTGCGTTCGGACCCTGCTGGCGGCACTGGAACGGCAGCCGGGCATCGGCGTCCTCGGCCCGATGGTCTACACGTGGGGCAAGGGCAAGACGATCAGCTCCGCCGGCGGGCGGATTGACTGGCGCCGTGGGGACGCCATGAACGTTGGGGCGGGGGAGTCCGACGATGGACAATACGGCCCTCGCCCGGTCGACTTCATCAACGGCTGCGGCCTGCTCATCACGCGCCAGGCCATCGAGAAAGCCGGCCTGTTGGACGAGCGCTACTTCATGTACTGGGAAGAAACCGACTGGTGCACGCGCGTCGGCCGATCGGGATTCGCCGTCCAGTTTGAGCCCGGGGCTAGGCTCCGTCACAAAGCCACGATCCAGTCCTCCGAGCTTGGGGCGATGGCCCTGTACTACGTAACGCGCAACCGCGTCCTCTTCTTCGGGAAGCACGCGCTCGGTCGGCGGAAGCTGCGGACCATGCTGCATGTGCTTCATGGCGCCTGCCGCGGCGTCTGGCAGGAGACACGCCGAGGGCGAACAGAGCATGCGCGTGCCATCCGCCGGGCGATGTCGGATGCCCTGTGGGGGCGTTGGGGCGCAGCGTCCGTCGATTGAGCTCGCCAGCGCCGCAGGCGGTCCCCGCTATGGTTCGGGCGGTGACCGCCGACGCCGCCTTCTCAAGTTCCGTCGCACAGCGGACCCGAATCGCCGCCCAAAGGGCGCGGCTGACCACATCATGCGCGTCCTTTTCCTATCGCGATGGTTCCCCGCCCCGGCGGATAACGGCTCCAAGCTGCGGATCCTGCACCTGCTCCAGGCGCTCGCCGCCCGGCACGACGTGACGCTGGCGGCCTTCGTGTCCGAAGCTCCCACGCAGAGCCAACTGCGGTCGCTCTTGCGGATGTGCGCCGCCGTGCGCACGGCCCCCCTCCGGACACGCGGCCTCAGGTCCTTCGACAGTGTGCTGGGATTCTTCGACTCGCGGCCTCGCTCGGTCCGCGCCGCGTTCAGCCCGGAGATGCAGGCGATCGTCCGGGAAGTGTGGAATGCCGGCCACCCGGACGTGGTCGTTGCCTCGCAGATCGACATGGCGCCCTACGCCTTGGGGATCCCGAATGCTGTCAGGGTCCTCGACGAAGTTGAGCTGACGGGCTATCAGGACCAGGTGAAGGCGGCGAGGGGCCCGCTAGCGGGTATCAGGCAGCAGCTGATGTGGGCGAAACGCGCCGCCTATACACGGCGAATCCTGGCCGGGTTCGACGCGTGGACCGTCGTCTCGGAAGCGGAGCAGGCGCTTGCCTGGAGCGTCGCACCTGATCGGCCGGCGCCCGAGGTGATCCCTAACGGGGCTGAGGTGACGTCCCCCTCTTCCGTTAACGGACAGCCCGCACCAGGTTCGATTATCTACGCTGGTTCGGTGACCTACGCTCCTAACCTGGAAGCCGTCGACTATTTCATTCGCGACATCCTGCCTCAGGTCCGAGCGGCGATGCCGGAGGCAGTGTTCACCATCACCGGTCGGACCGACGGTGTCGACCTGGATGGATTGCGCGATGCCGAAGGTGTGCGCTTCCCCGGCCTTCTCGACGACATCCGCTCGGCCATTGCGCGAAGCTGGTTGAGCGTCGCCCCGATCCGCTCCGGCGGCGGCACCCGGCTGAAGATCCTGGAATCCTTGGCGCTGGGGACCCCCGTGGTGAGCACGTCCAAAGGAATCGAAGGCCTTGAGCTCGAGGATGGTCGCCATGTCCTGATCGCCGACGATGCGCAGACGTTCGTCGCAAACGTCGTCAAGCTGCTGGGCGATCCCGGACTGCGGCGGCGCCTGGGTGACGAGGGCAGGCGGGTGGTCGCCCGCCATTACGACTGGGACCGAATCGGCTCTGCGTTCTGCTCAGTGGTCGAGCGCGCCGCCCGAAGGACTGGCTGACATGGGAATCCGTTCGATTACCAGATCTGGGTTCGCATCCCCTCCCAAGCGCGAGTTGATCCGCGCCGCGGTCGTGGGCATGGTGATCTTCGCCTCGCTTGTCGTCGGGCTGGCGCTGGGCCTCCGGCGCACGGGCATGCTCAGGCCTGAGCTGATCGTCGCCGGCGTGCTGGCGGTCAGCTGCCTGCCTCTGTGGCCGTGGCTCCGCAGGCTGGAATACGGGATCCTGGCCATCTTGCTGGCGGCCGGGCTGCTCAACATTCTCACTCTGCCAACCGGGACCCAAAGCCGGCTGGTCCTGAGCATGGTGATTGCCGCCGGATGCATCGGGCTGTGGCTCTTCAAGACGGTGTGGATGCGACGTGGTGCACGCCTGAAACCGTCCCGAATCAACGCCCCGCTGTTGGCCTTCATCGGCATCGGGTTCGTATCCTATGCCTGGAGCACCTTGATGCGCGACCCGACGGTCTATGTGTGGAAGTCATTCCCCATCGTTCAGATCGCGGCGCTGGCCGTCAATACGCTCCTGCCCCTGCTAGCCCTGTTCGTCGCCAATCAGATCGAAGACGTCCGCTGGTTGAAGAGGATTACGTGGATCATCCTGGGCCTGGGCGCCTTTGCCGTGGTCTCGTTGCTGTTCAAGCTCCCCACGGCTGCCGCCATCAGCAACGGCTCGCGAGGGCTGTTCGCAACCTGGGTCGGGGTCCTGGCCTACACGCAGCTGCTGTTCAACCGGGACCTGAATCGTCTGCGGCGCATCCTGCTCCTGGCTTTGTTCCTGGCCGTCGCCTACCTGTACTTTGTCGTGTACGTAACCTGGTTCTCCGGTTGGATCCCGCTGGCAGTCGCCTGCGCCGCAGCGACGCTGATGCACTCCCGCAGGCTGGCGGTGGTGGTCGCGGCCGTGCTGGCGATGTACCTGGCGGTCAATGCCGCCTTCTACTTCAACGACCTGGTTCAGACAAAGGTGAACTCCGGCGACCTGGAACGGTTGGGCATCTGGGAACAGAGCCTGAGCTTGGTCTCCTTGCATCCTATGCTGGGGATGGGACCGGCCGGCTACTCGGTTTACAACGTCTCGTACTTCCCCCGAGACGCGCGCTCGACCCACAACAATTACTTTGACGTCCTGGCCCAGACCGGGATCGTTGGGTTGGCGGCGTTCGTATGGCTTCTGGCGGCATTCATCCGAACGGGGGTCGCCACGCGGCGGGAGTTGCTGGACCGCCCAGGCTTCGAGCTGGCATTCGCTAGCGCTGCGCTGGCGGGATCGTGCGGCGTCGTGGTGTCAATGATGCTTGGGGATTGGGTGCTGCCCTTTGCCTACAACCAGACGATCACCGGCTTCGACAATGCCGCCTTCACCTGGATCATGCTCGGGGCGATGGTCAGCCTGCATCTGCAACAGGCCGGCGCCCGCCGCCCGTTGGAAGTGGAGAGGGTGCCGTGGGTGACACCGTGAACGTGCCGGCGTTGAGGGAGACTCCGTTGCGACTCACTGCGCTACCTGGCGGTCGGCCGACGAACGGGGCGTGGTGGAGAGCGGGGTCGGTGTGATGCACGTGTCGGTCGTGATCGTGACCTGGAACACACGCGACCTCACCGGCGAGAGCGTGCAGTCGGTGCTGTCGAACGCCGCTGGGCAGGTGTCGGAGATCATCGTCGTCGACAACGCCTCGACCGACGGGACGGCCGAGATGATCACCGAACGCTTTCCCGCGGTCCGGGTGCTACGCAACGGGCGCAATGTCGGCTTCGCGGCGGCGAACAACCAGGGCGTGGCCGCCAGCGCCTCGGAGGTCCTGCTGCTGTTGAACAGCGACGCGCGCCTGCTTCCGGGGGCCCTGGCCGCCATGGTCGAGATCCTCGAGCGGGAGCCGAGGGCGGCGATCGTCGGCGCGCGGCTGGTCAGCGCCGACGGCAGCTTCCAGGCGTCCCATTCCCGGTTTCCGAACCTGATGCGCGAGTTCCTGATCCTCAGCGGGCTTGGGCGCCTGCTCCTCGGCCGCCGCTATCCAAGCCGCGGACCCCAAACGGAGCGAGGGCCGCAGGTCGTGGACTATGTCGAAGGAGCATGCCTGCTCGTCCGGCGCCAGGTCTATCAGGGCGTCGGCGGGCTGGACGCCAGCTACTTCATGTACTCCGAAGAGGTCGACCTGTGCTACGCCCTCCGGCGGGAGGGCTGGCAGGTCTGGTATCAGCCCGCCGCTGTTGTGGTGCACCTCGGCGGGGCCAGCAGCCGAACGCGCCCGGCGGGGCGGGAGGCGGCTCTATACCGCAGCCGGGTGCGGTTCTTTCGAAAGCACTACGGCCGCGGCCAGGCCGCCGTCCTCAAACTGATGATCTATAGCCTGACGATGCTCAAGCAGGTGCTGCACGCCGTCTTGCGGGCGGCCACCGGTGGGCGCCGCGGGCGCCAGGTCGTCGGCTGGCGCGAGCTGCAGGCGAGTTTGAGGGAAGGCGGAGCAGCGCGATGAGGGTCCTGCTCCTCACGCAGGTCTTGCCCTATCCGCCGGACAGCGGCCCGAAGGTCAAGACCTGGAGTGTGCTGAAGTGCCTGGCGCGCACGCATCAGGTCACCCTGGTGTCGTTCGTGCGCGGGGACCAGTCCGGAGCGGTGGCCCAGCTGCGGTCGGTTTGCCAGGATGTCCACACGGTTCCGATGAAGCGCGGATGGGCTCAGGATGCCACGGCGCTTGGCCGGAGCCTGATAGGCGCCGGCCCGTGGGTGATCCTGCGTGACGACCGGGCCGGGATGCGGCGGCTGGTCGATCGGGTGGCGGGATCTCAACCGTTCGATCTGGTGCACGCCGATCAGCTGAACATGGCCCAGTACGCGTTGCTTGTCCAGGGCGCCCGCCGCCTGCTGGATGCCCACAACGCGCTCTGGCTGCTGTACTCGCGGTTGTCTTCGACGACGCGCAACCCGGCGACCCGCTGGTTGTTCGGGCGCGACGCCCGGCTGCTTCAGCGCTACGAAGGGGAGATGTGCTGGCGCTTCGATTCGGTGCTGACTGTCAGCGAAGCCGACCGGGATGCGCTGCGCCTGGCCGCTGAGGGGGTGGGGCAAGGGATAAGCGAGGTGTCCCCGCAGGTGATCCCGATCGCGGTCGATGCCGAGGAACTCCGCTTCCGCCGTCGCAACTCGTCTGCCGATCACATCCTGCACATCGGCACCATGTTTTGGCCGCCCAATGTCGATGGGATTCGTTGGTTTGTAAATGCCGTGCTGCCTCTCGTCCGCAGGGAGCGCCCCGAGGTCGTGTTCGATGTCCTCGGGGCGAGACCCCCGGCCGAGCTGCTGGCGTGGAACACGAATGGGCATCGCGTGAACGTGGCAGGCTATGTCGACGACCCGGCGCCCTTCCTCGCGGACGCCGGTGTGTTCGTCGTGCCGCTGCTCGCCGGCGGGGGGATGCGGGTCAAGATCCTGACCGCCATGGCGCAGGGCTTGCCGGTGGTGTCGACGACGGTGGGCTGCGAGGGGATCGACGTCGTCCACGGGCAGCACCTGTTGGTCGCCGACACGCCTCAGCAGTTCGCCGCGGCGACATTGCGTATCCTCACCGAACCAGAGCTGGCCGGGGAGCTCGGCCTGAACGGGCGCAAGTTGGTCGAGGACCGTTACAGCCTCCCGCAGCTCGAGGTTCGGTTGGACGAAGCCTACCAGGCGGCGGTTCGGGGGTCTTCGTGACCGTGCCCGGAGCAGTCCGGCCGTCAAATCGCGGTGAGCTTCGCCGCAGCCTGCTGCTGTTCTTCGTCCTGCTGCTGTCCTTTGGCTACACCTTCCCCCGCTGGGCGGATCCCAATCAGAACTCGCGCCTCGATATGGTCTTCGCCATCGTCGACGATGGCTCCTTCGAGATCGACCGCTATGTGGCTAACACGGTCGACTACGCCCGCGTGGGAGGTCATTTCTACAGCGACAAGGCGCCCGGTATCGCCTTCCTGGGCGTTCCCATCTACGCTGCCGTCCGTCCCCTGCTGAATCTGCCGGTCGTTCACGCGCTCGAGGCGCGGCTGGCTGCGAACGAAGCATTTCGCAGCACCCTGCGCCCGGAGGGGACCGGGCTGCTGGAGAACAAAGTCCGCTTTGCCATCGTGCAGGTGCTGCTGACGTTCATGCTGGCTGCCGTACCCAGCGCGTTGCTCGGGGTGGGGATGTACCGCTGGCTGGCGCACGTAACCCCGGACGCCCGGCTCCGGTTGGCGGTGGTGGCGGGTTACGGTCTGCTGTCGCCGGCCTTCGCCTATGCCGGTGCGCTCTACGGTCATCAGTTGGCGGCGGCGCTTCTGCTCGGCGCCTTCCTGCTGGCCTACGGAGGCAAGGACAGGATCCATCCGCGGCGACTGGCAGCCATCGGTGCGCTCCTGGCGGCAAGCGTCGTGATCGAGTACCCGGCGGCCATCGTGGGCGGCGCCGTAGGGGTCTACGCGCTGATACTGCTCTCTCGCCAAAGGCGTCCGTTCGCCGCACTGTGGATAGTCCTGGGTGCTCTTCCATTCATCGCCGGTTGGATGGTCTACAACACGGCCGTGTTTGGGGCGCCATGGAGCCTGGGATACTCCTCCTCGACCCTGTGGAGGGCGGAACATGCGGTCGGATTCTTGAGCCTCACCGTCCCCAACCTTGATTCGTTGTGGGGCATAACCTTCAGCGGCTTTCGCGGGCTCTTTTTGCTATCACCCTTGCTGCTCCTGTCGGCCCTTGGATTCCTTCCTTGGTGGCGGTCCCGCGAGCTGCGCGCCGAGTGGTGGCTGTCTGCGGCCGCCAGCCTGGGCATGATCTGGTTCAACGCCTCGTCGGGCATGTGGTGGGGGGGCTTCGCCGTTGGCCCGCGCTACTTGCTTCCGGGTTTGCCATTCTTGGCTTTGGGCCTGGCGTTCGCCTTGCGGGATTGGAAGTCGAGTCGGTATCTTTGGGCGATCGCGCTTACCGCGGGTTTGTGGTCATGGCTGGCGACCTGGGGTCTGACCCTTGGCGGACAGGCGTTCCCGTCTGACGTGTTCCATAACCCGCTGCTGGAGTACGCATGGCCGAACTGGGTTGTCGGCAACGTTGCTCGCAACCTTGGCACGCTGGTTGGCCTTCCAGGGCCTTCGAGTCTCCTTCCGCTGGCGGGCGCGGTAGGGGTCCTGCTCCTCGCAGGATGGTTTCGCCCTGCGGACGGCATCCACGCTGCGACCCACAATCCTGCCTCGGCTGCCTCCACACTGAGCCAAACGCCTGCCTTCGAGGATCATTCGGCCAGCCTTCGTGGTGAGAGAAACCGATGAGGGCGAAAATCAGCCGCGGCGCGCCGGCCGCGACGGCCGCGGCCACGGCACAGGCGGCGGGAGGCGTCGCCGCCTCTGACGGACGTTTCGTGCTGGGCATCATCCTTGCCGTCCTGGTCTTCACCAGCCTTCCATATGCCTATGCCTATCTGAGCAGCCCTCCCGATCGCCAGTTCACTGGCATCCTACTGGATGTCCCCGACCACGCTCAGTACTTCTCGTGGATGCGTGAGCTCGGCCAATCGAATCTGGCAGCCAACCAGCTCACCCCCGAGGTGAACCGCCCGGCTTTCTTCAACCTGCTGTGGTGGTTCCTTGGACGGTTCGGGGTCTGGGCGGGCTGGGGCTTTGCCCCGGTCTACCATCTGTTGCGCGTGGCCGCAGCCAGCGCGTTCTTGTGGACGGCCTACCGGATCTGTTCCTGGTTCTTCCCGGACCGGCCGCGGCGGCGATTGGGCTTCCTGATTGTCACCTTCACCTCTGGCTTCGGTTGGGTGTTAGTCGTCTTGAAATACACGTTGGCGAACGGTGTGCTGCTCCGCCCGATGGACCTCTTTACTGCGGAAGCGAACACCTTTCTCGGCGTGATGGGGTACCCGCATTTCGTCGCGGCGGCCGTGTACGTGCTGGTCTTCGACCTCCTGCTCCGCGGGGAGGCTAAATCGAGCTTGCGCTACGCCGTGGCCGCCGGTGTGCTTGCGCTGTTCCTGGGTTGGCAGCACGCCTACGACCTGGCGTCGGTCTACGCCGTCCTGCTAGCCTACCTCACGCTGCGTACGATACGCGACCGGAGAGTGCCGCGCTACCTCGTCGCCAGCAGCCTGGTGATTGGCGGCCTGTCGGTGTGGCCGGCGCTGTACTCCGTCTGGTTGACACAGGCCGATCCGGTTTGGAAAGCCGTACTGCTGCAGTTTGCTAATGCCGGGGTGTTCTCTCCAGCGCCGCTGGACCTGGTAGTCCTGTTGGGACCGGCGTTCCTGCTGGCACTCTTCGCCCTGATCCGCAGCAAACCATGGAACCTCCGCCAGCAGGCCAACAACAATGTGTTTCTGACCGGCTGGTTCCTCTCGTATTTCGTTCTCATCTACTTGCCGGTCGACTTCCAGGTCCACCTGCTCAACGGATGGCAGATGCCGATTGGCCTGTTGGCAACCACCGCTGTGTATCGGGACATCATCCCCTGGGTCTCTCGGAAACTGAAGGAGCCCGGGGAAACCGCCTCCAGACAAACGCGGGCCGCGGTTGCGGCGATTCTGCTCGCGGCGATCCTGCCGACGAACATCTACTTGCTGGCCTGGCGCTTCTACGACCTATCCCGCTATGACTACCCGTTCTACGTCTCGACCGATGATGCGCGGGCGTTCGCTTGGCTCGATACCCATGCCCGATCCGAGGACGTGGTGCTCAGCTCGCTGACCATCGGCCAATTCCTTCCTGCCTGGACGGGAACGAAGGCCTTCCTGGCCCATTGGGCCGAGACACTCGACTTCTTTGGAAAGGTGGATGCCGTCAGGCGGTTCTACGCAGATGATTCGCCGGACGCCGAGCGGCAGGCGCTGTTGGAACGCTTCAGCGTCGACTACGTCTATCACGGGCAGCCCGAGCGCGTCTTGGGAGACTTCGACCCTGCCCGGGCGCACTACCTTGCGCTTGTGTTCGAAAGCCCGGAAGTCCGGGTTTACTCGGTCCGTCTCCCGTGAGCTGCGACATCGCCATGTCATCCGACTCCCTTCTATCCGCCGTGAACCCTTCGACCCAGCCAACCCATCTCCTCCGCCAGGCGCGGCCCGCTGAACGTGGCGCCCACTCGCCAGCTCTTGCCGACCGAGCTCGGCGGCGGGGAGACGCGCTGCTCCCGATCGCGCTGCTATTGACCATCTGCCTGCCGGCACTCACCTATCGGCTGGGGGTGTATCCGCGCCCCTGGTTTGATGAGGGGTACCGCACCAACGCCGCGCGCACACTCGTCTTCACCGGCGTCTTCGGCACCTCGACCAGCAATGGCCTGCTGCCGTACGACACAGGGATCTCTACGGGACCCGCCGACATCCTGCCGCTGGCGCTGAGCTACCGGCTGCTCGGGCCCGGCATCGTGCAAGCGAGGGTGGTCAGTGTCGCCTACTCGGTTCTTGCGGTAGTCGCGCTCTACGCCGTCGCCCGGCGCTTGTACGGCGGGGCCGCGGGATTGTTCTCGATCTTGTTCCTGCTCGTCTTCCCTGCCATCCAGGGGGTGAGTCTGCTCCTGATCGGCCGCCAGGTGATGGGCGAAACTCCGGCCCTGGCCCTGGTCAGCGCGGGGATGTGGCTGTGGGTCGGCAGCTGGTTGCACCGCAACATCTGGATGGCGGTCGCCTCTGGATTGTGTTTCGGCCTCGGACTGCTTTCGAAAACGCAGGTGATCTTCGGCCTGCTGCCGGCGCTGATGGCCATCGCCCTCCTCCGCAGTCGCGGGGGCAAGGGCTGGCTGGGTTCCAACTTGCCATGGATCATTCTGTTGCTCGTCGTTGCCGGCTGGGCGGTGTGGTCCGGCCTCGACTCACCAGCGGACATACGCCTGCGCAACTCGCAGATGCTGGCCGAAGCGGTGCGGACGCAACTTCTGACCGACCAGTGGGGGCAGGCGCTCGATCGACCGGCGCTGGCGATTTCACTTCTGATGATGCTGGCCGCTCTGGCGGAGACGGGGCGGCTCTTCCGCCGCCGGCGCGAACGCGGTTTCCCGACGGACGCCGACTGGGGATCCGGACTACTGGTCCTGTTCGTCTTGTTCTCCTGCGTCTGGTTCGCCTTGTTCTCCATCGGCTGGCCGCGCTACGCGACGGTAGGTTTCATCTTTGCCCTGCTTCTGCTAGGCAGGTTCGTCTGGAGCGCGGTTCGCTATCTCGCCTCGCGTCTGGGTGCCAACCGGGCCGGGGGTGCGAATCGGATGGAGATCACCGGGATCGCGCTGCTTGCGCTCCTCGCCCTGCCAATCAACCTGGCTCCCATCCACCAGTATCAGCCGACGACCGATCCCCAAGCGGCGGCAGACTTCGTCTCAGCAAACATCCCGCGGGATGCCGTTGTGGAGAGCTGGACCTGGGAGCTCGACGCACTGACCGACCACTGGCAATTCCATCATCCGGATTTGTCGTATCTCTACCTGGCCGAGCGGCAGGCTCTTCACGACGGAGGGGCCTTCTCGCTCGGCTATGACACCCTCCAGGCCGATCCAGACTTTCTTATCTCGGGCCCGTTTAGCCAGTGGGTTTCGCTCTATGACCCTGTGGTAATCCGGGATTCCTTCCAGCGCGTGGCGGCCTTCGGGCAGTATGTCATCTTCGAGCGCAACCGCTAACACGCATGCCTTCGGACCGAACGGGAAAGCACCGATGTTGACGGCCCCGCAAAGGGCCGTCTGGAGCCGCATGAGGATGGCGGTCGTGAGCAGACTCCTTCAGCGATGCATGGTCCCAGCTCTCTTCCTGGCGACCCTGGCCCCCGGCGTGGCGGCTTCAACGGCATTCGCCCAATCCAACGGTTGGTCCGAACCAGTAGCCCTGTCCGACGAGTCGACGTCGTCATGGTTTCCGGATGTGGCTGTTGACGCCAGCGGACGAATCCACGTCGCCTGGTCGGGCGGAGCGGCCCTGTACCCGAGTCAGGCGTACGACACCGTGGTGTACGCCTCCAGCATCGACGGCCGCAGTTGGAGCGCGCCGTTGGACATCGTGGCTCTGCCCTCCAAAGGGGCAGTCACCCGTCCCGCCCTGCTGTCCGATTCGAATGGGACGCTTCACATGACCTACCGCAGCTACATGATCTACTACACGCACGGCTCGGTCCAGGCGGTCAGGCCGCTTGCGCTGCTACCCGCCCGTCCGATCAGTTCCGGGGACAACGGATACTTCTCTCAGCTCTTGCTGGACAGAGCTGGGCGGTTGCACATCTTCTATACCGAGTATGCGGGGCAGGTTGGATGCCCCGAATGTCTGCACGTCTTCCACCGGTTCTCAGATGACGATGGGCTTACCTGGTCGCTACCGGTTGATATCACGCCGGGGGCTTCCGGCGCGGCGAAGCCGCAAATTCTGCAAGATGGTCAGAGGCGGATGCACCTGGTTTGGGAAGCAGGGCGGGGCGGCGACCTCGGGCAGATTCCCGATCCGACGACGGTCATGTACACAGCCTCCGACGATGGCGGGACCACGTGGCGGACGCCGATCCAGCTGGCCCCGGATGATTCGAGGGCGCGCAATGTGACGCTGGGCCTGGGCGGGAATGGCCAAAAGGTTGCCGCCTGGCTGGGTCTCCCGGCCGACGTGATCGCCTACCGGGTGTCCGAGGACGGCGGGCTGACATGGAGCGACGCGGCGGCCATACCCGGCGCTTTCGGTGCCTGGGCGGTCTATCAGGGGCGCACCGACGGGTACTCGATGGTGACGGATGGGGCGGGTACGGTCCACCTGCTGGCGGTTGGAAGGACATCCGCCTCCGAGCAGTCCTTGAGCGTTCTCCATACAACGTGGGACGGGACTGCCTGGTCGCCACCCGAGGCCGTGGTTACCCTCACCGGGGACGTACCGGAGTGGCCTCGGGCCGCCATTGGACTGGGCAACGAACTGCAGCTGGTCTGGTTCGTGCGCGATCAAGCCCATATCTGGGGAGGCCCGGGCGAATTCCGCTACCGCGTCTGGTACGCGCACAAGGGTCTAGATCTTCCGCGGAGTGAGCCGATCATGTTCCCTACCCTTACGCCGGCCAGCTCCGCGCCGGCCGGGCTCCACCCGAGTCCGACGATCGTAGAACCGAC
>Ga0214473_10002373_pt1 | contig 23158 bp, 19 predicted proteins | sample RVTome_7_FD_203509 | JGI IMG/M metagenome (GOLD analysis project Ga0214473, IMG submission 203509) | Soil microbial communities from uranium-contaminated site in the Upper Colorado River Basin, Wyoming, United States - RVT98D197 | ecosystem: Environmental > Terrestrial > Soil > Contaminated >... | reverse complement strand
CACCCGGATCAAACGCACGTTCGGCGGATACTGGATTCGTGAAATCCCCGCCAGATCGGCCCCGGCATAAGCACACCAGTGACAAACAAAGGCAATGATTTCAGGCTGTTCCGATAAAGACATGCATTGCTCCAAATTTCATTTTAATTCAAGGATTCAAGGGGCCCAGGATTCAAGGATTCAAGTAAAAGAAATGAAAATCAACACCCTTGAACCCTCGAATCCTGGAATCCTCGGACCCTATTTTCGTGCAAACACCTTAATCATTCCATCAACCTGATCATCCTGAAAATGGGCCGGTGAGGCTGCGCCCGTGGGGCAGGCCACATTGCAGGCCCCGCACCCCGTACACAAACTTTCATTGACCACGGCCGCTTTCCGTCCCTCCTCATCCGTCTGCACTTTTATGGCTTCAAACAGACAGGCCTTTTCACATTCCCCGCATGCTCGACAGAGATCCGTATCAACATGGGCGATCATTCCCTCGGCGGTCATCATTTTTCGGGAAAGGACCGTCATGGCCCTGGAGACGGCTCCCTGTGCCTGGGCAATGGACTCGGCAGCGAATTTGGGACCTTGGGCCAGACCACACAGATAAAAACCCGGTTTAATAAAATCAAGGGGCCTGAGTTTCGGGTGGGCCTCCATGAAAAAACCGTCTTGATCCAGGGGGAGCCGTAAGGTTTCTGCCAAATTTTGACCTTGAGGGTGGGGACGAATAGCCGAGTTCAAAACCAAAAGATCCGCTTCCAAGCGGACAGGCATCCGAAGCTGTTGGTCAAAAACGGTCAGGTTCAGCCTCTCGCCTTCGATGGTCACTTCCGGTTTTTGGTCTTTCCTATATTGAAAAAAGCGGACCCCCTTGAGCCGTGCCTCTCGGTAATAGGACTCCCGAAGGCCGAAGGTGCGCAGGTCGCGATACAAGATGGAAACCTGCACTTCCGGATTCAGGGATTTCATTTTCAGGCTGTTTTTCACCGCCCCGGTACAGCACACCCGACTGCAATAAAGATGATCCGGCTCCCGTGAGCCCACGCATTGAATCATCACCACCCGTGAATATTGTTTGGCTTCCTCCGGTCTCAAGGCCAAAAGGGATTCAAAGGCCTTTCGGGTGATCACGCGGGGATGTTTTCCGTACTGATATTCATCCGGTTCATATTCCCGACCGCCGACGGCGATAAGGGTCACCCCATGAACCATTTCCCTGGATTCATCCCCGGTTAAGATCGTCGTGGTAAAATGACCGCAAGCGCCTTTGGTTTCGACCACCTGGGCATCGGTGTAAACAGTAATCAGCGGTTCCTTTTCAACTTGATTCATAAGCCGTTGAACGTACGCCGCCGGATTGGCCCCATCCTCGGTAAAATAAAGACTGCCTGCATTCCCGCCTAATTCAGCCGTGTGCTCCACTAATACGGCCTCGTATCCCTGTTCGGCGACGGTCAAGGCCGCCGTAAGCCCGGAAAGTCCCCCTCCAACCACCAATGCCCTTTGAATAACCGGATAGGCCGTTTCCGGCAAGGGTTTCAGCAGACAGGCCCGGGATACCGACATTCGCACCAGATCTTTGGCCTTTTGGGTTGCCGCCGTTGGTTCCGAACGATGTACCCAGGCATCATGCTCCCGGATATTAGCCAGTTCGAAAAGATAGGGATTGAGCCCCGCCTGCCGCAGGGTGTCCTGAAAAAGCGGCTCATGGGTTCGCGGGGTACAGGCGGCTGCTACGACACGATTAAGCCCGTGTTCGGCGATGGCTTTTCTGATTTCATTCTGTTGATCGGTGGAACAGGCAAACATACAATCCGCGGCATAAGCGACATCGGGAAGACTGCGGGCATACTCGGCCACCGCCTTGACATCCACCACTCCGGCAATGTTGATCCCGCAGTGACAGATAAAAACACCGATCCGCGGTGGTTCTCCGGACACATCCTTTTCTTTGGTCGGTAAGGCCTCTTTTATCATCGTGCCCCGGACTTCGGATAGCAATACCATGGCCCTGGCCGCCGCACTGCTCCCCTGTTGTACCGAATCGGGAATGTCTTTAGGACCCTGTAAACTTCCGCAGACATAAATCCCCTCTTTGGAGGTTTTGACCCTGTCCAGCGGATCGGAAACGTAAAAACCGAAATCATCAACCTGCACCCCCGCCTGACCAGCCAGCTTTATTGCCGACGGGTGGGCACAGAGGCCGACCGAAAGCACCACCATATCAAAGGACTCTTCCTGAATAGAACGATCAGAATCGACGTAAGCCAGTTTCAAGGAGTCGTCTTCGGGGTTCGGTACAACCCGGGAGATCAAGGACCGGACAAAACGCACCTGCTGTTCATTTTCCGCTCTCTCATAGAAACGATCAAACCCTTTTCCATAGGCCCGGAGATCGTTATAAAAAATGACCGTTTCGGTTCGGGAGTCCTGTTCTTTGGTGATCAAGGCCTGCTTTACGGCGGACATGCAGCATACGGAAGAACAATAATCCTGTCCGATATGGCTGTCTCTGGACCCCACACATTGGATCCAGGCCATTTTCCGGGGCAGTCTTCCATCGGAAATGCGCTGAATATGTCCGCTGTAAGGCCCGGAGGCGGTCAGCACCCGTTCATATTCCAGACTGGTGATCACATTGGGCCAGCGGCCATAGCCGTATTCCGCTTTGCGCAAGGCATCAAAGGGTTCAACCCCTCCGGCCAGAATCACGGCCCCGGTTTCCAATGAAACGACCGTATCCATCTGATTAAAATCAACGGCTTTCGTCGGACAAAGTTTTTCACAGATACGACATTCCCCTTTGGTGAAATATCGGCAAGCCTGTTTATCGATCGTGTAAACCAGGGGAACCGCCTGGGGATAGGGAATGTATACGGCTTTGCGATGATTCAATCCCAGGTTGAAGGGATCGGGGATTTTCTTTGGACATTTTTCCGCACAAAGGCCGCAGCCGATGCATTTTTCAGGATCGATGGCCCGGGCCTTTTTTTTAAGGGTTAACTGAAATCGCCCGGCTTCGCCCTCCAACCCAAGCACCTCGGTATAAGCCAAAATTTCAATATTGGAATGATTAGCCAACTCAACCAGTTTGGGACCCATCATACAGGCCGCACAATCATCGGTAGGAAAAGTCTTGTCCAGTTGGGCCATGATGCCGCCCAGATTGGGCTTCTCCTCCACCAGGTGCACCTTAAAGCCCGAGTTGGCGGCATCCAGGGCCGCCTGGATTCCGGCGATTCCGCCGCCGATGACGGTAATGGATCCGATTTTTTTAGAATTCCTATTCAAACCAGTCCTCATTGAACTACCTGTTTGTCTAACCCGAACAAGTCGGGAGTACCAATTGAAAAGTATTATATAATCTCAAACAAATCTAACCAAACCTATTTGAATTTATGGTCCGGTCATAGGGGGTCTTGTCTAAAAGGTTAGCGGTAAATTTTCAGATGATCTAATGTAAAAATCTAAAATTTAAACGTCAAATGGTTAAAACTTGCCCCGCCTTGGTCCCCATTCCCCTCAGAGGGGTGGGAGTGGTTCTAAATTTTGTTCATTTGAATTTGTTTCGAATTTCGGATTTCGAATTTCGTGCTTCCTTTTAAATAGTCACTGAAAATACTTTTCCAAAATAATAAAATTATCTCTACGCGCGTAAAAGCCCCAGTCCTTTAAGAAGGGACAGGGAATCCGTAATATGCCGCGAAAGCCACTTTGGGACGCCCTCTACCCCCAGGGCCAGTCCGATCAACTCGGAAAAATAATACACCGGTAAGGGCAATACTTTCCCCGAACCGCCCCCTCCTCCCGATCTCCCATAATACATATCCAGATTGGCCTGGCACATCTGGCAGGAAACCACGACGGCCTGAGCTCCGACCCGATGGGCCATATCTAAAAGTTTTTCCACCAGTTTGGATTCAATATTCCTCAAAGAAAGGGCCTGTGAGGCTCCGCAGCAATCCGTTTTATAGGGCCAGGGGATTGGTGTTGCACCCAGATTGGCGACGATGCGATCCAGAGCCCGGGGATCTTCAAAATCTGAGGCCTCGGTGATCTCCGGCGGCCGGTTGGCCATGCACCCGTAATAACAGACCACTTTTAATCCTTCAAGGGGCTTTTGGATCTTCTGGGTCACGGCTTCCAGCATCTTTTCAGTAGCAAAAAAATCAGCCAGATCCCATATGGCCGGAACCGAGTCCGGTAAGGTTATTTCATAGCGATTATTTTGATCCTGATGTAAAGCATAAGCGGCCGTTTTCAACCGATTGAAACACATGGGGCAGGGGACGAGCATTTCCGTATGGGGCATTTCAGCGGCCAAGGTCAAGGTCCTGGCTGCCAGGGCGATGCTGACCTGGCGATTAATACTGTGGGCGGCGGTTGCCCCGCAGCAGTTCCAATCGGGAATTTCTTCCAGTTCAATGCCCAGAAAATCACAAATGGCCGCGATGGACTCGGCATAATCTTTGAATGTTCCTTTGAGGGAGCACCCCGGATAATAACTAAACTTCATCCCGTTTATCTTCCCGACCTGTTTTTATTAAAAATTCGGCTTATTTCTTTCAGGTCTTTATTCCTTGAGGGTCGAAGGGGTATTCGGCCTTTGAAAAACAACTTCCATCCCAACCCGAATTCCGCCCGCAATGTCCCGTCTTTCCACCGGTGCAGGATTTGACCGCTTCGAAGCAGGTAAGCAGGCAGAAGCGTTGTTTCAAATACCCGTCCCCGTTTCTGCAGGCTTTTCAGAAAGGTTTTATGCAAACTTAAAACCTGAGGCTCCGGGCAGAGGACGTTTTCCCGAACGGCGATCTCCTTGAGTTGATCCATGAGTTCAGCGATCCGAACCTCGTTGGGACAGCGGGTAGTGCAGGTTTCACAGGCCGCACATATCCAGATGGTTCGGCAGTTCAGCACCTTTTCCCGTTGACCCAAGATCACCATCCGGATAACCTCGTCCGGAAAAAGGTCCATGGCAAAGGCCACCGGGCAGCCGTTGGTGCACTTCCGGCATTGAAAGCAGGCCCCGGCCTGAAACGGCCCGTCCTTTTCCAATGTTTCTAATAATGGATAATCCGGAGATAAGGTCTCTGACTGCATTAGGGCTTTTTTCTTATAATGGGTTTAGGTCTTATTTAATCCTGTTGGATCTTAAGAGGATTTATCTTTTTGGTTTCGGGTTATTTCGATAAAAGCTTTGACTGCCCCGAAGGCAGTAGCCACGGCCAGCCCGGTACCGCATTTCTCCCTTTTCCAGTCCTGATGAGCCAAGATCGAACCCGCTGCAAACAGGGTATGGAAGGCCGGACGGCCCTGATGATCCAGAGGTCGAAAATAATCATCGATCTCCAGGCCGGCTTGATTTATCGGATGCCCATGCCGGTCAAGGAAGTCTTCCCGGTGCCATTCTCTTCTGCTCTCCGGCTGAAAAACAGGCAGGTTAAAAATCGTTTCCCGGACGTGCTTTCGGTCGGCCGTTAATCCCCTGCCGATGAACCGGCCTGTGGCCAGGATGACCCCTTGGGATATAATCGTCTGCTTTCCGGTTGCACCGTCGCTGCCGATTTCAAATTCTCCACCCGACCCCTGTCGGACTTCAACCACTCTTTTTTGAGAAAAATAACAGGATCTTTTTTCACGAAGCCCCCGTTCAAAAGCCTCTTTCAAACGAAGCCCGGGAATCGATGGCGGCATGGTGGGGATTTCAAAAACCGGAACACCGATCATTTCCGTCAAATCAGAGGTCACCTTTGAGGATTGATACAATCCTAAAACAGCCGGCAGGCCAACGCACTGTGCCTCTTGGATCTCCGGTCTTATCAGTTTGGCAAGCCTCTCACGATTGCCCGACAGGACCAGGGCATTGGCCATATGTTCCGGCAATACTTCCTCCCTATGTCCTGTCCCCGGAAAAAGGACCCGGACGGTTCGCAACCCCGGCCATCGGTCCTTTAGATTTTCAGCAATCAGCCCGGCACTGAACCCCTTGAGCCCTTTGAACTCCACGATCAGGCAGGGGCGTTTCTGCTCCAGGGCTTCCACCCCTTCCCAAATGGTCCGGGGGGTACAATAGGTCGTCTTAAGCGTTCCCAAGGGAGTAACGATTCTGACATTACGATCGGGATTCCTGGAATAGGAAAGCCCGGTCCCTTCCAAAAAAACCAGCAGTTCGTCAAAAGCGGCCCGAATCTCTTCCTGACCCAGCCGCGCATAAGGGTGTCCCGGGTTATCCTTTACCAGGGTCTCTATGCCGGCCCAGGGATCATCCCAACGTTTCCCTTCACCTATCGGATGGAACCCGAGCAGATCGAAGAAACCACTGGCAAATCCGATTTCACTGGTGTTGCCCACCTGGGCCACGGAAAGGCCACGGTTAGCGGCAAACAAAGCGGCGGCCATCCCGGCCATCCCGGCCCCGATCACGGTCAAATCCACTTTTATATGTTCTGGTTCTGACATCATAAAAAAAATTTGAAACCTTAATTTTAATTCGAAAATAACTTTTTTAGGCACGGGTCAGGCTTAGCCTGACACACGGATTTCACGGATAACCTTTCTGATTTCTCAAGAAAAAGGGGACCCCTTTTCTTGAGACCAGCTTCCGCCGAAGGCGGATGATGGTCATCCCTCAATCCTGCCTTCACGGGATTGAGGGATACTCTATAATCTTAACCGTGTAATCCGTGAAATCCGTGCCAAAAAAATTTTTTGACTCTTCTAATTTCATGCTTCGTAGCGCCCTTGTTCTGAATTCTGACTCCTGGATTCTGGATTCTTAGATTTTATTCCTCCAGTTCCAAACCCAATAATCCACAGTGTATGGCCTCTAACAATTCGACTTGTTCAAGCTGCCGGTCCCAGAGGACCGGATAAAGGCCTTTCCACCGACTGCGGACAAAATCCCTAAGGCTGTCCAGGGACCGCCCGGCATCAAACTCTTTTTGATCAAACAGATAGGCGGTAAGACGCGGCCCGCAAAAAGCGCCCTGGCAGGGGCCCTTTCCGATCCGGGTGCGCAAACCGATTCCCTGGAGGTCTGCCCTTCCTCCCTGTTTATGAATGGAATCCACAATCGCGTCCACGGCACTTCTGGGGACCATCTCACACTCACACAAAATAATATCCTCCGGATCATGTTCTTTCAACCATATCTTGGGTGCCCGGGCCGGTTCACTCCATTGGGCAGGTTGAGAGGCCGGCAGGGGTTCGGTTCCGGTCAGACAAGGTTTTGAAATTCCCAGATGGTGACAAACCAGGTCGGCCGTCTTTTCGGCCATCAGCCGATAAGTAGTCAGCTTACCGCCGCTGATGGTGATAAAGTTTTCCACGCCCTGTGCCCCGTGATCCATGAGGGTGAAACCACGGCTGACTTTACGGTCGTCCCCATCTCCCGGCATACCAATTAACGGCCGTACACCGCAATAGGCACGAATGTAGCGGGCCGTCTCCAATGCAGGGATCATGGCTCCGGCATCTTCCACCAATGAATCGATTTCTTCAACAGTCGGATAGGTCTCATCCGGATTTTCTATCCGGGTGGAGGTGGTGCCCAGGATAGAGACCGTACCTCCCGGTACCAATATATCGGCATTGGTGGCCGGGCGTAACCGGTTGATGACCCGTCTGGCCATTCGATCATGGGTGATTACCAGGCTTCCTTTGGAATAGAGTATCGGGATGGAAATCCCTGCCAGACCGGCCACCAGACCGGCCCAGGCACCGGCGGCATTGACGATGATATCCGCCTCGACAAACAACTCTTCCCCGCTTTGGGTATTTTGTAATTTGACCGATTTTATTTGAGATTCATGGATATCGAAGGCCAGCACTCTGGTGTAACGTAACAGACGGGCACCATGCTGTTGCGCCTGGGTTATATTGTCCAGGGAGAGCCGGAAAGGGTCAATGGCTGCATCCCGAACTGCGTAAATCGCAACAATTGCTTCCGAAAGGACCGGTTCCAGGAAACGGGCCTCTTTCAAGTCAATCGACTGAGTGTGGATCCCGCACCGGCCGCACCTTCCGGGAAAATCGGCGATATAATGTTCATCGTCGCCCTGGACGGCCGCGAAAAAACCACCGGTATCTTCGATACAATGGGGAGCAAGCCGCTTTAACAACTCGCCTTCCATGCGGCACTCTGCTGCGGCCTCGGGATCGGAGGCCACATAGCGGGCCCCGCTGTGCAAAAGACCGTGATTACCCCCGGAAGCGCCGGCATTGATGTCTTTTTTTTCAACCAGAAGGCATTGAACCCCGCGCAAAGCCAGATCCCGCGCCAATCCGGTGCCGGTGGCCCCTCCCCCGATTATGAGCACCTGGGTCCTCCACAAGCGCTTCTTTGGACTAAAAATATCTTCCACTACCGCCTCTGATAAAAAGAAAATGGGTTATCAAACCTCTTCCCTTTTGAGTACTCTTGAAATCCTGGATCAAAAAAAAGCCCTGATGGATAATGAGCATTTCCTTTGGAATGCTTATCATCTACCAGGGCTTACTCTTTTTTCTCGTGCCCCAATACCCGATACCGATACATCGTTGAATAGAATTTCATAATAATCTTTATGTAAATTAGGCTTCCCTGTCAAGAATTATTTTTAACAAAGAAAATACTTGACATGGTAGCCTAATTTTTCTATAGTGTCTTTACTTTGAAATGAAATCTTAACCTTTTCAATGTCTTAGGGCGAGAGAAAAAAGAGTAAGCCCTGACGGACAATGAGCACACGATTGTGGTGATCGTTCCTGTCAGGGCTTTTTTTATTGCCCGAAGACCTTCGAAATTGCTCGTTGATTCCTATTAATTCGGGTTGGGTTGGGAGTAAATTTTATGGGCCTCGTTCTTGACTCTGTTACCAGGAAGGTGGGCGGCGAAACCCACATCAACAACTTAAGCCTGGAGCTTGAAGCGGGCACCCCCCATGTGGTGTTAGGTCGCACCCTATCCGGAAAGACTTCCCTTCTTCGTTTGATGGCCGGACTCGACCGGCCCACCTCGGGTCGTATCCTGCTGGATGAAAAGGACGTGACCAACGTGTTCGTTCGCCAAAGAAGCGTGGCCATGGTCTATCAGCAATTCGTGAATTATCCCTCCCTGACTGTATACAAAAACATCGCCTCCCCTCTTAAAATGAGCGGTCTCAGCAAGAGCGAGATCGATCGGAAGGTCCGTAAAACAGCAGCCATGCTGCATATTGAAGATTTGCTTGACCGCCTTCCGTCCGAGCTTTCCGGCGGCCAGCAGCAGCGCACGGCCATCGCCCGCTCCCTGGTCAAGGATGCGGAGTTGCTTTTGCTGGATGAACCCCTGGTCAACCTGGATTACAAACTGCGCGAAGAACTTCGAATTGAGCTTCAGGAAATTTTTAAACAGCGTCAGGCCATCATTGTCTATACCACCACAGAACCGGCGGAGGCCTTGATGCTGGGGGGGCATATCGTAGTCATTGATGAAGGGTGTATCCTCCAAACCGGCCCCACTCCGCATGTTTACCACAATCCGATAAACCTCAAAGTGGCCGAAGTCTTCAGCGATCCCCCCATCAACTATTTGAACGGAACGGTTCAAGAGAATACCGCTCATCTGGGGGATGGCCTTCAAATCCCATTAGTAGACCACCTGAAATCCTTGTCGCCCGGAAAATATAAATTCGGCGTTCGTTCCCATCATCTTTTTTTAACCCGGGTCTCTCAAGAGGACGCAGAAATCCGGGCCAGGGTTGAATTAGCGGAAATCAACGGATCGGAAACCTTCATCCATTGCGATTACGACGGCTTCCGGCTGGTGGTTCAGGAAGACGGGATTTTTTCTCATCGGATTGGGAGCGAAATAAAAATCTATGTCAACCCCTGTTGTTTTTTTGTTTATAATGAAGCAGGAACGCTGGCGGCATCACCATCTCAGACCGGTATTCAAAAAAGGGTCGGATAGGAGACCGGATTGGCGCGCATCGAACTCAATGAAATCGCCCACAGTTACCTCCGCAATCCCCAAGGAGAAGCGGATTACGCCCTGAAGCGGATCCATAATGTCTGGGAAAATGGGGGGGCCTATGCCTTGCTGGGTCCTTCGGGCTGCGGCAAAACCACTTTGCTGAACATCATTTCCGGATTAGTTGCTCCCAGCAGGGGGAAAGTGTTATACGACGGACAGGAGGTAACCAATTTACCGCCTGAAAAGCGCAACATCGCTCAGGTTTTTCAATTTCCGGTCTTATACGACACCATGACGGTCTTTGACAACCTGGCCTTCCCTTTACGCAACCGTGGCTTTGAAAAAACGGAAGTCACCAAACGGGTCCATGAAGTGGCCGAAATCCTCGATTTGACCCCCTTCCTTAAAAAGAAAGCCGCCGGTCTGGCAGCCGATGCCAAGCAGAAAATCTCCTTGGGACGGGGATTGGTCAGAAGTGATGTGGCGGCCATTCTTTTCGATGAACCTTTGACGGTAATTGATCCCAACCTTAAATGGCATCTCAGACGAAAGCTCAAAGAAATCCATGAACAACTGAAACTTACCTTGATTTATGTCACCCACGATCAAGTGGAAGCCCTGACCTTTGCCGATCAGGTGATGGTCATGTTTGAAGGTGAAATCGTACAAATCGGCACTCCGGAAGATCTCTTTGAAAACCCGGAGCATACCTTCGTAGGCTATTTTATCGGCAGTCCGGGGATGAACTTTCTGCCCTGCACCATAGAGGGGAACATGGCCCGGATTGACGGGGCCAACATACCGTTGGACGAGGAAACGGCGGCCCTGGGAGGCAAGGCCTCGGGAAGGCTGGAACTGGGGATTCGGCCCATGTATCTGGAGGTGAGCCCCCCTTCGGTTGAAAACGGCGTTCCGGCCCAGGTGGTTTTGGTCGAAGATCAGGGCAGCCACAAGATTGTGACTCTGAGGCTGGCCGGAAAGACCATGCAGGCCCTGCTGCCGGAAGGCAAGCCGGTTCCCGAAGGCTCGGCTTGGATCGTTTTCCCGCCCGGGAAGGTCAGGCTGTTTGCCGACGGGAGGCTGGTTAAAACCGGTTCAATAGAAGGAGCGGCCTTATGAATAAATGGCACGATAATAAAGCCTGGTTCCTGGTGACACCGGTCCTTGTCTTCGTCTGCTTCAGCGCCATTATTCCCTTGATGACCGTGGTCAATTATTCGGTCCAGGACATCATGGGACCTGGCTTCCGCCTCTTTGTCGGGACCGAATGGTATGAGAATATCTTACACGACTATCGGCTGCATGACGCCCTATGGCGGCAATTCCTTTTTTCCGCGCTTGTTTTGTTGATCGAGATGCCGCTGGGTATCCTTATCGCCCTGGCCATGCCGAAAAAAGGGTGGGGCGTCTCTTTCAGTTTGGTCACCCTGGCCCTGCCTTTGCTTATTCCCTGGAATACGATCGGGACCATCTGGATGATCTTTGTCCGGCCGGACATCGGGTTGTTGGGGGCTGCGATCAACTACCTGGGGGTACCCTTTGAATACACCAGGAGACCCTTCGATGCCTGGATCACCCTGATGCTGATGGAGGTCTGGCACTGGACTCCGCTCGTGGCCCTGTTGGCCTATGCGGGCTTAAGGGCCATCCCGGAGGTTTACTACCAGGCCGCCAAAATCGACGGGGCCTCGGGTTGGGCCACGTTTCTTTACATCCAGCTCCCCAAGATGCGTGGCGTGCTGACCATTGCCTTGTTGCTGCGCTTTATGGACAGTTTTTTGATCTATGCCGAGCCTTTCGTGCTTACCGGGGGCGGTCCCGGCAATTCGACCACCTTCCTGTCGATTTATCTGGTAAAACTGGCCACCGGCCAATTCGATGTGGGAATTGCCGGAGCCTTCTCACTTATTTATTTTTTAATCGTACTAGCCTTGTGTTTTGTCTTCTACCAAGTCCTCCAGAACGTGGGGAAAGGAGCCAAAGGATGAAATCAAAATCCAAAAAAATGGGTTTAATCATCTATTTTATCTTTCTCTTTCTCCCCATCTACTGGATGATCAATATGTCGCTCCGGACCAACGCCGACATTCTCGGTACGTTAACTCTTTACCCGACCGATCCGACCTTTAAAAATTATATCAAAATTTTTACGGATGTTTCCTGGTATTCCGGTTATATCAATTCCATCATCTATGTCACCATGAACACCGTGATCTCTTTGACGGTCGCCCTGCCTGCTGCCTACGCCTTTTCGCGCTACCAGTTCGTAGGCGATAAACAGATTTTTTTCTGGCTGCTCACCAATCGTATGGCCCCGGCGGCTGTTTTTCTTCTGCCGTTTTTTCAACTCTATTCAACCATCGGCCTCCTCGATACCCATATTGCCGTGGCCCTGGCCCATTGTCTGTTCAACGTGCCCTTGGCCGTTTGGATACTCGAAGGCTTCATGTCCGGAATTCCCCGCGAAATTGACGAAACCGCCTTTATCGACGGCTATAGCCTGCCTCGTTTCTTTGTCACCATTTTTATACCCCTGATTCGATCCGGTGTGGGGGTTACGGCCTTTTTTTGTTTTATGTTCAGTTGGGTTGAACTGCTGTTTGCCCGGACACTGACGATAACCAACGCAAAACCGATCTCCGCCGTTATGACGCGGACGATCAGCGCCACGGGTCTGGACTGGGGTTTGCTGGCCTCAGCCGGCGTGTTGACCATCGTACCCGGTGCCCTGGTGATCTGGTTTGTACGCAATCATATGGCCAAAGGTTTCGCCCTGGGTCGGGTGTAAAGAGGAACAACCATGAATCTGGAATGGATGTACTGGACACTTCCTACGGCAATTTTTTTCCTGAGCATTTTTCTGATCCTGACCGCCATGACCCTATGGCAAACCCTCTCGCCCTCCATCGAACGCCGCGGTTTTCTGCCGTTATCGACCACGCCCGGCGATCGGCTCTTTATTGGGATTATCACAGCTCTTTTTATCCACCTTGCCTGGCTCGGATTCACCCATTTGAGTCTTTGGATCGTGTTTCCGATTGCGGTGGGCTGGATCATTGTGGTCATGATTTTCGGATGAACAGAACAAAAGGTTTATGTTGTTCGGCGGTCACGGCCTTCACGCCGGGAAACATTGACCGGAAGAAATAAAAAACAACCAGGGAAGGCCTTTAGAGAAAGGAGAATAAAAGGGAAAAATAAAAAGACGAGAGTTATGGTTTCGGCGTTTACGGCCTTCACGTCGGGAAACGTAACCGAACGAAAAAAATGGACCATTGAAGGCCCACAAAAAACCAAAGGAGGAGATCAGATGAGGAGGAAAAAAACCAACATAATGCTCCTGGCGGGAGTGGTTGCTGTTCTATTCGCCTTCCTGGCAGGTTCGGCGATGGCGGACATGGCAGCAGCCAAAAAGTGGATCGACAAAGAATTTCAACCTTCAACCCTGACCAAGGCCCAACAGCTTAAAGAAATGGAATGGTTCATCAACGCGGCCAAGCCCTTTAAGGGCATGGAGATCAAAATTGTTTCCGAGACTATTCCCACCCACGAATATGAATCGAAAACGTTGGCCAAGGCCTTCTACGAGATTACCGGAATAAAGGTCACCCATGACCTGATTCAGGAAGGGGACGTCATCGAAAAGCTTCAAACCCAGTGGCAATCGGGTAAGAATCTTTACGATGGTTGGGTCAATGACTCCGATCTCATCGGTACCCACTATCGTTATCCGTACGCAGTTTGCCTGGAAGATTTTATTAAAGGTGAGGGCAAAGCCGTGACCCTGCCGACGCTCGACGTTAAGGATTTCATGGGTATATCATTCACCACCGCTCCGGACAAAAAGTTCTGGCAGCTTCCCGATCAGCAGTTTACCAACCTTTACTGGTTCCGCTATGACTGGTTCAAGCGGCCGGATTTCAAAGCAAAGTTTAAGGCAAAATATGGTTATGAGTTAGGTGTGCCGGTCAACTGGTCGGCCTATGAAGACATTGCCGAGTTTTTCACCAACGACATTAAAGAAGTTGATGGTGTCAAAGTTTATGGTCATAACGACTACGGCAAGAAGGCCCCGGATCTGGGCTGGCGTTTCACCGACGCCTGGTTATCCATGGCCGGTAACGGCGACAAGGGTCTCCCCAATGGTTTACCGGTTGATGAATGGGGTATCGCTGTGGATAAAACTGGCCGTCCGCTGGGTTCGAGCGTGTGCCGCGGCGGTGATGCTAACGGTCCGGCAGCCAAGTATGCACTTCGGAAATATGTTGAATGGCTGGATAAGTACGCTCCTCCGGGTTCCCGAGGTTTGGATTTCTATACCTACCTGCCCTACCTGGAAAAAGGCAATGTGGCCCAGCAGATTTTCTGGTACACGGCCTTTGTCCCGGGTATGGTTGCACCAGGCCCGACCGTCAACAAAGACGGGACACCCAAATGGCGCCTTGCCCCCTCCCCCCATGGGGCCTACTGGAAAGAGGGGATGAAACTGGGCTATCAGGATTGCGGGTCCTGGACGTTCTTCAAGCAAACACCGGTGGAGCGTATCAAGCCCGCCTGGCTCTATGCGCAGTTCACTGTGTGTAAAACCACATCGCTGAAAAAGTCCCACGTGGGTCTGACCTTCATTCGTGACAGCGATATCCGGCACAAGTCCTTTACTGAGCGCGCGCCGAAACTCGGCGGATTGGTGGAGTTCTACCGCAGCCCGGCCCGTGTCGCCAATACACCGACCGGCACCAATGTGCCCGATTATCCGAAGATGGCCCAGTTGTGGTGGCAAAACATCGGGGAAGCGTCTTCCGGCGCCATTTCCGTTGACAAGGCCATGGACAATCTGGCCAAAGAGCAGGACGCCGTCATGGAACGTATAGAACGTTCGGGTGTTCAGGGAAATAAAGGTCCCAAACTCAACAAATGTGTTGACGAAAAGACTTATCTGGGCAGACCGGGTGGAGTGGCCCCGCAGGCTAAGCTCGCCAATGAGAAGCCTAAAGGTGAAACGGTTGATTACGACAAACTCATTAACGCCTGGCGCGCGGGTAAGGCAAGATAGTCGTCTCTTTGTAATATGGTGAATTTTTCAGCTTTAATCCTTTTTAAATAAAAAAAAGGCGGCCTAATCAGCCGCTTTTTTTTTAAAAACCCAGACCCTTTTCAGGGCAAGGAGGAGCAGATGGAGATGGATAGAACCATATCTGTTGAAACTGGGAAAGAAAGAATCGGATGGATTGACCTGGCCCGATTTATGGCCATGTCGCTGGTTTTTTATGGTCACTTCATCGAGCGGGTCATGATGCTGAAAAATCCGGCTGCCGCTGCCCAGTATAAATTCATCTATTCATTTCACATGCTGTTGTTCTTTGTTTTGGCGGGCTATGTTGTCCGGGAGAATACCATTGAATTCAGTTTTGGAAAATATTTAAAACACCGATTTATATCCCGCCTCCTTCCCTTCCTTTTTTTTACCGTCCTATTTATGCTGTTGCCCATTTTCTTTTCCGGGGACTTTTTCCAACTAAAACTGCCCAGTGTCCAAGGCTATATCGGAGGACTCATTGCAACGGTCTTTGGACTCCCCATGTTTTGTGTTCCGTCGTGGTTTATTCTTATGATTTTTTCGGTTGAACTGGTCCATTATGGTGCGTTCCGATTTTTAAAATCCTCCAATTTAAAAATATTGATCGGCGCCGTTTTCTTTTACGTGGCTGGATACTGGCTTAATTTGCAATTGGACCTAGTTAATCTGATGAAAGGAAGGTTGATCGGATGGAATTATTTATTCATCCATGAAGCAATCACCATGTATGCCTTCTATCTGCTGGGGATTTATTTGAGGCGTAAAAAGTTCCTGATGGACCAGGTATCGCCAAAGATAGTCATCCCCGGTGCGATCATAACGTTTTTGATTGTACTGTTCACCTATAACTTAAATAATGGGCCTTTCAACTTTAATTATTTTAATTCCGTCGTGATTATGTTCTCATCACACGGAAACTTCTTTTGGTTTCCTATTACGGCGGTTGTGGGCTGCTTCTTTATTCTTTTTCTAGCCAAAATCACACCATCCCAGAAGACGATCGTTTGGATGGGGCAAAATACCCTAATTCTAATGTGCCTGAACGGCACTTTCTATCATTACATTAATCCCAGAGTAGCCAAATGGTTTGTAACCAATCTTTCCGGTTCCTTCTTAACCGTCTTGGGGGTGGGTTGTCTGATGACCATAGCCAGTTTGGCTCTTTGTATCCCTTTAATTTATCTTTTCAATAAATTCGTCCCCCAGCTCGTCGGAAAACCGAAAATGAATGGGCCGTGGCTAAGGAATCTCATCTGATCCTAAAAGAAGGTAAAAATCACAATGAGTTACTAATCAGTCCATTCCTCCCTTTACAAAAGGGAGGAATTTCCCCTCTTTGGAAAAGAGAGGTTAGGGGAAACATCTAACCATTTGATTTCTTTGGTAGTGGGGGCAGGATTTGAACCTTCCGCCTTCGGGTTATGAGTGTGATTAAGGGCTATATTGTCAATTCTTATCAACTGGTACCAATATATATTTATTAAGATATTTTAAACTGTTATATGATTTTAAGTCGATATAAATTTTTATTTACTGTTATTGAAAAATAGGAGCGATGGACACCAGCATATGGATTTAAATAAAAAAATAAATCACAGAGATGATTTTTCTTGATTTTGGGTTACAATATTCCGATAATAGAGACCAGTAGAAATCAAATCAGTTACTTCCCTCAAGGTACCCCCCGCAAGGGGTGGCCCGTGAGGTGCGGGGCCACGTAAGTGGCCCCAGCTTTTTTATGACCAAACTCCGAACCTATATTTATGTTGATGGTTTTAATTTTTATTATCGATCCTTAAAAGGGACACCTTACAAATGGCTTGATTTAAAAAAACTTTTCACATCCCTCCTTGGCCATCAAAACCAAATTCTTAAAATCAAATATTTCACCACGATGGTTTCCGGAAAATATGAGCCGGAAAAGCCAAATCGCCAGATGAATTATATTAGGGCTCTTGAACAGTATATACCGGAAATCTCAGTCTATTATGGAATGTTTTTAAGCCATCCGACAAAAATGCCTCTGGCTGATACAAAAGAATTCAAATTGGTAGAGGTAATAAAGACTGAGGAAAAAGGATCGGATGTTAATCTGGCAGTCCATTTGTTGAATGATTCATGGTTGAATGCCTACGACTGTGCGGTGATCTTATCAAATGATAGCGATTTATCGGAGGCTATCCATCTCGTAAAAGAAGAACATCATAAAATTATTGGTATTGCCACACCAGTTGAAAATCCATCCATAGAATTAATTAAATACGCCAATTTTATTAAACGTATTCGAAAAAATATATTGGTCGCTTCACAATTACCAAACCCTATTCCTGGAACAAGAATATTCAAACCAGAGACTTGGTGATCCTGGAATAAATCATTTTCTGACTCTTTCCTTTTCTTTGACAATGTCTTAAATCTAGGTTATTTCTTGCTGTCCTTTTAGATTTTTTCTCCTTTCCCGCCCAACCTATAACCAGGGGAATGATGGAAGAAATTAAACCAGGGGCCATCCTTAAAGGGCCGAATTGGCCGGAACCGGTCGAAGTCAAACTCTTCGACGATTTCGCGGAGAGTATGTCCATATTGTCGGTGCCACAACCCTTCCCTTAACTCATATTGACCTGATCATCCCCAGAAATGAATTCCCTTTTCCCCCTCCTTCCACCGAACCAAACCTTTTTCGAAAAAAATCTTGGAAAGCCTTTTTAGCCCTGGAAGCCCGGCGTTACCGTTTTGCCTCCATTTACGATCCTCTCCTGGCCATTAACCCTGGCTGCCCTAAGAAAGGCGATAATAAAGCAAAGGGATTATGAACAGAAGCACGGGGCCGAAATAAAAGCAAGACAAGATAGAGAAATGGAAAGAGTGATCAAGAAGAAGTTCGACAAGCTACTACCTAAAATCGGGGATGGCGAACGACTAATTTCGGCCGCAAATCGTTTTCTTGAGATGGCGACAAAAGAAGCGGTCCTAATGGAAGAGAATCCGGATTGAAAATAATGATGGTCATGAACAGAGGTAAAAACTTCACAAATATACATTAAAAAAATAAAAGCTAATAATAACGATTAGAAATGGTAATAACATATGCAACAAAAATGCCTTACCGCCGAAAACTATAAAAAACAAATCCCTTGCGAGGCAGTGGCATGGTTCATTTTACATATTTATTGCTGTTAGGCGCCTGTCGGGAACGGAATGTTATATTTGATATTTCCTCTTGATCGTTCTTCTATGTCTACAAGTTGATTGCCTCGTGGCTTTATTAAGCCGTCATAAACCATTTTCTTGTACAATAGCAGTGCTTCAGAGTATTTTCGGTACTGTTCTGAATCTTTGCTGAATTTTTCTTCCTGTGCGAGGAGCAACTGCATTTGCTTAGATACCTTTTCAATCATATGAAACTCCTTGTGTGCAGGAACAACCTCAAATTATTTTTTTGGATGTAATCTGTCAACAAGAAATAGTATGACCGAATTAAATCCCGCCTTTGTATATTATTACTGTAATTATCGATCTTAAGTTTCAAGTCCTTTTCCAAAGCTTCGATATTGATGGGGCGACTGTGTGACTTCCACCTATTATTGTTACTCAAAATATCGGCAATTTCCTCAGCTCTCTTTTCCTTTTGTTCAAGTGTGACTTGCTGACCAACCAAAGTGGTATCAGTCTGATGTTGGGTCCAGTTCTTGAATTTATACTTAACAAGCCATTTTTTTAAGAGATCGATTGTCAGTTCCTTCGCTTGTTCATACCCTCTCAGTTCCGCTAAATCCATTTCTTTAAGAATTAGAAACTCCGCCTGTGTTAGCTCGTTATTCTTTGCCTTCTCGACCAGCTCCTTGACCTTGTCCAAATAGCCTAAAGCCGCAACTAATTTTCCCTCTTTGTTTTGAACCTGGGGATCAATTGGGCCAAGAACGCCGAAGTAGTCCATATGGATGCTGTCACCACTCATGCAAAATATCGTCCCTGCACTATATGCATAATCTGGAACAACAAAGTGGACCTCATTATAATGATGCCGAATAATATTAACGTGCCTCTCTACCGAAATTGCCGAACCACCTGGAGTTGTTAGCAATATGAATAATGAATCATGTTTCTTCGGATCGGAAGCAAGTTCTTCAATTATGCGCAGAAACATTCCTTCCGTACCGTCAATAATAGGACCAAAAAAGGATATCACGTCGGAGTTGAAATGATTCTCAAGTTGACCTAATCGGTCATTTAGCAGGCTTTTAATAGTATCATCTACGGGTAATTTCATCTAAAGTCCTTTCCCAACAGGCTCAAAACTCCGAAATATCCGCCTCAGTTAGTCTACCCTGCTTTAGATTACTACTTTAAATATACATTTTTTACCAAAATCAGTCAATGATGGCATAGGAAAAAGTCTATTTACCTAAAGTTCTATTTACAAATTATTGTATTTGTTCATCCTGGGTCAAACCGACCAAGACAAATTTCTTTAATTCTAAAAAATCATCGGTGGTCATATTGCCACATTCTCAAATGTTGATTGATAATCCGTTGCGCTCAGCACGGTGTCGTAAAGGCCGATGTCTTCGCTTTCATGTTTGTTGATGCCGGTATAGCTCAAGCTGGAATCCTCATACCGTTTGAATTTATAGACGGCATCGTTCATCAATGCGCTGTTAAACACACCAAGACTTACAAGCAATTCAAAATCTTTCACGGACAAACCCGTGACTTTCTTAAAAAGTCCCGGTTCAAGTTGCGTGATGACATCTTTGAGGCACCGTTCCCGGTAATCGGTCAAATACATGAACACCGGCACACGGGTGGCGAATTTGATGAGTTTTTCTTGAATCTGTTTTCGCAGACTCTTATATTCTTTCTCTTCGTCGGTAAGTTCTTTCTTCTCTTTGGCGGAAAGCTCTCTGTCATTGGCTTCCTTTTTGGTCTTTTTTACGGCCCCCGACTTGTTGATGATGGTTTCTATCTCCTGGTTGAGATTACGAAACCCTTCAATGCTCATGAGCGCATCCATGGCATCCTTGCTGGCCATCAGACGCTGCAAGGTGCTGTTATCCACATTCACCAGCAAGGCGCTTTCCCAGCGCCGCGCCAGCAAGGTTGCAGTCGTCGTGGTCAAGGCCATATCCAGAATGCCAGCGGCATCGATCTCCTTCATGGAACTGCCGTCATAGGCCAGTACGGGTAAAAAGCTGATAAACTCTTCAACCTTTTTTTCAGGATTTGACTCATCGACATTCAACCGGCAACTGTAATCGGCGATTTGTCGTAGTGCCCTATCCGGTGCAAAGTCAAAAACATAACATTCCTCTTTGATAATTTGCTCCCGGTTTGGCGAGGTGCTGTCCGGATTCTTGATGGTCCAAGGTGATTGGACGCGGAATGCGGCCTGGAAGTACGTCTCCGGACTGGACGAATTACGCAGCATGAGAATGCCGGACCACGGTTTGACCGTAACCCCGGTGGTCAGTTTCCCGCAGGAAAGGGTGATCGTTCTGGTTTTTAGGGGGTCGTCCATTGCATCCTGTACGGGCGGCAATGCTGCAACACCGATTCCGGCACCCCTGCCCGCGGCCACAATCACACGGTAGTCATGATAAAACCTGTTCTGTCTCTTCGCCAATAGGTTACGCATGGCATGGCAGGAGGCAACACTGGGCAGGAACCAGAAAGTATGCGATAAGATATTCAGCAGGCGGGCGTCCGAAAAAGGCATTGGCGGTTTTTTAGCGCCCAGTTTCAGGTTGTCGATAGTGGTTTCTTGAAATGCCCCCCGGATTAAATTCAGCCACTTCTGCACCTCATCCTGATAGGTGAACTTCGCTTTATCCCCAACACCCGAAGCGAAAAAGAAGACATTCAGATCAAACTCGTCAAACTCCCCCTGCATGGCGATTTCGCGGATCGAATCCGGCAGTTGATAGGTCAGAAGCACCATACGAGGCAGTGCGGCGTAGGGATTGTCCTCACTGTCCCATTCCTGTTTGGCCCGCTGTTCATCAGAATAGGTCCAGTTGAAAATCTGCTCCTCAATAAACTCGCCTGATGCGATGGCCCGGAAGGGCGTGCCGGAAAGATAGAGATAGCCGTCCGTCGTGATCGGCATGATTTCTTCGTTGAAATCCTCAATGCCTACGCCCTCTCCGAACTCGATTTCCTTTTTGTCTTCCGCTTCAAAAAGGTCCTTGGCATTTTCGCGCCAGGCCCCATAGTGATACTCATCAAGAATAACGCAATCCCAGTTGGTTGTATGAACCCATTCGTTCTTGGTCTTAATACCACCCGTACTTCTATTTTTACCAAGATAATCCTGAAAGGACCCGAAACAGACGAAGGGCTTCTTCTTATCTGCATCCTCATAGGTCAGGCCACCAGGGGAAATAAACAGCCAGCCCTTGAAATCAATATGGCCTTTCAGATCCTCTTCCCATGCGTTTTGAACTGCCGGCTTGAAAGTTAGCACCAGCACTTTGCGCCAGTTCATTATCTTTGCAAGCTGATAGGCGGCAAAGGTCTTGCCGAAACGCATTTTTGCGTTCCAAAGGAAGTGTGGGGTCTTGTCTGAGTTTTCCTTCCTGATGCTCTTAAAGTAGGCGGCTGTTTTTTCCACCGCCGCCACCTGTTCGGGCCGCATCTTGAAATCAAGCGAACGGTTTTCCTCGTTCAGTTCGCCGGTTCTGACAGCGATGATGGCCGCCTTGACTTTTTCAACCGAACACCTGAACCATTCCCCCTCAAGATTTTTGACACCGACGATTCTTAAGTAGCGGTGAACATCATGATCGGTGAAGACCGTTCCATCATTGCGCATGGCGGACTCTTCAAGAACGATTCTATATGGTGGTTTGCCCGGTCTTAGCGTCGGATACTGCTGCATCAACCTCATCCGAACATTCACCGTGGTATAGCCGACTTTGAGTAGCCCCGAGTATTGAGGGTTGGTGTCCTCATAGGCATAGATGGTCGGCTTGGTTTCAGGCCGTGGGGGGAAGAACTCCTTACTCATTGATCAACTCCATTGGGCGGATCTTGGATTCTATGAAAGCGATCTCATCGTCGGTGAGCCCATAGCGTTCATACAACACTTCGTCTCTCCAGTTGGTGGACATTTCCAGAAGTGGAACGAAGGAGTAGGAATCCTTAGTGATGTGATGTGAATACACGAACTGCGCTACAAGAAAACGGAAGAATCGCGTTTTCATGTAACTGATGAGGTTTAATGCGTGCGTTTTCTTCTTAAATGCCCCAACCACAAGGTATGTTTCGGTGCAAATTGTTCCGGGCGGGAGTATGTCGATTTTGGAAAACACCCTCCTTTTACCATCTTTCCCAGGATTGCCTGCATGATCATAGCCCACATAGGAAGTAATGACCTTCCATTGATCGATCATCTCGACCCCAGCTGTCACATCCTTGCGCCTGAACGGCCCCTCGCCTTTTTGCCAGCGCAGAGTAATATCACCGCTTTTGTTTGGTCTGACAAAAGTTCTTAACCCAAAAGGCTTACTGACGGAAACCTGTTCGCTCATGTTTTTCTCTTTTTTTGCAAGCACCTTCCTAATGATAGGCACCGCCTGACTATGCCGTATGAATGTTTTGAATTCGTTCAGCGGCCTTGTTGAAGGGATGTCGGACCCGTTGTGCATGTTTACGACTTCGCACAGACCCTTTGAATCTCTTTCCCATAGGAAGTAGCAGATGCCGCCAGCAATATCCACACCGGGAAAACATTCCGAAGCGTCCTCGAAGTCCACAATTTTCCGTATCCGATTATCGTTAAGCATTTCATTGCGGAAATCGTTCAGGCCTTTTCCACCCGCGAACCAGCGGGATGGTATAATCATGGTCAAAAACCGCGGATTTAGTTTTTTTGCCTGCTGCACAAATTTCTGGTATATGGGGGATGCACTTCTTCCAAACCCCCCATCGCTTAATTGATAGGGCGGGTTTCCGACAATCACATCGAATTTCATATTAAATATCTCCTCTGGATTCTCTATGTGGATAAACTTATAGGCATGGGTTTCCAGTATAATGTTTCAGTAAAATCTGGACAGAAACGGAGATAAAAAGGTGTTAGTTAGGACGCTCAAAAAATGCTAAAATCCTAAGGAGGAGGAAGATGAATGAGCGAACAACTAATGACCCCGAACCAG
>Ga0214473_10002372_pt1 | contig 23166 bp, 16 predicted proteins | sample RVTome_7_FD_203509 | JGI IMG/M metagenome (GOLD analysis project Ga0214473, IMG submission 203509) | Soil microbial communities from uranium-contaminated site in the Upper Colorado River Basin, Wyoming, United States - RVT98D197 | ecosystem: Environmental > Terrestrial > Soil > Contaminated >... | reverse complement strand
GAACCTCATCCCTCTTCCCGATGTTCAGGCGATAAGGATCGATGATCCCCTCGGATCGGATATGTATATATTCGCGTAGAGCTTTGGTGACGCGGGTCGACAGGGGAGAAACCCCCGCGTGGTTCATGTAACAGAGACGCTCCGTGATCGGAAAGAGAGAACGGTAATCGTTCAAGGTGTGGTGCTCCGGATCGGTACGGGATGAGAGGGTTATCGTTCCGAAACGCCGTCCGCAACCCCTGTAAAGAGGCGGTCTTCCCCAAATTTATAACCCCTATCCTCCCTTCGCAAGGGAGAGAGTTGACAGGACGATCCGGCCCCTCTTAAATTTGGAAATGAGGCCATATCCTGTATCGATCGAAGCGTGCAAGGCGATCGGAGAAAAGCCACGGTAACCAAAAGTAATTGACGCGCCCCGCCGGAACCGTATATTTACACTGTGCGCCTTCGAGCGTCATCCCGAGGCCTCGCCACCTTCACCCATAGCCCGAGGAGGATCACATGAAAAGGATTCCGGATACGATCAAAAAGAAAATCAGCAAGGCCGGGTTCGTCTACGTCGGAACCGCCAGTCTCAAGGGCGTCCCGCACCTCGTCATCGAGAAGGGGCTGGAAGTTCTCGACGACCAGCACATCGCCTTCACCGGCTGGTTCTGCCAGAAAGGGATCCGGAACCTCGGGGAGAGCCCCAAGATCGCGATCGCGCTGATGGACGCGGACGGAGAGGGTTATCAGCTCCTCGGCGATATCGTCGAGCTGAAAGAGACGGAGATCTCGGAATCCCTGGCGCGATCCAGGCCGGACGGGGATGACTTCCCGAAACATCCCCACCTCCTGAGCATCAAGATCGAAAGCATAACGGCGCTCAAGTTCGGCGTCCATTCCGACAGGGAACTCATCCTGTAAATCAGAGCGGTCGTCTCGCGACCTGTCCATAGCCCCTCTTGAGGGGATTCTGTGCCCGCATAGGAGAGGAAAAACGACGACATGCCAAAGAAGAGAATCCTGACCGGCGATCGGCCGACCGGAAAGCTCCATCTCGGCCACTACATCGGGAGCCTGACCCAGCGGGTCCGGTTCCAGAACGAATACGAGTGCTATTTCATCATCGCCGACCTTCATACGCTGACGACCCACACCGGGATCGACTCAATCGGAAAGATCCCCGAAAACATCCGGGAGATGGTCCTCGACTACCTGAGCGTCGGCATCGACCCGGATGAGACCGTCATCTATCTCCAGTCGAAGATCCCGGAGGTTTCCGAGCTCTCTCTCCTCTTCAGCATGCTCGTCACGGTCCCGCGGGTCCAGCGGATCCCGACGCTCAAGGAGGTCACCCGGGCCCTTCACATCGAAAATCCCTCGCTAGGGCTCCTTGCCTACCCCGTCCTCCAGGCCGCCGATATCCTGATGGTCCGCGCGCACCTGGTCCCAGTGGGGAAAGACCAAGAACCCCACGTCGAGCTCACCCGCGAGATCGCCCGCCGGTTCAACAGCCTCTACGGCGACATCTTCCCCGAGCCCGAGGCCGGTGTCAGCGAGCTTCCGGTCCTCGTCGGGACGGACGGGCAGAACAAGATGAGCAAGTCGTTGGGGAACGCGATCTTCCTCTCGGACACACCGGAGGAAGTGAAGAAGAAGGTCATGTCGATGTACACCGACCCGACCCGGATCCACCCGACGGACCCGGGGCATGTCGAAGGAAATCCGGTCTTCACCTACCACCGTCAATTCAACGACAACCGGGACGAAATCCAGGAGCTCGAGGAGCACTATCGGAAGGGAACGGTCGGAGACGTCGAGGTCAAGAAGCGGCTGGTCCAGGCGCTCGAACGGTTCCTCGGCCCGATCCGGGAGAGGCGGTCACGGTTCGAACAGGAAGACGGTTTGGTCGAAGAGATCGTCCGGCGAGGGACCCGGAAAGCCCGCGAGGAAGCCCAGGCCACGCTGCACGCGGCCCGCAAGGCGATGAGGCTCGACTACTTCTGAAACAGACAGGGACAGGTCAACGTCTTCAGCGCATCTCCTCGATCGACCGGAGGAGCCGCCGGGCACTCGGTTGATCGGGATCGATCTCAAGGCAGCGCTCGAGATAGAATCTTGCCTTCCCGGCATCCCTCCTCTCGATATAGATCATCCCCAGTTTCTCATACACCTCCGGGCTTTCCGGATCGAGCGCGAGCGCCTGCAGGTATTCCGCCTCTGCAAGCTCCAGTTTTCCCCGGGAGGCGTGACTCGACCCGAGGAGGAGATGCGGAAGGGGATCTTCGGGGCGCAGCCTCGCCGCTTCGGAAAAGAATGCCCTGGCCCGATCGAATTGCCCCCCGCGGAACCCCTGGTTCCCGAGCTGGATCATGTTCCGATAGAGGAGACTGCGCGCCTCTCCTGACCGGGGGATCTGCTTCACGATCTGCATGAGGATCAGGCTCGATTCCTCATAGCGTCCCGACGCATAGAGACTCACGGAGCGATTGTACGCCTTGAGCGTCTCCGCGATGTCGGCGAGCGATCGTCTCATCTGATCCTCATCGATCGTCCTCTCCGGCCGGACTCCGAAGAGTGCGGGATCGAACTGGGGCGAATACGACCCGTCCGGCCCCACACCCCCGGCACCTGGACGCTCCTCCGCCGAGCACTCCTTCACGGAGGCCCTGTCCGCACGAGGTTCCGCCATGCCGAGAACCCGGAAGATCCTGAAGTAGCGCGTCTGGCCGATCAGGCAGAAGTGTTCCAATTCATGGGGGAAGAAGGCGACCCACTCCGGCTCGATCTCCATGCTGACGGTCATGTAGCGGTCGGACCCGGAGGAAGTATCGAACAGGGTATTGGCTTCGTAAATGACATACCGGGCACCCATCCTCCTGCACAGTTCGAGGAGCTCCCCCTCCGGCCGGAAGAAGGCCCGGGTAACCTCCTCGATCTTCCGCCGATTCTCGCTCGACTCGAAGATGGCATGGATGACTACGGATCGGCCCGTGTAGGCGAGGATCATCGGGCTCAGGGGATATCGGGCGACGATGGCCGCGTCGGGCTCGGTGAGCCGCTCGATGAGATCGAAGAGATCGGCGATGCTGGGATCCTGATTGACCAGCGCCTTCCCATCGGTCTTCGGGAGCAGGCCTTCCCACCATCTTGCCGAGATCGTACCCCGATCGAACCGCCACGCCTCCGAACCCATGAAGAGGATAACGAGCAGAAGGACGCCTTTCCCCCACCGGGGAGTTCCGACCCAGCATCCCGCCGCCAAGACCGCCAGGAAGAGGATGAGAAAGACCTCGAGCCGCCGAAAGAGGAGAAAGAGGGCGATGAAGGCGACCGCCAGGAAGAGGATCATCGAACGGGCCCGCACCACCGGATCGCCGATTCCCGGCTCGGCGGCCGATCTCCCTCCGCTCGACGATTTCACCAGTCGATAAGCGGGATAGAGGGCGAGGAGGATGGGGAAGGTAAACCCGACGCAGAGGCCGATCAAGGTCGGGCTTTCGAATGGCCCGGTCCACAATGCCCGAGTGTCGAAATCGAGAAGGGACGGGTCCTCAGGCGCCACTCCAAAACACCGCACTTTGGCGGCGACGAGGGAGAAGACATGGGAATACCCCTCCGGGCCCGCCAGGGCACGAGTCAGAACGGTCAGGCACACCAGGAAGAGGGCGAAGGCGGTAAGCCGGATCGCACCGCCCATCTTCGTCAAACGGGAAAGTGTCCAGATCAGGCAGAACGAATAGAGACCGAGCATGGGAACGCTCAGGACCCAATGCCGGGCCCGGAGAGGTTCGTTCAGGAGGGCGGCAACGAGGGCAAAGAGACCCAGGATGAATGTCGCCCGCGCCAGCCGGTCATCCGATCGGATCAGCGAGTAGGAGATGAGGAAGGCGATCAGGATCAGGAAAAAGAAGGGAGTCGTGTGCCACATCGAGAGTCCGATCAAGAGGCACCCTCCCGCTGCCAACAGCCCCGACAAAGAATCCCGCTGAATCGATTTCAGAAGGAGATAGAGGGTCATGCCCAGAAAGGGAAGAGTGAATTCCTCCCGCAAATAACTCCCCACGCTCCGGCTGAACGATGGGATCGACACGAGATACACGCCGGTCCCGAAGAGGGCTGCGATCGGTTCTCTCCAGAGCAGGCGGGCCAGAAGGAAGACGGGTACCGCGGTCAAAACACCGAAGATGCAGATGATCCACCGGAGATAGGTGTCGAAGTCCAGGCCGGCGTGAAACCACCGAACGAACCTGTAGGAATCCCCCACCCATCGATCGACGAGGAGGAATTCGAGTGATCGGACCCGCAATCCCTCCGGATACTGGATAGTCTGATCGATCTCGGGCACCTCCTCGCCGGCCGCAAACATGCGGGCGTACCGGTATCGCATGGCGCTGTCGGCCGCGAAGTAGCCGGTGCCGATACTGCTGTATCGGCCCCCATCCGGGTAGTTGTGGAGCCGAACGGCGAGGCCGATGACCATGACGGCGAGGAGGCCGATCCCTATGCCCCATGTGCGCGCGATCGCATCCCCCTTCGTTCGCGGGCGAGCCTCCGATCCGAGGTCGATCAGGGAGTCTTTCCCGCGATCCAGGCCTTGACCTCCGCTTCGAGCACGTCCAGCGGGAGCGCGCCGTTCTGCAGGAACATGTCGTGGAAGGCCCGGATGTCGAACCGCGTGCCCATGGCCTCTTCGGCCTCGCGGCGTAGTTCCCGGATCCTGAGTTCCCCGATCTTGTAGGCGAGGGCCTGGCCCGGCCAGGCGATGTATCGGTCGACCTCCGATACGATGTCATGCTCGGAGAGGGCCGTCTTCTCCTTGAGGAAGGCGATCGCCCGCTCACGGTCCCATCTCAAGGCGTGGATCCCGGTATCGACCACAAGCCGTCCCGCCCGCCACGCATCGAACGTGAGCCTCCCGAACCGCGAGTAGGGGTCATGGTAGAACCCCACCTCCACCGGCAGGCCCTCCGCATAGAGCCCCCACCCCTCCACGAAGACCGTGAATCCCTCGTGCTGCCGGAAATCGGGGAGGGCATCGAGCTCATGGGCGATTGCGATCTGGAGGTGATGGCCGGGGACGGCCTCGTGGTAGGCGAGCGCCTCCATGGTGTACTTCGGGCGGCTGTCGAGCCGGTAGGTGTTGACGTAAAAGTATCCGGGCCGGGAGAGATCCTCGGGCGGATCGTAGTAGTAGGCCGCCGGGGCGGCGTGCGCCCGGTACGGCTCGATCTCCTTGAGGTCGTACGCGGCCCTGGGGAGCCTGCCGAAGAGGAGGGGCATCTTCTTGTCCATGGCCCGGAGGATCTCCCGGAACCCCTCCATTAATTCCGAGGGGGACGAGTAGTAGAACCGGGGATCGCTACGGAGATGGTCGATGAAGGCCTTCAGATCCCCCTGGAAACCAACCTCTTTCTGGATCACCCCCATCTCCCGGTGGATACGATCGAGCTCCCTGAGCCCTAGCTCATGGATCTCCTCCGGGCGCATCGTCGTCGAGGTGTAGAGGCGGACCGCGAAATCATAGCGGTCCCGGCCGTCCTGCAGTGCCCAGATCCCGGCATCTTCCCGGCAGGCGTTGAGGTACCGGTTCCCGATAAAGACCAGGAGATCCTGGTAAGCGGGCACGACGGACTCCATGATGGCCTGCTCGACCTCGCTCCGGATCCGAGCCCTTTCCCTCTCGGGGATCCCGGCGGGGAACTGCCGCAGGGGCTCTGAGAGCGGGCTATTCTCCGGCTTATCCACGATCAGCGTTTCGACCTGCGGCACGACTTCTTCGATGGTGACCCGGGCGGGCACGAGGTTGCTTCCGATCCCATTCTCCATGCAGACAATAGCCTGCCGGATCTGGAGGGGGAAGGCCTCGAGCCGCTTGATGTAGTTCTCATAGTCACCTACGGTCTTGAACGGATGATACGAGACGATCTGTGGGAAAGAGAGGTGGGGTCCGTCCTGCTGGCTGACCGGCATGAGCGCGGGACGGAATCTCGCCCCCTCGATTCTCAGATCGAGGAGGCGTTTGAAGAGCACGTAGTTGAGCCGGTCCTGGCCTTTGAGCGATTTCTGGCCGAAGGATGACAACCGTTCGAGGAGTTCCTGGTATTTCTCGATGGAGGCGAGATACGCCTCCTCGGAGAGGTCCTCGAGCCGATCGTCGTACCGGTGGTCTCCGAGGTAGGTGGCCTGTGTCGGGTGGGTCTCGAGCTGGTACTCCCAGTACTCCTTGTAGAGCGCATTGAGCTCATCGGTCTTTTTATGAGCCATGGGTTGTTCCTCTCCTGAAAACGCGAGCGATGTCAAAAGGCTTCCGAGAACGATCAGAAGGATGCCTGCCGGTCTTCCAGCTGAAACATTAACCCGTCTTCGATGATTTTTAAAGGGACTCAAAACGGCTATTCACCCTCAGCGAATCGACCGGTACGACCTCAAATGGCGATGTGACTTCGTCACTGAAGAGACTCGCGGCGCCGGTCGTGTCATAGGCTGCGACGCTGACCGCATAGCGGGGAACCATCTCGACCTTCTCGATCACCTCCTCCAGACTGAATTCGTTGACATCCCCGACATCGATCACCCGCTTGAAGGGAGTCTCGTCGGGAAAGGGGCCGGTTTCCGGCATCTGCCGGACCGAGAGGAGGTATCCCCCGAAATCGGTCTCGACGTTGATTCGGGGCCAGATCACGCGAGGAAATCCATCCAGGTTCAGGGTGACTTCCGGCGGAAGCGGCTTCTCGGGGGCCAGGGCCAGGTTGGCCAGCACGGCCGCCACCGTCCGGACGACCTTGATCCCGTACGAGGGATCCATGTTCTCGGGGAGATCCTGGTCGTTGTGCTGCTCCTGAGTGTTCTCGTTCGTCTCGATGAACCGGATGGCCGTGAATCCGTGCCGGCGGAAAGGTTGGTGGTCTCCTCCCCGGCCAAAGCGGTCCTCGGCGTTCTGGACCAGACCTTCCAGCTCCGGTTCGTATTGCGCACCGATCCACCGGCTCAGTCGGGTCAATTGCCGGTGGGGAGACCCTGTCGGGCCCATGGAGTAAAGACGGTATGAGGTGCTGTCGACCCGGCCCATCGCGTTCACGGCGTTGCTGATCGTGTCGAGATTCAACATCCCCCGGATGTCGAGGTCGAGCGAGTCGGCATAGGCGGCATACGCCTCGCTTCCATGAAGGCCCTGTTCCTCTCCGGTAAACGCCATGAAGATGACGCTGTTCTCGAAGGTGTACGGGCTCATGACTCTTGCGAGCTCGAGGAGCGCCGCCGTGCCTGAGCCGTCATCATTCGCGCCGGGAGCGAACTCGACGGGATCGCACTCTTCCCGCCCCCTCGAATCGAAGTGTGCCCCCACGATGAAGTACCGTTCAGGGTGGATGCTCCCGGGGAGGGTCGCGAGGACATTCCGGTGAAGGCCGAACGTCTCGCAGACCGTCTCCTCGAATGTGAAATATTCGGGGATCAGCGCCCCGCCGTTCGAACGGGCGATCTGTGAAAAACGATCGAAAATCCAGCGCCGGGCGGCCCCTACACCCGTGCTGTCGGAGAGGGTATCGGACACGGTGTTCCGCGTGGAGAAGGCGAAGAGATGATCGACGTTTATGACGAAACTGTCGACCGAGACGGCGTCGACGATCTCCTGGATGAGGGGGCTCGGCGAGAACGATGACGCGGCCCAGGCGGAGGCCGTGATCCAGAGAGCAAGGAAAATTGTTATCGAGGAGATGAGGAGCATTCTCGGGGACATGATTCTCTCTCTATGTTGAGGGTTCTCTTGCTCGGGACTCACAGGATGACCAAGACCCTCGGTTACGGGAAAGGGTCGATCTCCCGATCACCGCATGCATTATATCACAAGGCAGGCCCATATGCAACCGCTGGAAGAGAAGATCGTGTAGCAATCAATGAGTAAGGGGGATCTCCTGCTTGGAAATCCCCCTCGCTGCTTTAATGACACTCAATTGTAGGAGTTCGGGCTCAGTGCCGAGATAGACAGATCAGGTCCCGCTCTCCGCCTCCCCCTTCTCTCCGTGGTGCATCATCTCGTGCATCATCCCTTCCATCGGGCAGTTGGCTGACTCCTCGAAGTATGCCTGCATCATCCCCAGGTGTTTCTCCATCTCCTCCATCCACTGCGCCTCGTTCTGGATGCTCCCCATGTAGGCCAGGTGCTCCCCCATCTCGTTGACCATTTTCTGCATGGTTTCCTGGTGCGCCTTCATCTTCTGGCACTGCTCCGGGTCGCAGCCTTTCCCTTCCACCTTCCCCGCATGTTGAGGGCACCCCTTGGAGCCTGTCTCCCCCCCGATCATGTTCCCCGAAAAGACCATGATCGAGAAAGCCAGCAGGCTCAGGATACCGGCCAATAGAACTTTCGACTTCATCGTGCCTCCTTATTCCAGAGAATCACATATCAACACCACGCAACGACCGACAGCTCATTCGATACGCACACAGGATCGCCCTGTTCTCGACTGATCTCCCCTAATACCTCCTTTCCGCAAAAAACACATGCTATTTACCGAGTTGGTCCCACAATGTTCCCGTACGATGTCAGAGAGCCACCTTCCGCAGCCGGAGGGCGTTGGTGACGACGGAGACCGAGCTGAAACTCATCGCGGCGGCGGCGATGATCGGGCTCAGGAGGATGCCGAAGAATGGATAGAGAATCCCGGCCGCAATCGGTACCCCCAGGCTGTTGTAAATGAATGCAAAGAACAAATTCTGGCGGATGTTGCGCATCACGGCCCGGCTCAACCGGAACGCCCTCGCGATCCCTCGCAGGTCCCCCCGTACCAGGGTGACACCTGCGCTTTCCATGGCGATGTCCGTTCCGGTCCCCATGGCGATCCCCACATGGGCCGCTGCAAGGGCCGGCGCATCGTTGATCCCGTCGCCCGCCATGGCGACCGTGTGGCCGGCCGAACCGATAGCGCGGACCTGACCGCTCTTATCCTGAGGAGTAATGCCGGCGTAAACCTGATCGATGCCGAGCCTTCCGGCCACGCTCTTCGCCGTCCGCTCATTGTCTCCCGTCACCATGATGACATTCAGGCCGAGGGAGTGGAGAGTCCTCACGGCCTCGGGAGTCGAATCCTTGATCGGGTCAGCCACGGACAGGAGACCGGCTACCCGGCCATCCACCGCAACGAACATGATCGTCTGGCCTTCCTCTTGAAGACGATACTCCTCACCCCTCAGCTCTTCCATCCCATAGACCCCCTGTTCCTGGAGAAACTCGGGCTTGCCAACGAGCACTCGCCTCCCGTTCACACTCCCCATGACTCCTCCCCCTGTCGCGGACCGGAAATCTTCGACCTTTTCCAGCGGAAGATCCAGCCTTCTGGCCCCATCGACGATCGCCCGGCCGAGCGGATGCTCGCTGTTCTGCTCGACGGACGCCGCGAGCTTGAGGAGCACCTCCGGATATTGACCCTTCACGGGCCGATATTCCGTGAGCCTGGGCTTCCCCTCCGTGAGCGTTCCCGTCTTGTCCACGATAACGGTATCGACCTTTTCCATCACCTCGAGGACCTCGGCGTTTTTGATGAGGACTCCCGCTCTCGCACCACGCCCCACGCCAACCATGATCGACATCGGCGTGGCCAACCCCAGGGCACAGGGGCAGGCGATGATGAGGACCGCCACGGCATTGACCAGCGCATAGGCCAGCCGGGGCTCGGGGCCGGCCAGGGCCCAGACGATGAAGGTCAGAACGGCCACACCGACCACCGTGGGAACGAAATAGGACGCCACCCGATCGGCCAGCCGCTGGATCGGTGCCCGGCTCCTCTGGGCATCGGCGACCATCCGGACGATTTGAGAGAGCACGGTGTCGCGTCCAACCTTGCGGGCTTCCATGAGAAAGGATCCCGTCTGGTTCAGGGTACCGCCGGTCACCGGATCACCCGGCCCCTTGTCGGCCGGTATCGGCTCGCCCGTGATCATCGATTCGTCCAGTGTGCTGTTCCCTTCGATGATCTCCCCGTCTACCGGCACCTTCTCCCCCGGCCGGAGGCGCAGGATGTCTCCGACTTCTACCCGATCGAGCGGGACCTCTTCTTCCACACCGTCGCGGACGACCCTTGCCCGTTTGGGTGCGAGCTCAAGGAGCTCTCGGATCGCGCCACTCGTCCGTTTTCGTGCCCGGAGTTCCAGGACCTGCCCGAGGAGAACGAGGACGGTGATCACGGCCGCCGCCTCGAAGTATAATGGGACCTCGCCGTCCTTGCGGAATGTCTCGGGAAATACGCCGGGGAAGAGCACAGCGATCAGGCTGTAGGAATAGGCGGTACCGGTACCCATGGCGATCAGGGTGAACATGTTCAGGTTCCAGGTGATCATGGATCGCCAGGCCCTCTTAAAAAAAGGAGCTCCGGCCCACAGGACCACGGGGGTGGCGAGGATCAGCTCGATCCACTTCGAGGCCCCGTGGGGGATGAGCCGGGGAAGTAGATTGCCGGTATGAGCCCCGCCCATCGCGATGACGAGGAGGGGCAGGCTCAATACGAGCCCGACCCGGAATCTCCTTGACATGGATCGAAGCTCGGTGTCTTCCTCCTCCACGGGGATGTCTCTCGGTTCAAGGGTCATCCCGCACTTGGGACAACTCCCCGGCCTTTCCTGCTCGACCTCGGGGTGCATGGGGCAGGTGTATACCGTGCGCGTCGCGGCCGCGGGCGAAATGGCAGGCTCGAGGGCCATCCCGCACCTGGGGCAGGTGTCCGGGTGGTCGCTCGTGACCCCCTCGCACATGGGACAGAAGTAGGTCCCGCATATCGGGTCGATGGCCATCATTTTACCACGCATGAGCAAACCGTTTCGAGCCCGTCCTCCCCATGCTTTTCATCAATGGCTCGAGTGACCAGGTTTTAATTCCCTTCAATGGGTTCTACCTTCTCTATCTCGATCCCCTTGAGGCCACCCTTCTCGTGGATCTTCCCTGTCACCCGGACCCGCTGGGCAATATAATTCATCAGGGGAGTGTTCGGGTTGTCATGGCCGATCGGGAAGGCGAGGAGGATCTCGTCTGTCTTCTCGTCCAGGATACCGAGGGTGATCCCCTGCTTGGCGCAATACTCGGCGCACTTCTTGTGCTCCAGTCCCCGGCTGTTGTGACTGATATAGCAGACGTGGTCGATCACCTCGCCGACGACCGTGACCTGGGTCGGTTCCTCTCTCGTTACCTGGGCCGACTCAGCCCTCCCCCCATGCTCGTGCCCCTCTCCAGACCCCGACCCCCACGGACCGACAGCAGGATACAGGAGCGCGAGCGCCGCTACCAAAAAGACTGAGATTGCTGTGAGCTTTTTTGTCTTCATCGGTCACCTCTCATGTTGGTCCTTAGTAGGATGAAATCCAAATCGGACAAAATTCCGACTCATAGACCAGACCCCCATCACACGATAAGGGGACTGTTAGAAAATCCCTTGCCGATGAAAAAATACTTTTCGATGAGAGGGAGGGGACCACCTCCCCTCCCTCCCTTTCATCGCATGGTTAGCCGCAACAGCCTTTCCTGGTACCCTTCTCGACGTACTGTTTCGGATCCTTCTCGAAGGTCTCCTTACAGGACTTCGCGCAGAAGAAATACGTCTTTCCCTCGTGCTGGCTCTGGGCGGAAGCCTTCTTTGGATCGACCTCCATGCCGCAAATAGGGTCTTTAGCCACCTTTATCACCTCCTCTCCTACTCATCTTTTCTTCGAAATGGTTTGTTCTCCCACTTCCATCTCCCAACCCAATCCCTTCATCATGGACCTCGACTGCCCGGCCCGGATTCCCTCCTGATCTCCTCGAGGAGCCGCTCGTAACTGATGATCTCCCCACCATGCTCCCTGCTGAACCCCTCGGCCTCCCCCCTCGAGCGGAATGCCACGAGGCTCGGGAGGCACCGATCCCAGTCGAGGTCGTAGCGGTTTCCCTGGATGTCTCTCCGCGGGGCCATGGAGCAACAGAGATGGACGTCGCTCCCCTCCACGTAGAGGGCCTCACGGCCATCGATCTTCTCGCCCGTGCTGTAGTCCACCACCCATATACCCTCGACCTCGTCCGGGTTAAGCCCCTGGAGTCGAAGACCGCAGCGGGGACAACAGGTCGTCCGCTCTCCCTGGCCGACGATCTTTACGGTGCACTGCATCCGCTCGTGGAGAGGGCGTGCGCATACCTCGCAGGCCTCCGGGCGAGACCACTTTCCTATAAAGTATATGCCCCCGACCAGGAGGATGAGGGCGATGATGGCCGGATACGCTCTCCTCGACACTCTCAGCTCTCTCCTATCTCGACTGTGTGGCTTTTACACTGCGGTAGCCTTCTTGTCCCCGCCTGCGTTCCAAGTTCCACCTCCGGACCGGGAAAGCCACAAGATAAACAATAAGCTCTATCGAGAATGAAGTGAAGAAGCGCTCATCGCGCTCCCCCTATCGCCCAGGCGAGCCGGAACGGGTTTCTCCACCGGTGAGACGAGGGTTGCTTGCGAAATGGGAAAAAACCTTACCTCGCAAGGTCTCTCCACTCCGTGCGCTGCTTCCACAACTTGTAGATCGCCGGGTATACGAGGAGCTCGAGAATGAACGATGTCACGAGCCCACCGATCATCGGAGCCGCGATGCGCTTCATGACGTCGGCGCCGGCGGAGGTGGACCACATGATGGGTAAAAGCCCCATGAACGCTGCGCAGACGGTCATCATTTTCGGCCTCACTCGCTTCACGGCGCCGTGCACGATCGCCTCGTCGAGGTCGCGACGGTTTCGAATGAGACCGGATTGCTTGTAGTGATCATGCGAGAGGTCGAGGAAGAGGAGCATGAACACCCCCGTCTCCGCATCGAGGCCCAGGAGCGCGATCATGCCCACCCATGCCGCGATGGAGACGTTGTAATCGAGCAAGTGGAAGAGCCAGATCGCCCCGATGGCCGAGAACGGCACGGCAAGCATGACGACGATCGCCTTGAAGGTGGACTTCGTGTTCGCATAGAGGAGCACGAAGATGAGCGCCAGCGTGATCGGCACGACCACCTTGAGCCGATCCCTCACCCGGAGCATGTTCTCGTACTGTCCGCTCCACTGGATGACGTATCCGTCCGGTAGGTCTACCCTGTCGCGCACGAGCTCCTTCGCCTCCTCGACGTAGCCGCCGATGTCGCGCCCGGTCATGTCGACGAACACGTATCCGGCGAGGAAGCCGTTCTCGTCCCGGATCATCGCCGGGCCGCTCGTGAGTTGAATATCGGCGACTTGTGCGAGGGGGACTTGCGCCCCGGTGGGCGTCGCCACGAGGACCCTCTGGAGACGGTCGATGTCGTTGCGGAGATCGCGCGGATAGCGCACGTTCACCGGATAGCGCTCGCGCCCTTCGATGGTTGTCGCGATGTTCTCGCCCCCGATGGCGCTCATGATGACCATCTGGAGCCCTTCGATGGTGAGACCGTAGCGGGCGAGCTGGTCGCGCCTCGGATCGAAGTCCACGAAGTAGCCGCCGGTGACGCGCTCGGCGTAGACGCTCCGCGTGCCGGGGATGTCCCGCACGACCGCCTCGATCTCTGTCCCGAGCCGCTGGATCTCCTCGAGGTCCTTCCCGAAGATCTTGATCCCGATGGGTGTGCGCACACCGGTGCTCAGCATGTCGATCCGCGCCTTAATCGGCATCGTCCACGCGTTGATCGTGCCGGGGATGCGAAGGGCGCGGTCCATCTCCGCCTCGAGCTCGGCCCGCGATATGTGGTCGGGCCAGATAGGGCTGAAGAAACTCTTGAGCCATTCCGGTGCCCAGGAGGAGTACCAGCGCGGTTTCGCCCGCCATTCCTCCTCCGGCTTGAGCATCACCACCGTTTCCATCATCGAGAACGGGGCGGGATCGGTCGAGGTCTCGGCGCGGCCTGCCTTGCCGAACACGCGCTCGACCTCCGGGAAAGAATGAAGGATCCGGTCCTGCGTCTCCATGAGCTCTTGCGCCTGTGCCACCGAGATGCCTGGCGGGGTCGTCGGCATGTAGAGGATCGTCCCCTCGTTGAGGGGAGGCATGAACTCCGAGCCCAGTTGGAAGTACGCGGGGAGGCTCAGGACCACGAGAGCAATGGCACCCAGGATCACCGCCTTGGGATTCCGCAGCACGAATCGGCAGGCCGGCTCGTAGATGCTGAAGATGATCCGGCTGATCGGGTGCTTCTCCTCGGAGTAGTAGGTGCCCACCAATGTGCGAGTGGCAAACCAGGCGAGTAAACGAGGCCGGAACGTGAAGGGGTCCATTCGGGCGAACATCATCCGCATGGCGGGGTCGAGTGTGATGGCAAGGATCGCCGCAAGGGCCATGACAAGGTTCTTCGAATAGGCGAGCGGCTTGAAGAGGCGGCCTTCCTGGTCCACGAGTGCAAAGATCGGGATGAAGGAGACCGAGATCACGAGGAGGGAGAAGAACACCGACGGCCCCACCTCCTTGAGGGCCTCGAGCCGGACCTGGTGGAAGTCCCCCTTCCTGCCGCCGGCTTGCCAGAGATGGAGCTTATTGTACGCGTTCTCGACCTCCACGATCGCCCCGTCCACGAGCACCCCGATCGAGATCGCGATACCCGCGAGGGACATGATGTTGACCGTCACGCCGAAGTAGTAGAGGGGGATGAAGGAGAGTAAGACGGAAATGGGGATCGTGAGGATCGGCACCATGGCCGAGGGGATATGCCAGAGGAACACGAGGATCACGAGCGAGACGATGATCATTTCGATTGTGAGCTCGTGCTGGAGCGTTTCGATGGCCCGGTGGATGAGGTCGGCCCGGTCGTAGGTGGTCACGATCTCCACCCCCTCCGGGAGCGACGGCTCGATGTCGTGGAGTTTCTCCTTCACGCGCTCGATCACGTTGAGGGCGTTCTCGCCGTGCCGCATGACGACGATGGCGCCGACATGGTCGCCGAGGCCGTCGAGGTCGGCCAATCCTCGCCGGATCTCTGGCCCCAGCTCGACGCGGGCAACGTCACGCAGGAGCACGGGCACACCGCCCAAGGTCGCCTTGACGACGATCTTCTCGAAGTCCCCGACGCTCCGCGAGTAGCCCCGGCCTCGCACCATATACTCGGTGCCGCCCCACTCGATTAGCCGGCCGCCCACTTCGTTGTTCGAGCGACGGATCGCCTCCACGATTTCATCGAGAGGGATGTTGTAAGCGAGGAGCCGGTTCGGGTCCACGGTCACCTGATACTGCTTCACGAAGCCGCCGATCGAGGCCACCTCAGACACGCCGGGCACCGACTGGATCGCGTAGCGCAGCGTCCAGTCCTGGTAGGAGCGAAGCTCGTCGAGGGAGTGCTTCCCCGAGCGGTCGACGAGGGCGTACTCGAAGACCCAGCCCACGCCGGTCGCGTCCGGTCCCAATTCCGTCCTCACGCCTTCGGGGAGCCTCGCCTGGATCTTCGACAGGTACTCGAGGACCCTCGAGCGCGCCCAGTAGAGATCCGTGCCATCCTGGAAGATCACGTAGACGTACGAGAAGCCGAAGTCGGTGAATCCGCGGATGGCCTTCACCTTCGGGGCGCCCAGAAGTGCCGTGATGATCGGGTAGGTAACCTGGTCCTCGATGATGTCCGGCGAGCGGTCCCAGCGAGAGTAGATGATGACTTGCGTGTCGGAGAGATCGGGAAGCGCATCGAGCCGGATCCTCTCCAGCGTGTAGTAAGCAAACACGCAAACGGCTGTCACCGCGAGGAGGACGAGGTATCGATTGATGGCAGAAAATTCGATTATCTTCTTGATCATTGTCCGCTTCCGTGCTGCTCATGGCCGCCGCCGGTAGCCTTCGAGATCCCCGCGCGAAGCCGCGACTCGGAGTCGAGGAGGAAATTCGCCCGCACGACCACTTGTTCCCCTTCAGAGACACCGGACAGGATCTGCGCCCGGCCGCCGCTTCGAACGCCGAGCTTCACCTCGCGGGGCTCGAAGACCCCCTTGCTTTTCTCGACGAAAACCATCTGACGGAGCCCCGTGTCCATGACGCCTGAGTCGGGGATAAGTAGCCCCTCCCCCGCGTCGATTTCGAGATCGACATCGGCGTACATGCCGGGCTTGAGTATCTCGTCAGGATTCGGGAACTCGAACCGCGCGCGCAGCGTCCGGCTTTCCATATCGAGGTACGGGTAGATGTAGCTCACCCGGCCGACGAGACGAAGGCTGGGACCATAGGGAAGCGAGAGCAGGGCTTCCTGGCCGACGCGCACGAAGGGCGCTTCGTACTCGTAAACCTGTGCCTCGATCCACACATCGGAGAGATCGGTGATCGTGTAGAGCTCCATCCCGGGCTCTATCTCCTGCCCCTCGAAGATGTCCTTTGCGGTGACGAATCCGGAGGCGGGTGCGAGGAGCGTCACACCCTTCTGCGGCTTCCCGCTTCTCTCGAGTTCCTCGATGAATCCCTGGGGCACGTCGAAGAGTTCGAGACGCCGCCGTGCTGCCTCGAGCAAGTCGTCTCCCGGGAAGCGGAACACCGTCGTGTCGATACGGCTAGGGCGCGAGGCGGCCTCGAGAGCGCGGAGATATTCCTCCTGACTCGAGAGCAGTTCTTGCGAATAGACTGAAAGGACCGGCTGGCCTTCACGCACCGCTTGCCCCGTGAAATTGACGAAGAGCTTTTCGACCCAACCCGAAACCTTCGTGTGGACATGGCGTACGCGCGTCTCGTCGGCGACCACCAGTCCCACGGTGCGCACCGTGCGGGCGATGGGCTCACGGACTGCGGGGGCCGTTTGAACGCCAGCTAACCGCATGGCATCGTCGGAGAGAGTGACGGTCGCATATCCCTCGATGCCGCCGGCAGATGCCTCCTCCGCTTCGCCAGCGTACACGGCTACGTAATCCATTCCCATCTCATCCTTCATCGGAACGGGCGAGGTGACGTCCGGGTTCATGGGGTGCCGGTAGAAGAGGACTTTACGCTCACCGGAACCCGGCGTTTCGCGCTCGGCGTGGCCCTCCTCCCCACGTGCAGCCTCGTGCGTGGTGCGGCCTTCGGTCTCTACCCCTTCGGTGACCTGGCTTTCCATGGGCACGAGTTTCATGTTGCAGATGGGGCAGTCACCGGGACGGTCGGAGACATACGATGGGTGCATCGGGCAATGATACTTCTGCTTCTGCTCCTGGGCCGCCTTATCCCCCGCGCCTCCTCCCTTTCCCGAGCAGCCGCCTCCCAACGCGATAGCGAGGGCGGCGATGACGAAAACGACCAGAATCCAGTGGCTACGGCATTTCATCGATGCGTCTCCTCCCGTAGAGTCTCCAGCGCGGCATCGGTGTCCAAACGAATAGCGCCGAGATCTTGGCCGACGGCCTCCTCGAGCATCGCCAAGTCTATCTCGGAATTCGCGAAGAACTCGTAATAGGTCTTTTTGAGTTCTATGTTCTTCCGAACACTCTCGAGCAGGACGAGGAAGGTCACCTGTCCCGAGAGGTAGTTGGCACGGGCGCTCCTGTAAGCTAGCTCCGCGAGTGGGATGATCTCCTGCCGGTATTGAAGCGTGACGGCGCGCTTGGACGTGACGTTCGCGTACTGCTCCTCCACCGAGATCCCCGTCAGGTTCCGCTCTTGATCGAGCCCTTGCCGGGCTGCCTCGAGGCGACTCCCCGCGGCGCGTGCAAGGGCGTTCTGTTTGCGACCCTTCCAGAGCGGGAGCGTGACGCCTACCGAGGCCTTCCACTCGTCGACATCGTCAGGCATCTGCATGTAGCCTGCGGAGACACTGAAGTCGGGACGATAGTTTACCCGGGCGAACTTGAGTGCGGCTGTCGCTGCATCCACCTCACGCTCCTTCGCGAGCACGGAGGGGCGCGAGGTGCGTGCGTTCGTCACCAGTTCGTCGAGGCTCGTGTCGAAAGGGGAGAGCGACTCGACCCATGCTCGTCCCAGGGGCGCATCTCCCACTCGCCCGATCGTGAGATTGAGTCTCGCACGTGCAGCCTCGATCTGGGCCTCGAAAAGCCTGATCTCTGCATCGATCTCGCTCGCTTCCACCCGGATGAGGAGAAGATCCTGCTGTCCTGTCTGGCCGGCCTCGTAACGGGCGCGTGTGGCTACGATTGCATCCTTGAGCGCGTCCCGGCTCCCGTAGAGTGTGGCGACCTGGCTCTCCAGCATGAAGAGCTCGTAATAAGCGACCTTCACCTGCGTCACGACACTCCGGATCACGTCCCGCGCCATCTCCCTCGAAGCCTCCGCCTCGCCGTACGCTTCTTCCGTCATGAGCCCTCGCTTCCCGGGGAAGGGGATCGATTGCGTCGCGGAGATGACGCGCCGGCCCCTCCCCCCGCCGCTCACCGGCTTATCGTCGAGCATAAGCTCGAGCATGGGATCATCGAGGGCTCCGGCGCTCGGGACGCTTGCCTCGCTCGCACCCCACATCGCGCGAGCCTCAGCGATCCGTGGATTGACGCGGAGCGCCTCGTCAAGGAGCGCATCCAGGTTCGACGCCCCCCCAGGCTCCTCTGGAAAGGCAACTTGCGGCACACTTTCCGTAAGGCCAAGAAGAATGAATAGAACGAGAGTTTTTCTCATCTGTGTAAACCCCCTAAGACGGATGCACCACTCGCCTGATGACGTCTACGGCGCCCCGGCTGCTGACAGAAACCAGATCGACCCATGCGGTGTCCACGTATGCATCTCTCGACATGAATCACGGCTCGCGGTACCTGAAGCAAAGGGAATGCCAACACTTGCCTTACCATTATGATTTGTATTACTATGTTGTTCTACAGGGCATTACGAGTATAATATGAAGTAAATTGTAAAATATGATCGGGGAACGATCGCAGGAAATCAGACAGCGGGAGATCGGCTTTAGAAGTATTTCCTGCAGAAGCAAATCGCCCTCGACAGCTTCAGGCAGAGAGAGGAGGGGGTCGGGTAATGGAGGATATCCTAAGACAAACTACCGGATCCCGTATTTCTCCATCCGGTAAATAAGAGTCGGCCTTGTGAGGCCGAGGTAGCGCGCGGCACGAGTCTGGTTTCCTCCGGACTTGGCCAGGGCCTTCCGGATGAGCTCCTTCTCGAGCTCCTCCAGGTCGATTCCCTCCCCGGGGATCTCCCCGGGGTAAATCCCGTCCCCCTCGCCCCGGATGTTCGGCGGCAGGGTATCGGGGCCGAGCTCTCCCTCCTTCTGGAGGATGAGGGCCCGCTCCACGACATTCTCGAGTTCTCTCACGTTCCCGGGCCAGGAATAGCGCCGGAGCAGCTCCATCGTCTCCGAAGAGAAGCGGGCCGGCCTCCCACCGGCGTATTTATCGACGAAGTGTTGGATCAGGAGGGAGAGATCGTCCCTCCGCTCCCGCAACGGGGGGAGCGGGATGGGATAGACGGAGATCCGGTAGTAGAGGTCGTCCCGGAACTCGCCCTGCCTCATCAGCTCCTCCAGGTCCCGGTGGGTGGCCGAGATCACCCGTACGTCGACCGGCCGTGGAATCCCCTCGCCGAGCTGCTCCACCTCTCCCTCCTGCAGGACCCGGAGGAGCTTGGCCTGGAGATCGGGCTTGAGGTCCCCGATCTCGTCCAGGAAGAGGGTCCCTCCGTCCGCCATCTGAAATTTCCCCTCCCGATCCCGGTGAGCGCCGGTGAAGGCGCCCCGGACGTGCCCGAAGAGCTCGCTCTCCATCAGGTTGTCCGGGACCGACGCGCAGTTGACGGCCACGAAAGGACCCTTGGAACGGGGGCCGCTGTAGTGGAGCGCCCGTGCCACGAGCTCTTTCCCCGTCCCGCTCTCGCCTCGGATGAGGACCGTCGTGTCCATCTCGATCACCCGTTCCATGAGCGAGAAGACATGCATCATCGACTCTCCCTTGCCGATGATCTGTCCGAACCGGTACTTCTCCTTGAGCTCGTGCCGAAGGCGAAGATTTTCATCCTCCAGCGTGTGAAGCCGGAGCGCGTTGCCGACGATGTGGAGGAATTCATCGCGGCCGACGGGTTTGGTCACGTAATCGAAGGCCCCGCGTTTCATCGATTCGACCGCCGACTCGACCGTCCCGTGCCCCGTGATCATGATGACGGGAAGCCCCGGATGGGCCTCCCGGGCCGCCTTCAAGATGGCCAAACCGTCGAGTCCCTCCATTTTGATGTCCGTGACCAGGAGGTCAAACCTCTCTTTCCGCATGGACTCGAGGGCATCGAACGGGTCCCCCAGGGCCACGACCTCGTATCCCGCTTTCCGGAGGTGTGTGCTCAGGATCTCCCGGAGGCTGCTGTCGTCATCGACGAGGAGGATGCGGCTTCCCGGCATGCTCACGGTCCGTTACTCCCAGAGTGTTGTTCACCGATCTTGAATCTCCTTCCCCGGTTTCCTGCTCAACCCTTATCGGGAGAGTTACCCGCACGGCAGTTCCCTTCCCCACTTCTGAGCTGATCTCGATCCTGCCACCATGGGCCTCGACAATTCGCTTGGTAATGGTCAACCCGAGGCCGGTCCCGGACTCCCGGGTCGTGTAGAACGGTTTGAATAGCTCTGTCATCGCCTCTTCCGGGATCCCCACCCCTGTATCGGTGAAGGTGATCGCGATCCCTCCATCCGACTTCTCGGTCCGGATGGTCAGCCGGCCTCCTCGCTCCATCGCGTAGATGCCGTTCAGGATGAGGTTCATGAAGGCCTGGCGGAGCTGGTTCGGATGACCCCGGATCAGCCCGAGATGCAGGTCATATTGAGAACTGACGGTCACCCGGCCCTTCGCCGTGACCCTCTCAGTGAAGAAGAGGAGTTCTTTCAGAAGCTCGTTGAGATCGATAGGGAGTGTTTGTTCCCTGCGGGGAGTTCCGGCCCGGATGAAGTTGTCAATCACACTGTTGAGCCGGTCGACCTCCTTGACCAGGATCTCGGTATAGCGATAGCCATCCTCTCCTTTCCGGAAATGATCGGACAGGATCTCGGCAGCCCCTTTGATCGAGCCGAGGGGGTTTCGGATCTCATGGGCCATCATGGCGGACATCTCCCCCAGGAGTGAGAGCCGCTCGGATTGCCGGAGCTCCTCCTCCCGCTGAATGAGGAGATTCGTCTTCTCCTCCAGTTCCCGGAGGGATTCTCGCAATCTGGCACCCGTCTCCTCCACTTCCCGACGGTGGCGCCTCTCCATCGACACCAGAAGTCCGGTGACAGCGCCGACCGCGTTGTAGAGGAGGATCTCCGTGACCATGTTGATGTTGCCGGCGTGGAATCCTCCCCACTGGAAGAAGATGTGGGGGAGAAAGATCAGGCTGACGGCGATGGCGACGACGATCCCTCCCCGCAGGCCGAAAGTGAATGCCCCGAGGATGATCGGAATGTAGTAGAGACGGTTATAGACCTCATGATAGACGATCCGGCTCGTGGGGGTCGTGTAATGGAGGGCCGTCACAGCGGCGATGATGATGACGATCGCTATAACGCGTCTCATCTCAGAGCCCTCGTGGGCTTACTGCCATCTTCCATCACGGAAGTCGTCGATCCTCGGAAACGCAACTCCCGTGCATCAGCCTCCCCTCAAGGCCTCAGCGATCGACCTCTCATAGGGCGGGCCTAGGATCCCCCTGTCGGTGACGATCCCCCGGATGAGGGCGGAGGGAGTCACATCGAAGGCCGGGCTGAAGACCTTAACACTTTCGGGGGCGAGCCGTTTGCCGAATCCCTCCGTGACCTCACGCGGATCGCGCTCCTCGATCGGGATATCCTCCCCCTTTTCGATGGAGGGATCGATCGTCGACATGGGGGCGGCTACATAGAAGGGGATCCCGTGCTTCTCCGCCAGGATGGCCAGTGAATAGGTCCCGATCTTGTTCGCGGTGTCGCCGTTCCTCACAATCCGGTCCGCGCCGACGATGATCATGTCAATCCCCTTCGTCTTCATCACGTGACCGGCCATGCTGTCGCAGATCAGGGTCACGTCGATCCCGGCCTGCATGAGCTCCCAGGAAGTGAGCCGGCTCCCCTGGAGGAGCGGCCGAGTCTCGCATGAGAAGACCCGAAACCGCTTCCCCCGCTCCGCGGCGACGTACATGCCGGCCAGGGCGGTCCCGTACTCGCTCGTGGCCAGAGCGCCGGCATTGCAGTGGGTCATGAGGATGTCGCCGTTATGGATGAGGGGCTCCGTCAATTCCCCGATCCGGCGGCACATCCGCCGGTCCTCGTCCAGGATGGCCTGCGACTCCTCCTTCAGGATCTTGAGGATCTCCGCGTTCTCCCGGTCGCGGTGAGCGAGGGCGACCCTCTCCATCCGCTCGAGCGCCCAGAAGAGGTTGACCGCGGTTGGCCTCGTCGATGCCAGGAACTCCTTCACCTCTCGGGCCTTCAGGAAAAATGCCTCCCGTCCGAGGCCGATATGGGGCCGGAGGCCCAGGACGAAGCCCATGGCCGCGGCCACCCCGATCGCCGGCGCCCCCCGGACCTGGAGGGTCCTGATGGCATGCGCCATTTCCTCCACCCGGTCGAGCTCGAGGTATTTGAGCTCGAGGGGCAACCGGGTCTGGTCGATCATCCGGACCTTATCCCCGGCCCACTCGATGGTCCTGAATGCCATGTTTCGCTCCCTCTAATAATCAAATCGGTAGATATCGGGATAGCCGTAGTCGAGTCCCAGTTCCCTCAACAGGGAGAGGAGTCTCGCGACCGGTAAGCCCACAACGTTGAAGTAACACCCCTCGATCCGTTCCACCAGCGCGGCCCCTTTCCCCTGGATCCCATATCCCCCGGCCTTGTCGAAAGGTTCCCCCGTTCGAATATAATCAGCGATCTCCCATTCCTCCAGCGCCCTGAATTTGACGGCCGTGACCTCCTCGCCGCTTACGGATCGGCCCAACGCCGGAGCGATCAGGGTCAAGCCCGTGAAGACCCGATGCCACCGGCCGGAGAGTCGGTTCAGCATCCCGCGAGCCTCGCCCTCAGTGCCGGGCTTCCCCATGATCTCTTCCCCGAGGACGACCACCGTGTCCGCCGAGAGGATCAGTCCCCCACCGACCGCCGAGGCCGCCATCTCGGCCTTCCGCATCGAGAGGTGGCGGACCAGGGGACCAGGCTCGAGCGGGAGATGCTCCTCAGCGATCTCGGGTTTGAACACGATATGCTCGATCCCCAGAATCCGAAGGATCTCGCTCCGTCTCGGCGAGCTCGACGCCAGGACAATCGGTTCGATTCGATCACTGCGCATGGAATCTGACTGGGAGCGAGAGGGATCTCTTCTCTTTCCGTTGAAAGGAG
>Ga0214473_10002371_pt1 | contig 23168 bp, 19 predicted proteins | sample RVTome_7_FD_203509 | JGI IMG/M metagenome (GOLD analysis project Ga0214473, IMG submission 203509) | Soil microbial communities from uranium-contaminated site in the Upper Colorado River Basin, Wyoming, United States - RVT98D197 | ecosystem: Environmental > Terrestrial > Soil > Contaminated >... | reverse complement strand
CTATTACTAACGACGGTGCAACCATGTTGAAAGAGATTGATGTTCAACATCCAGCTGCAAAGATGCTTGTTGAGGTTTCAAAGACTACCGACAACGAAGTTGGCGATGGAACCACTTCAGCAGTCGTGCTCACTGGCGCTTTACTAGAGAAAGCTGAAGACTTGATCACTAAGAATGTGCATCCAACAGTAATCGTTGAAGGATACAAGAAATCATCCCTTAAAGCCTTGAAAGTACTTGAAGCATTATCTCAAAAAGTGGCTTCTAACGACAAAGTCTGGCTTGAGAAAGTCGCAAGAACAAGCATGCAAAGCAAGCTAGTTTCAAAAGACGCCCCTGTTCTCGCATCACTCGTAGTTGAATCAATTCTTCTAATAGCAGAAAAATCAGGTGAGATATCCAAGGTTGATCTTGACAACATTAAGATTGAGAAGAAAGCAGGTGGCTCATTGACTGACACTAAGATGATTAAGGGTATCGTGTTGGACAAAGAAGTTGTTCACGCAGGAATGCCTAAGAAGATTGTGAATGCAAAAATAGCACTAATCAACTCACCACTAGAAATCGAGAAAACCGAGTTCGACGCAAAGCTCAATATTAGCGATCCATCAATGATGAAGAAATTTCTAGATGAAGAAACACTATTGCTCAAAGGCATGGTTGATAAGGTTGTGTCTTCTGGTGCTAACGTCGTCATTTGTCAGAAGGGTATAGATGATGTTGCTCAGCACTATCTTGCGAAGGCAGGCGTATTAACAGTTCGGCGATGCAAGGAAAGTGACATAACTAAACTTGCGAAAGCAACAGGTGCACGAGCCGTGTCTAGCCTTGATGACTTGTCTGATACAGACCTTGGTAAAGCTGACCTCGTTGAGGAGCGTAAGGTTGATGAAGATAAATGGGTCTTCGTAGAAGGCTGTACAAACCCGAAAGCCGTAACAATACTCATCCGTGGTGGCTCTCAAAGAGTTGTAGACGAAGCTGACAGGTCTATTCATGACGCGTTAATGGTCACTAAAGACGTTGTTGAGAACCCATTCATCGTAGCTGGTGGTGGTGCTCCTGAACAGGAGATTGCTAACGCGTTGAGAGAATGGTCAAGTAAGCTAGTAGGTAGAGAGCAGCTTGCTGCACAAAAGTTTGCAGAAGCAGTCGAGACTATACCAATTACTTTAGCTGAGAACGCCGGACTGGATCCAATTGACGCACAAGTTGAATTAAGGTCCAAGCATGCTGAGGGTGGCAAGTGGTTCGGTGTGGACGCTACCGAGGGTAAGGTGCGCGATATGTATCAGAAGGATGTCTTTGAGCCTGCGGTCGTCAAGGCGCAGATCATAAAGTCAGCTACTGAGGCTGCATGCATGATTCTCAGAGTAGATGATGTGATTGCTGTCGGGAAGACGAGCGGTCCTGGCGGTAGGCCGGGCGGAATGCCGGGCGGAATGCCAGGCGGAATGGGCGGCGAAGGCATGGGAGACATGGACTAAAGGAGGATTGGAAACATGTCAATAACTACAGCATCAGGTCAACCTATACTCATTCTGAAGGAAGGTTCTTCTGAGACTAGAGGTCGTTCTGCTCAGAAGAATAACATTATGGCTGCGAAGCTTATCGCTGAAATCGTAAAGTCTTCGCTTGGCCCGAGGGGTATGGATAAGATGTTAGTTGATAGTCTTGGTGATGTTACTATTACTAACGACGGTGCAACCATGTTGAAAGAGATTGATGTTCAACATCCAGCTGCAAAGATGCTTGTTGAGGTTTCAAAGACTACCGACAACGAAGTTGGCGATGGAACCACTTCAGCAGTCGTACTAGCAGGCGCGTTAATAGAAAAAGCTGAGGACTTGATCACCAAAGATGTTCACCCAACACTAATTGTTGACGGCTATAGATCAGCTTCAGACCAAGCATTGGCAATACTTGAAAAACTATCGGTAAAGGTGTCTCCAGAAGATAAACAATGGCTCGTCAAAGTAGCCCGAACTAGCATGCAAACAAAATTGGTCTCTACCGAAAGCGAGGAACTTTCATTGATGATAGTGGACGCAATGTTGCACGTAGCTGAAAAAACTAACAAAGGATACAAGGTTGATATTGACAACGTAAAGGTGGAGAAGAAGACTGGCGGTTCCTTATCTGACACTAAACTGATTAAGGGTATCGTGTTGGACAAAGAAGTTGTTCACGCAGGAATGCCTAAGAAAATTGTGAATGCAAAAATAGCTCTTATCAACTCTCCACTAGAAATCGAGAAAACCGAGTTCAGCGCCGAAATAAGAATCTCAGACCCAACCCAGATCAAAAAATTCCTAGACGAAGAAACGAAAATGCTAAAGAACATGGTTGATAAGGTTGTGTCTTCTGGTGCTAACGTCGTCATTTGTCAGAAGGGCATAGATGATGTTGCTCAGCACTATCTTGCGAAGGCAGGCGTATTAACAGTTCGGCGATGCAAGGAAAGTGACATAACTAAACTTGCGAAAGCAACAGGTGCTCGAGTAGTTTCTAGCTTCGATGACTTGTCTGATACAGACCTTGGCAAAGCCGACCTCGTTGAGGAGCGTAAGGTTGATGAAGACAAATGGGTCTTCGTAGAAGGCTGTACAAACCCGAAAGCAGTGACAATACTCATCCGCGGCGGCTCCAAGAGACTACTTGACGAAGCTGAAAGATCCGTACACGACGGTCTAATGGTGACTAAAGACGTTATTGAGAACCCAGCTATCGTAGCTGGTGGCGGTGCTCCTGAACAGGAGATTGCTAACGCGTTGAGAGAGTGGTCAAGTAAGCTAGTAGGTAGAGAGCAGCTTGCTGCACAGAAGTTTGCAGATGCTATCGAGACTATCCCTAATACGCTGGCTGAGAATGCCGGATTGAATCCTATTGACGCACAAGTTGAATTAAGAACCAAGCATGCTGAGGGTGGCAAGTGGTTCGGTGTGGACGCTACCGAGGGTAAGGTGCGCGATATGTATCAGAAGGATGTCTTTGAGCCTGCGGTCGTCAAGGCGCAGATCATAAAGTCAGCTACTGAGGCTGCATGTATGATTCTCAGAGTAGATGATGTGATCGCTGTCGGGAAGATGAGTGGTCCTGGCGGTAGGCCGGGCGGAATGCCGGGCGGAATGGGCGGCGAAGGCTACTAATCACGTAGACAAGGGCTATTAGCCCTTTTCTCTCTTTTTTATAAGAAAAAGTTCAACTTGAATTAATGCATAAAGTATGTTGATTGATGTAAGTTCTATGCTTATACTTAGTCAATTCAATTAGTTATTTGTTGATGTTAAGGGATCCTCACTTTAAGTATGATAGTTAATGCTCTCTTAATCGTTGCCGTTGCTTTTCAACAAGATGGATAATGTTCACTAATAGGTAACAAATTAATCTGAATCAGAATGCTACTGAAAAGATTTTTGATCTACTCCAGAACAATACACTAGATTATTACGAATAAATTAATGGATAATTTAACACTTAGTCGTGTAGATTGCTATTAATTTCCATTCAAAGTCGATGTATAAGTACGGTCTTGAGCCGCCGTAGAAATCGGTGCAAGAACTTCATCGTAACCGAGGGACAAATAAATGGCTACGTTACAGTGACTGTAACAAAGCAATCAGGTAAAGACTTCACAGTGATCGAAACAGTATCTCAATCACTTAACATTCAAGACCACCTCACAGCTAAGGAATATTAAACCGAGATAATCAAAACCATATCCATTCAATACACTCTCAAAATAATGACTGCATATGAAAAAGAGTACGTTGGTCTTAATGAAATACTGATCAAAGTATATTTTGCAAAAACGTGGTTTATATTTATGATACTACTACGAACGCTATTTAGTGTACTTGATGTTTATACACTACTTTTTTAAGGATTATTCAAACTTTTCTCCTACGATGAATATGACAGATATTAAGAAATATAAAATACACGTATTATCAATTCTAATGATACTTTCATTCAGCACATTCATTCCAGCAATTGCATTCGCCGATCCTCTTGCGAACAATGGAAAGGACTGGCAGTATGTGAACGGAAACAGCTGGGCTTGGAACTACAGTCCCGAGACACAGATCAACAAGAACAACGTTGGGAATTTGGAAGTGAAATGGATTTTCCCGATAGAAGGTAAATCTAGTGCGATAGCTGCGATGCAAGCTGTGACTTTAGAAGGGTCTACATCTCCTCCTATAGTTAGAAACGGCAAAGTCTTCGTAACAACTCAGTATCTTAGAACATACGCAGTTGATGCCAGTAATGGCAAGTTACTATGGAAACATGACTATTCTATCAACGTAACTGACATAACAAGTAGACTTCCAATGGAGTATAGTGCAATTATTCCTGGTTTCGGCTTATATTCGCATATGCACGGATTCAGGTATTGGGAATCTGGCAACGCAGTTCTTCTTAATGGCATTGCATGCGACGTGTATGCTGTGAACGCCGACACAGGGAAAGATTCGCTCTGGATTAAAGACCTTTGCAAAGATATTCCTGGAAATCTCTACAAGTATAAGCAAGGTACTGTCAGCACAACAAACGTCGGAACTTACGATAAAGGTAAACAGATAATTGCAGTTATGCCAGGTGCTATGCACAGCTACTTGTATGGTGGAGATGCTCGACACACCACTATAGGTATTGACTGGACAACTTCAAAGATATTGTGGAGAGTCTTTAGCTTCCCCCCTCAAAACGTTCCTACTAAAGACTGGGCGACTCAGGAGTGCAGTACTGGGTACTTCATTACAACTCCATGCTCAGAGGTTAACGCTAAGGCTCCTCAGAATCTTGAGTGGGACTGGGCTCAGCCTAACGAGAAGCCAAACATGTTCGGAGGTGTAACAGCAAACTGGGGTGAAATAGTGGTTGACGAAGACACTGGGCTCTTGTACACTCAGACGGGTAATCAGGGTCCTTACACTTACATAGGTACGACACCCGGTCCAAGACTGTACGGCAGCACCATCATGGCTATTGACATGAATGCTGGCAAAAGAGCATGGTGGGTTCAGCCATTCCCTCGCGACCCATACGATTACGACTGTAACTGGAGTGGAATATTAGTTGACCATTCAACGTTGGGTAAGATATACATGAAGGGTTGCAAGGAAGGGAGACTATTCATAATTAACGCGCTAACTGGTAAGCCCATTCAAGCCATTGACGTCATCGCAGATCAAATCTCAATGGGTCAAATCACTTCAGCAGCTGCAAAGGAGGGATATCAGGGCGGTGTCAGATATCATCTGAACGATCCATTAAACAATTATGACTTGAGAGTTATGGAGTCGCCTGATAACAGTAACTACTGCGGTCGACCGTGTACAGTGTATCCCAACTTCTTTAACGGTCTTTTCGGCACAGACATGTCCTATGATCCTGCAACTCAGACGCTTTTCCACTACGCAAACGGTTTACAGACAACAATCGTAAACTCTCCGAAGGCAGTTCTTGGAGGATCTGTCAGCGTAACAACAGGTATCTTCCCCACTAACAGTACGATTATCGCTAGAGATGTGGCTACAGGCCAAATAAAGTGGTCATACTTCTATCCAATAGCTGCTCAAAGAAGCCACTTAGTTGTAACATCTGATATGGTGTTCACAGGATACACGGATGGTTATATCAGGTTCTTCGACAGTAGCAACGGCAATCTACTTTCACAGATGAACATGGGTTCAGACATGCAGATAGGCTTCACAACAGGTCAAGATTCAAACGGTAACCAGAAGATATTTGGATTGATAGGAATATCTAGCGCATTCTTCCCATCATCACCAGGTACACTCGTCGCTATAGGCCTATCAGAGCGAGCGGCAAGCACAATCACAACAACTGCTACAACAACTGCTACAACAACCGCTACTTCCACCACAACCACTTCTGTGACAAATACTATTACAGAGCCAGCTAAGACCACAACTGTAACCTCGCAAGTAACAGAGACTGTTGGATTACCAGCTGAAGTAACCTATGCTGCAGTTGGAGTCGCACTAGTTGCTATAGTTGCGGCTGCTGTAATGATGACTAGAAAGCGAGCCTAAAGGCCCGCTTCCCCTCTTCTTTTTTTTGTTTAATTTCGAATACTGTATTCTTTATTTTGTATTCTTATCTTTAAGTATGTGCGATTTTCAAACTTTTGCTGGTGTTCCCCTAATTGGTTAACGGTTCCACAGCAGATAGGCTGATTCCGCATACCATGTCTACCCAGCATCCTGATAATGCGCTTATCCCTGATTGGTGTGAGGCTGGTGATATTATTGAGGGTGACTCTGAAATCTCGGAGGCTTTCTTTGCTTACAATGACCTTGGATGCACTGAGGTTATGTGGGACTCTGAAGGGAAGGATGTTGACACATATGTTGTACGCAAGCTGTTAAGTAGATACGGTGAATACTTTAAGAAGAACAAGATTGGTCAAGATCTTCTTCTGACTTACAGAATTCCTAATCCTAGAGTGGAGCTAATTGAGCGCAAATTCGCTGTAGAGACTCTTCAGAACATTCCTGTCAGCTCAGATATTGCTTCGGCGTTCTATGGTGCTGATGTTGTTCCGATTTTTGAGGTTATTCTCCCATTCACGACCACCGGTTTGGAGTTAATCTGGCTTCACAATTACTACAGGAAGGCAATTGTTAGTGACGAAGACTTGGACTTGGCCGGAGGCGTAACCGTTAAGGATTGGGTTGGCGAATTCAAACCCAAGCAGATACAAGTTATCCCTTTGATTGAGGATATGGAGAGCATTCTATCTGTTGACAAGATTCTCAATTATTACATCGACGCTTTTAATCCAAGCTGTATGCGGGTATTCATTGGAAGGTCTGACCCTGCTTTAAACTACGGTATGTTTTCAGCGATATTGCTTTCTAAACTGGCTTTTTCCAAACTTGAGAAACTTGAACACGATAGAGAAGTGGCTATACACCCTATTCTGGGTGTGGGCTCAATGCCATTCAGAGGGCGTCTTTCACCAAGCAATATTGATGGCTTTCTCAACGAGTATAAGGGGCTCTCGACAGTTACTATTCAATCAGCTTTTCGATATGATCATCCTTTAGAGGAAGTGAGGGCCGCGGTTAAGATTCTAAACGACCGACTACCCAACGGTGCTTCAGAAATCATTTCAGCAAATGAGGCGACAGTACTTCTAAGCATTATTGGGAAGTGCCGTTCAAAATATCAACGGATAGTGGAGGGTATTTCGCCTCTGATTAACAGTATCGCTGCCTACGTGCCGAAGCGAAGAGCTAGAAAACTACATATTGGACTATTCGGCTACAGTAGAAACGTCGGAGGCATCATTCTTCCGCGCGCAATACCATTTGCTGCAGCATTCTACTCTCTTGGCATACCTCCTGAATGCATAGGCGCAAGCGTTCTTGAAGATTTCAACGACAGCGAGTACGAAGTATTCATGAAATACTACAAAAATATCAAGTCTGACTTTGAATTTGTTGGAGGCTATCTCTCATGGCAAAACGTTAACATGCTTTTAGATATGTATCAAGATTTTGCATCGCGTGTTCCGATGAACAAAGAAAATCTAAAGCACTCATTGACACTAATTATGGCTGATTTCAAGGCTATCGAAGAGAAACTTTCAATACATCTGGGATCTAGAACTCTTTCTCATAGAAAACATGAAAACTTGGTCAGTAACTTTCTAATATCTTACTATGAAAAGGAAGATAAAGATGCAAAAATATCATTGTTAGAAGCCGCTTCGATACGTAAAGGCCTTGGCTAAGAGAACGCGAAAGATTCAGAGCACAAGATGCTCTTTTTGATTTAGGTATGTTTTGGCAATGCTGATAACGTTAATTTACTTTTACTGTAATTGTTGCTGATACTTTATTGCCAAATGGATCTGTAGCCTCCATTTTCACGGTGAAGGTTCCGGCTGATTCAGGATACCACGTCGGATTCTGATATATCGATTTCTGACCGTCACCGAAATCCCATGAGAAGTCATAAGGCGTTCTCTTTCCCTCTATGTGCGGTTCAAAGCTGATCGGGTCATTCACCTTAGGACTCAAAGGATAAGGCCCATCTATTTTGGCTTTAGAGGTTTCTTCTACCTTGAACGTTGTCAAGGCGGTTTTTCCTTGGTATGTTGCTGTAACCGTGTATCTACCTAGTGCTGTTGATGACGTGACAATGTTAATGTTAGCAATACTCCAAGTACCTGATAATGCCGGACTGGTTTGACCTATTGCCCAAATAGATCCACTGGGATCTCTAACAATAACCGACACATCATACCCTACAGCTACTGGTGATGCTGTTCCTGTTATTGTTATCGTGTCTGCGGTAGTGTATACTTCTTTGTCAGTCGCCATTGTAATCGTCACTTCCTGCGCAGCGACGAATCCAGCGGATAGCAGTGGTAATATCACTACTAAGAAAATGGTCATCTGCTTAAAGAATCTATTCAACACAATATTTTCTCCTAATCTGCCGGTACTTGGGAGTTTCTCAAATTAGAAACTTATTGTTTAATAATTCTGACAACTTTCTAGAATCTTATTCAGTACCCAATGTTTTTTATAATACATCGTAACAGGCTAAGACGGTGCATTTGAGCACTAGGAGATGAAAATACGAGTTACGGACGTGAAGGCGGTTTCGGAGGTTCTTCCTTCGGCGGAGGTTTTAGATCTGACGCGCCCAAGCCGGTTGAAGTCGGTAAAGAATATGACGTTACTATTACCGAAACAAGCAGGCGTGGCGACGGTGTTGCTAAGATCGAGGGTTTTGTCATCTTTGTCGCAGGAGCGCAAAGAGGCGAACAAGTCAAAGTAAAGGTTACCCGCGTAGGACCGAGATTTGCTAACGCAGAAAAGGTAGATTCCGCAGGAAAGACTGAACCCGAGAGTTAATACTCCTTACAGTTTCTTCCTTAGAATATAATCGGCTCTTTCAAAGAGCCCTCCTCTTTTATTTTTTTTCTTTAATTGTTATTTAATATTAGTTTGCCAAAGTGTTTAGCTTCTTCCATGGCTTGCTGTGCCTTGGACGCATCTTTCAGTTGGAAGACTTCTGATACTATTGGTTTTAGCCTTCTTTCTTGAACCATTTCCATAACGCTGCTAAACTCTCCTCTTTCAAAAAGATAAGATCCTTCTATAATCACTTCCTCACGGTATAAGTGTTGAAGGTCGATTTTCATCTCTTTACCACTAGTCACCCCTGCTAGGACTATTTTTCCACCTCTCCTTAGCGAATTCAGGCTTATGTTGAATGTGGCTGCACCAACATGGTCTATCACAAGATCTACTCCTTTGCCTTTGGTGATGCTCATAACTTCTTCAGCGACATTACAATCCTTATAATTGATCACGTTACTTGCTCCTATGTCAAAGGCCTTCCTAGCCTTCTCATCAGAGCTAGTTGTGGCTATTACTTTAGCTCCAAACAGTTTACCTATCTGAATAGCGTATGTGCTCACCCCGCTTCCAGCACCATGGATCAGCACAGTCGTTGTTGGTTTCACTTCACCCTTAGTTACAAGCATATGCCACGCTGTGGATGCGGACAGAGGAAGCGCTGCAGCTTCTTCAAAACTGAGATTTAATGGCAAAGGAAACAAATTATTCGCAGGAACCTTGACGTATTCTGCGTATCCTCCATCAGTGTGGTATCCTATCAACTGCCGGATTGCACATTGCGTGGGTTTGTTATGGATGCACGGCTCACATCTACCGCAACTTATAGCTGGAAACACAATAACCTTATCTCCTATTTGAAACCTGTTCTCATCGTCTGGCTCAACAACTTCCCCGGCAATATCACTGCCTGAAATATGGGGGAGTGGAACACCACCCATTCTACCCCAGATATCAATGTGGTTCAAAGCTGAGGCTTTTACTCTCAGCAGTACTTCTCCATGTTTCACCTTTGGCATCTCTACATCTTCGTAACTTAGCTTATCTAAACCGCCATATTCGTGAAACACTACAGCTTTCATCAAATCACCCAATCTGAATCACCAAATGGAAGTACTCTTTACTAAACTCTTGCCCTTATTATGATTAGTTATTTTGTTAGTATTTGAAATGAATATTTGTTATATCTTTATCTGGTTATCATTCTAATCGTGGAGAAGTATGCAATTAATTGATCTGACTATGCCATTGAATGATTCGACACCTGTGTATCTTAACGGTAAGAGGCATAAATTAAACAGAATTGCACATCTTGAGAAAGACGGTTGGAACGAGTTCGAAATCCATGTTAGTAATCATTACGGTACCCATATTGATGCTCCTTGGCATATGGTTGAAGATGGAAGAAAACTAGGTGATTACCCTATCGAGAGGTTTGTTGGACGCGGAGTTCTGCGTGATGTTAGATACCAGAAGGTGATAAACTTTGATTTGGAAGAAGTTTGTGATAACGACATCCTGCTGCTGCGAACAGATCATACTAAACACATTAACTCCGCTGAATATTCGGTGAATAATCCGGTTCTAAGCATGAAGCTTGCAGAGCAAATAGTTGAGAAGAAAATCAGAATGGTTGGAATAGACTCTTTTTCCCCCGATAATAATCCGTATGAAATTCACAAGTATCTTCTAAAGCATGACGTGCTTATTCTTGAAAACCTGATTGATCTTGACTTGATTCCGATCAAAACGTTCACACTATATGTCTTGCCTTTGAAACTGGATCAAGTAGACGGCGCCCCTTGCAGGGTCATAGCTCAAATCGAATAGTTTTCTACTGTGTTTCGTCAGCTATCAAATAGCGGAGTGCTTAGATACTTATCTCCGTTATCAGGCAGTACAGCGACAACGATTCTTCCTTTCCCGAGCTCCTTTGCTTTTTGTATAGCGACCTGCAGTATTGCTCCCGAACTCATTCCTACAAACAATCCCTCCTCCTTAGTCACACGCCTGGCTACGTCAAATGTTTTCGGGATATCTTCTTTCAATATCTCAATTATTTCGTCAAAGGATTCTCTTCTTAAGAGTTGAGTGGGGTTTAACTCTCCGGGGTTTCGTAGTCCTTGAATACTGCCGCCTAACTGAGGTAATACACCAACAACTTTTATGTTCTTGTTAAACTGCTTAACCCTCATACTAGTACCTACCCCTGTTCCTGCAGTGCCGACTCCAACTACGATAGTGTCGACCTTCCCATTTGTCTGTTCAAGAATCTCGTTTCCAGTAGTTTGGTAGTGGGCTAGAATATTTGCTGGGTCTTTAAACTGATCAATATCAATGTATTTGTCAGGTGTTTCCTGAAGGATCTGCTGCTTAAGTTCAACTGCTCCTCCAGTTCCCTTAGCAGCTGGGGAAAGTATCAATTCGGACCCATAGGCCTTGATAATCTTCCTCCTCTCAACACTCACGGACTCAGGCATAACTAGAGCTATCTTATAGCCCTTAGCAGCAGCTATCATCGCTAAGGCAATCCCGGTATTGCCTGAAGTTGCTTCCAGAATAGTTTTCTCTCTATTCAGTTTACCAGCAGCCTCAGCGTATTGAATAAGATAGAGCGCCATTCTGTCCTTAACAGATCCACCTATGTTGTACCACTCCAACTTAGCGAAGAGTGTTGCATCATCTGCTCCGACAACTTTGTTTAGTCTAATAATTGGTGTTTTACCAATCAAATCAATAATGTTGTTAGCTACGATCAATTACTTCAACCACGTTTCTCGTATTGTTTGGATATATTTATCAGCTAATTAAATATCTCTATAGATGCCTATATTATACTTATTTGCACGAGTAAAGATTGGTTTTTACTTTCTATCTTTACTTTTGTTAGCAGGGATTTCTTAATGATTTAGCATGGTTTTATAAAATAGACTAGAAGCCCATTTCCCTACGTTTTCAGTTCTTTCCAAGATGCATCCATATTCTACGTGGTGATCATGGTGGTTGAATCTTTAGTTCACGATGTTCATGTGGCGTTCACGTTGTTCACGTATATCCGGTCTATTTCCGGTTTTTTCAACTTCCCCTTTAATGTGGATATTTTCCTTCAAACCAAGGTCAAGGCTGAAATGAAGTAAGATCGCAATAATAGAATCGGTTCTCTCGAAGTACAATTTCTCCAATCTCGAATCTAATTCTACGGTGGAAGGGCGGCCCATCGTAGACAAAGGTGTGGAACTCTCCGTTTTCACCGCAATGATCCACATTAGGGGGCAGCCGCGACAGAAACTCATCGTCAAAGAGGCATCCAGCAAATGATTTGTCTAAACATTGGTTATCGACGCAGACCACTACGGCCTTGAATCCGATATCAACAAAACGCTCAGCTAGATGAATCGAATCCTGCTTCCATATCGGGAAGAGCCCTTTCAACGCTAGTTGAGCGAGTTTATTCTCCCTGTACTGCCGCAAATCCTCAAGAAAGATGTCACCAGATACAACTGAGGAAACTCCTAGACCCCGATATTTGAGAAGAGTCTCACGCATCCTAGATTCGTAAACCTCATTGCAACAGTTCTGCGGAATGTACACCTTCTCAAGAGGAAGCTCAAGAGAGTTAGCCTGCTGCTCCAACAAGACACGCCGGACACCATGCATACTGATCCGATCGTAACCTTCCGTAACGGTAGTCAACAACGCCGCCACCTCATACTCACCGGACCTCAATACGTCAAACAATGCGAGAGCACTATCCTTACCACCACTCCAAGAAAACAAAACTTTCTCCAACCAACTCACCTAAACCAGTACAAACCGTTCAGCAACAGCCACAGAAACCGTAACCAAAGCAAAATAGGTCATTCCTTTGATCTATGAAAACCCCCTACCTTTATTCTTAAGGGTGTTAAGATTTGTCACCTGTGAAATATTATTCTGAATGTTAATGCCGATGGCTCTCAAATGGTTATTTTGGCGCCGGGAGTGGGATTTGAACCCACGAGACCCGGAAGGGTCACAGACTCTCAAGGCCTGCGCATTATTGTGGATACTATGATTGTCCACTCTGCCACCCCGGCGCAACCCTGTGGAAAAAAGGAATGTATAATCTTTAATGCCTTTTTTCATTAAAGATCCAAAATGGCGTCTACATCTGGAGTGTCGTAAGATTGTGCCTAATTTTTAGCAAAGATATCATTAAGAATATATTCTTGGTGTTTTACTAACTTAGTAGAGTGTTTAATAACTATTCAAGGATTGAAATCGCTGCAAAGCTTCTTGGGTCATTAGGCGTATTTCTAGGCGTTGTTATGATAGTATACACTTTGGAAGTGTTTTATCATATTCTTCCCTTATCAAAGTTCATCTTGGTGTCTGGAGTTTTCTTCGGCTCATTTTTGTGTTACTTAGGATATTTATCGTTGCAGTTCAAGCAGAATGAGAAACCGCATGTTGTTTACGAGTTCGAAATAGTTGATTGAAGAAACGGATTAGATATTACTTGTACTGCCTTAATTGTTAGGTGTTAGTTGCTTGGCTGGATATGTATTCCTCGAGCATATGTCTGATGCTTTGATAGAATCTTACGGCGAAAGCGTGGAAGAGGCTTTTTCAAACGCTGCACGTGGTTTAATAGATACAATGGTGGATATTCGCACAATTAATCATCAAATCGAATCTAGTTTTGATGTTCACGGCTCAGACTTGGAGAACCTTCTCTATAATTGGTTAGAATCAGTTCTATTGAAAGTCTATATCGATGAGCTTGTCTTTTCTTTTTTCCAAGTTGAAATTAAGAAGGTTAATACTGGATTTTCTCTAATCGGAATAGGAAAGGGTGAAAAGCTTGACATTTTTAAGCATAAGGCTAAGACTGAGGTTAAGTCTGTTACTTATCACCTGATGCGGATTGTTGAGGGTCAGGGTAGAGTTTCAGCAAGATTTCTTCTAGACCTGTGATTTTGAAAGATAAGACCTCAATATGTAACATGGTAATCACTCACTGACGGTTTGAAGAGGTTGGTTGAGATTATGAATTCTAATTACGTTGAATTCCGGTTGTGTCGAAACGGTTACATTCTTTGTTGACAGGGGTGTTTGTTATGAGTTTGTGGCATGATGTTGGGATTGGAGTTAACGCGCCAGATATTGTAAATGTTATTGTGGAGATTCCGCAGGGTTCTCAGAATAAGTATGAGTATGATAAGGTGAACAATTTGATAAGGTTAGATAGGGTTCTTTTTTCTCCACTTCATTATCCTGGAGATTACGGATTGATTCCTCAGACGTATGCTGAGGATGATGATCCTCTTGATGCTTTAGTGTTGGTGACTAACTCGACGTATCCGGGTGTTCTTATCGAAGCTAGGCCAATAGGGATGCTTAAGATGATTGATAATGGTAAAGTCGATAACAAGATTCTGTGCGTTGCTAAGAATGATCCGAGGTACTCTGAGTACAATGACATAACAAGTATCAGAGAGCATGTCTTAAAAGAAGTGGCTCACTTCTTCCAAGTCTACAAGGACTTGGAGGGGAAGAAAGTGGAGATAATAGGGTGGTTCCCCGTAAAGGATGCTAAACAAGTAATTCTAAACTCAGCAAGCGAGTATAAGAAAAGGTTCAAATGACCCTTTAGGATAAAACTTAAAGCGATAGGGTTTTGCATTTACGGGTAGGCGAGTAAATAGATTGAGTACTCCATCGATAGTTCTTACGAGTTCGAATTTTAACATAGTATTGAGCGACAAGAAACCTGTGATTGTCGACTTCTGGGCTGAGTGGTGTGGTCCTTGCAAAGTTATGCACCCAGTTTTCGAGAAACTCTCGACAGAATATGCTGGGAAAGCAGTCTTCGCAAGGCTAAATGTTGATGAAGTCGGGGACCTGGCAGCAAAGTACAGAGTAATGTCGATACCCACTTTCATTGTGTTTGTAAACGGGCGACCCATCGATATGGTTGTTGGAGCGATCGGAGAGGAACGGCTGAGAAAACTAGTAGAGAAACACCTAGTTCAATCTGGATAAACATGAATTTAACTGCAGTTTTACCTGTCTAATTCTTACTCTTATCAAGTGACTTCTTTAATCTATTTAGCAGACCGCCTGACTGAATTATCTCCAATATGAATTTCGGCAGCGCCTGAGCTTTGAATGTCTCGCCTGTTCCCATATGTTTGATTAGACCCTCCTCTAACGCGACGCTCAAAACATCTCCCTCTTTCACTTTGCCCCACGCTTCGTTGCATTCGAGCACTGGCAGGCCTATGTTTATCGCGTTGCGGTAGAATATTCTTGCAAATGACTTTGCTATTACGCATTTTACGTTCGCATTCTTCAGAGCTATGGGTGCCTGTTCTCTGCTTGAGCCTGACCCAAAGTTCTCGCCGACAACTAAAATTACTCCCTCGTGGCTCTTATTGTAGAAATTTGAATCTATTCCATCCATCGCGTGTTTTCCAATCTCAGCATCGTTTGTTATCGTCAAGTATTTGCCTGGGATGATGATATCTGTGTTGATGTCGTCTCCATACTTTAGAATTCTGTGTTCTAATTTCAACTTGTGATCACTTTAGTGAAATAGGGTCTGTTATTTTACCTGTCAAAGCAGATGCTGCCGCTACCGCGGGTGACGCTAAATATACCTTTGATTTCGGATGGCCCATTCTGCCTATGAAGTTTCTGTTTGTTGTGCTTAAACATGTTTCGCCTGCTGCGAGTATGCCTAGATGGCCACCGTAGCACGCTCCGCATGAAGCGGTTGCTATAGCGGCTCCTGACTCTGCAAGCGTCTCGATTATACCTTGCTTAACTGCTTCTATGAATACCTCTTGTGACGCTGGGTTGACTACTAGTCTGGTTCTGGGGCTGACTTTCTTACCACGCAAAATCTCAGCTGCTATCTTCAGATCTTCTATTCGACCGTTTGTGCATGATCCTATGTAGACTTGGTCTAGCTCAACATTGCTTAGCTCTGAAACTGGCTTTACATTGTCCACAGCGTCTGGGCAGGCTACTTGTGGCCTCATTCCTCTAACGTCTAGATTGATCGTTTTAGCGTATTGTGCTTTAGGGTCGTTGTAGATAGGTGTGAACTGATCGCTTGTCTTGCTTTTGACATACTCTATTGTTTTGCTGTCAGGCTCGACGATGCCTGCCTTTGCTCCGACTTCAATAGCCATGTTACACAAAGTCATTCTGCTTGATACACTCATATTCGTAACTGTGTTGCCTGTGAATTCAAGCCCCATGTATGTAGCTCCACTGAACCCTATCTCCTTGGCCACTCGCAGGAAGAGGTCCTTAGCACCTACGTATTTATCAAACTCACCTGAAACGTGTATTTTTATAACTTGAGGCACTTTAAACCATAGTCTTCCAGTTATGAAGACCGACGTCATTTCTGTTGACCCTATGCCTGTTGAGAAAGCACCTAGCGCTCCGTAGGTTACCGTGTGCGAGTCTGCTCCTACTATTACCTGACCCGGTTTGACATATCCCTTCTCAACCATTATTTGGTGGCATACACCACCTCTGCCTACGTCGTAAAAACCCGGTATTTTGAAGTCTCTTGCAAAATCTCTAACTATACGATGCACTTCTGCAGCTTCTGCGTTAGGGGCAGGTATTGTGTGATCAAGAATAATAGTTACGCGCGTGGGGTCCCACACCTTTGTCCCTCCCACTTCTCTGAAGTATTTCGCCACGAGGTGGCCGGTTATCTCATTTATCATCGCATAGTCAATTCTTGCGTCAACAATCTGACCTGGCGACACTTCTTTCTCCCCTGAAGCTTTGCAAAGTATCTTCTCTATCAAATTCATCTTCTAATCACTTTACAGACAGTTTAGCCTTCAAAAGTTGCCTATTTTAACTCTGGTTTTGATGTGAGCCTGCTTCTTTTGATTAATATCTTGTTTATGCCGTCGAGCATCGCTTCAACGCTTGCAACTACTATGTCTGATCCTGCTGCGTTAGCCGATGATACTACTCCTGATGAGTCTTCGACCTTCACAAATATTTCTGCGAGTGCATCTGAACCTCCTGTGATAGCTTCTATTCTATACTCCTTCAACCTTATTTCGCCAAAGTTATCACTTGCCTTTTGAATAGCTTTCATAGCTGCGTCTACTGGTCCAATACCGGTTTCAGATGCTACATACTTCTTTTCGCCTATGAGAAGTCTGATAGAAGCTGTAGGCACTACTCTGATGCCTGTCATCACTGAGAAGTCCATAAGGTTAACTATCTTTTCTTCTCGCGAGGTTTCGCCGAGAACAGCTCTTGCTATCGCGGATAGGTCTGTGTCTGTTAATCTCTTTCCTGTATCACCTATATTCTTCACTCTCTCCACGATGTTCTTCACCTGATCTGGAGTTACGGTGATCCCGAGGTCTTTTAGCTGCGACTCAATGCCGTGACCCCCAGCGTGTTTACCCGCTTGAATCCATCTTCTTCTACCAACCAGCTCTGGTTCGATAGGCTCATATGTGAGAGGCATGCTTAGAACACCGTGCGTATGTATTCCAGATTCGTGTCCAAACGCGTTCTCCCCGGTTATTGCTTTGTTTGGCTGAATTACTATCCCGGTTATTCTTGAGACGAGCAGCGACGTTTCATATATTAGATTAGTTTTGATATTTGTCTTCATGAAGTGGAGGCATTTCAAAGCCATGACAAGTTCCTCAAGCGAAGCGTTTCCAGCTCTTTCACCAAGTCCATTAACAGCAACATGAGCTGTTTTAGCTCCTGCGCTAATCCCTGCTAACGTGTTGGCGACAGCTAATCCAAAGTCATTGTGGCAATGTAAGCTAATAGGGACTTTTATCGTCTTTCTAATATCTGCGACTAGGCTAAACATCTTCTCAGGAGTTATGACGCCCACCGTGTCAGGGATGTCAACTCTGTCTGCACCCGCTTCACATACAGCTTTTAGAACATTTTTCAGATATGTCACGTCTGATCTCGTGGCGTCCTCGGCTGAGAACTCGACGATTACTCCATGTTTCTTTCCGTACTCCACTGATTCAACGGCTTTTGCAAGAACTTGTTCTCTAGTCATTTTTAACTTGTACTTTAGATGGATATCTGAGGTGGCGATGAACATGTGGATAGAATCCACGCCGCAGCTTAGCGCTGAGTCGATGTCATTCTTGCTGGTTCTAGCTAAAGCACAGATTTCAGCGTTTAACCCCTCTTTAGCAATAGTTTTCACTGCCTCAATCTCTCCGTCGGAGGTTATCGGAAATCCAGCTTCTATGATGTCTACCCCTAATCTGTCAAGTTGCTTTGCTAACTGCAGTTTATTCTCTGGAGTAAGGGAGACACCTGGGGTTTGCTCTCCGTCTCTTAGCGTAGTGTCAAATATTGTTATCTTACGAGAACCGCTTCTCATTTCTTAGTTCCTCTATGAAGCGCAGTTATCCCGGTTCTTGCTATTTCCTTTATACCGTATCCTGAGACCAGCTGCAAGAAACCGTTTATCTTTTCAGGTGTACCTGTCATCTCAACAACCATAGACTCCGGTGAAACATCTACGATTCTGTTTCTGAAAATGCTGCAGTAGTTAGTCAGCTCTGAAAGAGCCTTGCTGTCAGATATCATGATCTTTATCAATGCTAGTTCGCGTATGACAGAGTCCTTCTCATCGTCTTCCAGAACCTGTATCTTAATTACGTCTATAAGTTTGCTCATCTGCTTAACGATCTGCTCAATAGTACTTTCGTCACCTCTAACGGTTATTGTCATCCTTGAGAGGTCTTTCTTCTCTATAGGTCCTACACTTATGCTCTCTATGTTGAATCCTCTTCGCCTAAACATGTTAGCTGTTCTGAATAATACTCCGGGCTTGTTCTCAACTATTGTTGAGAGAATGTATGTCTTCTCATTCAACTCTTAACCCTCCGCTTTGTAGAGAACGTCAGTTAGAGCTTTTCCAGGTGGAACAAACGGATAAACATCCTCCTCGGGGGGAACTGGGCAATCAATGACTGTAACTACATCGCTTTTAATCGCCTTCTTGAATACCTTAGAAAACTCATCGGCTGTATCTGTTCTAAAACCTTGTGCGCCGTAGGCTTGAGCGAGCTTCACAAAGTCAGGTGAGCTACCTAGCTTAACCGCTGAATACCTTCGATTATAGAACAATCTCTGCCACTGTTCAACCATTCCAAACGAGCTGTTGTTAAGAACTACTACTACTACTGGAATGTTTTCATCAACGCAGACTGAAAGGGCATTTTCAGTCATTCTGAAGCTTCCATCTCCTGCAAGGTCCACTACAGGGACATCAGGTTTCGCCACTTTAGCGCCTACGGCTGCTGGAAACCCAAAACCCATAGTGCCTAATCCGGTTGAGGTTATCCATGTTCTGGGTTCGATAACTTTGTAGTAGAGTTCACCCCACATCTGGTTTTTCCCCACCTCCGTAGTGAGTATTCCGTTATGTGGCATGATTTTACGTATTATCCTCACTATGTTCGACTGTAATCCCTTTTCTCCGGAGAAGTCGCCGTCTCTAAACTGTTCTCTAACCTCCTGAACCCTCTTATACCAAGCTGTTTCCTCCCTCTTAACAATCTTCTTCTTAATAGCTAAAACCAGCTTGGTGAGCGCTATGGATGCATCAGCTACGATTGGAAGATCCACTTTCCTGTTCTTTCCAAGCTCAGCCGGGTCAACGTCGATGTGAATTATCTTTGCATCTTTGCAAAACTCTTCGAAATTACCAGTAGACCTATCTGAGAACCTAGCTCCAATTGCTATGAGACAATCCGTCTCGCACACTATCTTATTCGCCTCTGGTCTGCCGTGCATCCCAATTGGCCCAAGTGAAAGCGGGTGGTTCTCCGGGAAACCTCCTTTCCCGATAAGGCTTGTAACAACAGGCGCCATCAAAAGTTCAGCAAGTTGCCTAAGCTGAGGCGAAGCGTTAGATAGTATTACTCCTCCTCCAGACCATATTATTGGCCTATTAGCCTTGAGAAGCATGTCAGCAGCTTTCTCTATCTGAAGAGGGTGCGGCGTCACATGAGGTTTGTACCCTGATGTTTCAATCTTTTCAGGAAAGACCATGTTCTTAACCTCTGATTGAACGTCACGTGGAATATCTATCAGAACAGGTCCTGGACGCCCTGTTGAAGCAATGTGAAACGCTCTCTTTACAGTTTCAGGTATTTCGGTGGCATCCATCGGCTGGAAAGTGTATTTTGTCACTGGTGTAACTATTCCAACAATATCGCATTCTTGGAAAGCATCTTTTCCAATAGAACCTCTTGGAACCTGCCCGGTTATTGCAATCACCGGAGACGAGTCGGCAAAGGCTGTAGCTATACCGGTCACGAGATTCGTAGCTCCCGGACCAGAAGTCGCCATACACACACCTGGTTTACCGCTTACTCGAGCGAAGCCATCCGCCATGTGGGCCGCTGTCTGCTCGTGCTTAACAAGAATATGTCTAATATTGCTGTCATAGAGAGCGTCATAAACAGGCATTATCATTCCTCCCGGTAGACCAAATATCGTCCTTACACCTTCACCCCAAAGGCCTTCAAGAAGTGCTTGACTGCCAGACATCTTAGCCATGTTTATCTTTCCATAGAATAGTTTTGATTCTGCAATTCACCCTTTAACTTGGTTTATGCAGAATTAGAAGAGCGCTTCTACTGACCTCAGCTGAAGAACATGACCTGAAAGCATCAATAACGACTTTCTTTCAGGTAGCTCGTCACAGGTACCAATGTTGTTTCTCATGTGAATCTTATTTGCATCTCATTCATGTTAATAAATTTTATGCCTAACTCGCGCTAATAATTAACAAATTACAATCTCGTAACTGAATATGGTGGTTGAGAATCAACATTATCCATGCAATATTGATCCCATTGATTGTATCCTAATGGTGGCTACTCATCCATAAGATACCCTACCATGTTCTGATGAATGCCTGCGAATGAAGCAATGTTAATGAAAGCATTTAGTCAACCATAGCAAATATCGAAGGTGAGACGAAGATGATCAGTGTAAAATTAAGGCGTTCAGGACATTTATTCTATTTGAAATAATTATCTAGGTTGACGGATATTTATCCGTGGCTGAGTCAAACATTATATTTAATCAAGCAAGACGCTCTGTAAGAGAAATAACTTTGAATCTTGAAAGCATATCTGTAGAGGTTGAACTTGAATCTGCAAAATAAATCGTTAATTTTCTTACAGTCCGCGGAATGTTAATTAGTTTCGGTCGGAATCATTAAATCGCGTTTCATAAGTGGTGGATGTATGATTAGTGATACTATTAAGAAGGGAGTTGAGAAAGCTCCTCAAAGGAGTTTGCTTAGGGCTGTTGGTTTGTCTGACGAGGATTTTGACAAGCCATTTATTGGTGTAGCAAACTCTTACGTCGATATTATTCCAGGGCATATTCATCTTCAAGAGTTTGGCAAGTTAGTGAAGACTGCTATTCGCGAAGCTGGAGGTGTTCCATTTGAATTCAACACAATAGGTGTGGATGATGGAATAACTATGGGCCATTCTGGCATGAGATACTCTCTGCCTAGCCGCGAGCTTATCGCTGATTCAGTTGAAACAATGTTGAAGGCACACTGCTTGGACGGAATGGTTTGTATCACGAACTGCGATAAGATAGTGCCAGGCATGATTATGGGTGCGCTAAGGGTTAACGTCCCAACAATATTTGTAAGCGGAGGTCCGATGAGGTCTGGAAAAGCTCTTAACGGACGAAGAATCGACTTCATATCCGTCTACGAAGGCGTGGGTGCATACCGATCTGGGAAGATATCTGGAAAAGACCTTCAAGACTTGGAGGTGCACGGCTGCCCAGGGTGTGGTTCATGCGCAGGCCTGTTCACTGCTAACTCTATGAACTGTCTGTGCGAAGCTCTTGGTTTAGCGTTGCCTGGAAACGGCACGATTCTCGCAGACACTTCTGAACGCAAAGAGCTCGTGAGAAAAGCTGGGCTGCAAATCATGGAACTTGTCCATAAAGGCGTTAAACCGAGGGACTTGGTGACTTTCGAGGCTGTTGACAACGCTATGGCGCTAGACATGGCGATGGGCGGGTCAACAAACACTGTTCTACATCTACTAGCTATTGCGCATGAGGCTGGATTGGACTATCCGCTAACACATGTGAACGATATTGCTAAGACTGTTCCGCATATATGTAAGGTCAGCCCCGCGTCAAACTGGCATATGGAGGACGTTGACAGGTCAGGAGGAGTCACAGCGATACTCAAAGAGATCAGTCGCAAGAAGAATGCGCTTCACTTGAACACTAGAACTGTGACACTTAATACTCTGGGTGAGAACATAATGAATGGCCGTATTATTGATACAGATGTCATCAGAAGCGTTGAGAATCCCTATAGTGAACAAGGTGGGCTCTTAGTCCTTTACGGCAATCTTGCTCCCGAAGGATCTCTCTTGAAGATAGGTGCTGTTGACCCTGACATAAGATTTTTTGAAGGGCCTGCTATAATATTTCAGTCTCAGGAAGAGGCTGAAGAGCAGATACTTCGTGGGAAGGTGAAGTCAGGCGACGTCGTGGTGATTAGATATGAAGGGCCTAAAGGTGGCCCAGGTATGCCTGAGATGCTCGCCCCGACAGCAGCAATAGTCGGGATGGGGCTGGGGCGGACAGTGGCTTTGATAACCGACGGCCGGTTCTCAGGGGCGACACGAGGAATATGCATAGGGCACATCTCACCTGAAGCAGCTGTTGGTGGGCCGATTGCATTCATAGAGGAAGGTGACACAATACAAATCGACATTGAGAAGAAGATGCTAAACCTCAAAATACCTGATCATGATATTGAGAAACGCCGTAAACACTGGAAGCCGCTTCCATCGAAAGTCAAAACAGGGTACCTCGCGAGATATGCGCTGATGGTCACCTCAGCTAACACAGGCGCTGTGCTTGAAATCTAATTCAGAAACATCAAGGCGCTAGAAGTTCAACATATGTTGATTTCACATTCTCTCATCGACATATGTGGATATCTTTTGGGACTCAAATGCTTTCTGAAGACTTATGGTGAATTGAAGATATTTCAGTCAATGCTTTAATACCGCTATCTTTCAAATCTTCTAAGGCAGGTGATTATGACGATTAAATGTAGTAAATGCGGTAAGGACATTCCTGAAGGACAAGAAGTTAAGAAGGGATTCCTGATAAAGAAAAGCTATCATAAGGTATGCCCATCTAAGTAGAAACTTCACATCGGGTCAAGTTTCTGCGTTAATTATG
>Ga0214473_10002369_pt1 | contig 23176 bp, 23 predicted proteins | sample RVTome_7_FD_203509 | JGI IMG/M metagenome (GOLD analysis project Ga0214473, IMG submission 203509) | Soil microbial communities from uranium-contaminated site in the Upper Colorado River Basin, Wyoming, United States - RVT98D197 | ecosystem: Environmental > Terrestrial > Soil > Contaminated >... | reverse complement strand
CCGCGCGTGGGCTTTTGGCAGCCATTCTTGACCTTGTCACCCGCGACCACGACATAGCCGGACCCGAACTTGCGGCGGCATTGGGCGCGCGGGGGTTCGGCGAGGCGCTGGAGCGGATGAAGCTGCTGCTCAAGACGCAGGGCGTATGGCAGAGCGCAGCGGAGATCGCGGAAATCGATGCTGAGACCGGATTAAAGCACGCCCTGGCCTTGCATTACAAATCTGTTCAGCTAAATAAGGAGCTGAAAGCAGCCGAATTGGCGCTGGGCGAAGACCCGAGCGAAGAAACATTCGAGAGGCTGCGGGACATCCAAAACCAGATAAGCACTGTCGACGGCACAGAGGCATTGATCGAGGGGTTTGGTTCGTTATCGGGGCGCGCGACCCGCAGCTTTTGAGAAAGCGGCGGGTACGCGCGATTTTTGCGTATGAAGATTCCGCAATCCTCGTTGACGGACATGTGACGGCGTCCAGGCAACTTGCGCTGTTAGATTCCTTTACCTTGTCTTGAGCCATGCCCACTTAAACGACTATCGGCGCCCGCCGCACCCGGGCCCCGCGGAGCACCTAGATGGCCACCAAGGCAGCAACACAGACCAAAAAAGAAACGGAAAAGCCGGAGGCGGGCGCCGCCGCCGAAGCTTCCGATAGCCCTCTACTCGATCTATCCGATGCTGCAGTCAAGAAGCTCATCAAGGTCGCCAAGAAGCGCGGCTATGTTACCTATGAAGAGCTTAATGCCGTGATGCCCTCGGAGGAAGTGACCTCCGAGCAGATCGAGGACATCATGGCGATGTTCTCGGATATGGGTATCAACGTCGTCGATGAGGACGAGGTCGAGGAAGCCGAGCCCGACACCCCCGAAGAAGAATCGACCGAGCTGGCCGAAAAGACCGGCACGGCGGTCGTCTCCAAATCCAATACCCGCGAAGGATCGGACCGCACGGACGATCCGGTGCGCATGTACTTGCGCGAAATGGGTTCGGTGGAACTTCTCTCGCGCGAGGGCGAAATTGCCATCGCCAAGCGCATCGAGGCTGGCCGCGAGACCATGATTGAGGGGCTGTGCGAGAGCCCGCTCACCTTCCAGGCGATTATCATCTGGCGCGACCAGCTCGCTGCCGCTGAAATCCTGCTGCGCGACATCATCGATCTCGAAGCGACCTATGCCGGTCCCGACGCCAAGCAGGCGGCCCCTATGGTGTCGCCCGACCTGATCGATCTCAAGGCCGCCCCGGCTTTAGAGTCGGCAAAGGGTTCGGCCGCGACAAAGCGCGCCACGTCGGGCAACGAGGACGATGACTACGTGCCCGAGGAGCCGCAGGCGCCTCAGGACCCAGTCGAGGACGACGACGACGATTTCGAGAACTCGCTCTCGCTCTCGGCGATGGAAGCGGAATTGAAGCCGCAGGTGGTCGAGACCTTCGACCGCATCGCCGAAGCCTATGGCAAGATGCGCAAGCTGCAAGACCGGCATGCCGAAGACCGGCTGGCGGCCAAGGCGGCGAGTGCGTCGGAGCTGAAGAAGCTCGAGGCGCTGCGCGGTGACGTGATCACCGACGTCAAGTCGCTATCGCTCAACACCTCGCGTATCGAAAGCCTGGTCGAGCAGCTCTATGACATCAACAAGCGCCTGGTGCGGCTGGAAGGCCGGCTGCTGCGGCTTGCCGAAAGCTATGGCATCAAGCGCGAAGCATTCCTTGAAGCCTATTACGGCAGTGAACTCGATCAGAATTGGGAAGGTTCCGTCGCGACTCGTGACGGCAAGGGTTGGGCGGAATTCGTCAAGCGCGAGATCGATACGATCAAGGAAATCCGCGGCGAGATCCTGACGCTGGCGAGCGAAACCGGCCTCGACATCACCGAATATCGCCGCATTGTGCACAAGGTGCAGAAGGGTGAGCGCGAGGCCGCCATCGCCAAGAAGGAGATGGTGGAAGCCAACCTCCGTCTCGTCATCTCGATTGCGAAGAAGTACACGAACAGAGGCCTGCAGTTCCTTGACCTTATTCAGGAAGGCAATATCGGTCTGATGAAGGCCGTGGACAAGTTCGAGTATCGGCGCGGCTACAAGTTCTCGACCTACGCTACCTGGTGGATCCGGCAGGCGATTACCCGCTCGATCGCCGATCAGGCGCGCACCATCCGTATCCCGGTGCATATGATCGAGACGATCAACAAGATCGTCCGCACCAGCCGGCAGATGCTGCATGAGATCGGCCGCGAGCCGACCCCCGAGGAACTCAGCGAAAAGCTGCAGATGCCTTTGGACAAGGTCCGCAAGGTGTTGAAGATCGCCAAGGAGCCAATCAGCCTCGAGACCCCGATCGGGGACGAGGAGGACTCCAACCTGGGCGATTTCATCCCCGATGTGAACGCGATCCAGCCGATCGATGCGGCCATCCAGTCCAACTTGCGCGAGACCACGACCCGCGTGCTGGCGTCGCTGACGCCGCGCGAGGAGCGCGTGCTGCGCATGCGCTTCGGCATTGGCATGAACACGGACCATACGCTCGAAGAAGTCGGCCAGCAGTTCTCGGTGACCCGCGAACGTATCCGCCAGATCGAGGCCAAGGCGCTGCGCAAGCTCAAGCACCCGAGCCGTTCGCGGAAGCTGCGGAGCTTCCTGGACAATTAGGCTTTAGGTGTCGTAGCTGGCAAGGATCAGGAGAGTCCCGATGTCGTTCTGGAAGAAGATTTTTGGCGGCGGTGGCGACGATTCATCGGTGGGTACAGGCACCGGCGCGCCCGAGGAGCAGTACAAGGGCTTCACCATACGGGCCTCCTTGCTGCCGGCCGGCAGCGAGTATCAGCTCTCCGGCACCATCGAAAAGGAAGTCGGTGGCGTGACGAAACGCCACGATTTCGTCCGCGCCGACCGCTTCTCCTCCAGGGACGAAGCGCAGAGCTTCACGCTCGCCAAGGGGCGGCAGATCATCGACGAGCAGGGCGAGGCGATCTTCGGCCAAAGTTGGCCAGCCAAGCCGAATTAGCCTTCCCGGCGCCACATCTCAGATCCGCGCCGTAGTTCCGGCCCGTGCCGCGCAGCCTGTGTGGCGCCGGCAACATTACTTCCCATCCCTTGTGCGTGCGCCAAGGGCAGCGTAAGCCGCCCGCAAGCACGTTGGAGAATTCAGAATGGCCAAAAAGCCAACCGCCCGCAGCGAGTTTGTGATGTTTGACGTCGTCTATGAGGATGGCAGCCAGCGCTCCAACCGGCGCGTACCGGCCGAAATGCTGGGTGGCTTCGAGAAAGACGATCCGGCGAAAACCTACATCATGGAGCAGGATCAGGCGATCGCGGAGAAATCCGGTATGCCGCCGCTGCCGATCAAGAGCATCAAGCGCAGCGGGAAATAGCTACGGTGCGAGGTCGAGCGGGAAGTCGCTGATCTGTGCGTTCGCCCCGGACCAAGGCTGCGGCGACGTTTCGAGCACGATGGCGAAGTAGCCGAACGCCAGGATACCGGCGACGATGAGAGTTTCGGTGATCCAGTTGCGAGAGGATCGCTGCGTGTCGGTCGGGGACTTGGCCTGCAAGATGCTCATGACGCATTTCCGCGCCGGCATGGGGGAAGGAACTAGCGCCGGACGTTAACAAAACGTTTATCGCTCAAAGCTTTGACCAAAGCGCGACGCAGGCTTGGCCGAATTGTGGCAGGCGCATCAGAACGCCGGCTGCGTCCTTAAGTGCCCAGCGCCTTGTTCACCGCCGGCTTCACCACCGTCCCGAACAGCTCGATCGCCTTCATCACCTTGTCATGTGGCAGGGTGCCGACGCTCAATTGCAGGCCGAAGCGGTCATGCTTGAACCACTCGTGCTGAAGCAGGATTTTGTCGGTGACCTGCTGGGGAGAGCCCATGAAGTAGGCGCCGAGAGGGCTGGCGCCGGCTTCGAACTGGGCGCGGGTGGTAGGCGGCCAGCCGCGTTCCTTGCCGATGCGGCTCATGGCCTCGTGATGGGCCGGAAAGGCGATGTCGAGCGCGTCCTGTGAGTTCCCAGCAATGAAACCGTGGGCGGAGACGCCGACCGGGAGCCTGGCCGTGTCGTGCCCCATCTTGGTTGCCGTTTGCCGGTAGAGTTCGACGAAGGGCTGAAACTGTTGCGGGCTGCCGCCGATGATGGCAAGCATCAGCGGCAGGCCATAATAGGCGGCGCGGGCAACCGAATTGGGCGTGCCACCGACGGCGATCCAGAGGGGCAGCGGGTCCTGAATTGGCTTGGGGTAGATGGCGACGCCCGGAATTGGCTTGGTGTGTTCGCTGCCTGGCCACTCGACTTTGCCGCCCTCGCGGATCTTGAGAAGCATCGCGAGCTTTTCCTCGAACAGCGTGTCGTAGTCTTCGAGGTCGTAGCCGAAGAGGGGGAAGCTCTCGATGAACGAGCCACGCCCGGCCATGATCTCGGCGCGGCCGTTCGAAAGCAGGTCAAGCGTTGCGAACTGCTGGTAGACTCGGATCGGGTCGTCGGAACTGAGCACAGTGACCGCGGTGGAGAGCCGGATGGTCCTGGTGCGCGCTGCGGCTGCCGCGAGGACGGTCACCGGAGCCGAGGCGACGAAGTCAGGCCGGTGATGCTCGCCCAGCCCGTAGAAATCGAGGCCGACCTGATCGGCAAGCTCGATCTCTTCGAGCAGATCCTTGAGCCGTTCAGCGGGAGCCTGCAGTGCGCCAGTCAACGGATCGCGGGTATTTTCCGCGAATGAGTAGAGGCCAATTTCCATAGCGACATCCCTCCTGCCGAGCCCTAAATGTCAACACAGCGGGCGGGTCGCAAGAGCGCACAGCGATGTAACCGCTGGCCGCTCCTCTCAACCATTCTCCTTTGCGCGCGATGACGCTAGGCTGCGCGCAGACCCGATGGGGAAGGGTGGAATGGCAATCGAGAAGATCGACTTCAGAAAGACGATGAAAACGCTCTACGGGCCTACGGCCAAGGATTTCGTGCTTGTCGAGGTGCCCAAGATGCAGTTCGTCAAGATCGACGGTCAGGGCAATCCGAACACCGCCCCGGCCTACGGGACGGCGCTCGAATGGCTGTACGGCGTAAGCTATGCGCTGAAGTTCGCTGCCAAGGCGGCCGGCAAGGACTACGGCGTGCCGCCGCTCGAGGGGCTTTGGTGGGCCGAGGACAATGCCGCCTTTACGGCGCGAGCCAAGGACGAATGGCGCTGGACGATGATGATCATGACGCCGGATTTCATCGCGCGGGAAATGTACTCAGCTGCGGTGGAGAAGGCCGGGAAGAAGCTCGGCGAGCCGCCAGCCAGCCTCCGTCTCGAGCCCTATGATGAGGGGCTCGCTGTACAAATCCTTCATGTCGGCAGCTATGACGATGAAGCGCCGACCATCAAGCGGCTGCATGGGGAGTTCATTCCGCAACACGGACTGGCGGAGAATGGTTTGCACCATGAGATCTATCTTTCGGACCCGCGCAAGACCGCGTCGGCCGAGCTCAAGACTATCCTGAGGCACCCGGTGCGGCGCAGATGACACTCGCACCAGACATCCATCCGGCAACCGCCTCCCGCTGGCCGGATCTGGTGGAGGTGATCGGAGGGTGTGGCGTCGCCAACAAGTGCTGGTGCGCCTACTGGCACCTAAGCAGCGCGGACTACAAGGGCGGTTGGGGCGACCGAAACCGCCTGCCGCTCGAAGCCAGGGTGATGGCGGGCGAGGAGCCCGGGATCATCGCCTATGTCGAAGATGAACCTGCCGCGTGGGTCAGCGTCGCCCCGAGAACCTCGTTCGACCGACTGAACCGCTCGAAGAACTTCGCGCCGCTCGATGACATGCCGGTATGGGCGGTCAACTGCTTCGTCGTCGCAAAGCAGTTCCGCCGGCGAGGTTTGATGCCGATCCTGGCCAAGGCTGCCGCCGACTTCGCGCTGGCCAAGGGCGCGCCGGGCGTTGAAGCATACCCCTTGGAGCCATCGGAAAAGTCGGGCGCCGGCGATCTCTATGTGGGCACTGCTAACGCATTCCGGGCGGCCGGCTATGTGGAAGTGGCGCGACCACTGCCGCGGCGGCCGATCATGCGGCTGATGGTAACGTGAGGCGCCTGATCTATCTAGCGTCGGGGGTTGCTGCGGCTGGCCTCGGCCTTCTCCTGCGGGAACCGTGGCTCGCTTTGCCCTGGGTTGTCGCCAAGTATGGCGGATCCGCCTTTGGGCGGCGATGATGTATTTGGCGTTCAGGGCGGTCTATCCCCGGCTGCCTGGTCTTGCCAGTGCGGTCGTGGTCGGGACATTGGCGGCCGGCGTCGAATTTTCGCAGCTCGTCAGCGCCAGGTGGTTCGATGAGTTCCGCACCACGACCCTTGGCGCGCTTCTCTTCGGACGGACCTTCGACTGGCCAGACATCGCCGCCTATTGGGCCGGCATCGGCCTTGCGGCGCTTGGCGACTTCTTGGCTCAGCCTCGGTTCAGGAGGCTCTAGCAAGAAAAAGAAGCCCCGGCAGCGGAGCCGGGGCTTGGGGTGCTTCCGAGGGAGGTCCGAAGCATCGAGGGGGTGTTTACTGGCTCGTAGCCGGAGCAGCCGGCTCGGTGGCCGGAGCAGGTTCGGTAACGGCCGGGGCCTCGGTCGCCGGTGCGGCTTCGGAGGCCGGAACGGCATCAGTTGCGGCGGGGGCCTCGGTCATCGGAGCTGGTTCGGTAACGGCCGGGGCTTCAGTGGTTGGGGCCGTAACAGCCGGGGTGCTGTTCACATCAACCGCGGTCGTAGTCGGGCCGGAATTGGCCGAGAACACGAGATAGCCAATGGCTAGCAGGGCCAAGGCCACAATGATCCCGACGAACCAACCGGTGGAGCTGGATTCTCGAGTGTAGACGGACCGGTTGGTCCCTTCATTGGTGTAGACGGTATCGCGTTCGGGATTAGCCATAGCGAAGCTCCTATGTTTGAGTACCGTACGGCTACAAACGCGAGCTTGATTGAATCGTTCCAGCAAATTGAAGCACGCAGCTGGAGCGGTCGCTCCTTTCAGATTGCTGCCGGTTCTACTGTGCCGGTGGCGGTACAAATCCCGTGGCGAGATAGATTGTCGGGCTGTAGATGACCCGTCCGAAGCTCGAGATGTGCATTTCCTTGAGCGGTACGATGCTCTCGAACCGTCCGGCCGCGTAGTCGATCGGGTAGTAGGGGTCTGCCACGATGATGGCGTCCTGGCCACGATGAGGCTCCGGATCAAACCAGAAATCGAATTGATCATGACGCGGCGAGAGGGCAACCACATCAACGTCCCCGATGGCAAAGCCGAGTTGGGCGGCGGTCGTGTAAAAGCTGGTTGCGACGAAAGCGTCTGGGTGATCCTTGCGCAGCGCCACGACCTCCTCGCCGATCTCGGTCCATCCATAGGTAGATGAGATGGTCCAGTCGTAGGCACCGAGTGCGTTGCCCACGGGGGCGACGGCCTGGTTGAAAACTAGAAGAATGGCCATGCCACTGCCATAAAGCATATGAAGCCAGAAGACCCAGCGCGTACCGATCGCCCGTACCGCGAGAGGCAGGACGAGCAGGAAGGCGACGATGTTCCAATAGAAGAAAACTTCGGCGAAGCTCGCCAGCACCAGCATGGCCAGGGACGAAAAGGTGAAGACGCAGGCGACGAGCTGCTTGGCCCGCGCGGCGAATGCTCCCTCCGGCTGGCGCGCGAAATACTTTGCGACCCCGAAGGCCGCAAACGGCGAGATGACGATGAGCGCAACGAAGACGAAGAGGATGGGCGCTTCCCAGCTCAGGCGCAGCGGGCCGCTCCAGCGCTCGGTGAAATGGAAACGGTAGGATGCGAGGCCCTCCACCAGGTTCCAGTAGAAGACGGGAAGCTGGATCGCGACGCTGAAAAGCCCCGCGAGGTAGGTGCGAGGGTTCTTGAACAGGGGCCGGAGGGTGGGGCGAAGCAAGAAGAAGGCGACGTATCCGAGACCCAGGAACACCGCATTGTACTTGGTGAGGACGGCGAGGCCGAGCAGGGTCGCGGAGAGATAGAGGAGGCCGTAGCCCGCGTGGCTGGTTTCCCAGCGTTCGGCAAAGAGCAGCATGAAGTGCGCGGAGCCAAGGCACAGGACGATCATCAGGTGATCGTTGAAGGCAATGGTGGACATCCCCAGGAACAGGGGGGACGCCAGGTAGATGCAGAGCATGCGCCAGAAGTGCCCGGCCGGCGCTTCCGGAGCGAGGCGCTTGGCCCAGTTCCAGAAGATGGCAAGCGTCGCGGCAAAGCTGATCCAGGTCAGCAGCCGCAGGCTGGCCAGGTTCCAGCCGAAGATCGCCTCGACCAGCCTAAGCAGCCAGGCATGCAGCGGCGGATGATCGAAATACGAGAGTGCCAGGTGCTGGCCCCAGAGCCAGTAGTAGGCCTCGTCCCCGATCGGGTTCATGGCGATGGACATCACCACCTTGATGATGAGGAAGAACCCCGCCATCAGGGCGTAAGGCAGCCAGGAGCGGAGGTTTTCGCGCAACGCGATTTGAGGCTGCGCTTGGGATAGGGCGGCTGATGTCACGCTTGCTCTTGTGGCTTATTCGGGGGGCGGCTTTGTCGATCTAGCCTGGATTCACTGCTGCTGAACATAAGCCCGTCCGAGGTAGACCTGGAAATTGTGGATCGTGTGGCCAAAGCGCATGATGGGTATTTCGTCCACCAGGGACAGCGACTGGAAGTGTGCACGGAGGTAGTCGATTCCCGCGGCGCTGTCGTTGTCGTCCGCGAGGACGATCGCGTCCTTGCCCTCGTAGAGCGCCGGGTCGAACCAATGGTCGAACTGGTCGTGGTCAATCGAGAGCGCAATGACGTCGGTCCGATGGAGCTGAAAGCCGAGCTGGGAAGCGGTGGAATAGCGGGTGGCGGCGATGAAATCGGTGGGGTTCGCCTCAGCGGCGGCGAGCACCGCTGAAGTCACCTCCCGCCACCCGAAGTTGCCGGCCGAGCCGCCTTCGCGGCCGCCCAGCAGCACACCCCAGCGGCATGACAGAGAAATTGAACGCGACGAGGGCGGCAGCGACCAGGCCGAAGCTCAGATGCAACCAAAGCTGAAAGCGGGATCCCAGCCACCGCACGAGGAGCGGCATGACGGCGATGAAAGCGACGATATTCCAGTAGAAATAGGCGCCGAGCCAGATCGAGACGGCGCAGAGTGTGACGGTGGAGACGGCAAGGATCGAAACCGCCAGCGGCTTTGCCAGCGCCTCAAAAGCGCCTTCGGCGCGCCCGAAAAGAAACTTGAACAGCGGCCAAACGAGGAACGGCGACAGGGAGTTGGCTGTGATGACGAGGAAATTGACCGGCGCCATCAGGTTCGCGGGTCGAGCGGCGCTGGTGGCGCCCCAGCGTTCGGAGAAATGGAAGTTGTATGAGGCGAAGCCCTCGCTGAGGTTCCAGTAGAACACCGGCGCCTGCGTGGCGATGGCGAGCGCTGCGGCGAGATAGAGGTGCGGGTTCCTCAGCAGTGGCCGAAGCTGCGGCCGGATCAGGACGAACAGGCCCAAGCCGAGGCCGAGGAAGACGGCGTTGTATTTGGTGAGAACGGCGAGCCCGAGCAGGCCGGCGCCCAGATAGAGCCAACGCAGGTGCCCCGGCGCGCGAGCCTCATAGCGGTCGGCAAAGGTGAGGAAGGCATGGGCCGAGGCGAGGCAGAGGAAGACCAGCAGGTGATCGTTGTAGGATACCAGAGTCAGCGCAAAGAACAGCGGCGAAGCGAGATAGACGGCTGCCGCCTGCCAGAAAAATCGGCGCGGATCGGCGGGCGCCAGGCGCTTGGACCACAGCCAGAAGATCCACAGCGTGCCGGCGAGGGTGAACCAGGTGAGGATGCGGACGCTCAGCTGGTTCCAGCCGAAGACAGCCGAGACGAGCCGCAGGAGCCAGGCATGGAACGGGGGATGATCGAAATAGGAGAGGCCAAGCTTCTGGCCCCAGAGCCAGTAGTAGGTTTCGTCGCCGAACGGATCGGCGCCAAGATGCATATAGAGCCGCAGGGCGAGAAAGCTCGCGACGACGACCTGCAACGCCAGGACCGAGCTTCTTTGCGTGCTGGATTCGGCTCCCGTCGCCGCAGTCATTGTGTGCCTCGCCGCTCAACCGCGCAGAGGGATAGCCGAATCTGCCATGCTGGCAAGGGGCATGCTCTTGTCCACTGTGCATTGACCAAAGGGGGGACACGCCGATGATCAGTCGGGAGGCGCAAGCGGAGCTTGATCGGATGTTCGCGGGAAGGAAACCCCCGGACCGGCCAATCGAGCAACGGAGGCGGGAGTGGGAAACCGAGGCGCTGCAGCAGGCGCTGCCGGAAGGGTTCCAGTTTGCTCCTGCCGATGCCGGGGGTGTCCCGGCCGAATGGATGGAGATGCCTGGGGCTGTTGAGGGCCGCGTCTTGCTGCTGCTGCACGGGGGTGGCTACAATGCGGGGTCACCCAAGACGCACAGGCGCATTGGAGCGGATTTGAGCCGCGCCACCGGGATGCGCGTCCTTGTTCCCGACTACAGGCTGGCGCCGGAACACCCGTTTCCCGCCGGGGTCGATGACGCGATCACGGCATATCGCTGGCTCAGGGACAAGGGCGTCCTGGCGCAGAACATCGTGGTGGGCGGCGACTCGGCCGGCGGCGGGCTGGCGCTGTCGATGCTGCTCAGACTGCGCCACGCGAACTCCGACATGCCTCGGGCCGCGGTGCTGCTGGCTCCATGGACAGATCTCACCGTCTCAAGCCAATCCTACGAGGAACTGCGGCACCTCGACCCGATCATCACGCGCGAGGGACTGCGCGAGGCCGGACTCTGGTATGCCGGCGGTGGTGATCCCGCCGATCCGATGATGTCGCCATTGTTCGCTGACCTTGCCGGGCTGCCGCCGATGCTGATCCATGCTGGGGCGAGCGAGGTGATGGTCGACGACAGCCGCATTCTTGCCGAACGCGCCGGGGCGGCGGGCGTCGAGGTCAGCTTCAAGATCTTCCCGGGCATGTGGCATGTCTTTCATGGTTCGGGGAGCGGGATTCCAGAGGCTCGCGCTGCGATCGAGGAAATCGGCGTCTATGTGCGCGCGCTCTTTGCCGAACAGAAGTCCAGCTGATTTGCAGCCGGGTGGTTGCCTGAGATGAGCAAGTTGAACCGTGACCTGGTGTTCGCAGCGCTGGCCGATGACAACCGCCGTGCCTTGCTTGACCGGCTCCGCAAGCGGAACGGTCAGACGCTCGCCGAACTCTGCGAAGGGCAGCCGATCACACGGCAGGCGGTGACGAAGCATCTCAAGGTGCTCGAAGAGGCGGACCTGGTGCTGGCGCAGCGGCGCGGGCGCGAAAAACTGCACTATCTCAACCCGGTGCCGATCCATGCGGTAGCCATGCGCTGGCTGAAACAGTTCGACGCGGTCAAGCTCGACGCTTTGTTGGCGGCCAAAGCGGATCGGGACGCCTAGCTGCCGAACCAGCCACGACCACGCCGCACCACATGCCTTTTCTGGAGGGGCCCTTGATCCGAATTGTTCTTTGCCTCGGCTTCTGGCTCATCGCTGCCACGACCCAGGCACAGCAGACACAGCCGGTCCTCAGCGGCGACGTCCGCATCCACGACCCGTCCGTCATTGTCGTGGACGGCACCTGGGTATCGTTCGAAACCGGGCAGGAAGGGGGCAGCTATCAGGGCGCTGTCCGGATCAAGACTTCCCCCGACGGGCTGGTCTGGAGCGATGCTGGAAGCGTGGGAAAGGGCGTTCCCGTTTGGGTGCACGAGGAACTGGGCTTCCGACCGGCCAATCTGTGGGCGCCAACGATCTCCAAGCATGGCGATACCTTTTACCTCTACTATTCCGCCTCCAGGTTCGGGGTGAATACGAGTGCAATCGGTCTCGCTACCAACACGAGCCTGGATCCTAAGCATCCCGGCGAAGGCTGGGAGGATCAGGGGCTGGTGCTCAAGACCAGTGCCCGCGACAACTACAACGCCATCGATCCGTTTCGGGTCGAGGTACCCGATGGCCGGGCCTGGCTGGTGGTCGGCTCCTTTTGGAGCGGCATCAGGATGGTGGAGATCGATCCGGCGTCAGGAAAGCGGCTCGACGGTGATAGCGCCCTCTACGCACTCGCATCGCGCGGAGGCGCCGGCATCGAAGCGGCGACCATTCTCCATCATGGCGACTACTACTACCTCTTCGTCTCCTTCGACCGCTGCTGCGCCGGCGTGAACAGCACGTACAAGATCATGGTGGGCCGGGCCGAGGCGGTTACCGGTCCCTATGTCGATGCTGCCGGCACGCCGATGAAGGCCGGCGGCGGCACCGAAGTGCTGGCGAGTACTGGCCGCTTCATCGGCCCGGGTGGCCAAGAGGCGTTCGTCGGACCGGAGGGTGCGATGCTGGTCTTTCACTACTACGACGGCGACGATTTTGGCGTTCCCAAGCTGCAGATATCGCCTATCCGCTGGACCGAGGATGGCTGGCCGCGGCTTGATCCGTTGCCGCGGTAGGCCCCGGACACAGTCCAAAGTGCCGGCGCCGACAAGGGGCAACCAGCGCAGCAGGCCCTTCATAGCCTCTCTCTCAGCGATGGAAAAAAGGGCCGGGGAATACCCGGCCCTTCCTGGCGTCTTGCGGTGCGCCTAATCGTTGCTGGCCAACGTCACTAGCGGCGTGATGCGCTTGATGGTGACGCGACGGTTGAGCCTTTCGGATTCCAAGGTTCGCACCTTGAGGTACCGCTCGCCATAGCCCTGGGTGACCAGGTTTTCCGGCGGGATGTCGTAGAAGTCGGTGAGGATGCGGGCGACGGTCGCCGCGCGCAGGTCGGAGAGTTCGAGGTTGGAAAGCTCCGAACCCACGGCGTCGGTGTGGCCCTCGATCAGGAAGACTTCCCCCGGATTGTCCTCGAGCATGGCCAGCATGGCGTTGGCCACCTTGCTGAGCGCCCCGACCTGGTTGCGGGAGATGGTTGCCGCACCGGAATCGAAGGTCAGGCCGCCGACTTCGAGACGGCGCACGCTGTCGCGGATACGGGCCGAGCGCTTGACGTCCTCGATCGAGTAGATCTGGCGGACCTGCTCGACCGGTGGCTGCCGGAAGAACAGCTCGACCTCGTCCTCATCGGCATCATCGGCATCGAGGATGTAGTCCCGCACCGGGATGGTCAGCCGAAGCGGCGGCAGGTCTTCGCCCGGATCACGCCATTCGATGAAGTCGTCCTCGTAGTCCTCTTCCTCGTAGGAGGCGAGGACGTATTCACGACCGTCGGGCGAGAAGCGCGAGCGCTTCAGGATCTCGCCGTAGCGGTTGCGGATGGTGACGATGCGCACGCCGTTCGGGCGGACGATGGTCTCGCGCACGCGGCCGTTGCTGAGTTCCTCGTAGTAGACCTCGTCCTCGTCCTCATCGTAGATGCGGTCGATTTCCTGGCCGGGATTGTTGATGACGAGATTGACGCCGACCTGGAAGATGAAGCCGCTGTTGGTGAAGTTGTTGGTCGTTACGTTCGTGGTGGTGTTCGTCACGTTAGTGACGTTGTTGATGATCGTGACGTTCTGCGGCACTTCGAGTAGCGGCAGGGCCTCGGCGGCCAACTTCTCGCCGCCCACTTCAGCTTCGATAGACTGCACTTCCACCGGGGCAATCGCTGCCTGGGCTTCGACGTCAGTGGTCGGCGGCGGAGCGGCAGGTTCCTCGGCTACCGGCTGTTCGGCCGGTTGCTCAGCGGGCTGTTCGGCAGGGGGCTCGCCCTCGACGGCAACGGGCTGCAGATCCTTGGCGCTGTCGAGAACGGGAGCGGCTTCTTCGGGGGCAATCGCCTCGGGCAGCACTTCGACAGCTTCCGGAGTCACGGCCTCATCGGCGCCGGGCAGCACTTCGATCGGCTGCTCGGGTTCGGCTGCCGGTTCAGCCGGGGGCGGAAGTTCCGGAAGCGTCAAGCCAAACTGCGCCAGGCACTCGTTGGTATCGGTGAAACCAAGACTGGTGCAGATGTCGGTGATCTGTGCACCGGCCGCGTCGATGGTTGACTGCCCGGCGGCATCGCCCGCCTGCAGCTGACCGACGCCGACGCCGTAGAGCTCGACGGCGGTGTTGAGATCAGCCTGCGCCTGCACCATCGGATCGATTTCCGCCGGCTCTTCGGCCGCGGGTGCTGCGGGCAGCGGCGGCAGCGTCAGGCCATAGTTGGCGACGCACTCCTCGTCGGAGGCAAAGCCGAGCGGTTCGCAGTTCTGCTGCAATGTCACGGTCGCGCCGTCGATATCGGCTTGCCCGGAAGCGTCCCCGGCATCGAGCTTGGCGACGCCCTGGGTATAGAGATCGACGGCGGCCCGAATGCTGGGCTCGGCCGCGGCCAAGGGATCGGAGGGCTGTTCCGCTGGCTGTTCGGCGGGCGCGACTTCTTCAGTCGGAGCGGCCTGTTCCGCAGCGGGGGCAGCTTCCTCCGCCGGAGCCGGCTGGGGCAGCGGCGGCAGTTCCTGGCCGATGCAAGAAGCGATGTCGGCGTAGCCGTTGGCGGTGCAGAGCTCGAGGATCCTGGTCTCGGCTGCAGCGGCCACCGGCTGGGCGCCGGCATAGTCGCCGGCCGCGGCCTGGTCGAGAGCCGCCTGGTACTGGGCGAGTGCGGCATTGAGATCGGCGACGAACTGGGCCTGCGCGTCTGCGGCGGCCTGTGCGTCTGCAGCCGCCTGAGCGTCGGCAGCGGCCTGGGCATCAGCGGCGGCCTGGGCATCGGCAGCGGCCTGCGCATCGGCGGCTGCCTGGGCATCGGCGGCTGCCTGGGCATCGGCGGCTGCCTGCGCATCGGCGGCTGCCTGTGCATCGGCAGCAGCCTGGGCATCAGCGGCGGCCTGGGCATCGGCGGCAGCCTGGGCATCGGCAGCAGCCTGTGCATCGGCAGCAGCCTGTGCATCAGCGGCGGCTTGTGCATCAGCGGCGGCTTGTGCATCAGCGGCGGCTTGTGCATCAGCGGCGGCCTGGGCATCAGCGGCGGCTTGTGCATCAGCGGCGGCCTGGGCATCAGCGGCGGCCTGGATGGCCGCCGCGGTTGCCGCGATGCAGTCTTCGACGGTCGCATAGCCGCCGACGATGCACTGCTCGGTCAAGGCGCCAAGCGCGGTTTCGGCGGCTGCGGCATCGCCGGCGGCCTGTGCGTCAACGTAAGCCTGGTAGGCCGCGATGAGCTCAGCGCTCTGGGCATTGGCGACCTGGATCGGTGCCAACGCCATGATGCCGAGACTGGTGCCAGTCAGGAGCCAGTTTCGAAGGCGCATGGTCTTTTTCCTTTTTTTGAGCCAATTGGTCGAGAAGTGACGCAGTTCTGCTGAACCGAACCTGAACGGAATCGAACGCCTTCTCGCTGAGCATACCCCACCGCGGACCCAAACGTCCTGCCAGGTGCGGAGTTCCAATGCGCCGACCTGATTGCTCAATGATGGCGCGAGTGCGGCGGGTGGCGTAGCCAGCAAGGCATTCCACATGCTACCGGCAGTTCCGGGTCAATCAGGTTCGCAGATGCGCCAGGTGCAACAAACACTAGAGATCGCAACCAGCCGTGCCGGCTTGTACGAATTCACGACCCAGGCGCGCGATTTCACGATGGCGTCGGGAATCGGCACCGGCGTGCTCACAGCCTTTTGCCGCCACACCTCCTGTTCGCTCCTGCTGCAGGAGAACGCCGACCCGGATGCGCAGACGGACCTTATGGGGTTTTTCCGCAGGCTGGTGCCCGAGGGGATGGACTGGCTCGTGCATACCACCGAGGGCCCGGACGACATGCCAGCCCATATCAAAGCTGCGCTGACACAGAATTCCATCTCGATTCCGGTCGCAGATGGCATCCCGACGTTCGGCACGTGGCAGGGGATCTTCCTCTTCGAGCACAGGGCGAGACCGCATCGGCGGCAGATCGTCTTGCACCTGATCGGCGACGACGCATGAGCTGGGGCGAAGTCGCGGGATACTGGCCTTTTATCCTCGGGCTCATGCTCACTGGTGCGGTGTCCGGGGTCTTCGCGGGCCTGCTGGGAATCGGCGGTGGTGCCATCATTGTGCCCGCCTTCGCCTATGCGCTGCAGTGGCTCGGCTATGACAGCGACGTGGTGCAGCACGTGGCGGTGGGCACGTCACTCGCGATCATCATCCCGACCGGCATCGCCAGTGCCCGGTCACACTACAAGCGCGGGGCGGTGGATACGGCTATCTTGCGGCTGTGGGCTCCGGTGATCTTCGTCACCACCCTGGTGGGTGGCCTGACGGCCGGACTCTACTCGGGAGATGTGCTGCGGGTGATCTTCGGGGTGATGGCGCTATTCATCGCCGCCAATATCGTGCTGCCGTTCCAGCAGCGGCTGATCGGGCATCTGCATTCGTCGCCGTTGACGCACCGGATCTTCGCGGCGCTGGTCGGCTATGTCTCGGCGCTGATGGGCGTCGGCGGCGGGGCACTCAGCGTCCCCACCATCGCCGCGTTCGGCGCCACCATGCACAAGGCTGTGGGGACGGGGGCTGCGATCGGGGTGTTCATCGCCATCAGCGGGACGATCGGGTTCGTCATTTCCGGATGGAACGCCAATGGCTTGCCGCCGTTCAGCGTCGGCTACGTGAACCTGATCGCACTGGTGCTGATTGGTGGGCTGGCGGCGTTGACCGCCCCGCTGGGTGCCGCGCTGGCGCACCGGTTGCAGCAGCGGACGCTGAAGCTGGTGTTCGCAGTCTTCCTGGTGTTCGTCGGGATCAACATGATCTGGAAGGCCACGGCGGGGTAGGGCGCCCTCGCGGATTCGCGAGGGCGCATAATGGCTTAGTCGTCTTCGCCTAGTTCCCACGTGACTGAGACATTGATCGCAAAGGTCAATTCACCCGCCTCGACCGGCACCGGAGAAGAGGCGGCGGCCCTTGCCATGGTTTCGAGCATATGGGGCTGGGCGTAGCCCTGCGACTCGTTGATCGAGCGGATGGAATCGAGGTCGACGCCGGCGGCGGCGGCGTAGAGTTCGGCCTTGGCGCGGGCATCGGCGAAGGCGGATTTGCGGGCTTCGTCGTAGAGATCGGAGGGGTCGGCGACGGTGAAGGAGACGCCATTTATCGTGTTGGCGCCGACAGTTACGGCCTTGTCCAGCACGGCGCCGAGCGAGGGTAGGTCGCGGACGCGGACGGTCACGGTGTTGAACACCTGGTAGCCATTGATCTTGGGCGGCAGGGTGTAGCCGTTTTCGTCGCGGGCGTCGGAGTAGACGTAGTTCGGATTGACCGAGAAGCCTGAGGTCTGGATGTCCTTGGCTTCGATGCCGGCAGCCTTGAGCGTCGAAATAAGTTCGTTCATTGCCAATGTGTTAGCGTCGAGCGCTTTGCGTGCGGTGGCGCCCTGCGAGGTGACGCCCGAGGTGATGAAAGCGGTGTCTGGAGCAGCAATGACTTCGCCGTGGCCCTCGATGGAAATCGTCCCGGGCAGCGCGTCGTGGGCAAGGGCGGGGAAGGTGAGAGCCGTGCAAAGGGCCAGGGGAACAAGAGCGGTCAGCAAGCGCATGGGTCTCTCCTCGGTATGATCGGCGGCGTAAAACACCAGCCGGCGCCTTAGTGTGGCCTTCAAGATGAACGTCAAATGAATGCAATCCTGCACTCGAACATGAGTAAGACGCCGCGCAAGGATCGATCCTTGGGTGGCATTTGGACTTTTTGCGGGACATTCGCGCCGAAAGTCTGACGCACGTCGCTCAGCCATGTGCTGGACACCCGGCGGGCGGGCGGGTTAGTTAGCCCGGAACTGAAGACGGGGGAGTGTTGTGGCCAATCCAGTCGTTCCCGAAGACGGCATTCTGCTGGGCCGCGCGAGCGCGCCCGGCGTAAGTCATCCGGTCGTGGTGACGGTGCGCGACGGCTGGCTCTACGATATCACGTCGCGGGTCGCCCCGACCGTGCGCGACATCTGCGAGATGAGCGATCCCGCCGGCTATGTTCTGCGAGCCGAAGGCAGCCGGATCGGCGCGGTGGGCGATGCGCTCTCCGGCAGCTGGGGCGCCGAAATCAGCTATCAGCGGCTGCGGCTGCTCTCGCCGATCGACCTGCAGGCGATCAAGGCGGCGGGGGTCACGTTTGTCGTCTCGCTGCTCGAACGGGTGATCGAGGAGCAGGCGCGCGGCGACAAGGCCAAGGCCGATGCGCTGCGTGGCGAGATTCTCTCGCTGATCGGCACCAATCTCTCCGACCTGGTGCCGGGCTCGGACGCCGCGATCAAGGTCAAGGAGACGCTGATCGCGCGCGGTATCTGGAGCCAGTACCTCGAAGTGGGTATCGGGCCGGATGCCGAAGTCTTCACCAAGGGCCAGCCGATGAGCTCGGTGGGCTACGGCGCCGATGTGGGTCTTCATCCCATGTCGAGCTGGAACAACCCGGAGCCGGAAGTGGCGCTGGTGGTCTCGAGCGCCGGCGACATTGTCGGCGCCACGCTGGGCAACGACGTCAACCTGCGCGACGTCGAGGGCCGTTCGGCGCTGCTCCTGGGCAAGGCCAAGGACAACAATGCCTCGGCATCGCTCGGACCCTTCATCCGCCTGTTCGACACGCGCTTCACCCTGGAAACGGTCAAGGCGGCCGACATCGCGCTCAACGTCACCGGCGAGGACGGTTTCGTCATGGAAGGCAACTCCTCCATGAGCCAGATCTCGCGCACTCCAGAATCGCTGGTTGCCGCGACGATCGGCCGGCACCACCAATATCCCGACGGATTCGTGCTTTACCTCGGCACCATGTTTGCGCCGGTCATGGACCGTGGCGGCGCCGGGAAGGGTTTTACCCACAAGCTGGGCGACGTGGTATCGATCTCGACGCCTTCGCTCGGCATCCTCGCCAACCGGGTGCGACTTTCGACCGAATGCCCGCCCTGGACCTACGGAACGAGCCACCTGCTACGCGACCTGGGCAAGGCCGGGCTGCTCTAACACCAAAGAAAAGCGGACAACACCATGAGCGAACTCCACAAGAACCTGATCAACGGCGAATGGGTCGGCACCGACGGGATCGAGAATATCAACCCGTCGAACACCAATGAGGTCGTCGGGCTCTATGCCCGCGCCACGGCCGACGAGACCAAGGCCGCGATCGCTGCCGCCAAAGCCGCTTTCCCCGCCTGGTCGCGCTCCGGCCTGATGGAGCGCTGGGGCATTCTGAGCAAGACCGCGCACGAGGAAGAGCTCGGCAAGCTTCTGAGCCGCGAAGAGGGCAAGGCGCTGGCCGAAGGCATCGGCGAGGTAACGCGCGCCGGGCAGATCTTCGAGTTCTTCGCCGGCGAGGCGCTCAGGCTTTCTGGCGAGACCATCCCCAGCGTGCGGCCGGGGATCGGGGTCGAGATCACCCGCGAGGGCGTTGGCGTCGTCGGCATCATTACGCCGTGGAATTTTCCCATTGCCATCCCGGCCTGGAAGATCGCGCCGGCGCTGGTCTACGGCAACACGGTGGTGTTCAAGCCGGCTGACCTCGTTCCCGGCAGCTCATGGGCGATAGTGGACATCCTGCATCGCAACGGCCTGCCCAAGGGCGTGCTCAACCTGGTGATGGGCAAGGGCTCGGTCGTTGGCCAGACCATCCTCGACAGCGAGGACGTGGACGCGATCACCTTTACCGGTTCGGTGGGCACCGGCAGGCGCGTAGCCGATGCCAGCGTCAAGCTGATGCGCAAGTTCCAGCTCGAAATGGGCGGCAAGAATCCCACCGTCGTGCTCGACGATGCCGACCTCAAGGTGGCGGTCGAGACGGTGGCGCAAAGCGCTTTCTTTTCGACCGGGCAGCGCTGCACGGCGACCTCGCGCATCATCGTCACCGAGGGCATCCACGATGCGTTCGTCGAAGCGCTCTCGGAACGCATCCGTGGGCTCAAGGTCGGCGACGCGATGGCCCAGGGCACCGAGATCGGGCCGGTGGTGGACGCCAGCCAATTGAAGCAGGACGTCGACTATATCGAGATCGGCAAGAAGGAAGGCGCCAACCTGGTGGTCGGCGGCGAACTCGTCCACCACGACAACCCGGGTTACTTCCTGAGGCCGGCACTCTTTACCGAAGCGACCAACCAGATGCGCATTTCCCGCGAGGAAATCTTCGGGCCGGTGGCCTCGGTCATCCGGGTGAAGGATTACGAGGAAGCGCTGGCGACGGCCAACGACACCGAATTCGGGCTGACCTCGGGCATCGTCACCACCTCGCTCAAATACGCCACGCACTTCAAGCGCAATGCACAGACGGGCATGGTGATGGTCAACGTACCGACGGCGGGGGTGGATTTCCACGTGCCCTTCGGCGGCACCAAGGGCTCGAGCTACGGGCCCAAGGAGCAGGGCAAGTATGCGGTGGAGTTCTTCACGCAAGTGAAGATCGCGTACACGGCGGCGGGGTGACGGGCTGAAGGACTTCCAACAGCGGCGCCGGCTGGCCTGTCGTCAGTCGTCGCCGGCCGGATCGCCCAGCGAAGCCGGGGTCTCGAAGCGCTCCAGCTGGCCGAGGCCCGCGGCGGCTTTGCCCCATTCGCCGATGTCGAAGTCGATAACGACGAGGCCTGCGGAGGGATATTTTCGTCCAAGCTGGGTCAGGTCGGATGGCTTTCCGGCGCCGATGAGGGTGCGGGCAAGCTCGTGGAGGCCCGGATTGTGCCCGACGAGGAGGAGCGTCCGGACTTCCGGCGCAGTTTCGGCGATCACGCCGAGAATGGCCCGCGCCGAGGCCTCGTAGATGCGCGGTTCACCGCGCTGGGCGATCTCGCGAGGGAAGGCGGCCTGTGCAAGTTCCCAGGTCTGCCGGGCGCGAAGCGCCGGCGAGACGAGGGCAAGATCGGGAACCAGTCCGTTTTCCGCCAGATGAGCGCCCATGAGCGAACTCGCCTTGCGGCCGCGCTTGGCCAGCGGCCGCTCGAGATCTCGGACGCCCGCGGGCCAATCTGATTTTCCGTGGCGGAGCAGTATCAATCGGCGCATGGGCATGTTCGGGCACTGTCTCGGGGCAGCGAGAGCTTTCAAGCTGCAGTGAGCAAGCCTATCATGGGAGCGGGGGGTGAAACATGGGGAGAGCAGATACTGCCGATGTCACATTCTGCTCAACGCGGAGGCCGTCGCGGGTTGGTGGTGCCTGTACCTGTTCGGCCCGGCAAAAAAGCCATGCCCGTAGCGGAGAATGCCGGTGGTCGCGCCGGTGCTGAAGGCGACGCCCCGGCCAGACCCGGGAGACGGACCGTCGAGACCGAACTCAAGCTGTTCTGCGATCGGAAACTGCTTGCCGAACTTGCCGGCGGCCTGAGGCTGGCCGGATATGCCGATACCACGGGCAGCGATGTCGACCTGACGGCGATCTACTATGACACGCCCGGTCTGACGCTCTTCCGGTTGGGGGCCGTGCTGCGGGTCCGCACAGAAGGAACGCAGTTCGTGATGACGCTCAAATCGATGCGGCGAAAGGCGGGCAGTGCGCTGGAGCGCATAGAACGGTCGGCGAGGGTCAACAGCATGGCGCCGGACCTTGCTGCGCTCGCGTGGATGCTGCCGGCGGAGAATTTCGCACAGGTCAAGGCAGCCGGTCTGGCGCCGGTGTTCCGCACCGAGGTGCGACGGCACGCGCGAACGCTGGACACGCCACTGGGCAAGGTGGATATCGCGCTCGACCACGGGCGGATCGTCGCCGGCGAACGCGAGGAGGAGATCAGCGAGATCGAACTCGAGCTCGTGGAGGGCAGCAATGCGGCGCTCTACCAACTGGCAAAAGAGCTCGCGCTGCAGGCGCCGCTGCGGCCGAGCGTCCGCAGCAAGGCCGCCCGAGGCTACGAACTGGCGTTCAGCCTGGCGCCAGGCGTGCCAAGTCCGCCGAGAGTAAAATTTGGCGACGGCGTGACGCTCGACGAAGCGCTGGGTGCTATCCTGCGCTCGGCGCTGCAGCATTTGCTCGAAAGCCAGATGGCCGCCGAAGATGGCCGCGACCCGGAAGGCATGCACCAGTTTCGGGTGGCGCTTCGCCGGCTGAGATCGGTACTGGGCCTGCTGCGCTCGATCGCGCCATTGCGGCAAGTCGACGGGTTTCGTGCGGACGCCAAGTGGCTGATGTCCCATCTCAATGAAGCGAGGATGTGGGACGTCTTCGTCACCGAGACGGTGCCGTCGATTGCGCAGGACTGTGCGGCGGTCGGCGGCTTCGATCTGCTCCTGGCGGCGGCTGAGGAGCACCGGCGTAGGGCGCATGCGGACGCTGCCGCCGCCATCGCCGCGCTGCGAACCGGACGACTGCAGATCGGACTGGGGTTGTGGGTGGAGCAGGGGGGGTGGCGCTCCGACGTGGCGCGGGAAAGCGCACAAATACTGTCCTTGCCGGCTGGCGATTTCGCGGCTGGGGTGTTGGAAAAGCTCCGCGACAAGGTCTTGCGGCGTGGTCGCAATTTCAGGCAGCTTTCGGCGGAAGAGCGTCACAGATTGCGGCTGGCCCTCAAGCAACTGCGGTATGTGGCGGACTTCTTCCTGCCGCTGTTCGGCAAGGGCAAGCGCGTTCGGCACTATGGGAAGACCCTGGCCCGGCTGCAGGATCGTCTCGGCCGCTCCAACGACATGGCGACGATGGAGGAACTCGTGCAGCGGCTCCTCAAGGACAGTATGCCCGCGGCAGGCGTGTGCGCCAGCAGTGCGCTCTTGGGCTGGAAGGCGGGCAGCCTCAGCCGGGGCGATCCGGGGCTTTTCGCGGCATGGAGCGAATTCCTAGCCGCCGCGCTGCCCTAGACGTTCCCTGCGCCGGGAGGATTCCACCCGTGGTCGTCGACCTTCGTTGCTCCTCCAGCCGCAAACCTATTGAAATTTTTCACCGGACGATGTGATGATATCCAGGCGTCTGGTGCGAACAGGCGCGTAAACGTCAAAACATTTTCATGTGACCAGGGCGCAGAGTGACCAGCATTTCATCGATCGATCGTGTGCTCGAAGCGCTGGCCGGGCGAATCTGGGCCAGCACAGGCACCCACGTCCCGCTTCGCTTCCGCGCCGCCCGCTCCGAGGATCGCGCAAGGGTTCTGGCCGAGCCGCGCGATGGTTGGGCCGCCGTCGACCGCGACCTCATCTGGGGTGAGCCCGACGGCTATTACTGGTTTGCCGGCGGCATTGCGATCCCAGCCGAACTCGCGGGCCGGCGCCTCTTCGTCCGAGTCGAGGCAGCGTTCGGATCGGTGATGGGACGGAGCGATCCGCAGTGCCTGGTGCGGGTCAACG
>Ga0214473_10002368_pt1 | contig 23183 bp, 24 predicted proteins | sample RVTome_7_FD_203509 | JGI IMG/M metagenome (GOLD analysis project Ga0214473, IMG submission 203509) | Soil microbial communities from uranium-contaminated site in the Upper Colorado River Basin, Wyoming, United States - RVT98D197 | ecosystem: Environmental > Terrestrial > Soil > Contaminated >... | reverse complement strand
TCCTTGGAAGGCCGCCTATCGTCACCATGGCATTAGCGCGCTATAAGGCCTCGTGAACCAGCATCAGTCTTTGCGTCCCAAGGCACGGGTTGAGATCGGCGGTGCGTCCTTCGCGCAAGAAGCGCCGTTGGCGCTGATCGCCGGGCCTTGCGTGCTGGAAAGCCGGGCGCATGCACTCGAAATGGCGCAGGCGCTGAAAGAGATCGCCGCGCGGCTTAACATCGGCCTCGTCTATAAGAGCTCCTTCGACAAGGCGAACCGCACGAGCGCCGCAAGCGCGCGTGGGCTCGGGCTCGACGAGGCGCTGCCCATCTTCGCCGAGATCAGGGAGAGCGTTGGTCTCCCCGTCATCACCGACGTGCACGAGCCGGAGCAATGCGCGCCCACGGCCGAAGCGGTGGACGTGCTGCAAATCCCGGCCTTCCTCTGCCGCCAGACCGATCTCCTTGTTGCCGCGGCCCGCACGGGCAAGGCGGTCAATGTCAAGAAGGGCCAGTTCTTGGCGCCCTGGGACATGACGAATGTGGTGGCGAAGCTTTTGAATGCTGGCAACCCGAACGTGCTCCTCACCGAGCGCGGCGTGTCCTTCGGCTACAACACGCTCATCTCCGACATGCGCGCTCTGCCCATCCTCGCCGAGACCGGGGCGCCAGTGATCTTCGACGCCACCCATTCGGTGCAGCAGCCGGGAGGGCAGGGGGCGGCAAGCGGCGGGGAGCGGCGCTTCGTGCCGGTGCTCGCCCGCGCGGCGGTGGCCGTCGGCGTGGCCGGCATCTTCATCGAGACCCATCAGGACCCCGACCGCGCGCCTTCCGACGGTCCCAACATGCTGCCGCTAGCGGCGCTCGAGCCTCTGCTCAAAGAGCTGATCGCCATCGACCGTCTGGTGAAGCGCTTGAACCATTAGCCATCATCGCATAATGGCTACGCGCGGGGATTAGATCACCCGCGGCCGCGATAAGGCTGGACGCCCTGATCGGGAATCCACACGCCGTCCGGCGGCGTGCCGTGCTGCCAGAACACATCAATCGGGATGCCGCCGCGCGGATACCAGTAGCCGCCGATCCTGAGCCAGGCGGGATCAACCAGCTCGACGATGCGCTTGCCGATGGCGATGGTCGCATCCTCGTGGAAGGCGCCAGTGTTGCGGAAGCTCGCGAGATAGAGCTTGAGCGACTTCGATTCCACGAGCCAGGCACGCGGCGCGTAGTCGACGACGAAATGGGCGAAGTCGGGCTGGCCGGTCACGGGACAGAGACAGGTGAATTCCGGACAGGTGAAGCGCGCGACATAGACCGTGTCGGGATGCGGATTGGGCACCCGTTCGAGCTCGGCCTCGGCCGGCGATTTGGGGAGAGGGGACTCTGCCCCGAGCTGCCGCAGTCCCGTGATCTTGCGCGCCATCGCCTCTACTCCGCTGCCAGCCTGGGCCGCGGGCCCCGATAGACGCAGCCCTCGTGGCAGCTATCGCGCGCCACCTCGATCTCGGCGAGCCCAGGCAGCCGATTGTGCAAGCGATCCCACAGCCACATGGCGATCCGCTCGAGTGTCGGCGACTTAAGGCCCTCGACCTCGTTGAGCATACGATGATCGAGCGCGTCGCGGGCGTCGGCGACCGCGTCTTCGAGGTCATCGAAATGGACGAGGATGCCGGTCTTCTTCTCAGGCTCGCCGTCCACGGCGACACGGACGCGGAAGGAATGTCCGTGCACCCGCGCATTGGGATGGCCGGGGGGCGCCGACGGAAGAAAATGGGCGGCTTCGAAAAAGAACTCTTTATAGACGCGCATAATGGCTGTTTAGGGGATTTCGCGTGCGGCTGCCAGGGCTTAGGCCTTGAACGCCAAACTCAAGGCAAGCCGAGCAGCTTATGGGTTTGCAGGCTCAAGCGCCATTTGGGATGGGCTTGGCAATAGTCAATGGCGGCGCAGAGATTCGCTGGCGTCTTGGCATCCTCGTCCATGGGCTGGAGCAGGAAATGGGCAAAATCGAGCGCCTCGATCTCACGCGGATCGAGCGCTTCTTGTGGGTAGACGAGCTTCAGCTCGTCGCCCGAGCGTTGGACGAGCGGCACGCCGGCCTTGGGGCTCACGCAGATCCAGTCGATCGAGCGCGGCACGGGCAAGGTGCCGTTGGTCTCGATGGCGATCTCGAAGCCCGCTTCATGGAGCGCGACGATCAGCGGCTCGTCCACTTGCAGCATGGGCTCGCCGCCGGTCAGCACCACAAAGGCGCGCGTCCCTGAATTGCCGCGCCAGGCTGCGCGGCACGCCCCGGCGAGGTCCTCCGGCTTCGCGAACTTGCCGCCGCCGGGCCCATCGGTGCCGACGAAATCGGTGTCGCAGAAATTGCAGGTTGCCTCCGCGCGGTCCTGTTCGCGGCCCGACCACAGATTGCAGCCAGCGAAGCGGCAGAACACGGCCGCGCGCCCGGTCTGCGCCCCTTCGCCTTGCAGCGTGTAGTAGATCTCCTTGACGGCATACATGAGCAGAACTTGGCGCTTCGCAGCGTCGGGAGCAAGGGCATCACACCGCCCCGCGGGCGGTACTAGAAACGGATAGTCCAGTCGAGCAGATGGATGACCCGCGGGCGTTCGTGCGGAACGTCGCTCTCGCTGCCCGCTCGCTCGGGAAGCTCGTGCAAATGGACATCGTGGCCAGAGTGACGGCGCAAAATCTCGAGCGCCTTCTTCTCGCGCTCGGCGTCGCACGTTCTGACCCACAGCAACAGGCCGCCACGGTGCAGATGCTGATCGAGGTGCTTGGCATGCTCGTTGCCAATGAACCGCGCCAGAGCCGCCCCGATCAAGCCGCCAGCTCCGCCGGCGATGGCCGCCGCCGCAAATGCGCCAAGCATCGTACCGCCCGAGGCCACGACCGCGAGGCTGCCGGCGATGGCCGGCACATAGACGCCTGCGCCAATGACGGCGCCTTCGGCATCGCCGATCGTCTCCTTCGGCACAAAGCCGATCCGCGGCGCCTCGGTGCTGTCCTCGAACTCGTCGGTCGACTGGTACTCGCGCCCGAGCTTCGAGGTGACCGTGTCCTCATGTGCGAGCACGTTGATGTCGCCGTGGTCAAAACCGGCCAACAGCAGGTCGTCGATGGCGGCCTGAAACGATGGAACGTCATGGAAAACGGCGACGGCTTCCGTCACGGTCGAAGTGTTGCGCGTTCCTGCCATGGAGACCTCCATTCAGCGGAAACCGCGGATTACCGATCGAAGGGTAATGGCCCAAGCGACCCGCGGGTGCGGCACGTCACCGCACTGCTGTCTTTCTTCTCCGTCGCGATCAACCCGGCGCCCGGCTGGTAGGGTCTTCCGGCGGGCGCCGGGCCTGTACCTTCAGTGGTGGTGGGCTGAAACGCTCTTGGCCCACTCGGACAGCAGATCGTTCGGCGCCGAACGGCTGATGTCCCCGAGACTGAGGATGCCGACCATCCGTTTGCTCTTGTTGATCACGGGCAGCCTGCGGATCTTCAGCGCCTCCATGTGCCGCACAGCCTTGGCGAGATCATCGTCCTCCCGGCAGCAATGGATGCCGGGAGTCATCACCTCACGCGCCGTCGCGCTGCGGGCTTTGAAGCTGTCCTTCGCCAATCCTTTGCAGATGATGTCGCGGTCGGTCACCATGCCGATGAGCCGGTCATTCTCGCCGATCGGAATGGCGCCGATGTCATGCTCGCACATCAGTTTCGCGAGTTCGGTAACAGGGGTGTCCGGGCCAACCCAGTCGACGCCCTTGTGCATGGCCTCCTTAACTTTCATAGCGGGACCTCCGTAGCTGGAGTGGGTGTACCCACTCGATGAGTAGCGCCAGCCCCCGCCCTTCGAGGTCAATTATACAACCGATTGGGTTCTGTGGCACGGGGAGGGCGTTCAGCCCGGCCCCAAATGTGATGATGGGGAAGCTCGGGCGGATTCGGCGCTAACCCGCCGCTGTGCGCGCTGCGGCGCGCGATGCTTGCCACGCGGCGAAGCCTTTGGCGCGGAGCTCGCAGGCCGGGCACGTCCCGCAGCCATAGCCCCAGTCATGCCGCACGCCTCGTTCGCCGCGATAGCAGGTATGGGTTTCCTCGATGACGAGTTCGACCAAGGCCTCATCGCCAAGCTCTTCGGCGAGCGCCCAGGTGTCGGCTTTGGTGAGCCACATTAGCGGCGTCTCGATGGTGAACGGAATTTCGGTGCCGAGCCTGATCGCCTCTTGCAGCGCGCGCAAGGTCGCGTCGCGGCAATCGGGATAGCCGGAATAGTCCGTCTCGCACATGCCGCCGACGAGCGTGGTGAGCCCGCGCCGGTAGCCGAGCGCCGCCGCATAGGTGAAGAAGACGAGGTTGCGTCCGGGTACGAAGGTGGAGGGGAGGCCTGACGCCAGCATCACGATCTCGGCGTCGGAGGTCAGCGCCGTATCGCCGATGGCGCCGAAGCTCGCCACGTCGATCACATGGTCGGGACCGAGGCGCTTCGCCCAGGCGGGAAAGCGGCGCGCGATCTCGCTCCTCACGCGCTGCCGACACTCAAGCTCGATGCCGTGGCGCTGACCGTAGTCGAAGCCGATCGTCTCGACCCGGTCATAGCGGTCAAGCGCCCAAGCGAGACAGACGGTCGAGTCCTGCCCGCCGGAAAAGAGCACCAACGCGCCGGCCTTATGTGATGTCTGCATCGACTACCTGCGAAAAGCCCGGAACTGTCGGCTACATATACGCCTTCCGCTTCTTGGCCGCCTAGGCTAAGAGGGCCGAATATTCGCCAAAGGACCCTCGCATGACCGCCATCGCCACCATCGTCGGCCGGGAGATTTTGGACAGCCGCGGTAATCCGACCGTCGAGGTCGACGTGATGCTTGAAGGAGGCCACCATGGCCGCGCCGCTGTCCCGTCCGGCGCATCGACCGGCGCGCATGAGGCACACGAGCTTCGAGACGGCGGCAAGCGCTATGGCGGCAAGGGCGTGAAGAAGGCGGTCGAGGCGGTCAACGGCGAGATCCGCAAGAGCCTCACCGGCTTCGATGCCAGCGACCAGCGCGGGCTCGATCAAGCCTTGCGCGATCTCGACGGAACGGAGAACAAGAAGCGGCTCGGCGCCAACGCCATTCTCGGCGTCTCGCTCGCTGCGGCCAAGGCCGCGGCAGCCTCGCAAGGTCTACCGCTCTACCGCTATGTCGGCGGGGTCGAGGCGACGCTGCTTCCCGTGCCCATGATGAACATCATCAATGGCGGGGTGCATGCCGACAACCCCATCGACTTCCAGGAGTTCATGATCGCCCCGGTCGGCGCGACGAGCATCGCTGAGGCGGTGCGCATGGGAGCGGAGGTTCTTCATGCGCTGAAGCACGCGCTGAAAGGCGCCGGTCACAATACCAATGTCGGCGACGAGGGCGGCTTTGCCCCCAATCTCGCCTCGGCGCGGGAAGCGCTCGACTTCATTATGGCCGCGACCGCCGCTGCCGGGTATCGGCCGGGCGAGGACATCTTTATTACGCTCGATCCGGCGGCGACGGAATTCTACGGCGAGGATCGCTACTCCCTTAAAGGCGAGAAGCGGACCCTCACCTCAGACCAACTGACCGCTTACTATGACGAGCTTGTCTCGAACTACCCCATCTACTCCATCGAGGACGGCATGGCCGAGGACGACTGGGAGGGATGGCGGACGCTCACGCAGACCTTGGGCGCTCGCTGCCAGCTCGTCGGCGACGATCTTTTCGTCACTAATGTGGTGCGGCTGAAGCAAGGCATCGAGCAGGGCATCGCCAACGCCATTCTCGTCAAGGTGAACCAGATCGGAACGCTGACCGAGACGCTCGACGCAGTGCGCATGGCCCAAGAGGCGGGCTATGCCGCGGTGATGTCGCACCGCTCCGGCGAGACCGAGGACGCAACCATCGCCGACCTCGCGGTTGCCACCAAATGCGGACAGATCAAGACGGGCTCGCTCGCCCGGTCTGACCGAGTGGCCAAATATAACCAGCTCATCCGCATTGAGGAGGAGCTTGGCGCCAAGGCCCGCTATGCCGGCCGTTCGGTGCTGAAGCGCGGACGGTAACGGCGGCTTAACCCGGCGCGGGCGATTCTACCCGGTCTATTGGGGGGAAGAATGCGGTTCACGGCTTTCATCTTTCCGCTGCTGGCTTGCGGGGCGGCCGGCTATTTCGGCTATCACCTGCAAATCGGCGACCATGGCTTGAAGGCGCGCGCCGACCTCGAGCGGCGGAAGGAAGTGCTCGAAGGCGAGCTGGCGGGGCTCAAAGAGGTGAAGGACCGGCTCGAGCGCGACGTGGCGCTGCTCAGGCCGGAAAGCCTCGATCCCGACATGCTGGATGAGCGCGCCCGCGCGATCCTCAACCTCGCTCATTCCGACGATCTCATCATGCTGAAGCGCCGCCAGCCGGTGCCCGAGGCGATAGGCTCGAAACCCAGGCGCTAAATCCGTTCGGAGGATTTCAGGCTCGTGCTAGCCTTCGGACCGAATCCAAGGACCTAGCAATGTGGAGCAGGACTTGACCTCCCCGAGTCTTACGCCCCAAGCCGCCAATCTCTGGCTCGACGAGAGCAGGGCGGAAAGGGCGCGCCCTCCCGGCCGGCCGGCCCTCACTGCCGAACAGGAGCTTGCCGCCTATCGCCTGATGCTGCTCATCCGACGATTCGAGGAGAAGGCGGGGCAACTCTACGGCATGGGCTATGTCGGCGGCTTCTGCCACCTCTATATCGGCCAGGAGGCGGTGGTAGCGGGCATGCAGATGGCGATCGCGGACGGCGATCAGGTCATCACCGCCTATCGCGATCACGGTCATATGCTCGCCGCCGGCATGGACCCCAAGCGTGTGATGGCTGAGCTGACCGGCCGCCGCCACGGCTATGCCAAAGGCAAGGGCGGCTCGATGCACATGTTCTCGGTGGAGCGGAACTTCTACGGCGGCCACGGCATCGTCGGAGCGCCGGCGCCGCTCGGCACGGGCATTGCATTTGCCAACAAATATCGCGGCAACGACCGCATCTGCCTCACCTTTTTCGGCGAGGGCGCTGCCAATCAGGGCCAGGTCTATGAGAGCTTCAACATGGCCTCCTTGTGGAAGCTTCCCGTCATCTACGTGATCGAGAACAACCACTACGCCATGGGGACCCACGTTGGGCGCGGAAGTGCGCGCGCCGAGGAGCTCTATCACCGCGGCTCGGTGTTCGGCATTCCCGGCGAGCAGGTCGACGGCATGGATGTCGCAGCCGTCAAGTTCGCCGGTGACCGGGCCGTGGCGGGGGCGAGGGCAGGCGAGGGGCCGAAGATCCTCGAAATGCTCACCTATCGCTATCGCGGCCATTCCATGTCCGACCCAGCCAAATACCGTACCCGCGAGGAGGTTCAGGACATCCGCGAGCATCGCGACCCGATCGAGCTCTTGCGCAAGCGCATCCTGGAGGAAGGAAAGGCGAACGAAGCCGATCTGAAGGAGATCGACCGCGAGGTGCGCGCGAGGGTCACCGAGGCCGCCGAGTTCGCGCAAAGCGATCCCGAGCCCGACCCTTCCGAGCTTTACACCGACGTGACGGCGACCTGAGCCCTTCCTTAAGCCTGATGCCAACCGAAATTCTCATGCCGGCGCTCTCTCCCACCATGGAGGAGGGCAAGCTTGCCAAATGGCTGGTGCGCGAGGGCGACCAAGTGCGCGCCGGCGACGTCATCGCCGAGATCGAGACCGACAAGGCGACCATGGAGGTCGAGGCGGCGGACGACGGGCGGCTCGGCAAGATCCTCGTGCCCGAGGGCACCGAGCACGTGCCCGTGAATCGCCCCATCGCCATTCTCCTCGCCGACGGCGAGGAGCAGCCCCAGGCCGCAGCTCCCCCCTCTCCCCTCCGGGGAGAGGACGCGGCGCAGCGCGCCGCGGGTGAGGGGGCTCGCGTAACAATTGAGTCCATTTCCCCCTCACCCCGGCCCTCTCCCCCTAGGGGGGAGGGGGATTTGCCCGGTCCGAGAATAGTGGGGGAGCCTGCACCCGATCTCGGCGAAGTCCCGCCTTTGGTTGAGGAGGCGCCGGCGGGTCCACAACGCGCGCCCGCCGAGCCGCGCCCCGAGCCCGAGGTTCCGCCCGGGACCGAGATGGTCAGCATGACCGTGCGCGAAGCGCTCCGCGATGCCATGGCCGAGGAGATGCGCGCCGATCCATCCGTGTTCGTCATGGGCGAGGAGGTCGGTGAATATCAGGGAGCCTACAAGGTCACGCAAGGGTTGCTCGACGAGTTCGGCCCCATGCGCGTGGTCGACACCCCCATCACCGAGTATGGCTTTGCCGGAGTCGGCGTCGGTGCGGCCTTCGCCGGGCTGAAGCCCATCGTCGAATTCATGACGTGGAACTTCGCCATGCAGGCGATCGACCACATCGTCAACTCGGCCGCCAAGACCCTCTATATGTCGGGCGGCAAGATGCATTGCCCCATCGTGTTTAGGGGGCCTAACGGCGCGGCCGCCCGCGTCGCCGCCCAGCACAGCCAGAATTACGCGGCCTGGTACGCGCACGTGCCGGGGCTGAAAGTGATCGCGCCCTATACCGCCGCCGACGCCAAGGGCCTGTTGAAGGCCGCGATCCGCGATCCCGGCCCCGTCGTGTTCCTCGAGAACGAGATTCTCTACGGTCAGAGCTTCGAAGTGCCCAAGCTCCCCGACTTCGTGCTTCCGATCGGCCGAGCGCGGGTGGCTCGCATAGGCCGCCATGTCACCATCGTCTCCTTCTCGCGGGGCATGGCTTACGCGCTGGACGCGGCCAAGCGCCTCGCCGAGGAGGGCATCGAGGCCGAGGTGATCGACCTTCGCACGCTTCGTCCGCTCGACCTGGAGACGGTGCTCGCCTCCGTGCGCAAAACCAACCGCATGGTCACGGTGGAGGAGGGCTGGCCGGTCGGCTCGATCGGCTCCGAGATCGCGGCGCGGGTGACGGCGGAAGCCTTCGACTATCTCGATGCGCCGCCGGTCACGATCACCGGCGCCGACGTGCCGATGCCCTATGCGGCGAATCTGGAGCGTCTCGCTCTGCCCTCGGTCGATGAGGTCATCGCCGCCGTGAAGTCGGTCTCTTACCGGACGTGAAGCCCATGACCGAAATGCCCATGAGCTGGAAACAGGGCGGGTGCCATTGCGGCGCGGTGCGCTTCGAGGTGCTGGCGCCCGACGAGTTCGAGGCCAAGGAGTGCAATTGCTCGATCTGCCGCATGACCGGTTTCTTGCATCTTATCGTGGAGAAGGAGCGCTTTCGCCTGCTCAAAGGCCAAGACAAGATCGCCACCTACACATTCAATACCGGCACGGCGAAGCATCATTTCTGCTCCGTATACGGAATAAAGAGCTTCTACGTGCCGCGCTCCAAGCCTGACGGCTACAGCGTGAACGTGCGCTGCCTGGACGACGGCCAGGTGCGCGTCTCCCGTATCGCCTTGTTCGACGGGCAGCATTGGGATGAGGCCTTCGCCGCCGCGCGCGGGGACGTTTGAGCCATGCCCACGCCAATCCTCATGCCGCAGCTCTCGCCCACCATGGAGGAGGGCAAGCTCGCCAAATGGCACGTCAAGGAAGGCGATCAGGTCAGAAGCGGCGACGTCCTCGCCGAGATCGAGACCGACAAGGCCACCATGGAAGTCGAGGCGCCCGACGACGGGACGATCGACAAGCTCCTCGTCGCCGAAGGCACCGAGCATGTCCCGGTCAACTACCCCATCGCGCATCTGCTGACCGAGGACGACAGCGCCGCAGCAGGCTCCCCCTCTCCCCTTCGGGGAGAGGACGCGGCGCAAAGCGCCGCGGGTGAGGGGGGTCACAAGCCAGCTGATTCCGGAACCCCCTCACCCCGACCCTCTCCCCAGTGGGGAGAGGGGGATCAGCGGATGGCCTCCTCCATACCCCACAGGGGCGAGGGGGCTCTCGAGCCCGAGCAGGTGATGAACAAGATCGCCGAGCAGATCAGGCGCAACGGTAGGAACGATCACGCTAGCCGCGTCTTCGCTTCGCCCTTGGCGCGGCGCTTGGCGCGTGAGTTCGGGCTCGAGCTGACGGCGCTGAGCGGCTCGGGCCCGCATGGCCGCATCGTGAAGTCCGATGTGGAGCGGGCCGCGCGCGAAACGATGCGCGTCCCCGAACCCGTCGCAGCGGAAGATATGGAGGCCGAGCTTGCGCCCCCCCGGCAAGAGCTGGTCAAGAGGCGGGAGCCTCACGAAACGCGCGGCCTTTCCGACGCGCAGGTGCTCGCGCTCTATGAGCCAGGTTCCTACGACATCGTGCCGCACGACACCATGCGCCGCTTCATTGCCGAGCGGCTCACGCTCTCCAAGCGGACCATCCCGCATTTTTATCTCGCCATTGACTGCGCCATCGACGCGGCTCTTGCCGCCCGCGCGCGACTGAATGGAATGGCGCCGCAAGAGGGACCGCGCGCCTTCAAGCTCTCGCTCAACGATTTCGTCATTAAGGCGATGGCCATGGCGCTGCAGACGGTGCCCGCCGCCAACGCCACCTGGACGGAGCAAGGTCTGCTCCGTCATCGCGCCTCGGACATCGCCGTGGCCGTGGCGCTCGAAGGCGGCGGCCTGCACACGCCGGTGATCCGCGATGCCGAGGTGAAGAGTCTCTCGGAAATCTCCAACGAGATGCGGGACCTGGCCGCCCGCGCGCGCTCTAAGCGTTTGGCCCCGCACGAATATCAGGGGGGCTCGACCACCATCTCCAATCTCGGCATGTACGGCATCGACCGCTTCGATGCGGTGATCAACCCGCCGCAGGCGTCGATCCTGGCGGTGGGCCGCGCCGAGAAGCGCCCGGTGGTCAAGGACGACGCGCTCAAGATCGCCACCATGATGAGCGTCACCCTCTCGGTCGACCACCGCGTCATCGACGGCGCGCTCGGCGCCGAACTGCTCGCAGCCTTCAAGGCCTATATCGAAGACCCCGTGACCATGCTGGTGTAGGGTTGCGCTCCCATGCAGCCCGCGCCGACCTTCAGACCCGCGACCAAGGCTGACGCGTCGGCGCTGGCGGTGCTGGTCGATATCGCGGGCGAAGGGATGCCGGCCTATATGTGGGGCAGCTTGAAAGCGCCCGGACAGTCGGTGCTTGAATTCGGCCGCGAGCGCGCGGCGCGCGATAGCGGCGGCTTCTCCTGGCGCAACGCCGTCGTCGCCGAGATCGACGGCGAAATCGCCGCGAGCCTGGTCGGCTACCGCCTCGACGATCCCTACGATCTCCACGTCCTCGATGAGACACCGGAGATCGTCCATCCGCTCGTCAGGCTCGAGGCCAAGGCGCCGGGGTCGTGGTACGTCAATGTGCTCGCGACGTTTCCCGAGTTTCGCCGCAGGGGCATCGGCGGCCAGCTTCTCGCCATCGCCGAACGCATGGCCCGGGAAGCGGCCGCGCCGTCCTTGAGCGTCATCGTGGCAAGCTGGAACGAGGACGCCGCCCGCCTCTACGGGCGCGCGGGCTATTCCGCCCTTGCCAGCGAGCCGGCGATCCTGTTTCCAGGATGCCCGCATAAGGGGGACTGGGTGCTGATGGTAAGGTCGCTTAAGGGGCCATGACTGACACGCGCTTCGATCTCGCCATCATCGGCGCTGGGCCCGGCGGTTATGTCGCCGCCATCCGCGCGGCCCAGCTCGGCATGACGACCGCGATCATCGAGCGCGAGCATCTCGGCGGAATCTGCCTCAACTGGGGCTGCATCCCCACCAAGGCGCTGCTCCGCACCTCCGAGCTCTACCAGGCGATGCGGCACGCTTCGGCGTTCGGGCTCGCCGCCGATAATGTCCGCTTCGATCTCGCGGCGGTGATCGCGCGGAGCCGCAAAGTGGCCGAGCGGCTCTCGAACGGCGTCGCCTATCTCATGCGGAAGAACAAGATCGCGGTGATCGATGGGACGGCGCGGCTGAGAAGCGAGGGGCGCATCGCGGTGACGGGGAAAGGCGGCGAGGCGCTGGCCGATATCGAGGCCGGGCACGTCATCGTCGCCACCGGCGCTCGCGCGCGGACCCTGCCGGGGCTCGAGCCCGACGGCAGGCTGATCTGGACTTACAAGGAGGCGATGGTCCCGGCGAGCTTTCCCCAATCTCTGCTGGTCGTGGGCTCAGGCGCGATCGGCATCGAGTTCGCGAGCTTCTACCGGAGTCTCGGCGCCGAGGTGACGGTGGTCGAGATGCTCCCCCGCATCCTTCCCGCCGAGGATGCCGAGATCTCGGACCTCGCGCGCAAGGCCTTCGCCAAGCAAGGCATCGCCATCCATACCGGCACGCGCGTCGAGCGCCTCGTCAAAGCCGCCGACAGCGTGACGGCGACCTTGCGCATGCCCGACGGCGCCGCCAAGGAGATCGTGGCAAATCGCGTCATCCTCGCCATCGGCATCACCGGCAATGTCGAGGGACTCGGGCTCGAAGAGCTGGGGGTCAAGGTCGAGAGGGGACATATCGTCGTCGACGAATGGTGCCGCACCGCCACCCCCGGCCTTTATGCCATCGGCGACGTGATCGGGCCGCCTTGGCTCGCGCACAAGGCGAGCCATGAAGGCGTGATGTGTGTCGAGAAGATCGCCGGCGTCACCGGCGTTCACCCTATCGACAAGACCAACATCCCCGGCTGCACCTATAGCGCGCCGCAAGTGGCGAGCGTTGGCCTCACCGAGGAGGAAGCGCGCGCGTCAGGCCATGAGCTGAAGATCGGCCGCTTCCCCTATTCCGCCAACGGCAAGGCCATCGCGCTCGGCGAGACCGAAGGGCTGGTGAAGACCATTTTCGACGCCAAAACCGGTGCACTCCTCGGCGCCCATCTGCTCGGGGCCGAGGCCACCGAGCTCATCCAGGGCTTCGTCATTGCCAAGACGCTGGAAACGACGGAGGCGGAATTAATCGCCGCCATCTTCCCCCATCCCACATTGTCGGAGATGATGGGCGAATCGGTGCTCGACGCCTTCGGCCGCGCCATCCATATCTAGCACTGGCGCACCATAGGGGGCAGGCCCCGAGAGAAACGGAGCAAGACCATGAGCCTTATCATCTTTCTTGTTGTCGGCCTGATCGCCGGCGCGCTTGCCTCATACATCATGGGGCGCCAGCAGGATCTCCTGGTAAACCTCTTGATCGGCGTTATCGGCGCCGTGGTCGGCGGACTACTCGCCGGCCTCGTTGGCATCGGCGCCTATGGCCTGATTGGCGAGATCATCATCGCCACGCTCGGCGCCGTTCTGTGCATCTGGGTCTGGCAGCGCATGCGGTGACGATGGAATCCACCTGACGCACTGGGAGGAGGTCAATATGGACAACGCTCAAACTCTACTCGGCATGCCTGGGGTCGGTTTCATCGGCATGCTGATTATCGGCATTCTTGCCGGTTATATCGCCGAGAAGGTCACGTCGAGCGATCACGGTCTTCTCACCAATCTCCTGGTCGGCATCGCCGGCTCCTTCGTCGGCGGGACGCTCGCCAATGTCTTGAATATCCAATTCTATGGTTGGCTCGGCAATCTGATCGTGGCGTCGATCGGGGCCGTGCTCCTGTTGTGGATCTGGCGGAGCATCAGAGGTCCCGCCACCTAGCGACGTTTTAGGAGTTGGTGCGATCGTGACGGTGCTTGACAGGTCGGATGCAGTGAAGGCGCGGCCGCGCCATCCCGAGAAGGCGCGGCTGCCCGACACCCCCGTTCTGCCCAAGCCCGCGTGGATTCGCGTGAGAGCGCCGGGCGCGCGAGCTTTCGACGCAACGCGGGAGGTGTTGCGCGCGCACCGCCTCACCACGGTGTGCGAGGAAGCGGCCTGTCCCAATATCGGCGAGTGCTGGGGCAAGCGCCACGCCACCTTCATGATCTTGGGCGACACCTGCACGCGGGCTTGCGCCTTCTGCAATGTGCGGACGGGCAGGCCTGGCGCGCTCGATGCCGGCGAGCCCGCGCGGGTGGCGAGCGCCGTCGCCGCGCTCGATCTTGCTCATGTGGTGGTGACCTCGGTCGATCGCGACGATTTGGTGGACGGCGGCGCCCCTCATTTCGCCGCCACCATAAGCGCCATCAGACAGGCGCGGCCCGCGACCAGCATCGAGGTCTTGACGCCCGACTTCCTGCGCAAACACGGCGCGCTCGAGATCGTGCTTGCCGCCTCGCCCGACGTGTTCAACCACAATGTCGAGACCGTGCCCTCGCTCTACCGGCGCATTCGCGCCGGTGCCGACTATCGCCACTCGCTCCGGCTTCTTGCCCGCGCCAAGGCGCTTCACCCCGGCCTCTTCACCAAGTCAGGCATCATGGTCGGCTTGGGCGAAACGGGCGAGGAGGTCCTTGCCGTGATGGACGATCTTCGCGCCGCTTCAGTCGATTTCCTCACCATCGGTCAGTATCTCCAGCCGACCCGCAAACATGCGGCCATTGACCGCTTTGTCACGCTGGAGGAGTTCCAATCTTATAAGCGCATCGCCGAAGAGAAAGGCTTCCTGCTCGTGGCTTCCAGCCCCTTGACCCGCTCCTCCTATCATGCCGCGGAGGATTTCGCGCGGCTCAAGGCTGCGCGCCAAGCCTCGCTCGGCGTCTAACCCCACGCGCCGGCTTAACCCTCATGCATGTCTACGAGACCACGCACCCTGTCGCCCATTCGGCGGACGAAATGTTCGCCCTGGTGGCGCGCGTCGAGGACTATCCGAAATTCCTGCCGCTCTGCGAGGCGCTGACGGTCAAGCACCGCGAGCGGCGGGACGGCAAGGAGGTGCTGATCGCCACCATGACGGTGGGCTATGGGATGATCAACGAGAGCTTCACCACCGGCGTGCATCTCGACAGCGCCCCCCGCACCATTCTCGTCGAATATCTCGACGGGCCTTTCACTTTTCTCGAGAACCGCTGGCAATTCAGGCCGACAGGCGAGAGGGCTTGCGAGATCGACTTCTATATCGCCTACGGCTTTCGCTCGCGCCTGTTCGAGCGGCTCGTGGGAGGGCTCTTTGCCAAGGCGGTCGAGAGATACACGAGCGCGTTCGAGGCCCGTGCCGACGTGGTTTATCGACGGAATGCGCCGGTGCTCGCTTCACAACAATGAGAGAAGCAGCGAAAGCGCGCGCTCGACGCTTCGCCGCCTGATCTCGGCGCGCCCGAGATCGCCGAACAGGACGCACTCGCTGCGCATTGGCTCGTCGCGCCGGCCGGCCGCAAAATAGACGAGTCCCACCGGCTTCTCCGGCGTCCCTCCATCAGGCCCGGCGATCCCGGTAACCGCGACGGCGAGGCTCGCGTGCGAATGGGTGAGCACGCCGCCCGCCATAGCCCGGGCCACGTCCTCGCTCACGGCGCCGTGGCGCTCGATCAGCCAGAAGGGAACGCCGAGCATCTCGCTCTTGGCGCTATTGGAATAGGTCACGAACCCGCGCTCGAACATTTCGGAAGAGCCAGGGATGGCGGTCAGCGCGGCGGCGAGGAGTCCACCGGTGCAGGATTCCGCGGTCGCCACCGTCTCGCCGCATGCCCGGGCAGCCGCGAGCAGCGCCGCCGCCCGCGCAAGGAGGTCTGCGTCGATCTCGACCCACTCCGTCATGGCAGGCTCACTGTCGCCGTGGCCATCGCGGCGATGCCTTCGCCCCTGCCAATGAAACCCAGACCTTCATTGGTGGTCGCCTTGATGCTCACTTGGGAGACGCCGATGCCGAGCATCTCGGCGATGCGAGCGCGCATCTGATCGCGATAGGGACCGATGCGTGGTGCCTCGCAGAGCAACGTGACGTCGACATGTACGATCGCCCCGCCGCGTTCTCTCAGCAGGGAAGCCGCATGCTTGAGGAAGATCTCGGAGGCCGCGCCGCGCCAGCGCGCGTCCGACGGCGGGAAATGGACTCCGATATCGCCCGCGGCAATGGTGCCGAGCAGCGCGTCGGTCAAGGCATGCAAGCCCACATCGGCATCGCTGTGGCCGGTGAGCTTCTTGGGGTGAGGAATGCTGACGCCGCACAGCATCACCGCGTCGCCGGGACCGAAGGCATGGACATCATAGCCCGACGAGACCCGGGTCGTCGCGGCCGCACGCGCGCCCTTAGGCTGCAACAACTCATCGGCGAGCTTCAGATCGTCCGCCGTGGTGAGCTTGCGATTGTCTTCCGAGCCTTCGACCAAAGCCACGTCGAGGCCGAACCATTCGGCGACGCCGGCATCGTCGGTGAACTCGCGTGCCGGCTCTTGTGCCGCCGCCCGGTGGGCAGCAAGGATCGACTCGAACTTGAACCCTTGCGGCGTCTGCGCCCGAAAGAGCTGATCGCGCTCGGCCGTACCGATCACATGCCCTCGCGCCACCCACTTTAAGGTGTCGGTAACGGGCAGGCAGGGGAGGGCGCCTTGATGCGCATCGAGACTCCTGATGACGCGGGTGATCAGTTCGGCATCGACGAAAGGCCTTGCCGCGTCGTGGATCAGGACGGAGGAGGGCGCCTCGCTCGCCAGCGCCTCGAGCCCGGCGCGGACCGAGTCCTGCCGCCTTGCGCCGCCCGGCACCGCCTTCCGCAGCCGCCCCGCAAAGGGGTGGCTCGCCGCTAGGTAGAGCGTCTCATCGTCGGGATGAATGACGACGAGAATCTCGTCCACGCCCGGATGCGCGGCGAAAGTGGCGATGGTCCGCGCAATCATCGGCACCCCGCCGACGGGGCAATATTGCTTTGGGCGCCCGTCCTCGCCCGCGGCCCGAGCCCCTCGGCCTGCCGCCACAATGAGCGCCGCCACGCTCACAAGGGGGCCCTCCCGGGCTTAAACCTTAGACTCATAAAAATGCTGCACTGCGGCAAAAGGAGTGTTGCCCGCGCCCTAAATCCTTCGTATTGTGCCCAATAAAAGTTCATGGGGTCTTCTTGCTTAAAAATTGTGCATCCTCGGCCGCAACAACCGATACGACCGAGCAAAGGATACACCGCTTGAGCGGCTCGACCAAAAAGCCCAACCTGCGGCGCGTTCGCGAGGCCCAGCCGATCGAGGCTGATGCACTACTCGGCGCGCTGCCCCATCCGCTCCTCGTCATCGGCGAGGGGCTCACCATCGAATACGCCAACACGGCGGCCGAAGATTTCTTCCAGATGAGCGCGGGCGTGCTCTGCCGCCGCTCTCTCACCGATGTGGTCGCCTTCGGCAGTCCCCTGATCGCGCTCGTGGAGCAGGTGCAACGGAACGGCACCACGGTCAACGAATATGGCGTCGATCTGGGCTCCTTCCGCTTCGAGGCGCCGAAGCTCGTCGATCTCTACGGCGGGCCGGTCGCGGAGATCCCTGGGCGCGTGCTGATCATGCTTCAGCAGCGCAGCATGGCGCAGATGATCGAGCGCCAACTCACCCATCGCGGCGCCGCCCGCTCCGTCTCCGGTCTCGCCGCTGTGCTCGCTCACGAAATCAAGAACCCGCTCTCCGGCATCAGGGGTGCGGCGCAGTTGCTCGAAAGCGAGCGCACCGACTCCGACCGCACCCTGACGCAGCTCATCTGCGCCGAGTCGGACCGCATCTGCAAACTCGTCGACCGCATGGAAATCTTCGGCGATGAGCGGCCTCTGCTGCGCGAGCCCGTCAACATCCATGATGTGCTCGATCACGTGAAGCACATTGCGCGGACCGGCTTCGCCCGCCAGATCAAGATCGTCGAGAATTACGATCCCTCGCTGCCGCCCGTGCCGGGCAGCCGCGACAAGCTGATCCAGGTCTACCTCAACCTCATCAAGAACGCCGCCGAAGCAATCGGCGAGGAGAGGGCCGACGGACAGATCACGCTTACAACGTCCTTCCGCCCTGGCGTGCGCCTCTCGGTGCCGGGGAGCCAAGCCCGAGTCAGCCTGCCGCTCGAGATCGCGGTGGAGGACAACGGCGCCGGCGTGCCGCCCGACCTCATGCCGCATCTGTTCGACCCTTTCGTCACCACCAAGCCGTCGGGAACCGGGCTCGGCCTTGCGCTCGTTGCCAAGATCGTCGGCGATCACGGCGGCATCATCGAATGCGACTCGCGACCCCGGCAGACCGTCTTCCGAACGCTGATGCCCATGGCCGAAAGCGAAGCGCCGCAAGGCGGGCACGGTTAAGTAAATGGCCAAGGGCAATATCCTCATCGCCGACGACGACGCTGCCATTCGCACCGTCCTCAACCAGGCGCTCGCCCGCGCCGGCTACGCACCGCGCGCCACCGGCAACGCGGCGACCCTGTGGCGCTGGATCAGCCAGGGCGACGGCGACCTCGTCATTACCGACGTGCTTATGCCCGACGAGAGCGCCTTCGATCTCATTCCGCGGGTGAAGAAACTTCGTCCCGACCTGCCCATCATCGTGATGAGCGCGCAGAACACCTTCATGACCGCGATCACCGCGGCGGAGCGGGGGGCTTACGAATATCTGCCCAAGCCCTTCGATCTGAACGAGCTCGTCGCCGTGGTGGGCCGCGCCCTCGCTGAGCCTCGACGCAAAGCCCAGAGGCTCTCCGCCGACACCAACGAAGGCTTGCCCTTGATCGGCCGATGCCCGGCCATGCAGGACATCTATCGCGTGCTTGCCCGCCTCACCCAGACCGACCTCACGGTGATGATCACCGGCGAATCGGGCACCGGCAAGGAGCTGGTCGCGCGCGCGCTGCACGAATACGGCAAGCGCCGCAACGGGCCCTTCGTCGCCATCAACATGGCGGCGATCCCCCGCGAGCTGATCGAGTCTGAGCTGTTCGGCCACGAGAAGGGGGCCTTCACCGGCGCCCAGAACCGTCACGTCGGCCGCTTCGAGCAGGCCGAAGGCGGCACGCTCTTTCTCGATGAGATCGGCGACATGCCAATGGAGGCGCAGACGCGGCTTCTGCGGGTATTGCAAGAGGGCGAATACACCACCGTCGGCGGCCGCACGCCGATCAGGACCAATGTCAGGATCATCGCCGCCACCAATCGCGACCTTCAGCAGCAGATCGACCAGGGCCTGTTCCGCGAGGATTTGTTCTACCGGCTGAACGTCGTGCCGCTCAGATTGCCGCCGTTGCGCGAGCGGCTCGAAGACATTCCCGATCTCGTGCGCCACTTCCTCGGCATTGCCGAGAAGGAGGGGCTGCCACCGAAGAGCTTCGAGCCCGCAGCCATAGAGCGGCTCAAGCGCTATCACTGGCCAGGCAACGTGCGCGAGCTGGAGAACCTGGTGCGCCGGCTATCGGCGATCTACGCGCAAGACATCGTCGGCGTCGAGTTGGTGGAGAACGAGCTCGCCACTGCCGCCCGAGCTCCCTTCCCGGACACTGCCGAGCCTTCCGGCGACCTGTCGGAGGCGGTCGAGCGCTTTCTCTCCGACTATTTCGTGAGCTTCGGCCAAGAGCTCCCGCCCTCCGGGCTCTACACCAGGGTGCTGCGCAAGGTCGAATCGCCACTGATCACCGCGGCGCTCGCTGCAACCAGGGGTAACCAAATTCGCGCCGCCGATCTTCTGGGCCTCAACCGCAACACATTGCGCAAGAAGATCCGCGATCTGGGCGTCAAAGTGATCCGGACCCCGGGAACCTGATCGGATTTTTGTGACCAGGTAACGAGATGATATTGCTACATTATTTTTACGAATGGAGCCCGGTGAGAGATTGTCCCGAGCGCGTTAATCAAGCCGATTGTCGCCAAAGCGCCACATTGTGATTTTATTGCATCATCCCTGAGGCTGACACTCCCAAATCAAAGGACGCCAAGGTCCTAAGGGAGAGCAGGGGAATGCGGTTGCGTGGCGTCTTCAAATCCTTGCAATCGGCGGCCGAGCGCCTGGCGCTTGGTCGCCCGCGCGAAGCCATGACCAGCCCCTCGGGCGAGATGGGACGATCCGACCGGACGACGCCGGCCACCCAGCTGCGCGACACTGTCCGCGCCCGGCGCCGCCTGCCTTTTACACTCGGCCTGATCACTGTGGTGCTTTCGCTGTGCTCGGGCCTCGCCACCTACCTCATCCTGACCGGGCTCACCCCCATCGTGCCCACACACCTCGTGGTGGTGGGCGTGCTCCTGATCAACCTCGTGCTCGTACTAGCGATGATCGTCATCATCGCCTGGCAGGTGACCGGACTTTGGCTTGCCCGCCAGAGACATGTGGCAGGGGCCCAGCTTCACGTACGCATCGTCAGCCTGTTCAGCGTGATTGCGGTCGTGCCGGCGATCCTGCTCGCCATCTTTGCCAGCATCTCGCTCGACCGCGGCCTCGATCATTGGTTCTCGGTCCGCACCAAGTCGATCATCCAGAACTCGATCGACGTGGCGACCGCCTACCTCCAGGAGCATGGCCAGGTGATCCGCGCCGACACCGTCGCCATGGCCAAGGACATCGACGAGGCGGTCGAGCTGGTGAAGTCGCAGCCGCAAGGCTTCGGCAATTTCCTCACCGCGCAGGCCTCCATCAGGGCGCTTCCCATGGCCTATCTGATCGACGGGGGAGGCAAGATCCTCGCCACCGCTGCCTCGGTTCCCGAATTTCCCTACCGAGCCCCCCCGCAAGAGGCCATGGAGCTTGCCAAGAAAGGCCAGGTGATCGTGATCGCGCCGGGCCAGACCAGTCTGGTCGGCGCCATCAAGAGCCTACAGAATTTCAATGACACCTACCTCTATGTCATCCGCCCGGTAAATGCGCGCGTGCTACAGCAGCTCCGCGCCACCCGCGCCAACGTCGCCGAGTATCAGCTGCTCGAGCAGCGGCGCGCCGGCGTCCAGGTAGCCTTCGGGCTCATGTATGTGGCGATCGCGCTCACCTTGCTGCTCTCCGCCATCTGGATCGGCATGTGGTTCGCCAGTCGCCTGGTGGCGCCGATCCGCCAGCTCATGGGTGCAGCGCAGCAGATCTCGGAAGGCAATCTTGCCGTGAATGTCGATGTCGATCCGGCCGATGGAGACCTCGCCGTGCTCGGCTCGACCTTCAACACCATGACCTCCGAGCTCAGGAGTCAGCGCGACGAGCTGGTCGGCGCCAATTTGAAGCTCGACGACCGCCGTCGCTTCATGGAGGCGGTGTTGTCGGGGGTGACCGCAGGCGTTGTCGGCGTCGACGCCGACGGGATCGTCACGCTGGTCAACCGCTCGGCGGAAACCCTGCTCGAGCTGAAAGAGGCCGACCTCTCAGGCAAGCCGCTCGCCAAGGTGGTCGCTGAGTTCGGCCCGATCCTGAAACGTGCGCAGAAGCAGGGGAGACGCCTCGTCACCGATCAGATTGCTCTGAGGCGCCAGGGCTCGGAACGCAATTTCGCCGTGCGTGTCACGAGCGAAGGGCAGGACCAGGAGGCGCAAGGCTTCGTGGTGACCTTCGACGACATGACCGAGCTCGTCAGTGCGCAGCGGAGCACCGCCTGGGCTGACATCGCCCGCCGCATCGCCCATGAGATCAAGAATCCGCTGACCCCGATCCAGCTCTCCGCCGAGCGCATCCGCCGCAAATACGGCGATTCCATCACCAAGGACCGCGAGGTGTTCGACCAATGCACCGACACCATCATCCGCCAGGTGTCGGACATCGGCCGCATGGTCGACGAGTTCTCGGCCTTTGCCCGCATGCCGAAGCCGGTGATGGAGCGCCACGACGTACGCGAGATCGTGCGCGAAGCCGTGTTCCTGTTCCAGGTGAGCCGCCCTGAGATCGTCTTCGAGCTCGATCTTCCCGACAAGCCCGTAGTGGCGCTATCGGACCGGCGGCTGCTCGCCCAAGCCATCACCAATCTCGTCAAGAACGCAAGCGAGGCGATTGATTCGGCGGTCGAGGCCGACCCGGCCCACGCCGGCAAGGGGCGCGTCGTGGTCAAGGTCCGCACCAAGGGGGACCGCGTTCAGATCATGGTCATCGACAATGGCTGCGGCCTGCCCAAGGAGAACCGCGAACGTCTGGTCGAGCCCTACATGACCACCCGCACCAAGGGCACGGGGCTGGGCTTGGCCATCGTGCAGCGGATCACCGAGCAGCATGGTGGGACGCTCACTCTCGCCGATGCGCCGAAACGCAACGGGAGGATCGAAGGGGCCTCGGTGCGCATCGACTTGCCGATGGGAGACCGGGAGGAGGCGAGCGCGGCAGATGCCGTGCCCGAGCCGGGGGCTCCGGTCCCTTCGAGCCCAGCCGAGCGCGCCGAGGAGGAGGAGGAGGAGGAAGTGACCCATGGCGTCTGACATTCTGGTCGTCGATGACGAGGCCGACATCAGGGAACTGATCTCAGGCATTCTCGAGGACGAAGGTCATTCGACCCGGCTCGCCAAGGACAGTGACGAGACGCTGCAAACGATCGAGGAGCGGCGGCCGTCGCTCGTGATCCTCGACATTTGGCTGCAAGGCTCGAAGCTCGACGGGCTTGAGCTGCTCGACCGCATCAAGAAGGCCCACCCCGATCTTCCCGTCATCATCATCAGCGGCCACGGCAACATCGAGACCGCCGTGGCGGCCATCAAGCGCGGCGCTTACGACTATATCGAGAAGCCGTTCAAGGCCGACCGGCTCGTGCTCCTTACGGCGCGGGCGCTCGAAGCTTCGCGGCTGAAGCGTGAGAATCGCGAGCTGCGCGAGCGGAGTTCTTATTCGTTCGAAATGATCGGCCGCTCGGCCGCGATCAATCAGCTTCGCCAGGCCATCGATAAGGTGGCCCCGACCAATAGCCGTGTGCTGATCACCGGGCCGTCCGGCTGCGGCAAGGAGCTGGCGGCGCGCGTGATGCACGCCAAATCGACGCGGGCCGAAGGTCCATTCGTAGTGCTCAATGCCGCCGCCATGGTGCCGGACCGCATGGAGCTTGAGCTGTTCGGCACCGAGGAGGGGACGGGCTCAGGAGCCCGCAAGGTCGGCGCGCTTGAGGAGGCTCACACTGGCACCCTCTATATCGACGAGATGGCCGACATGCCGCTCGAGACACAAGCCAAGATCTTGCGCGTGCTGGTCGAGCAGCGATTCCAGAGGCTGGGCGGCGGCGGTCCCAAGGTGCATGTCGATGTGCGTGTGGTCTCTTCCACTAGCCACGACCTCCAGAAGGAGATGTCGTCCGGCCGCTTGCGCGAGGATTTGTATCATCGCCTGAACGTGGTTCCGATCAAGGTGCCGGGACTTTCCGAGCGGCGCGAGGACGTGCCCGAGCTCGTGCGCTATTTCGTGCAAGTCATCTCGGTCGCCTCGGGCCTTCCGCCCCGCCGCATCGGAGAGGACGCCATGGCGGTGCTGCAATCTCACGACTGGCCCGGCAATGTGCGCCAGCTGCGCA
>Ga0214473_10002367_pt1 | contig 23185 bp, 23 predicted proteins | sample RVTome_7_FD_203509 | JGI IMG/M metagenome (GOLD analysis project Ga0214473, IMG submission 203509) | Soil microbial communities from uranium-contaminated site in the Upper Colorado River Basin, Wyoming, United States - RVT98D197 | ecosystem: Environmental > Terrestrial > Soil > Contaminated >... | reverse complement strand
TATTCCTGGAGCGGAAGATATACCATCAAAACTGCTAGACATTACTCTACAATATTTCGGGTTAGAATATCGTGCTAGTTGCATCGACATTCATGATAATGTCAATTCTGTATCACAAATAACAAAATCATTCGAATTGTGGCTTAATGAAGTAATACCATCTTGTGCTGTTGCAGATCCTTGTATTCTTATGTTAGTTATGATGTGGCGTCGACTAACAAGTGAGGAAGCTGTTACCATAGCCACAAAAGCTAATAATAGTTTAGTCTTCCCAGTTATCTCCAAGTACACCCACAATCTTCAGCAATTGATTGATAGGCTACTACTCTACAAACTAGCCAAAAAGGAGAAGTTTGATGTTGACATTACAATAGATGATCTACTATTGCCGGTAGAGGCTGATAATGATAGATTAGTACCCCAGGAAGTGGAGAATCTCTACTTGTGGTCTACATCATTAAATGGTCTTCTAACCAATGCTACACTATCATTGGTAATATTAGTTTGGAAGTTAGACCCAGAGTTACAGCAACATCTTGGCATTAGGGAATTCATGCAAGGACACAAACAAGTATTATTGTGGCTGGAATATAGAATAAGACACAATCTTGCTTCTAGAATAAGTATCTTCACTGAGAATAATGTCGTTGTTGTGCTAGAAGTAGTTGGAAACCTAGTGATATACAGGGCTTATGCTATGCAGAAGGTAGGTCGTTCCTATCGCGTCTATCATGTACCTGTTCCAGAAGATTGTCTCTTAGAAACCATGCTAACTACCAAACATATACCTGGATTAGTAGACCATGAAACGTTACGTCAAGTAATGTACTGGAAATTGGGAAAGATTAGTAAACAGGACCAGGTAGGAGCACAAGAATCTATAGCCAAGTATATCGAGCGTGTAACAGACTGGAATGATAGGAAGTTATTGACGAGATTAATGGCAGGAAGCAAAACATCTTATCCACATGATGAGACCATTAGAAGATGGGTACTTATAGCATTCTTCTGGCTTGGTCTTGGTTCAAACGAAATTCGCACTAAATTATGTACAAGTTCGTTTACTACCAAAGCATACTATTCCAATATGAATAATGTGTTGAATGCTCTTATTCGTGACATGCACTCATCACACTCATCACACTCATCACACTCATCACATTCTTGCGAGTAGGATACTATTTGGTGCCTAATTGCTTCTTCACACGCATCTAGTTGAGTAATGACAGACAGAATAATTATGCTATACCCTATCAAGGTATAGCAAATAATGTGTATGTTAGGTACCACACTCGCATTCTCCACAAGGCAGCTCCTCAACAAAGACAAACTTCCTAGTAACAGGCGAGTGATCGGCACTGCTGGCTTCATCCACAACAGTCCATATCATCATACCTCCGCAATTAATACTAATATCAAGAATTTCAGTACGACAAACACGACCAGATGTTGATGGAACATCTTTGCACCTTCTCCAGGTCTCTTGGCTGCCAAGAATACTATCTATTCTAGCATACTTTTGATCATCAATTCTTGACAGATTAGTGTATGTCTTCCCATTACATTCTATCTTCACAAACGCAACATCATCAGAACAAAGATTCTTGGTTAGATTGAACCCAGCGTAATAGATTTGATAGACCTGTCCTCTGGTATCTGTGAAAGTATGTTGAGTGGTTGCTAGGCTAATAGTATTGTCCTTCCAGTTGTTGTTTTGTGCTTGTGCCATGGTTATGAGTGGTTTGTTAAGCTGTATAGTAGTGTTATAGTATAGTCACCTAATAATAGGTTTGACAATTAGTAGTTAGTAAGTTGAATAATCAGTGGTTAGTCGGCCGGAATTCATTACGATTTGGTTGTGTTACTATGTGTTACGAGGTGTGGTGGGTGGTCTATCAATATGACATATCTACATCTATCAACACATTGGCAAACAAAGTAGCAAAATGGAGAATAACATGTTCAACTTGCAAGTAGAATATGAAGAAGGTGTAAAAGGCGTAAGATACAGAACAAAGACAAGAATAAGCCCAGTACAAATCAAATGTATTGTTCTGTTGATAGGAAACCCACTAGGTATGGTTGGTGAGTACACTATTCGTATATATCGCGGCTGGGAGCTAGATGGAGAACCAATTCATGTACAAAGGGTGAATATTACAACTAATCCAACCAAAATGTATTGCAAATCAATATCCTTTCCAAGGGAAGGTGCATTTAATCGCTGGACGCGCACCGTTGTCAAGACTTTGCTACTAAAGCTCATTGACAGCAGTAACGAATGTGTTAGTATATGTACTGTGCAATTAGCATCCGGATGGACATTTCGGCAGAGGAACAAGAGGAAGGCTGTTGATGTTGAAGTTATTGAAGTAGAAGATAGCAGTGAATCTTCTTCAGAGTCTTCTGATGTTGAAGGGTTGTTGGATGCATTTGAGATGCCTCCATCTCCTTCTCATAATACTATTGATGCTGATAACACTAACACTAACACACTACCAACCTGTAAACAATGTAATAGAATGGCTCTTATAGACTATCCATTGTGTCTGGTGTGTGAAATGACCCCGAAAATTGAAGCTTATCATAAGGGAGTTCAAGATGCTAACATTGCTAATAACAAACGCATGAAAACAATTGAAGAGCAAGCCAAGGAGGTTATCATTCGTTCATTGCCTACGAGGAAGACAGCAGAAGATGTTGAGTGGAGTCTCCTTATGAAGAAGACCGCAGAAGAAGCTGAGAGGATTCTCAGTACGAGGGAGGCCGTAGAAGAGGATGAGAGGATACTCAATAGTCCATAGGGCACACCAGCAATTAGTTATGATTATATTACACTGCTAATTGAGTCAATAACTGTCTCATATTAAGACAAGTCTCATCAGAGATTTGCCATCTATTCCAACAAATAAGCTAGTAAGGTAACTGACTACCCATAACCTAACATACATTTATAATCTAACAAACATGGACTCCATCCAGCTAGATTATGATAGCGATGTGAAAAACAAGAAGAAGAAACTAAAAGAACATTCTGCGCACATTCTGGCTACTTATGCTTACATCCTTGATACACTACAGAAACCAGTGCGTGAGATCATACAAAATTGGTATGATGCTATTCTTGCTGAGTGCTCTACACCTGTTCTAACATATACTGAAGTGCCAGGTACTAATGGGAAGAGTAGAGTGAGGATCTATGTCTTCACAAATCACTCTTCCAAGGAATTGGGTACACTTACCATTGCGGAATCTACTCCTGATCATCCAGTTAGAGATGTGAAGGGTAATGTAAGACGTGGTCCAGTCACTCTACTGGCTACTAACATCATTTCACTTGGTCCAAAGATGAAGTTAAGCTCACTCTACATTCTGGGCTCCACTACGAAGCAATCAACGTCATCCATACAAGCAGGGCACTTTGGTGAGGGATTGAAAGTAGCAGCCCTCAATGCACTACGTGGAGGAGTGTCTATGACTTATCTTATTCGTGACAAGAAGTGTGTGTTTGGGAAGGGAAAACTTGCTAATGATGACGAGGATCATCTCTTTGTGTATACCACCAAGCGTAATTCAACTACCAAAGGTGTAACTGCGCTGTTAGAGGGATTACAAGAAGATGCATTCCGAGAGAATGACTATATCTTCCTTCTTCAACCAACTTCTCTTCTCTTGCGGGATACTTATACTCTCAACACAGAGATCAATAAGGATGGAGTTGTTGTTAGTAAGACCTCCATACTGTTTGGAGTGGCAGGAAGGATATATGTGAAGGGATTCTGGGTAAGGAACAAGCCAAACTTTCCCTTTTCCATAAATACTAGCTGTGTGGGTGTAGGTAGGGACAGAGACAATGTTGCTGATGACCACAAACTAAACCAGCTTGTATTGGATGTATGTCAAGACCTATTCTTGAATGGGAAGTCACTGCCAAAATATGAGGAGTATCTTTCTATTTGCTATGCTTTCCTCAAGACATGGAATATTCATGAATCGTTAGCAATTGGAAGGAAAGAGTTGGGAGACTTTCTGCTAAGAGAGTTTGAGAAGCGAGAAGGTCAAAATATGTTACCTTACAACGGTATTGAAGCAGAAAGATGTAGTATTAAGTGGACACTTAATAGGAAACCTATATATGCCAACAGATTCTTTTGCCAACTTGTTTACTTCTCTGTATTTAATGGAGTTTCATATCGCAATATTGTAGAGCATGCGGAGAGTGACCTTTTTGCACGACCAATTGTTGCTATCTCGCCCAGATACATTACATTCTTTGATAAGCTTACCAAAGCCATCAACAAGTGCCAATCTGCCAAGGTTGTTTCTATATCTCTTCGCGAATGTACCAATTTCAATGGCTCTGCTAGGCTCGTTGTTGCTGGCAATGTCTTAGTCATCAATAACCAATTGTTAGACACCAATAACCAATTGCCTCTAGACGTAGCAGCAGACATTCTCATAGCACAAGGCGTATTTGATCTACTCTGTTCTAACGGGGAAGCATCCATTTTCTTCTCTTCTATGTGGTGCATCAAACCAAATCCGCTTCCAATTCTGCCACAAGCACCTCCAGTACCGACTCCTCCTACTTCCAAACCCATTCCTACACCAATTTCCAGAGAAGAGGCAGATATATCCAATCCTCAGCGCCATGCCAAACGGCTGATTCGAGAGAAGTTTCTGGATCCTCTGGAAGAGATTGAGGACGTGGAGTTTGTTATTGATGTGCGCAAGGGTGTGAAGCAGACAGTAACTGTAGAACACTGGAATAAGGTAGCAGAACAAGCAGGTTACGCGTCTTTTGTGATTCTGAAACGTAGGAAGGTGTAGTATGCTAAATAGCAATAGCCAAGACACATCCATTAAGATGTTACACTCCAAAAGAGTGTAATAAGTAGGCCGGAATACAATATGAATTTGTTGTGTTTGAGGTAGTTACGATACCCACCCCGGCATCGCGAGAGTACCCCAGTACCTCGCTATTCCTATAACACATTCTACCTTCTCACTACTATTCAACGCATAATTAATACCAAGCTCACAAGAACGAGTTCTGATTCTTCTCAAAATGTGTTCAAATTGGAGTACTAATGGCGTTTCTTACTGAGAATATCTTGCTACTAAGCTAGCAAGGTATAGTATATTGTTAGTATTACTTCTTCCTATCCCAACCACTCCTACTTTGCATCTTCATCTTCTTGTCCTGTTCATACAACTCTCTAAGTGCCTTCTTGGAAGCCTTAACATTCGCACTGTTAAGAGTAGTAGGAGTGACACGACTAGTAGGATTAGCAAGAGTAGTAGGATTAGCAAGAGTAGTAGGATTAGCAAGAGTAGTAGGATTAGCAAGAGTAGTAGGAGTAATAATAAGAGGAACAAGTGTATTAACAATGCTTACTCGTGGCGCACGTGTATGTGCTTGTATTGTGTGTATTTCTTGCCACCAACCAGGTCCAAAGTGCTGTGTGTTGCGCATACTTGCTGCAGCATACACAGTTCTTGGCGGATTGTCGTGCGGAAGTTGAATCAATTCGCGTGTCAACTGTACAAGACATGGTCGTGGTATAATACCATCTAATATTACATCCAATTCAGTGTACACTGCACTGTAGGGATAGCAATTAAGTATCCCTTGACCAATGAGTTTCTTCATACGATGAATAATAGCAACCATTTCCCACGAATATACAATAATATTAGCAACCTTGGAAAGGACTTCAACTTCTGCTGGATTAAACACATGTTCAGGAGATTTGTGCATGTTTAGCATGTGGGCTGACATAGGTGAAAGTCTGCCATCCATCCATCTTGTAACTGGTCGTTCTTGTCCTCTTCCTCTACAATACTCCTCCCAAAACGAAGCTAGGTATAAGATATTGGCTAGAGAAGAATCACCAGATTGTCGTAGTCTTACTAGGTGAAGAACATCTCCTCGTAGTAGAATCTCTCGCTGTAGTTCTAGTGGAAGAATGGATAGTAGACCAAGCTTCTGCATCAATTGCGTTGGTTGTTGTGTTTCTGATTACCAGATGCATATTTGGTCAGTCTTAATAATGATAGCTTGCTAATTGGCTAGCAAGGTATTTGTTTGTATTGGTATGTCTGTTGTATCGCTACCTCTTCTTACCCCAACCACTCCTACTCTGTATCTTCCTGTTCTTGTCTTGCTCGTACAACTCTTTGAGTGCTTTCCTAGATGCTTGTACATCCACAGTAGCAGAGTTAGCGTAGCTAGGAATGAGTGCCTGCGTATTCAAGACATCACCATCTTCAATGTTTGTATGTTGTGTCTGTGTTATGCGAAGTGGCTGGGATACATGTTGTGTAATGTGTGCTTCTTGCCACTGACCAGATCCCAAGCAATGTGTGTTGTTCATGTGTGCTGCAGCATACGCAGTTCTTGTACCTTGTTGATGTTCAATGAAAGGCATTTCAACCAGTTCATGTGCCAATTGTGCGAGACATGGTTGTGGCATCATACCACGCAACATAATAGACAATTCTTTGTACACTGTCTCGTATGGATGATAATTAAGTATTCCACTAATAATAAGCTTCTTCACACGATGAATAATAGCAACCATCTCCCACGAATATGCCCTAGTATTAGCCACTTTGGAAGTGTCCTCACATTCTGACAGGTTAAACACAAAGCCAGGAGACCTGTGCATGTTAAGCATGTGAGATGAGATGCGCTGTGGATGATGCCACATTGGAGTTGGTTGTTCCTGTCCTCTCCCACTACAATACTCTTCCCAAAACGATGCTAGATATAGGATAGATGTTATAGGAGAATTACCAGATTGTCGCAGTCTTAATAAGTGGAGAACATCTCCTCTTAGTAGTGTTTCAACTAGTATTTCCCGCGGAAGAATAGACAACAGTCCAAACTGTTGCATTGGTTTGTTAATTATAAGCAATTAGATGTGTATTTAGTCACTTCTAATAATATCATCGTTTGTGTCCCTTCTTGTTGTCCCATCCACTCCTAGATTGGTTTTGACGTCTGTCATCTTCCTGATAGAGTTGTCTGAGAGCATTCCTGGAAGCTTGGATGTCTACTGTTGTAGTGGTTGTAGTGTTTGTAGTGTGAATAACACTGCGACCAGCCAATCTACGACCAAAGTATACATTGTCTGTACCTATATACAATGTCTTGGAGTTCCTCGTGACTACACCTACAACGAATTTAACATCCTCTGGATTGCTATGCTTTGGCATAGTAGAATTCCTCTCAGCAAAGACTTCGATATCAAATAGCATACGCCTACTACCGCACATTTCTGCAACAAGAGAACTGTAATACAACTCCACAGCAAGTTGTTTTATGCATGGTGTTGGCATACTAATACTCAATGTTGCAGATAGAACATCGTGGATACTCTCGACACTCTTGAAATTAGAATAAACGAGTTCTAGTGCACTAATAATAGCGACCATTTCCCAAGTATAGTAATTTGTGTCCTCAATGCGTAGCTCACCAGCAAGACCACGCTGAGATGTGAACTCATTCAACGTATTATAAGAGTTTCTGGATGTACTCCACGGAAATGTTGGTACAATCCATCCTCTTCCTTGACAATACTCCTTCCAGAATGCCTCTTGGAATAGAATGTTGTTGATAACAGTGTCAACATTTTCTTGTCTCAATTGCAAAAGGTAAATGACGTTACTCTTGAGCAGAATAATGCGCATTACCTCTGTTGGAATGCGTGATAATAACCCAAGATTGTACATTGAGTAGTGGGTTGCTTTGTTGCTGCATATAGGACATAATATTCAGCTGCTATTATGTCTGTGCTCCAGCATATGCTGTAATAATATATCTTGCTACTTAGCTAGCAAGATATCAATGGTTGTTGTTTGTATCACTACAGTTTCCTGTAATTGTTCCAGCCACTCTTATTCTGAAGCAGTCTCTTGTTGTCTTGTTCGTACATCTGTTTGAGAGCATTCCTAGAAGCTCTAATGTCTACACTACTAGCTGGTGTAGGAGGTGTGTGATTGTCAGGATGTGGCAAATTCTCCCTCCTAATAATGCTAGGATAGGATAGGAACAATCTCATACTAAATTCGTCATGGAGCATAACCACATTCTTAAAATGGAATACAAACCTTGATGCATACTCAACACATTCTTCTACACATGGTTTTGGTAGAAGATCAGCTAAAATAGCCCGCAACGCGTTGATTGTGTCCAAATATCCGTCATGATATTCACCCTGTCGACCCTCAACCTTCTCCTGTACAAGGAATGTTGTTGCATAGATAAGTGCAAGCCATTCCCATGAAATCTCCTTTTTGCGAATGACAAGTTGGCTCCATCCTCTTCCTCTACAATACTCCTCCCAAAACACACCAGAGTATAGTATGTTTGTCATAGGAGAATCTCCTTGTTGTCTTAGTCTTAGGAGATGGATAACATCTCCTCGAAGTAGTAGTTCCCTGACCAGTTCCTCTGGAAGGCAAGACAATAATTCCGCCACCATTTCTGTGATAGTAGTTGATAGAATAAACACTTGATAGTCGTGTTTATTCAGATGGTATTTGTTGGTTACTAGCTTCTGGTAGGCAGTCTCTAATGGCAGATTAGTAGCGGTGATGACGCTCCTTGTTGAACTGCGCAATTTGTTTGTATTCATTGGCACGCTGCTTGGCTTCACCAGGAATAGGACTGGATACAAGCTTGAGAGTGGCTTGTACCCGCTCTCCTCTCTCCAGAGCATCATCATGCTTCCGTAGACAGTTCCGCTTGTATGCTTCTAGCTTGGGATCACCATCTGCGTCAATCGAATCAACAATCACACACCACCCGGACATTCTGTTGCTTCTGTAGCACTCAAAGCACTCGTTGTCTGGATCCAATTGTAACTTGCCACCAGAATCGAGTCTCTCCTGCATAATCGGGTTGTTGGTGTTGCGGAGAGGAGAGTTGAACATGATTTGGAACTCCCTCTTGCATCGTGGACAGTAGGCAAAGTCCTCATCTGTCAGAGGTGTGACCAAGTGTCTCGGAATGTAGGGAGGAGGCGTGTACTTGAGGTTGAGGATGGTTGCAGTAGCAACCTTTACGAATTTCTTCTTGTTAGCCATGCTTTTACTTGGTTGTTTGTTGGTGGTTGATTCTGGTGGTATTGTTAGTAGAAGAATGTCAGCTTGTTATTTGGGTGTCCTTTGCGTTTGTTAGCATAGCTCCACCCGGGTCTAGACTTATTAATATTGCTTGTATTTGTCGTATAATTAATGAATCTAGACCTGGGTGGAGCTATGCTAACAAACACGATACATTCCAATGTATTAGGTAGTCATTGTGCCCTAGTAAGGGTCCAATGTTTTGTTTTCTAGAGTTTGTAGGTTGTAGTTGTTACTTCTTGGCCATTTGTTGCTTGACAAGTGCCATTGCTTGTTGGAGAGCTACTAGCAGTCGTGGTAAATCCTCGTTTGCCACTTCTAACCACGAACCATTGTCCATTGCAAATGTCATGTCCACAGTGACGCCATCTTTCTTCTCCATAAATCGCAAATCTCCGCCTCCAGAGCAAAATTGTGCTTCGTTGTCTTCTGCCATCTTTGTAGCTTTGTGTGGTGGGAGTGTAGTAGAGGCGGTTGGTTACAACGCCAACCACAGAACAGACGAGTCAGATAGCAATGTTCACTCCCTTTCTAGCTGCTTCTTAATTGTGTTTGTTTCTCTGCCATAATGGGAAGTGACTGGCATTTGTTAGCGATATAATAAGCAGGAACTCATATGGAACAATCTCCCAGTAATACTAATACTACCTGGCATCAAAACGCCAAATTTGGCATAATAATCCACTGGGGTGTCTACTCTGTTCCTGGGTATGACTCTCCAGCACATGCTAAGAGACGTAACATAATGAATGGAAGTGAATGGTATCTGAAAAGACTAACTAGTACATTCAGAGTGGGTCCTAGCGAGAGGCTAACAAAAGAGTATCACACTACGAACTATCCTAACTGCTCCTATCAAGACTTGGCTGGTAGATTCACTGCTACTAATTGGAATCCTAATGAATGGGCTGCTCTAATAGCAAGGAGTGGTGCTAGATATGCTATTATCACAGCCAAACACCATGATGGATTCTGTCTGTGGAAGACAGACACTAATCATGACTGGAATAGTGCTGATGTTGGTCCTAAACGAGACATTGTTAGTGAGTTTAGAAGTGCTATTATGCGGCTGGATAGCACAAAACTACACCAAGGTATTGTCCGGTTTGGCTTGTACTATTCCTGGCATGAATGGAACCGCAATACAGGAGTGGATGTTTGTGGCAAGGAGTATGTTAGCAATATTGTAACTAGACAAATACAAGAGCTTGCAAAGTACAAACCAAACATAGTCTTCTTTGATGGCGATTGGCTTAGAATGTGTAAACACTGGCATGCTAAGCAAGCAATGGAATTGCTGAGTAGTGCAGTACCAGATATTGCTATTAATGATCGCTTGGGTAAGAAGGAGTCTTATTTGAGTGTCAGTAGGAATGATAATAGTCCACTATGCACATATAGGACATTTGCAGACAGAACAACTCCTACCAGCCCACCAATCAATACTCATACCAAGCAACCATGGCATTGGGAGAGAGTAGACACAATTGGATTGAGTTGGGGACGAAACAGACAACAAACGGATAAGGATTATAAGAGTGTTGAGGAACTTGTTACACTCTTGATAGATGTGGTTTGTAAGGGTGGTTGTTTGCTACTTAACCTTGGACCAAACAGCGATGGTACACTGGATATTATTGAAGTAGAAAGGCTAGAAGGATTCGGAAAGTGGTTGGAGAAGAATGGAGAGGCTATTTATGATACTGTTCCTGGTACCGAACCGCTTACTACGAATAAGAATGGTAAGATATTTAGGTTTGTTAGGAAGAATGTACCTGGTGGTTGGGAGTATGTTTGCATATAATGGTGTATTATTGTATCTAGCTATCAAGTAGCGAGATAATAGAGAAATTATGAATCTACTGAGAGTTGCTGTGTTCCTTCTATGAGCGCTTTGGCATCAAACCCATTCTCTCTACACCATATACATAACTTTGATCTTGGTTTGGGTATCCATTCTTCTCCTTTATCTTTCTTGCGCTTGTAGTATCTTATTGCTGTCTGCACACTAATTTTCTCTACATTCTTTTCATATCGACGTCTATAGAATTCTGCAGATTGTTTGTAACTGTTTCTAGTAGATGATTCTTCGTTAGACATCTATGGCTTTTACTTGTTAGTGTAAATCGAATATATTATCACCTTTGTGTGTAATTATGTAGACCGGGTCTGCGTCATACTAGGGCGAGAAAGTTTGCCTATAAACATACAGTATGGCTGTTGCACCTCCAACCCAACCAACAGTCAACACCCTCCTCACTATTGAATCATCATGGCTAGGTCAACAAATAACAACTGGAGAAGCTCTAGTTCTTAGAGGAAGTGCAAAAGAGTTGTTAGTATATGCAGTAAGTAATCAATCAATTGTTAAGAAGCTAAAGAGACAATTGCCCCAGCGTAGAAACAGTGTTTGCTATATGCACTGCAAATAATGGTATTGTCTACTTCTCTGGTATTGATGCTGATGGAGAAATGCTAAGATGTTATGATATTATTGCTCTTCACAAGCCTGGTAGACCAGATGATGGTGTTGAAGAATACTATTGTGGAGAATATGTGGATCTTCTCATAATAAGAGCAAAATCAAAGAGAAAGTATGTTAAGATAGAGAGCGAGTCTGATGACGATGACAAAGCTAAGAAGATGAACGAGGATAAACTCAATAAGAGATGTCTAAGCTGGGCTAGAAATGAGACTATTAGCTATCTCAATCGCTATTTCGGAAGTATGGAAGATACTACATCCACTGTGATAATGAAGAGATCAACAAGTATCCATGAAGGAACAATGTTCTATTCTATGCCAAAAACAGCATTTATCAACAATTATTATCAACGTACTTTGCCAGGAGATAAGCTTTCTATTCCTGCTATGTGGCATACAAGCTCAACCAAACGTACATACGAACGTGCTGACTTTGGAGAGAATCTACCACCAAATATCCTGAATTATTGGCATGGATTACGACCTCTTCCTCCTGGAAAGACTAGCGAAGGTAATGATGTTGCGTTACGCTATATCTTCAAACCAGAGATAAACCGACTCAAGCAACAAGCAAAAGAACAAGTAAAGATGTGCAGACAAATACCGAATATTCCGCGTATAGATGTCACAAAACCAACAAGGGTTATATCTTCCGGGGAAGTAATCGTAGAGGCATATTTACGCAGTAAGAATATCCCTTTTGTTCGCCAACAAGCTCTGATTACTGTTGATTATAACAATATGAAGGGTGGTGGTCTAACATTTGACTTCTATATCGCAGTTATCAAACTAGCAATTGAGGTAGATGGTGGACAGCATTACAAATCAATCGAAGGACGTGGAGGTGAGCCAGGATTTGTGGATAATCTAAGAAGAGATTTACTTAAGAATGAATGGTGCAAACAACATAGTACTTCTTTGCTAAGACTATCCTACGATGATTTGAAATATGTTAGTGAAGCGATCGACACCATGATAAATACTATTCGTACCGTTCCTCTTGATCATCTTCCTTGTATAGCGGATGAATTCCAAGAGGAGAGACAACGATTATACCAAGAATACACTTCCAAGTTTGCTATGTCTAATGATCAATAACAGATACATAACAATCAATTAGGTGCCATAAGTATAATAACCAACGTATTACATGTATAAACGGGTGGAATGTCGCATAATAGTGGCTCAACCATCAAGACATCTCTCAATAGAGAGGTGTCGCGTATTAATCGCCTTTTCTTGAGACAAAGTCCAGAGAGTACACCGCCAGAATCCGTTCACTGGATTACATCTCCTCTAGGAACTCCACCATCAGCTAGGAAAGCACCTATATTAGTACCAACACTTACAGAAGATACAGACATTGAGAACTATGATGAACATATAGAATTGGAGAGATTAGAAGGCAATACAAATGCTACTAAGCGAATGAGAGAAGGTAGAAAGTACGACACTTCTTATGCTAAATCGCTTGTAATCATAGAATAGCATTAGAATACTCACTAAAGATGAGTATTATTCCATCTGACATTTCTAATACATAATAAATAGTTATATCAACCACCTACACTACTATTCTGCACTACTATTCTACACTACTACACAACATGTCAACCCAAGAAGACGACAATTCAGCAGCACTCTACGCAAACGGAGGAGATTTGCTCTTCCAACTCAACAAGGATGGTACTAGCGAGTTCACAATGCGTTTCGCCATGGACAACGGATCGGATATCACAGTAGAGGCAAAGGAGTTGTCCAAGCTGCTAGAGTTTCTCAAGCAAGCCACTGCGATGGTGCAAACACATCTAGACAAGCAGACTGGTAAGTAATCTCAGCTCTAAGCTTCCCTTGGGAAGCGTAGTATTGTTTAACCAAGCACAAATTAGAGTAGATTGGAAGACAATCATTATGGATCTAGTAGATGGCTATAGGACCCTGCTTGACACCAGCCAACACTTGCTTGTTGTTGATTGCCATGGCTTTGAACGTGGGATGATCTGTGTTGGGAGCACCTCCTACATATGCGGGAATAGGCTGGGTTGCAGCCAGAGCATCCTCTTCAGCATTCATGAGAGTAGTGGCAGCGTTGGTGATGTCTCTCTTGGTTGGTACAACGACCTTGACAGGCTCGGCAGCCTTAGACGTAGTAGGCGTAGCAGCCATGGTAGTTGATACAAATAGCTGGTTTAGAATACGACACCGACAGCCCCGGCACGTCATACTAAAGTTCCAAGCAATCCTCCAGTCTTACACTAAACCTACCCAAATCACATCATGTCAACACTTACACGTGAATTTGTCGAGGAGGAACATCGCGCCCCAGTGCGCATTAATCAGCTCAGCTACCACAATCGTGACCTTGCCAAGGTCGGGACAATCGATGGGTGGTATTATGGAGATTCTTCAGGTATCAACAACCTAATCTACATCACTGACAAGGGTGATGCTGGTCTTGAACTCATCCTCTGGAGCTGCTATGATGTAGCCAAACCCTACAACATGCCTGCCAACTTTGGTACGACACTCACTGCGATTGCCACGAAGCTTGGTAACAACAAGTACTTGTTGCCCATCTTTGCGAACACAGTGTTTGTGTTTGATCCTGTAACCTCGTCCTTCACTCTGGACATTACCAACCTAGATGGTATCAGGTATGGTGCTTCTGGCAGTACCAGCCTGCGCGTCCTCAAGCGTCTTGGCAACATGAATGAGCGTCTGTGGAGTTACCAACATCGTCTAACTGATCTCTCAAGCCAATTCAATGGTTTGGAGGCATTCTTCCTGTTTGTCTACAACTACTACCTATCTGGACGCCTCTCGGGGTTCGACGATGGTGGTGCTGTGGTGCCCACGGATCCGCGCTTCAATGTCATGGGTTGGGACTATAGCCAGGTTCGTCGCTCGTTTGGTGGTAAGACAAGGTACGAGTACGACTCGTTGTACAAGATCCTGACCACCGTGGGCATCCTGCGCAAGTATGGAGTCAAGCGTATGATGTACTGGCCTCAACCACCAGTGTGGGCTAGTTCTAGCAGCACTACACTCAAGGCCATCACCTGGTATGTCAACCAGCAGCGATACAACTACCTGGCGTTCGTTCTGGATGTACCCAACGAGGGCAAGAACAACATGGCGCTGCTCTGTCCTGGTGAGCGTGTCGTCATGCGCGGTAGTGGCACTCGTCTTGACAACAATCCTCTCAAGCTCGTTCTTGATGGTTGGCACAGCGGTGCCAGGCCAGAAAAGCGCTTCATTAGCGACTGGCAATACGACAATTGGTCCTTCGTCACGCTCAAGCTGCCCTGGGTCATCACCAAGGACAACAACACCATCTGGTATCGTGAGCCTACTTCATCTACAGATGCATCGTTTGTCATGCCCCCTGGTATCTACTACCTCAATGATGTGCTCGACTATATGAACAACACGTCTCCCGTGCTCTTCGGAGGCCTTGGTTCTGTCAGCATGCGTCTCAACCTGTTTGCATACCCTGGTGTCATCGTCAATAGTCCCAAGAAGAAGGTCAATCCCTCCACACTCTTTGGCCCTACGGGTTTTGACGTGGCGTATCTGTTCCCCACAGACACGATTGTTACGCCCGCTAGCTTCAGATACCTCCTCACGCCTCCTAGCAATGATCCCCTGACCAAGTACAACTACTTTACACCTCTCAGCGCATCAGAGATCACTACACTGCTCAGCAATCTGTCCAAGATCACTCTGGAAGCTCAACATGGGCCTGTGAGGAACAACATGGACTATGATCAGTATGTGGGTTGTATGTTGGAGCTGTCGACTGCTATGTGCTGCGAGGTGCACACACTCATCGTTCCCTGGGCTCGTCTGGGTGATAGCAACACCAAAGAGTTGTACACGAGCTACGAGCAGCTCAAGACAGCTCTCAATGCAGCTGCTGCTAATCGCGATCCATTGGATATCTACAGTGCTACGCACTTCATTCCTGGTCTCGATGGTACAGGCATTCGTCACACTGGATGTGGTCATCCTGCCGAGGGCAGTGAGATGTACTCGGCTGGTACGTACCGCAACTACAAGGAGACGTTGGGTCGATCTGTCAATCGCATCGAGTGGATTGCTCCCAAGGTTGATGATCTCTTGACCAACCTCCTGTTCTACGTGGCTGGTGAGACCATGACTGTGGATGCCGTCTCCTACTCTCTCGCAGGTCGTGCTGTCGAACACACTATCGTGAATGCTATTGACAACCCCAAGTGGGTGATGCAATACCCCAATATTATCACCAACAAGCCCACTATCGACTTCCTTCCATACCCCCTGCATGAGAATATATACAGTCCCAATCCAGCCAAGGTTCGTGATCCACGTGTCCTCTCTGGTGAATATCTGGTTGGTACTGTGAAGGATAGCTGGGTGCGCAGGGCTCTGAAGCTGTCTGCTACTGCTCCAGTGCCCAAAGTAGGCTATATCACATTCTACACCTCTGGTGAGGAACTGTCTGGCGACTTTGCGACTGAGCCCTGGTATGATTCACTAGCAGGAGGCGGTCGTGGCGGCGCTAGCTTCATTGTTGCCAAGGTCATTCGTTACCTCAACGAGAAGGGTGTACAACACATTGTGGTTGACGTGCGCAACACTGTGGGTGGTGGTTCTTCCTTCTGGGAGGCATTCGCAGAGCACAGTGGTGCCGATCGTCCTCAGGCGATGAAGGGTGGTGTCTCCAAGCAGAACCACTACGATCCTACTGGTAACGAGACGTATGCGGCAGCTGGGGAGGTCAAGCGTTATGGAGAGACCGTCAGTGCATTCCAGGAGGTGCCCTCTCGTCCCAACTACAAGTACATTGATCACTATGACGAGTACAAGCCCAGTGGTGTCGCTACAGTATTCCCTGCTGTCGAACTGTTTGGTGGACCTGCTCCTACTGTCGTTCCTGGCACCTCTACCAAGCGCAACATCGTCTGGATTACTCCCTCGACCAACATCTCTGCTACACAACTGTCGTACCAGCTCATGAAGGGTTGTTCACTCGACCAGAACCGTTTCGATGGTGATTGGGGCAATAATGTGCAGCTCATCGGGTTTGGTTGTTATGATCGTCCCTTCTCTAGTGGTGGCGGCTACGACTCGTATATTAACTGGTATGGACTTAACCGCGCTGGTCAGGAGGAGTTGCTCTTGCCTCCAATGGCATCCATTGATCGCTTCGAGGTTACTAGTGGCTGCAAGCTCATTAATGGACAGATTCTATCTGGCAACGAATTCACCAATCTTGAGGAGCCTCACATTGTCTGGGATATGAACATGGATGTGTGGTTCGAGGATGTCGGCTACACCACGGGAACGACTTTTGATACATCAGACACTGCCTACAGGCGTCCCTGGGCTCCCAAGCGCTACACTGATGTCAACTTCCTACAGCACTCTACATGGCGTGACTCAATCCTAGACAGATGCATAGTCATTGCCACTGACCCAGCTGCTCCAACACACTTCTTCCAACGTGATGGCTATGGTAAGGTGACAATGTAGATGTCTATACACGCCCGTAGAGATTCAAACTACAGTTTCCATTGCTCCCATAATGGGAGCAATGCGACTTAATTAGTTGGTGCTATCCAAACCGCAATGTATCGACCTTCTCTCCTGAGGACTAACACCCTAGGAGTTCATGACTTGACATTATATTACAAAGTGCATAGCTAAGCAAAAGCATGACAACTCACGCAGATTCGCGAGTTGTGTTTGCGCATGTACCACATACGGCTGGGAGGGCAGCCAAACGCTACCTATGGATCCACTATCCGCAAAAGCATATATCTATTCACACTCCCGAAGACATTGATCAGCTAACAATAGCTGCCCATGCATATCTTCGATACTTTGTGCTGCGTGATCCAGTGCATCGGATTATAGCAGAATACTTACACTACTCTGTAACTCTATCAGACCCTACTGGAGGAAGAATAGGCTACTTGTCTTTGGATGATGCGCGCAAACAACTACCTAGCTTCAATCCATCCAACCTACTAGATTACGTTCGACTACCCATTACTAATGATGTATGTTGCAAATTGCTCCTTCTGAGGACAGACTGGAACAAGCCTATCAGTGCTGAAGAGTACCAGACACTCTTACGACTGGTTAGTCTAGGAATAGTGAAGCATGATCCATACGTCGTACCCATGCGATATACACAGCTAGCTACATTATTTAGTGTTGATGTTTGTGGCTTCAATAGCGGTATAGATGAACTCTCTCGTGCATCTTATCGTATAGATCCATTGAATGAAGCTCGTAGACGAGTCCTACTAGAAGCTCCGGGGGTTGAGGAACTCATCAAGTCTAGGAATAGATATGACTGTCTACTCTATGACTATCTCATATTCAAATCTGTTTAGTACTCTTGTGTACGACGTCGCCATAGTAGGTTGTTATAGTAAACCCAGTGCATATTGTTACACATCACAACGTACAATTATGGCTGAGCGCGCTGCAGTGCAGAAGGGTGGTGATTATGCTCGCTCCACAATACAGACTCCTAAGATACCCAAGACTGCTCAAGGCAAGCAGCTCCCGCTCAAGCTGGATAGCTTAACTACGCTCCAGGCCATCCAGAAGACATTCAATACTGCTAACTCCACCTTCACCCTGCCCTCTGCATTATTGACCAAGCGCACCAACATGGTCATCACGAGAACACCCTTCACTGTTGCATCCATTCCTCTTCCACTCTCGGATGCGCCTCTGATACCCAATCCTCAACCCCTTAATACACCAGTACCCTTCGCTGCTGGCAATCTCGTTGCTACGTTTAATGCTAATGGTACTGGTGGTCCACTCTACTTCAGGAATCTCGCTGCTGATCCAACCACCAAACTGGCTGCAGACACTGTGGGTACACGCGTGTTGCAGTTTGGCATCCAAGATGTCTTCAACCCTGCAGGTGGAGGTCCTGGAGGCCCCAACAAGCCTCTAGATAGTGGCGTGACAACTGCAACAATCCAGAGCATTGGAGCGCTTAATGCGACGTTCGATTTGGAGGTCAGATGGTCATCTGAGCCCGCCTACGACTTCTTCACGATCAAGAAGGGTCCGTCAAACATATTCAGTCAGGCCAGCCATGGGCCTGATGTGAACAACCCATATCTGGGAGTAGAGATCAAGGACGTCACTCTAGCTCCTGGGGAGCCACTCACTGCGACCTTCCGTAAGGATCCTGCCTACTGGGCTGGTGTTGATGCCTGCTACATCTATCTCAAGAACCTGGTCATCTCCAATCCTATCACTGTCCCCACCAAACTCACGGTGACTCGTGCTAGTGTGGTAGTGTACGAGTTCGCCAATGTTGCTAATCTGGACAAGGACGATACCATCCTAGTCGTCAACGACTATGCTTTCCAGGCTGGAGATGTTATTACCCTCTCCTTTGATGGTTCATCCTATTCGGATGTCAAGGTTGATTTCATCTCGACATTCTAGTCTATTCTAGATGTAATGAAGTAACTATTCTATAGCAATACTGTGACACCCAATGGGTGTCGCACTAAACTAGACATAATATTCATAGCTTTGATACAAGCAGGTCGTTATGGCGCATATTAGGTTCTATTAATATATTCGCTGTTTTCAGGAATAGGTTGATCAAGAAGATATGTGACTAAATATACACGGTACTAGGAATAAACAAACATGTGTTCTCACTGCAATTCTTCCACAGTATCAACTCTCACAAACGAGATAATAGTTCCTACTTCATTTGGTGGACAACCTACCGATATTTGCACCACTTGTGATGCAGTTCTTGACATCAACAAGAAGGTAGTTGGCATGAAGTGTGCTATACACCCCTGTGGGAAACAATCAACCACGCTTATAGAAGCAGCTATACTGGACAAATTCTATTCGTACTGGATGCACAACAAGACACTCTATGCTAGACAGTGCGAATGTGGTGACCCATTAGACAAGGATTTGCAGAATGTACAAAAGATGGTTGGCACTTCTGGTATATCATGCTATGACTGTAAGAACATAGGACTTGTTTTCAGTGGTTCTAGAGCAGTTCCTGTTAGATATTGTAGAAAGTGTAACCCGTACAAACAAGATGAATGCAAGAAGTGTAATGTCAAAGCCTGGAGGGACATTGTAGAAGGTGATAGGCGTATTATGGTTGCAAACAAGCTCTTTCCCTATGCAGAGTGTACGCGATGCAATACTATGCATCATGATGACTGGACCAAATACAAACGAATGTGTAAAGATTTGCGTGTTTGTTTGCGATGTAATGGAAAGCTAGTTCTTCAGGAGCACCGAGAAGCACAAAATGTTAATAAGTGGGGTTGTAAATCATGTGAGGTTATCTGGAACGATGCCAACGACAAAATTGTGTGGTTTGGCGGTTATTGTTGCAATCCACACACTCTTATCTTTCTACACACAAGTAGTGGCTGGTGTTGCCGCGCTTGCCGCCAATGTGGCAAGTATTTATCCAAAGACGTCAACACGCTTGCCAAATTCAATGTCCAGATAGACACAAAGAAACAAACATGCAAGCGTTGCTTCAAAGACGCATTGGTTGAGGCAGAGGAGATGGTTGACGATAAGATAGTAGAATTCAAATATTGTTTGGAGTGTACAATGCACGAAACACCAAATTCATTAACCTTCTACACTCTACAAGCCAACAGCAACATTATGCTTATTAAGCTACAACAATTAAGAGAAGAGAAAGAAGCAGCAGAACAACTAGCAAGAAGTGTCCTAGTAGTAGAAACAAACAAGAGAAAGGAATTGGAAGCACAACTCTTACGACCACAAATACCAGCACAACCGCTACAACCGCTACAAATACCAACAAAAGATGATGATCTCTGTAGCATTTGCATGGTAAACAAGAAGAATACTGCTCTAGTAGAATGTGGACATTCTCAGTATTGTTATGAGTGTGTCAAAGACTACAAAGACAAACCCTGTCCATTTTGTAGACAGGTTGTTACTAGAGTGCTAAAGTTGTTCTAATTTACTACTCTCATGTAGATGGCCAATTAAGTAGCCATCTAACATACTTGTAATAGTAGTGTATGTTCTATTGTGCGTACGCAGATACAAAGTTCCAATTATTAGGTATTTGTAACATCTATCAATACACGGCCTAACTTGTATACCATTCTATGCTGTGGAATGGTGTTTGGTGGGGTACCACTTGCATGTTTTTTTGAGTGTACTCAAGACGATACTCAGGATAACATGCATTGTATACACTTCATACCAAATATAATAGTATGAAGTCTCGATGAATTGTAGTGGATTTGTTGCTGTTGGGTATGCTTACGAGGTACCCCTCAACACCTCAAGACTTGGTAGTATTATTAGTACAATCAGGTTAGTAATTCCGTCACTGATTTTGTTGTTTCTATTAGACTTACTGGATCTATTCCTCTAGCTTGACACCAATTGTGTAGCTCGCTGTCTTCTCCTGGAACCCATGGTTTACTCTGGAATACTAACCACTGTTTGCGATAGAATAGGACAAGTTCTTCTATTCTTGTCGTATCTGCAATTACGATTGGTTCTGCTTTGCTTATTGACTGTGTACCTTCTATTACACACTTAACATCTAGTCCATGTTCCTTACAAAAGATAGCTATTACACTGTGTCGTTTGGGCATCCATTCTTTCCCATCTGCTTTCTTTCTACGATAGTATGCAACAGCGTTGTATAATCTTTCTCTAGTAGGATCCCTAATCTTATTAGTAGCCATGGAATCGACTTTGTGGTCTGTTTAGATATTCATATAAGTGTGATAGTACACTCACTTCAACCAACATCTATGACAGTCATAACAAGATACCAACTTTGCGCAACCTACGGAACTATGAACTTCATATAAAGCAACCCAACATGGCGGTCGAACAAGCAACAAGACCAACTCTCCTAACCAAGGAACTATCTATGCGCGGTCAACTATATCCTAGCAGGCTAGGATTGCAACCACATGAACAAGGACAGCTCTATCATCTCTCTGACACTAATTCAAAACTACAAAGAGCATTAACTACACAATTTGCTGATTGTTATGCCTACTATAACCATGATAGTCTTATATGTTATATTGGTACAGACAAACAAGGACAAGTTAGCAGATTGTATGATGTTGTTTCGTTACATGAAGACTCCAATCCAGGTACACCGGATCCAGAAGAATACACTGTCAAATATATTGCTTGCTTACACGCAAGATACGAGAGCTATGGTAACTACATGCAATCTACCAATCCAGTATCATTCAGACAAACTGCTAGAGAACATACCGAAAGAAGTGCAAATATTAAGATAGAGTTGGATAAATGGCTCCGATGCGAATTAGTTACATATATGAATCGTTATCTTGCAGTAATAACCGAGACTAAGTCATTTGTTATTAGTAAACGAGTAGATATTGTCGGTGGTGTACTATTTATCAGACTACAACAACACGATACAAATACACTAGTGAATACCTCTACGTATACAACCGCAACAGTGCCAGGAGATGAGAAGAAGAATGTGGCAGCATGGTGGATGAAATGCAATAGTAGACGCGAATATGAAAGCATTACATTTTCAGTAAAAGGAGGGGATAGAGCACTGAATTTGTGGCATGGGTTTCCAATTGCCAACAAGCTAACAAATGCCAACCCGGATAATGCTATTGGGTTCTTACGATTCATAAGAGATGGACTTGCAAATGGAAATGTACAGGTATCTAATTACATTATTAGATGGTTAGCATGGATTGTACAACATCCACTAGAACGTCCTGATGTTGCTCTAATAATCAAATCTCCGCAGGGTGCAGGAAAAGGCTATGTATTCGTTGAAGTGATGAGTGGAATACTAGGCGAATATCACAAATACCTAAGAGACACACAAGCATGCGGAAGATTCAACATGACTCTTGCTAATTGTAGATTATTGATACTGGATGAGCCTGGATTTGATGCCAAGCAAGCATCCCTCATGAAACAATACATCACAAACCCTATCCTATTTGTCGAAGAGAAGGGACTTCCGCTTATTTAGATTGAGAATAATATGGGAGTTGTTATATTACTCAACAGCGATTCTAATCTTAATCTTGGTCCATTAGTAGAGGCATCAGACAGAAGATACGTGGTTGTAGAAGCTAGCGACAAATGGTGTGCAAGAACAGAAGAAAATGCTGCATTCTGGATAGATATTCGCACCATTAAGCATGAAGATATTTATGCAGCACTTATGAATATAAATTTAGATGGATGGAAACCAACTAATTTCCCTGTTACTAATGCAGCTAGAGAAGAGAAAGAGAGTAATCTGAATCCCATAGCAAAATGGTGGTTGGAAGAGATGCTTGGAGAAGAAGATGGCTTATTAGGAGCATTAGTAACTAAGGAAATAGTATATAATAAGTATGCTGAATGGTACAAGAAATACTTCACTCATAAGCCCGTGATTCCTTCAGAGTTTTGGAAGGTAATGTATCGTCTAGCACCAGGACACTTTGTTGCCAAACAGCCAGGAAACAGTAGATGTAATTACAATGGCAGAGGAAGACTTGTTACG
>Ga0214473_10002366_pt1 | contig 23191 bp, 23 predicted proteins | sample RVTome_7_FD_203509 | JGI IMG/M metagenome (GOLD analysis project Ga0214473, IMG submission 203509) | Soil microbial communities from uranium-contaminated site in the Upper Colorado River Basin, Wyoming, United States - RVT98D197 | ecosystem: Environmental > Terrestrial > Soil > Contaminated >... | reverse complement strand
AAGGGAGACTAACTTGGTGGGTTTCAGGTAGAAAAAATACTCTTCGGCTGAGGGATTGATTACCCTGGTCTCTAAATAAGCCATGGTAGAGCCTAAAACCTGGGCCAGGCCGTAGCCGATTAGAAACACGGTCACCAATAACTTGAATCCCAAAGGCGCTTCCCTGACTTTGAAGTCAAACATCCTTTCTCCTTTCTGCATTGCTGCCTAATTGAGTATATCTTATTTAACTTGAATCATCCCCAAAAAGATTCCCAAAAAAAGGACTAAAATTACCGCCAGGCCAATCCGGCTGTATTTCTTCTCTCCTAAAGTGGTAAAATGTCTCCAGCAGATAAGCACGCTGATTACTGGTAAAAGCATCAGTACGATTATCCCCAAATTAAGGGTTGTAACGGCCCGGAAAGGGAGTAGGTTCAGGGCAAACTGCTTGAGGCTACTGGGTTGCAAATAGACCGAACCGTCCGGTTTGAAGAAAAACCAGACCAGACCCGCTCCCAAGATGGCCATGGAAGCCAAAGAGCCGAATTTGAAAAGTCTGACTAAGTTAAGGTAAAGTTTCGGCATGCTTAAAAGAGCCTCCAGCCCATCCCTTTACTAAACATCTTCAGCGCCATGAATAGGATTAAAACTACAAAGGCCGGCTGGAGAACCGAAGTTTTGATTTTAAATAACAGATGCGAGCCTAAATAAGAGCCGACAAACATTCCCAGGACAATGGCGCCGGTTACCGGGAAATCGACTTCTCCTCTGAAATAGTAGAGAAAAGCGGAGGCGCAGCCGGTCATTCCAATCATGAATGTGCTGGTAGCCGAGGCGACCTTGAAAGGAATCCGCATGACCAAATGCATGACCGGCACGGTGATTATTCCTCCCCCAACTCCTAAAAGTCCGGAGATATTACCGGCTAAAAAGGAAGCTCCCCACCCTAAGGGGAACTTTACAATCTGATACTCTTTCCAATTCTCTTTCTCTGGCGGCTTCGCATTCTGTTTTTTGAACAGGCTGAAGGCGGCGTAAAGTAAGATCCCCGCAAAAAGAAGCGATAAAAACCGGGGATTAAGATATCCGGCCAGAAACCCTCCGGTGATGGCTCCTATGACTGTGGCCAATCCTAAGCTCAGCCCCAACCTGACATCAGCTATCTGAGTCTTGAGATAATTGGAAGAGGCGCCGGAGGAGGTGGCGATGATGGCAATCAAACTCGTAGCAATGGCTTGATGCATGGGGAGGTTGAAGACTAAAGTGAGCCAGGGGACTACAAAAAGCCCTCCCCCGATCCCCAAAAGTGAAGCAATAAAACCGGCCCCGGCCCCTCCTGCTCCCATCAGGAGGTATTCTGTCATCCTGATAAGAGAGCCGAGTAGCTCTTTTTATCCTTCAAAATCTCCTGCGCCTTCAGAATCTCCGGATGAGATAGGAACCAGACCTTCTCATAGCGCGCCTTTTCGCCGAAGTGGTTTACCAAAATAGCCTCTTTGATTTTCCATTTCAGCTCATCTTTGCGCTGCTGGAAGATATTCCTTTCTTCTTGTTTGACAAACCAATCCAGGATGGAAATCTTCTGTTTTAATACTTCTGAGCCGAACTCTTCTTCAGCCACATAGCCCAGATTCTCTAACTCCATTTTAGAAGCGCTCTGGTACTGGAAGTTCTTGCTCTTGACAAATTCCAGAAAATGTCGGTAAACCTCCTCGGTGACCTCAAAATTCTGCTCGAGCTCAGGGTGCTGACTCAGGTAATCTACGGCAAAATCGAAGAAGAGCCCCTCTCTGGAGAGTTGATATTGCAGCGGGGAAACTTCCCGGCCCGGCTCCAGGATGTCCGGCACGATTCCGCCGCTCCCCGGCACTTTACGTCCGGCCTGGGTGGTGAAATACTGAACCTCCGGCAGCGAGTCGGACCTCACTGACGGATGCCAGGTCAAAGAGGCTATCTCTTCTCTCCTTTGTCCATCACTTCTCTGAAGACACCGGCCCGAAGGGGTAAAATATTTGGCCGTGGTTAACTTCAGAGCTAAACCATCCTCTAATTCCAAGAGCGACTGCACCATCCCCTTGCCAAAAGTGGTGTCCCCGATGATTACTCCCCGGTCCCAATCCTGAATTGCTCCGGCCACTATTTCCGAGGCTGAAGCCGAGCCTTTGTTTACCAGGATGGCCAGGGGCAAATCAGGCCAGATTGCCTTGCGTTCGGAGTAGAACTTCTGATTTTGATATTGATCCTGCCCCCTGGTCTCCATGATTAATTTTTTGCCGTCTAAGAAAAGACCCGCCACTTCCACGGCCTGAGAGAGCAGCCCTCCCGGATTTCCTCTTAAATCCAAGATTAGCCCCATTATCTTCTGCTGGTTTAGCTCTAAGATTGCGGAGGCAACTTCCTGGCTGGCGCTCTCGGAAAACTTGCTCAGCCGGATGTAGCCGATTTGATTAGGGATAACTCCATAATAGGGGACCGCCTTAACCTCCACCACATCTCGGATTATATTGAACTCAAAAGGCCGGGTGCTGCCTGGTCTGGAAACAGTCACCATTACCTTGGTTCCCTTTTCTCCCCGCAGTTTTCGGATCGCCTCCTCTGAGCTTATGCCGGCTGCGTTTTCCCCGTCTATCTTGATTATCCTGTCTCCCGGCTGAAGTCCGGCCCGATAAGCCGGAGTCCCCTCCAGAGTGGAGACCACCGTTATCAATTTATCTTTGACCGTCACCTCTATTCCCAATCCTTGAAATTCGCCGGAAGTCTCTTCTAATAAACCCGAGTATGCTTTGGCCTCCAAAAGTTCCGAATAAGGGTCCAATTCAGACAACATCCCTTTGATTCCGGCCTCGGTCAGTTTTTTCGGATCTAACCTGTCCACGTATCGGTTGGAGATGTTGGTCACGATCTGGTCTAAATCCCCTAACTTGACCACCATCACATCCCGGGCCGTCAGATAGATTCCCCCCACGAAAAGGACAATTAATAAGAAGCCCAAAATTAGAATGGCCCTCAGATTACCGGACATATCTACTCCTCATTTATCTTTAGAACTTTATCGACCGCCGATTTCACTTTCCCCCAATTTTTTTCGACGCTATCCTCTCCTTCTATTACTTTTACCCGACCTGGCTCCTTTCTGGACAGGGCTAAGTAACCCTGCCTCACCTTATGGTGGAAACGCAACTTTTCTTTTTCCAAACGGTCCGGCATTTTTTTGGTCTTTATGGCCCGCTCTAAGGCTGCTTCCGGCTTCAAATCAAGCACTATAGTCAAATCCGGCACAATCCCAGAGGCAGCGAAACTGTTCAGCTTTTGAATTAAATTAAGGCCTAAACCTCTGGCGTAGGCTTGATAGGCAGTGGTAGAATCATAGAACCGGTCGCAGATGACTATTTTTCCTCTTTTCAATGCCGGGAAAATCACTTCTTTGACCAATTGGGCCCGGGCCGCTTCGTAGAGTAAAAGTTCAGTTTTAGGCGACAGCTTATGGTTTTTTTGTGACAGTAAAATCTTTCTTATTTTCTCTGAGATTTCCGTTCCCCCCGGCTCTCTTACCAGAATGGCCGGGTAATCCTTTCTTTTCAGGTAAGAGAACACCTTTTTAGCCTGGGTGCTTTTGCCAGAATTATCAATTCCCTCTAAGGTTATTAATTTGCCTCTCATAAAAAACAAAAGGTGGCCGGTAATAAACCACCTTTTGCTCCTTGAATCAACCTTATCTCATTTCTTTGATTTGCCGGCAGCTTTTTTAGGCGCTGAGACCTTCTTCTGCCCGTATTTGGCGATGTACTCTTCCATCTTTTCGCGGGCTTCTGAATCGGTGAACTGGACCGGCGGAGATTTCTTCAGGTAAGAGGAAGGCTCCACCAGAGCGCCGGAGAGCTTGTTATCCAAGGCCAACTTGCAGCAGCGGATGGCATCCATCACTACACCGGCGGAATTGGGTGAATCCCACACCTCCATCTTGACTTCCAGATTCAGAGGGACATCCCCAAAGCCCCTTCCCTCCAGGCGGATATAAGCCCACTTGCGGTCTAATAACCAGGCCACGTAGTCCGATGGTCCGATGTGGACGTTTCCTTCGCCTAAATCATAATCTAACTGGGAAGTGACTGCATTGGTCTTGGAGATTTTCTTCGATTCCAGGCGCGACCGTTCCAGCATGTTCAAAAAGTCGGTGTTTCCGCCTACGTTTAACTGATAAGTCCGCTCTAACTTGATTCCTCTGTCTCGTAATAAACGAACTAATACTCGGTGGACGATGGTCGAGCCGACCTGTGATTTTATGTCATCGCCGATAACCGGCAACCCTCTTTCCTGGAATCTCTTCTGCCAGTATTTCTCTCTGGCAATGAAGACCGGTATGCAGTTGACAAAGGCGCATCCGGCATCGAGAACTTGTTCCACATACCACTTGGTCGCTTCCTCTGAGCCGACCGGCAGGTAATTTACGACCACGTCGGTGCCGGTATCTTTTAGAATTTTGACGATATTGGCAGTCGGGCCCGGAGCTTTCTTGATTATCTTGGAGAGGTATTCACCGAGGCCATCGTGGGTCATTCCTCTTTCAACTTTGATGTCGAAATGGGGAACTTTGGCAAAGACGTAAGTGTTGTTCGGCTTGGTATAGATCGCTTCCGACAAATCCTTTCCCACTTTGTTGATGTCGATGTCAAAGGCGGCTGAAAACTCGATGTCGGAGACATGATAGCCTCCTAAGTTGACGTGCATCAGGCCGGGGACGAAGTCACCCTCTTTGGCATTGCGGTAGTAATGCACTCCCTGCACTAAAGACGAGGCGCAATTTCCCACTCCGATAATCCCTACTCTAATTTTCTTGCTCATTTATTCTCCTTTTTCCTTGGCTTAAGCCTGCAGACTGCGCAGCTGGTTTTTGATATAGACTATTCGTTGGATAACGGTCACATTAGCTAAAATGGCAATCACCCACAAAAAGAAAATCATCATAAAATGCTCGGTATAAGGTATGGCGCCTAAAATACCACCGGCCGCCAGGAAAGTCATTCTCTCCGGCCTCTGCATGATTCCGACTTTGCATTCGATTCCTAAACCTTCAGCCCGGGCTCGGGTATAGCTGACTAAAAAAGAGCCGGCGATGGCTAAAATAATCAAGGCGTGGACGTAAGAGCTTTCGGAGCGAAAATAGGTGGCAATTCCTAAGAAGATTATCACCTCGGAATAGCGGTCAATGGTGGAATCTATCAGAGCTCCGTATTTGCTCACCTGTCCGGTAGCTCGGGCTAATTTACCGTCCAAGATATCGCACACCCCGGTCAGGATAACCATTATGCCTGCCAAAAGAAAGTACCCTTTTACAAAGAGGTAAGCTGATAGTATCGATAGCAAAAGACCTGCACCGGTAATCACATGGGGATGGATTTTCCAGGAAACCAGGACCTTTTCCAAAGGCTCGATTAGAGATAAGAACCCGTTGATTAGCTTCTGGTTAAGGAGTTTGAACTCTCCCATAATAGAAAAAACAAAATAGAGGCGAAAGAGAGGGAAGTCAAGGGAAAAGTATTTTTTACCCTCTCCTGTTAGGGGAGGGTCAGGGAGGGGTTGGTTCCTTAGCAGTCATTGCGAGGGGAGCCCCGATTCTTATCGGGGCTCGACGTGGCAATCTGCTTTTCTTCCAAAGACAATATCCTAAACCAGATTGCTTCGTCCCGACCTGTCGGGACTCGCAATGACAGCATGCAACTAACCTCACCCTATCCCTCTCCTCTTAGTCGCCAAAGGCGAACCTCGCCAGAGGCGGGGAGAGGGGATTAGATTTGCTTGCCCTCCTGTCTATCTAACTCTGCAAATGCTCAGCCAACGAAACTGGCATCCCGTCCGGGTCCAGCGCCACCGCCAATTTAATCCCCTCTTTATCCTGCTGAGTCGGGGGCATGATGAACTTCACTCCCTTACCCTGCAATGCCTGATAAGTTTGATTCAAATTCTCGACGTTAAACCCGATCGAGCAGCTGCCAGCGAATTTCTCCTTTCCATTGCCATGAACCGGATGATTGGCTTTCACTCCCCCTCCGTGCAGGGCCAGAGTAGTGGCGCCGGTCTGAAACTCGGTCCACTCCGGCGATTCGAATTTCAAAGGCAGTCCCAATTTATCCCGGTAGAATTCAATCGAGCGCTTCATATCCGAGACCATTATCATGGTGTAATCAACTTGATTGAACATCGATTCCTCCTTTCAGCTAAGCTTAGAATACCATCAGGCTTCAGGCGAAATATAATCTCTTTCGGAGATTAGTCAATCATGAAGCTATACCCCTCTTCTATAAGGGGAGGGGATAGTCAATGGATGACACCTTGACAACCGATTCTAAGCAGCCTATCCTATCCCCTCCATGAACGCCCCCTACATTCATTTAATCTTCAGCCACGTAGCCGTAGTCGGCATCCCCTTAGTCCTTCTGATATTCATCCTCTCCTATCTGAAAAAATCTCATGAAGTTTTCATCGCCGGCTGCTGGGTCTTGTTTTTAGTCTCTCTGGCTGCCATACCGACCTACTGGGCCGGCAAACCGACTGAAGAAATTGTTGAACATTTCCCCCATTTCAGCAAACCCATTCAGGAGACCCATGAGCAATGGGCGCAATATGCCCTGCTGGCGACTTTAACTTCTGGTTTTTTGGCATTGGTCTGCCTCTTTTATGATTCCTTCCGCAAGAAGCTCAACAAGCTTCTGGTAACCGTGACCGTTCTCTGGCTGGCATTAAACATCATCATTCTGCTGGTGACCGCCAACTACGGCGGCAAAATCATCCACCAGGAGATTAGAGGTCAGGTTACCAGCCAGCCGGAAGCGGAACACGACTAACTTTCCCCCTCCCGATTAGGATTGACCAATTCCTCCTAATTGTCTATATTTGCTTTGCTAAAAATTTCACAAATGGCCAAAATCTTAGTCACCGGCGGCGCAGGATTCATCGGCTCTCATTTAGTGGATACCCTGATAGCCAGAAAGCATAAGGTCGTAGTAATTGACAATCTAAGCACAGGCTTTAAAGCCAATCTCAATCCTAAAGCCAAATTTTATCAATTAGACATCTGCTCAGCGGTAATCGACAAAATCTTCCAGAAGGAAAAGTTCGACTATCTTTTCCACTATGCGGCCCAGGTCAATGTCCGTAAGTCATTGCAGAATCCCATCTTAGACGTAGAAGTCAACATCTCCGGCTCGCTAAACTTATTCAGAAGCTGTCAGAAGCATGGGATTAAGAAGATCATCTTTGCTTCAACCGGAGGTGCCATCTACGGGGAGCCGGACTTCATCCCGGCTAACGAAAGGCATCCCGAGAGGCCCATCTCACCTTATGGAGTAGCTAAGTTGTCGGTTGAGAAGTACTTACACTTCTATAAGGAAATCTACAATATCCCCTACGTGGCAGTCAGATACAGCAACGTCTACGGACCCAGGCAGAATCCCAAAGGAGACTCCGGCGTGGTGGCTATCTTCTCGGAAAAGCTACTCAAAAACGAGACCTTAACCATCTACGGAGAGGGGAGACAGACCCGTGATTATCTCTATGTCTCTGATGCAGTTAACGCCGCCCTGCTCGGCCTGAAATCAAAGCACAGCGGAGCATTCAATATTGGAACGGCAAGAGAGACTTCTGTAAACCAGCTCTACCGCCTCATGAAATCCCGTTTTGCTACCAAATCCAGGGTGATATACTCCCCTTTTAGGGCTGGCGAACAGAGGCGCTCTTGTATAGATTATACCCGAGCGAAGAATTACTTAGGCTGGAAGCCTGCCCACGATTTGGAATCCGGCTTAAATCTGACTCTGAAGTACTATGCCGAAAAAATCAATAAATCGGTTCGACAAGCTCACGACAAATGACTTCGAGTTCCTCTTTTTAGGCACCGCCTCCGGCCTGCCGCTAAATTTAGAAGAGTCGTTCACTAAACTGCCGCACTGGAAGGTTAAGAGGACCATTCTGACCCATTTTCTGCCGGGATTGGAGAAGAAGGAGAAGGGTTTGATAACGCAGGCGAAGAAGTGTGGGGTGTCGCCTATGGCGAACCTCGCCTTTGGCGGGAAGAATTTTAAGCTGGCCAAGGACGGGATGAGGGTGAGATGAAGAGCAAAGCAATAATCATCTCCCAGGAGAACACGAAGGTTAGGTCTGACAGCTGTCATTCTGAGGAGTGCCGATACATCGGCTCGACGAAGAATCTAAAAAGCAGATTCTTCGCTCCGCTCAGAATGACAGACAATTCGCTTTATTATTCTGGCGTGGATAGGCTATGAAAAATAAGTTGGCAAAAGACGGGATGAGGATAAAATGAACCAGCAAGCGACTCCAGAGACAACTGGCAAATACCCGGGCCAGCTTTTTGGAATAATAATACTGACCGTTATCGGGGCGATAGTTATACCGGTCAGGCTGATAGACAAAATTTTCAGCGACATTCTCCCCTTATTTAAGCCGGAGGGCTGGTCCGCATTCACTACCCCCGGCTCAGAAGCTTATTACGCTCTCTTCAGACCTATATTGGTCGGAGAACTGGTGGGAAGTATTATTTTAGCAGCCTGGGCCATAATTTTGGCGGTTATGTTTTTTGTGAAACGAAAATTGATTCTGAATCTGGCGCTGATATTTCTGGTAATTCACTTTATCTTCGTCCTGGCGGACTTTTTAGTGGTGGGGATGATGCGGGGGATGGCCCAAATTGGGAATGCCAGCTCCCTGATGGATGTGACCAAGGCGGCCGTGGCCGTGATGGTGTGGTTTCTTTATTTTAAGGTTTCTAAGAAGAGGATGGGGGAGGGGAGATGAGAGAGAAGCTGGCGAAGGATGGGATGAGGGTGAAGTGAGCATGAATAGAGTTTCTCGGATTTTAATTTTCAGTTTTTCCATTGTGTTTATGACAACAGCGCTCTTATCAGCACATAGCGGAGGAACTGACAAGTATGGCGGTCATCGCGACATAAAGACGGGTGCTTATCATTATCATAATGCTGGGACTGCGCATGACCCAAATAATCCATATCAAGACCATACCAAGTGTGGTGTTTGTGCTGACTCACTGCATGGGCAGACTCAGAACATTATGGTTGGTGGGTCCGGAAAAGCTGACAGCCACGGAAGCGAAAATAGTTTACCAAAAAAAATAGCGATCTGGCTACAGTTTAATCCGTGGGCTGTCATAATACTGGCAGTTATCACTTTTTTGGGATTGCCACTTGGGATAATCTTTTATCTTAAGACAAGGCGCATCAAGGGTCCTTGCTTCTCAATAAAAAGTTTTAATCTTGTCAGGGATTTCTCTGGGAAGCTAAATGCCCTTCAACTTACATATGCTGGTGAAGCAGTATCCAACTTAACCGCTACTAAAGTAGCCTTTTGGAACAAAGGAAAAGATACTATTCATCGCGAGGATATTGCAGATGCGGAGAAATTGAGGATAGTATGCAAAGACCCCAATAAAGTTCTAGACGCTAAGGTGCTTAACGCTAATAACGCAGCCAATCAGTTTCACATCCAAGTAGCTGGCGATAGGAAAAGCGTTTTGCTGACATTTGACTATTTGGATTTTAGAGAAGGTGCAGTGATACAAATCTTGCACACTGGCATTTCTTCGCAAGACTTAGAACTAAACGGTTTTATAAAGGGAGCCGGAAAACCAAAGCTGATGAGCAGCGATGCGTATGACGCTAATCGTAGAAGACGGAGCAAGCATTTCAAACCAGGGAGGGAATTAGTATACGGATTAGGAATGGCTGTTTTGATGAGCGTTGTGTTCATTGGTACGCTTTTTATGAAGGAGCCAGAAGTAGCCCCTGGCAATCCACCACCTGATTTTCCTCTAATCTGGTTTAAAATACTGTTAGGCATATTTACACCTTTAGTGTGGGTAGGAGTTATTGTAGGATTTGTTCAAAGAACACCTAAGGGTTTGGAGATTTATGAGCAAGATATTTGAACCCGTGACATAAACAGAATCTCATGCTGATTATTCTCTTTATTCAGAGGTATATATTGTTGAAATCAGAGGAATTCCATATAGACCATAAGGAGGTTTTAAATGCCACTTAAGCAATATTTCAACTACATCAACGGCCAGTGGACCCCATCCGCTTCCGGCCGTTTCTTCCCCGACACCAACCCGGCCGACACCAGGGTCGTCATCGGCGAATTCCCCCTCTCCAATGAAGAAGACGTCAATAACGCCGTAGCCGCGGCCAAAGCCGCCTATGACAAATGGCGATTATTCCCTGCCCCCAGAAGAGCCGAGATTCTCTTCAAAGCCGCTGAAATCTTAGTCCGGCAAAAAGAAGAGTGGGCCTGCCAGATGACCCAGGAGATGGGAAAAGTATTAAAAGAGACTAGAGGCGACGTGCAGGAAGCGGTTGACATGACCTACTACATGGCCGGAGAAGGCAGACGCCAGTTCGGCCAGACCACTCCGGCAGAGCTCCCCAACAAATTCGCCATGTCGGTCCGCCAGCCCATGGGGGTCTGCGCCTTGATTACTCCCTGGAACTTCCCCATGGCCATTCCTTCGTGGAAACTGATGCCGGCTCTGATTTGCGGCAATACAGTCGTTTTCAAGCCGGCTACCGACACTCCCCTTTCTGCCTTGAACCTAATCAAAGCCTGCGAAGAGGCTGGCATCCCAAAAGGGGTGGTCAACATAATTTTTGGAAGTGGCGCCGGAGTAGGTATGCCCTTGATGAAGCACCCGGATGTGAAGTTGGTCTCCTTCACCGGCTCGACTGCAGTCGGGAAAACTGTCTCCGAGACCTGCGCGCCGAATTTTAAGCACTGCAATCTCGAAATGGGTGGTAAGAACGCCATCATGGTGATGGATGATGGCAATATTGACCTGGCAGTCGAAGGAGCTATCTGGGGCGGCTTCGGAACTACCGGCCAGAGATGCACTGCCGCTTCGCGAGTGATTATTCACAAGAAAGTCTATAAAGAATTCGCGGATAAATTTGTGGCTCGTGCTAAGGCTTTGAAAGTCGGCAACGGGATTAGACCTGAAGTTGAAATGGGGCCGTCCATAAATGAAGGGCAGTTGAAGACCGTCATGCACTACGTCGACATTGGCAAGAAAGAGGCCAAATTGCTTTGCGGAGGTAATCGGTTAACCAATGGCGACTTTGCCTACGGCTTTTTCCATGAGCCGACTGTTTTCGGTGACGTCGATTCCAAGATGACCATCTTCCAGGAGGAGATTTTCGGCCCGGTAGTCGGTCTGACTCCCTGCAACGATTTGGATGACGCCATCAGACTCTGCAACGACACCATCTACGGCCTCTCTGCTTCCATTTACACCCAGGACGTCAACCAAGCTTTCAAAGCCATGCGGGATGTCTATACCGGAATTTTCTACGTGAATGCGTCAACCATCGGTGCGGAAGTGCACCTGCCCTTTGGTGGAACTAAACAGACTGGCAACGGACACAGAGAGGCCGGGACTGCGGCGTTGGACGTTTTCTCCGAATGGAAGTCGATCTACGTGGACTTCTCCGGCAGACTGCAGAAGGCCCAGATTGACGTGGATGAGATTAAAGTCAAGTAAACGATAACCTGATGCTTGGAGGTCTATGAAGGTTCCTAAAGTTTTGATCATGGGGGCGGCTGGAAGAGATTTTCATAATTTTAATTTAATCTTCCGCAACAATCCTCATTTTATAGTCATAGCTTTTACCGCCACTCAGATTCCCAATATCGATGAGCGCAGATATCCAGCTAAACTCGCGGGAAAACTCTATCCCAAAGGGATTCCCATTTTTCCGGAAGACGGCTTAGTCGATTTGATTCAGAAGCACAAAATCGACCGGGTGGTCTTTTCTTATTCGGACGTAACCGAGGAATATGTGATGCACAAAGCCTCCATCGCCATGGCCGCCGGTGCGGATTTCATGCTTTTAGGGCAGAAGAGCACCACGCTGAAATCTAAAGTGCCGGTAATAGCGGTCTGCGCCGTCAGGACTGGCGCCGGTAAGAGCCAGACTACCCGCCGAGTTTCGGATATTCTGAAATCACTTGGAAAGAAAATCGTGGTGGTGCGGCATCCCATGCCCTACGGCAATCTCTTGAAACAAATCTGCCAGCGTTATGAGACCAAAGCAGATTTAGACAAATATGACTGCACCATCGAAGAGCGGGAAGAATACGAGCCCCATTTGGAGCGGGGGAGTATAGTCTACGCCGGAATCGACTACGGAATCATCTTGCGGGAAGCGGAAAAAGAGGCGGATGTGATTTTGTGGGACGGAGGCAATAATGATTTGCCTTTTTACGAGCCGGATTTGCACATCACCGTGGTTGACCCGCACCGTCCCGGCCATGAATTGAAGTATTTCCCGGGCGAGGTGAACTTACGTGCGGCTGACGTGGTGGTGGTCAACAAAGTCGATACCGCCAAGCCGGCAAACGTCCGTGAGGTGATCAAAAATGTTCGGGAGGCCAATCCAGAGGCTATTATAGTCAAAGCTGCTTCTCCGATTACGGTCTCCAATCCGGACTTGGTCAAAGGCAAACGGGTTCTGGTGGTGGAAGATGGACCCACCCTCACTCATGGCGAGATGTCCTACGGCGCCGGCATTGTGGCCGCGAAAAAATATCGGGCCAGAATCATCGACCCTCGGCCCTATGCGGTTGGAAGCATCAAGAGGGTTTTTGAAAAATTTCCCCAGATGGGGGATTTGCTCCCGGCCATGGGCTACGGCGAAAAACAGAGGAAGGAGCTGCAAAAGACCATTAACGCGGTCAACTGCCACTGTGTCATGATAGCGACTCCGATCGACTTGGGCCGGCTTTTGAAAATCAACAAGCCCTGGGTCCGGGTGCGCTACGAATTGGCCGAAATCGGACAGCCCAATCTGAAGACGATTATTGCCTCTCTATTCAGAAAGAAAAGATAGCATGAAGAAAAAGACCGCGGTGGTGGCCTTGGGGGGAAATGCCATCACCCGCCCGGGGGAAGAGGATACTATCCCCCGCCAGTTTGAGAATACTAAAGCCTCTTTAGCCAGCGTGGTCTCCCTGCTCAAAGACGGCTACAACCTGGCCATCACGCATGGAAACGGGCCTCAAGTCGGCAACGCCATCTTAAGAGTGGAGTTGGCCCGGGAGAGCGCTCCGGTTTTGCCTCTTTATATCTGCGATGCGGATACTGAAGGTGGCATTGGTTTTATGGTTGAACAGTCTCTGCAAAACGCCCTGAACCAGGAGAAAATTAAGCGAGAAGTGGTCACGGTCATAACTCAGGTGGTGGTAGATAAAAATGACCCCTCCATAAAAAATCCCACCAAGTATGTTGGTCAATTTTACACCAAGGAAGAAGTTGACAAGCTGGCCAGAGAGCGGGGGTGGGCTGTGAAGAAGGATTCCAACCGGGGCTGGAGAAGAGTGGTCGCCTCCCCTATACCTGTGGAGATTGTGGAGAAAGAGACCATCAAGAAATTAGTTCACTCCGGAACCGTGGTGATTGCTGCCGGCGGAGGCGGGGTTCCGGTCTGCTATAATTCCAACGGCCAGCTGGAAGGGGTGGATGCCGTGATTGACAAAGACCGCGCCTCCGCGGTTCTGGCCCGGGATATTGAGGCAGAGCTATTGATAATTCTCACCGGGGTGGAAAAAGTCTCTCTAAATTACGGAACTCTTCTGCAGCGCGATCTGGAGAAGCTAACCCTCAAAGAAACCAAAGAATATTTAGCTCAGGGACATTTTCCAGCCGGCTCCATGGGGCCGAAAATCGAAGCGGCTATTTCTTTTCTGGAATCAGGTGGTAAAGAGGTAGTGATAACTTCCATCGAAAAAGGATACCAAGCCATTAAAGGTACGGCCGGAACTCATCTTTATCCAAACTGGATATGCCCGGTCTCTCTGATAAATTAGTCCGGGAGATTCTCCGTCAAGGAAAACTTTACGAGGTTGGCGGAGCAGTCCGCGATTTTCTGCTTTCCGGTAAGGAGACCGAGGAAAAGGACTATCTGGTCACCGGAATACCGTTGGAAGAGTTAACTGCTCTTCTGAAACCATATGGCAAAGTCGATTTAGTCGGAAAATCCTTCGGGGTAATTAAATTTACGCCCTTCTCGAAATCAGAGCGGATAACTTATGACATTGCCTTACCCCGAAAAGAATACTCTACCGGTTTAGGCCACCGTGATTTTGAAGTCCAGTTTGACCATACCCTCAAGGTCGAAGATGACCTGGCCAGAAGAGACTTCACCATCAACGCCATCGCCAAAGAAGTGGCCACTGGCAGACTCATTGACCCTTTTAACGGACAAAAAGACTTGCAGAAAAAAATCATCCGGCAAGTCTTTCCGGAAGCCTTCTTGGAAGACCCCTTGAGAATGTTAAGAGCCGTCCAATTCGCCGCCCGCTTCGAATTTGAAATCGAGCCGGAAACTTTTGAGGCCCTGAAACGAAACGCACACTTAATAACTTCTGTCTCTCCGGAGCGAATCCAGGACGAATTAAACAAACTCCTGTCGAAAGCAGATAAACCTTCGATTGGATTCCGACTGATGCAGAAATCCGGTCTTCTCCGGCACACTCTGCCTGAATTAGAGGCCTGTGTGGGAGTTGACCAGCCCGGCGGCTGGCATAAATATGACGTCTTCGAGCACACTCTGCTGACGATTGACTATTGTCCTAAAAATTTAATCATCCGCCTAGCCGCCTTATTCCATGACATCAACAAGCCCCAGACTTGCGTCTTAGTAGGTGACGGAGCCACTTTTTACGGACACGAAATTATCGGCGCTAGAACAGCCGAGAAAGTCATGTCCCGCCTCAGATATTCCAACGAGATTATGAACACCGTCCATCTTCTGGTGGAAAAGCACATGTTCACCACCAATGTCACCGACAAAGGGCTGCGCCGGCTGATTAAAAAGGCCGAAGGAAGAATTTTTGATTTACTGGAACTGCGCAAGGCCGACATCATCGCCCAGGGCCGGGGTGATGCCGGAGTAAGAGAGATAGAAGAGTTTGAAAGATTAGTCCGCGAAGAAATAGCCCGCCAACCCCCCTTCGGCCTGCCGGATTTGAAGATCGACGGCCACGTAATCATGCAGAAATTCAACCTCTCCCCCGGCCCGCTGATTGGCGAAGTTTTGAATCATCTATTAGAAAAAGTTTTGGACGACCCCGATTTCAATCAGGAAGAATTGCTTTTGCAGGAAGCCCAATCATATTTGAAGAACCAGAGATAAGGAGCAACATAATGAAGATTCACGAATACCAGGCCAAAGAAATTTTTAAGAAATACGGTATTCCGGTTCCCCCTGGCGAAGTAGCTTTTAGTGCGGATGAGGCCAGAGACATTGCCGCCAGAATAGGAAAGCCGGTCATGCTCAAAGCCCAGGTGCATGTGGGAGGAAGAGGCAAAGCCGGCGGTATTAAGCCTGCCAATAATCCTGAGGAAGCCTATCAAGTAGCCTCGCAGATTTTAGGGATGAATATCAAAGGTCTGACCGTCAAAAAAGTTTTAGTCACCGAGCAGAAAGAAATCATCTCCGAGGCTTATTTCGGCGTGATTGTGGACCGGGCCAGCAAGAAACCAATCCTGATGGCTTCAGCTGCCGGAGGAATCGACATCGAGGAGGTGGCCGCAAAGACTCCGGAGAAGATTATCAAAGTTGCCATCGACCCTCTTTTAGGAATTCTCCCTTTCCAGGCCCGTGAGGTAGCCTACAAAGTATATTCCGAATCGAAGATTGCCGGTCAGGTAACCAGCATTGTCAGACAGCTCTATCAGGCTTTTTTCGAGAACGGAGCCTCCCTGGCAGAGATAAATCCCTTAGTGGTGACCGACAATAACCAAGTCTGGGCCTTAGATGCCAAAATAGTTTTAGATGACAACGACCTGGAAAAACATCCCGAATTGCAGAAACTCAGAGACATCGACGAAGAAGATAAAGATGAGTTGGAGGCCAAAGAGGCCGGCTTATCTTACGTGAAAATGGAGGGAGACATCGGCTGCGTGGTCAATGGCGCCGGACTGGCCATGGCCACCATGGATCTGGTCAAACACTACGGCGGCGAGCCGGCTAATTTCTTAGATGTGGGCGGCTCTTCATCACCGGAAAAAGTGATTTCAGCGCTGAAAATTATTCTCCGCAGCGCCAAAGTGAAGGCGATTCTGTTTAACATCTTCGGCGGAATCACCCGATGCGATGACATCGCCAACGGAATAGTGATGGCGGTGCGTGAGTTAAAACCGCAGGTGCCGATTGTGGCTCGTTTAGTGGGAACCAATGAGGAGAAGGCGCGCAAAATCTTAGAAGAATTGAATCTGATGACCGCTAATTCGATGGAAGAAGTGGTGAAGAAGGCGATTGAGGTGGGCAGAGTATAGTACAATGGATTCTAAATTGACCACAGCCTTCAAAGGAGAGATCCTCGGAGAGTCCAACCTGGAGAGATCGACAGAGGCGAGCTCTTACAAGATTGTAAGGAGTAGTGAAAAATGGGATTAGTTGATCTTCTGACCAGTGACCGTAATTTTTACCACGTGAGAATTTCACTTGACTCCGATAAATTGCATGATGAAGTTAAGCTAGATTTAACTAAAGACAAGCTTTTGACACAGTTTATAGAACCATATGAGCAAGGTAAACCTATTATTACAGGTGGCAAAACTATAATTGCTGACAATATTGAAAGAATTAAGATTACCTTTACAACCATTGACTCAAGTCAGATTTTACCCAAGATTAGGGCCGAAAGAGAAAAGAGTCTTATATTTTCGCCGATTCCGGATAAATGGTACGTAGTTGAGGCGGGTACGGATGTTTCAGATGAATTCATAAAAGGGCCACCAGGCTTTAAAAAAAATATCGGCGTAGCACCCAAAACAATTAAAAAATGGTCAAATAAAATTTTTATTGTGCACGGCCATGACGAAGTGCTCAAGAATGAGGTCGAGTTATTTGTTGCCGAAAGAGGCCTAGAACCAATCGTACTGCATAGACAACCCGATCAAGGACAGACCATCATAGAAAAACTGGAAAAGTATACAGATGCTGGCTACGCATTCATACTTATAACTCCAGATGACATCGGTTACGAAAAAGCAGAGCAACTGAAAGATGAAAAAGATAGGAGATTAGAACATAGGGCAAGACAAAATGTAATTTTCGAATTTGGATACCTTGCTGGGAAAATAGGGAGAAACAGAGTGTGCTGCATATACAAGAAAGGAACGTCTCTGCCTACTGATTTGGCCGGATTCTTATACAAGGAGATATCAAACTCAGTTCAAGAAAAAGCCCTTGATATTATTAAAGAGTTGAATGCAGCTGGTTACGAAGTGAAAATATAGGAAAGAGAGATAATATGTCCATCTTAGTTGACAAATCCACCCGTTTAGTCGTCCAGGGCATCACCGGCCGGGACGGCTCTTTCCACACCAAGCAGATGCTTGACTACGGCACCAAAGTCGTAGCCGGCGTCACCCCTGGCAAAGGAGGCACCAGATTTGACGGAGTGCCGGTCTTCAACTCAGTGTCAGAAGCAGTGCAGAAGACCGGAGCCAATACTTCCGTAATCTATGTCCCTGCCCTCTATGCCGCTGACGCCATATTGGAAGCCACAGACGCTGGAATAAAATTAGTCGTCTGCATCACCGAAGGGATACCCACCACCGACATGCTCAAAGTCTATAACTATCTGAAGCATACTCAAACCCGACTGGTCGGCCCCAACTGTCCCGGTGTGATAACTCCCGGCGTAGCCAAGGTCGGCATCATGCCGGGCCAGATTCACAAAAGAGGTAACATCGGCTTGGTCTCCCGCTCCGGCACCTTGACCTATGAAGTGGTCTGGAACCTGACTCTGAACGGTCTGGGACAATCCACTTGTCTTGGAATAGGCGGCGACCCGATTATCGGCACCAACTTCATCGACACTTTGCGAATGTTTCAGGATGACAAGCAGACTGAGGCGATTGTCCTGATTGGCGAAATCGGCGGCACTGATGAAGAGGAGGCCGCGAAATTTATCAAGAAATATGTCACTAAGCCGGTGGTGGCCTTTATTGCCGGAAGAACCGCTCCTCCGGGGAAACGAATGGGGCACGCCGGAGCGATAATTTCTGCCGGGACCGGGACAGCGGCAGAGAAGATTGCCGCTTTTCAAAAAGTGGGAGTGAAAGTGGCCTCCTCCCCGGCAGAAGTAGCTGTGTTGGTGAAAAAGTTATTTGAAAAACCGAAGAAAAAAGTTAAGAAAAGCGTAACCAAAAAGAGAAGGAAAAAATGATCGTGCCGTCATTGCGAGCCCCGACGTATGGAGGGGCGTGGCAATCCCGTTGTTAAAGGACGGAGCCGATTCAAGGGGATTCCCACGTCGTCCCTCGACAGGCTCGGGACTCCTCGGAATGACTCCCACGAAAAGGAGAACTCTTGCCCAGGAAACAGAAAACCCTATTCATCATCAAACCGGATGCCGTCAAACGCAACCTAATCGGAAAAATTTTATCTCGAGCCGAAGAGGCCGGCTTTAAAGTTTTGAATTTGAAGTACCTGAGATTAACTAAGACCCAGGCCCGTAAATTTTACTACGTGCACGCAGGCAAACCCTTCCTGCCTGAGTTAGTCAACTACATGTCCTCCGGCCCCTGTGTGCCGGTCCTGTTAGAAAAGAGCAACGCCATCGCGGATTTGCGGGAATTAATCGGAGCCACTGACCCTAAGAAGGCCAAGCCCGGCACCATTAGAGCCGACTTCGCCCTATCCATGACCCAGAATTCTGTCCACGCCAGCGATTCCCCCCAGTCCGCCAGATTTGAGATTAAGTTCTTTTTCAAAAAATAGACTAACCCCTCCCTTGCCCTCCCCTTACAGGAGAGGGAGAGGAGAGGTAAGTTGTAAGATTTTCTTTAAGAAATTAGAGTTGACAAACTTCTAAGTGGACGATATATTATTTAAGTGAATAAGTTCACAAGGACACGTTAACATTTAACCCCCGATTGTATCGGGGGGAGGTCGATATGGCAACCTATACAGAGCACAAATCGGAAGCCGCCAAATACCAGGAGGCGGTCTCCTACCCCAAAGGTCTGGAAGGGGTCATTCTGTGTGATTCGGCGGTAAGCTTTGTGGATGGCACCGCTGGAAAACTTTATTACCGGGACATCGCCATTCAGGAGCTGGCTGAAAATTCCACCTTTGAAGAAGTCAGCTATTTGCTTTTGTTTGGCCATCTGCCCAAGAAAAATGAATTGGAGGAATTCGATAAGAAGCTGAGAGCTTATCGAGCCTTGCCTCCGGAAGTCTTAGAGTGCATCAAGAAGTTTCCCAAGAGCGCTCACCCCATGGCAGCTTTAAGAACAGTTACTTCCACTTTAGGAATGTATGACCCCCATCCGGAAGATCATTCTATGGCTGCAAACGTGGAGAGATCGATTAAACTGATTGCCCAGTTCGCCACGATTGTAGCAGCCTTTGAAAGACATCGGGAAGGCAAGCCCTTTGTGGCTCCGGATAACGGGCTGTCGCATGCCGGCAACTTCATGTACATGTTCAAAGGGACTAAACCGACCGAACTGGATGCCAAAGCCATGGATGTGGGGCTGATTCTGCACGCGGATCATGAGATGAACGCTTCAACCATATCCTGCCGGGTGGTGGTTTCCTCTCAAACTGACATTTATTCTGCGGTGACCGCCGGAGTCGGCAGCCTGAAAGGTCCTCTGCACGGCGGCGCCAATGAAGAAGTGATGAAGACTCTGGAGACCGTGGGCGGAATGAAAAATGTGGAGACCTGGATGAAGAACGCCCTGGCCAACAAGGTCAAAGTCCCGGGATTCGGACACCGAGTCTATAAATTCTATGACCCCAGAGCCGGTATCTTGAAAACTTTTGCCGAGCAGTACGCCAAGATTAATCCCTCTATCCAGGAAAAGCTGGAAATGGCCAAGGTCATCGAGCGGATGATGATTGAATCTTTGGGCGACGCGAAAGGGATCTATCCGAATGTGGACTTCTACTCCGGGATAATCTACACCGCCATGGGCTTCCAGAAGGATACCTTCACCCCCATCTTTGCGGTGGCCAGAATCTCCGGCTGGTGCGCCCAGATTTTAGAGCAGCTTTCCGACAACCGGATTTACCGGCCCCGCTGCCACTACACCGGCGATTTGAGCAAACATTATGTCCCGATGAGCCAGAGATAAGCTGCGACTCTTTCCTAACCGTAGGGCGGGTTTTCTTACCCGCCCTTTTTTATTTTCTGCAATCTCCGCAGGCATTGTTTACCTGTCCCGCTTTTTCATTTTAGCCGAGGAAAGGATCCTCGGCTACGGAATTCGTAGAGAAAGACTGACCCCACCCTATCCCTCCCCTCTAGGGGAGGGAACACTATTCCAGGGGATTGCCACACATCCCCTTCGACAGGCTCTCTTCAGGGTCTGAGCCCTTCAGGGTCGAAGACAGGGTCCTCGCAATGACTGCAAATGATTTACTAACCCCTCCCCCGCCGAAAAGGCGAGGCTCGCCTTTGGCGGCTGACCCTCCCCTAATAGGAGAGGGGATAAAGAGAGATTCTTCGTCGTCCCGATTATTATCGGGACTCCTCAGAATGACATCAACCAAATATTCTTGTCATTCTGAGCGGCTTGTCCTGAGCTCAGTCGAAGGAAGCGAAGAATCTGCTTTTAATTCCAATTTTTTTGGCTTCCGCGGATCCCGATAAATTGAGACGTGCACAAACCAACTTAGAGTTTCCGTGAAAACTGGGTCGTGGCCACGGTTCCACACAGTCCCTCTATATATAGGGCCTCCCTTCCCCCCTGGTAGCGGTTTGGTAGCGGAGTTAAGTGGCTGAAGGAGAAAGAGTAAGCTTAAAAAAGGGACTATTTGAGGTTCTTTTTTAGAGGGGAGTAAGTTTTGAAATGATAAAGGGTTAATTTGGAGCGGTCGGGAGTGAGGCGAGAAAAGTCGGATACACGGAGGGATTTTAGAGTAAAAAAATTTCTGATTTTTTATTTGGTCAGATTAGGAATTAGATCTATCTTTATAGTTGGCTTAGAGGTCGGAGGATATATGTCAAAGAAAAAATTAAGCAGAATTTTTTTGGTGGTTTTCTGGACTTGTTTTCTTGCTGGGATGGCATATGGGCAGGGGGTGTATGAAGCCTGGGTGGCCAGATATAATGGGCCAGCCAATAGCAATGACGAAGTTAAAGCTCTGGCAGTCGACGGCAGTGGTAATGTTTATGTGACCGGTATCAGCAGCACCGAGGGTGGATTTAGCGCTGATTATGCTACTATCAAGTATAATCCTAACGGGGATACGGTTTGGGTGAGACGCTATAATGGACCAGGGAACGGATACGACCAAGCCAATGCCTTGGCTCTTGATGCCGGTGGCAACGTGTACGTAACAGGTGGGAGCTCAGGTAGCGGAACTTCTGCAGATTATATCACTCTTAAGTATGGTCCAAACGGAGACACTATTTGGATCGGACGCTATAACGGACCAAGTACCGGATATAACGAAGATGTAGCGACCGCTTTAGCGATTGATGATAGTAGCAATGTGTATGTGACTGGTCGCAGCTTTGGCAGTGAATCTCTTTATGATTATGCCACTATCAAGTATGCTTTAAACGGAGATACCTTGTGGGTCAGAAGATACAGTGGACCAGCAGTTGACGAGGCTAATGCATTGGCAGTGGATGACAGTGGCAATGTTTATGTGACTGGTAGTTCTTATGCCATCGGAACGAATGACGATTACGCCACAATCAAGTACGCCCCAAACGGCGATACCCTCTGGGTCAGACGATACAATGGACCAGGGAATGGCGTTGATGCCGCCTATGCTTTGGCAGTGGATGCTAGTGGCTATGTGTATGTGACAGGTCACAGTCGTGGATCTGGAACAGACCATGATTACGCCACCATCAAGTATGCCCCTAACGGAGATACCCTGTGGGTCAGACGCTACAATGGACCAGGGAACTTCTTCGACGCTGCTAGTGCTTTGGCCCTCGATGCCAGTGGCAATGTATATGTGACTGGGGGCGATGCCAGCGGAACTTCTGGAGCTTATGCCACCATCAAGTATAATCCTAACGGGGATACAGTTTGGGTGAGACGCTATAATGGACCAGGGAACGGATACGACCAAGCCAATGCCTTGGCAGTAGATACCGGTGGCAATATTTATGTGACTGGATATAGCTGGAATGGGACTTCTAATGATTATGCCACCATCAAGTATGCCCCTAACGGTGACCCTGTCTGGGTTAGACGTTTCAACGGACCGGGAAATGGTGGCGACGAGGCTAAAGCTTTAGCAGTAGATGGCAATGGCAATGTTTATGTGACTGGTTATAGCAAAGGGAGCGGAACAGATTTTGATTTTGGCACCATCAAATACTCCCCCTGCTCTTCCATCCCCGGCGATGTCAATGCTTCCGGCGCTATAACCATTGGCGATATCATCCACTCAGTCAATTACATCTTTGACAAAGACAAACTCCCCTGCTTAGGCATCGACCCGGGCAACTGCTGGACTCCTGATCTGTTCTGCCGGGGGGATGTTAACATATCCGGCGCCATCAGCTTGGGAGACATTATCCATCTGGTCAACTACATATTTGATAAAGACCAATTGCCCTGCTTAGGAAGCAATCCTGGAAATTGCTGGACCCCGGAGGCAAGTGGGGCGTGTTGTCTGGCAGTGCCGTAAGCAAAGAAAAACCTCACCCTGGCCCTTTCCTCTAGGAGAGGGGAAACAAAGAGGCGGGGAAGAGATCCCCGCCTTCGGTCGGTCTGAATTTATAAGAAAATACTAATCTACGCTGGTTACCTTGGCTGCGCTCTTAACTCCCACAAAGGCAGCCACAAAACTCTTGAGTTCAGTGGAGACTTCGGCCGCAGTTTGATAGCGCTCTTCTGGATCTTTCTTCAGGCACTTCTCCACGATTCTATCAAACAGGCTTGGCACCCGGTGGTTTACTTGAGAGGGAGGCAGAGGAGTGTCATTTAGGATGGAGTAAATCAAAGCCGAGATAGTCGGCCCCCGGAAAGGCCTTTTACCGGTCAGAAGCTCATAGGCCATGATGCCGAAAGAAAATATGTCGGAGCGCTTGTTGGCGACTTTGCCTTTCAGTACTTCGGGCGGCATGTAGTTGGGGGTTCCCATGGCCATACCGGTCTGAGTTAAATTAGCCTGGCCGAAGCGGGCGATTCCGAAATCCATCA
>Ga0214473_10002365_pt1 | contig 23196 bp, 21 predicted proteins | sample RVTome_7_FD_203509 | JGI IMG/M metagenome (GOLD analysis project Ga0214473, IMG submission 203509) | Soil microbial communities from uranium-contaminated site in the Upper Colorado River Basin, Wyoming, United States - RVT98D197 | ecosystem: Environmental > Terrestrial > Soil > Contaminated >... | reverse complement strand
CGCGGAGAAGGTGGTGTTATCCCACATAGGGGCTACAGGAACAACCGCCACCCCGGAAGTATCCAGCGCATTATTGAGATTTGCCGCCCAGGAGGAAGGTACAGGCGCAAGTGCGATAAGGGCTCCGCGATTATCGGCGTTGTTGTCGGCCCAACCGTTAAGAGAGAAATGGTACCGCGGAGTTCCCGAGGGGGACCAGTTGATCGCATTGAAATCACCATACGAGTTCTGCTCGCCAAAATAGGACAGCTGGCCCGTGTAGATCGCGCCAAGGTTGGTTTTAGCCTCCGACATCTTCGACTTCGCCTGGAACTTGAGGAAGTTCGGGATGGCGATGGCCGCCAGGATTCCGATGATCGCGACGACGATCATCAACTCGATCAGGGTGAAGCCTTTTCTGTTTCTCTTTCTCAGCAGGCTCAACATAAAGGTCTCCTTTCCGGGAAGTTCTTTATTTGCCCCCAATAAAAGCAATCCTCGTGCCATCTCTACATATCGATGTCGTCGACATCGTTGACCAGGTTATTCTGTTCGGCGATGTGCCAGACGTCGATCGTTGCGTCGGAGTCGATATCGCCCCAACCGTAGGCGGTAAACGAATTGTCGTTCGCAAACGGCACCGCCGCGGCCGGCATCGGGTTGGCCGCCACGTTCTTTCCGTAGAATTCGTTTCCGATGGAATAGGTGTAATTGGCGACTCCCTCGGGGCGCCAGCGTATCACCGCGAAACTGTTGTCAAAAACGTTGTATTCCGCGAACCACGCCACCTCGGCTTTATAGATCCCTTCCAAGTTGTATTTCACCTCCGTGCGGCGGGTCTTGCTGACAAATTTCAGGTAGTTTGGGATCGCGATCGCCGCGAGGATCCCGATGATCGCGACCACGCTCATCAATTCGATCAGCGTGAACCCACTGTTTTTCTTCATGATTCTACCGACCCTTCAGGAATCCGACGATTTTCCTGGAAAAAGTTAAGCAGATTCCGTGCCTTTACTCGATGCCGTGCTTGTCGAGGCGGTAACGCATGGAACGGAAGGAAATATTCAGGAGTTTTGCGGCCTCGGTCCTGTTCCCCCCGGCGCGCTCAAGGGCTTTAAGGAGGAGCTCTTTTTCCAACCGGTCGACCAGGGCATCCAGGGATGTTCCCTCCACGTCGAAAATTTCCGGGTAGAGGGGGACGATCCCCTCGCGGGAACTGTCAATTTTTGTCACATTTGGGGGGAGGGATGCCATGGATATGACGTCTTTTGTCTCTATAATTGTCGCCCGCTCCATGATGTTTTCCAGCTCCCGCACATTCCCCGGGTAATCATAGGCGAGTAAGATCCGCATCGCTTCTCCGTCGATCCGCGAAATCGGCTTCTCGATCTGTTTCGTGAATTTGCCGAGGAAGTGCATCGCCAGGACGGGGATGTCCTCCCTCCGCTCCCGCAGGGGGGGCACGACGATCTGGATGACGTGGAGCCGGAAGTAGAGGTCGTCCCGGAAACGCCCGGCCTTCATCTCCTCCTCGAGATCCCGCTTGGAGGCGCACACGATCCGCACGTCGATGGAAAGGTCCTCGTTTCCGCCGATCCTCCGGAATGACCGCTCCTGGATCGCGCGCAGCAGCTTGCTCTGCATGCTGGACGGGATCTCGCCTACTTCATCCAGGAACAGCGTCCCCCGGTGGGCGGCCTCGAACAGCCCCCGCTTCGTCTGTACCGCGCCGGTGAACGCCCCCCGCACGTGCCCGAACAGCTCGCTCTCCATCAGCGTTTCGGGTATCGCCGCGCAGTTGATCGCGATGAACGGGGCGTCCTTCCGTTCGCTCCGGGAGTGCAGCGCGGAGGCGATCAATTCCTTCCCGGTTCCGCTCTCTCCCAGGATCATCACGTTGGCGTTGGTGGGGGCGACCCGGTCAACCAGCTCGTAGACCTTGAGCATCGCCTCGCTGCGGCCGACGATCCCCTCGAAGGAGGATTTCCCCTGGACTTCCTCGCGAAGGGCCCTGCGCCGCTCCACGGCGACATCCTTGGTGGCCAACGCTCCCTGGATGAGGTTGCGCAGGTCCTGGTTGCTGAACGGCTTGACGATGTAGTTGTAGGCGCCCTGCTTGATGGCCTCGACCGCCCCCTCGATCGTGGCGTAGGCGGTCATCACGATCACTTGCGTGGACGGTGTCTTCTGGATCGCCGCGCGGATGACCTTGAGGCCGTCGTCCGGCGCAGACATCCGCATGTCCGTGAGGACGAGATCGAAGACGTTTTCGCCGATGGCCTTCTCGGCCTCCGCAAGGGACGCGGCCACGTCCACCCTGTATCCTTCCTTTTGCAGGAAGATCTTTAAGAATTGCCGGAGGCTCTGCTCGTCATCGACAACGAGGACGTAGGCTTTCAACCGGTTACCCCGCCGCGTTCCATGCGTCCTCCGGCTTCTTCCCCTTGCACCCCTTGCGCGCGCATACGATTTCGGTCTTTCCTCCCTTTCGCATCCTTTCCGCCATCGCGGTGTAGCCGCACACCGGGCACGTCTCGGGGAGGAGACGGCTCCACGAGGCGAACCGGCATCCGGGAAAACGGGAGCAGCTGTAGAAGAATTTCCCCATCCGGGATGCCCGCTCGACGATCTCTCCTTCCCGGCACTCCGGGCAGGTCACCCCGATGGCGTACGGCCGGCTGTTCCGGCACTCGGGATACCCCGAGCAGGCGATGTACCGGGCCCCCTTCCATTTCCGGACCACCATCGGCTTCCCGCACTTGTCGCACGCGGCTCCCGCCTCCTCGTCGGGGAGCAGCTCGACCTTCCCCTCCGCGGTCTCCCGGAAGTTGGCGGTGTTGCGGCATTCCGGGTAGTTCCGGCAGGCGAGGAACCTCCCCGCGCGCCCGAACCGGATGACCATCTCCCCGCCGCACGCGGAACAGGCGATTCCCGTGGCGATCAGCTCGTCCTTCACCTTGGGCATCGAAAGCTTGGCGCGCTCGAGTTCCTCCGAAAACGGCTGGTAGAAACCCTCCAGCGCCAGGGAAAGCTCGCGCTCACCATCCTCGATCTGGTCGAGTTCCTCTTCCATCTGCGCGGTGAACGCCACGTCCATGACCTTGGGGAAGCTCTCCTCCAGGAGACCGGTCACGACCCGGCCGAGCTCCGTCGGCTGAAACTTTCCCTCTTCGAGCCGAACATATCCGCGATCCTTGATCGTCTTGACGATCGCCGCGTAGGTGGAAGGCCGTCCGATCCCCTGCTCCTCCAGCTCCTTGATCAGCGAGCTCTCCGAGAAGCGCGGGGGGGGCTGGGTGAAGTGCTGGGCCCCGACCAGCTCGTTGAGCTCCAGCCGTTCCCCTTCCGCAAGGAGAGGAAGAAGATTCCCGTCCTCTTTCGCTTCCGCCGCGTCCCCGTTCTCGCTTCCTTTGTCGCCGGAGGCATCTCTCCCGTCGGCCCCATCCTGGTACACCTCGAGGTATCCCGGGAATCGGGGCACCGATCCCGTGGCGCGGAACAGGCACCCTTCCGCAGCTCCCCCGGACGGATCGCAGAGGATATCGATCGTCGTCTGCTCGAATTCCGCCGGCGCCATCTGGGAGGCCACGAAACGGTTCCAGATGAGGGAGTAGAGCCGGTACTGTTCCCGGGACAGGATCGGCTTGAGCTTCTCGGGAGAAAGTTCCATCGATGTGGGCCGGATCGCCTCATGGGCGTCCTGGGAAGTCTTCCGGTTCCGGTAGGTGTTGGGCGCCCCGGGAAGGTAGGCCTCCCCGTGGGTTGCCCGGATATGGGCCCTCACGGCTTCAAGGGCCTCCTCCGCCACGCGTACGGAGTCGGTCCGCATATACGTGATGAGACCGACGAGGCCGGCCCCCGGTATGTCGACCCCTTCGTAAAGGGACTGGGCCACCATCATCGTCTTGTACGGGGGCATTCGGAGGGCTCTCGCCGCCTCCTGCTGGAGCTTGGAGGTGGTGAACGGGGCCGGTGCCGACCGGCGCCGCAGTTTTTTACGGATCTCCCGCACCACGAAGGGCCCGCTTTCCACGGCCTTCCGCAGGACAAGCGTCTCCTGCTCCGTACGGAGCCGCACCTTTTCACCGCCGGCTTCCACCAGTTTCGCAAGGAAGGACGGCAGGACGCTCCCCGTCAGGCGGGCGGATAACGACCAGTACTCCTCCGGGACAAAAGCCCCGATTCCCCGCTCCCGGACACACACGATCTTCACGGCCACCGACTGCACCCTTCCCGCCGAAAGGCCGCGCCGGACCTTGGACCACAGAAGCGGGCTCAGCGTGTATCCCACGAGCCGGTCGAGGATGCGCCGGGCCTGCTGGGAATCGAACTTGCTCCTGTCGAGGGGACGGGGATCCGCCATCCCCTGCGTGATCCCTTTCCGGGTGATTTCGTGGAAGAGAACGCGGCGGATTTCCGGACGCGGCGCCAGCTCCTCCTTCTTTTTCCCTTTCCCCTTCTTCTTTTTTCCGTTGTCGGACCGTATCGCATCGGCGATGTGCCAGGCGATCGCTTCCCCTTCGCGGTCGGGGTCGGGGGCGAGGTACACGGCTTTCGAGGCGCGCGACGCCTCGACGATCTCCCCGAGCACCTTCTTCCGTTCCTTGATGACGACGTAGGTGGGGGCAAACCCGTTTTCGACGTCCACGCCCAGGCGGCTCTTGGGCAGATCCTTGACGTGCCCCATGGAAGAGAGAACCTGGTACCCCTTCCCGAGAATCTTCTGTATCGTCTTCGCCTTGGCGGGGGACTCGACGACGACTAGCGACCTGGCCATCCTTCCTCCGGAACGCAAACTGGGGTCGACCCCCTAGGGATTGGACCTTTTTTTATAATAGTCTCCCGCCCTTCTTTCAAGCAATTTCCTGAACTCCATTTCCAGGAGGGCGGGAAGCAGCTCTTGCGGGGGGATGTCGAGAGCATCCGCGATTTCACCGACGTGGCGCGGCTTCGAGAGGAATCCCAGGATCCGGCGTTCCCTGCTCTCCTCCGACGTCCTGCGGCAGGACCACCCCAGGGCGGCAATCACGTCCTCGGGTCCCGTCACCGGTTCCGCGCCTTCCCGGATCAGCCGGTTGCTGCCGGCCGTGTGGGGAAAGAGGGGGTTGCCGGGGACGGCCATTACCTCCCTTCCCTGGTCCAGGGCAAGCCGGGCGGTGATCAGGGCGCCGCTGCGGGAAGGAGCTTCCACGATGACGACGCCCCGCGAGATCCCGCTGATAATGCGGTTCCTCGCTGGAAAATGCCGCGGAAGCGGAAGGCTTCCTGGAGGATATTCGGAAAGGAGCGCCCCCTGCTCGAGGATCCGCGCCCGCAGCCGGCCCGCCTCGGGGGGATACACGACATCCACACCGCAACCCAGGGCCGCCACCGTTTTTCCGCCCCCCTGCATCGCTCCTTCATGTGCCGCCGCGTCGATTCCCCGCGCCATCCCGCTGACCACCGTCCATCCTGCCGCCGCCAGGCCGGAGGCAAGCTCTCCGGCAAACTCCTTCCCCGGCGGCGTGGGGGCGCGACTTCCGACGACAGCGACGCAATCTTCCCATGGGACGTGACCTCCCGCCAGATAGAGCACCAGCGGGGCATCCGGGATGGGACGCAGCGCCCCCGGATAGTCTTCGGAATCCAGCGGGAGGATGCGAATGCCCGCCCTTCCGCAGGCCTCCCTGATGCGGGAGGCCTTTTCCCCGGCCTCCCTGGACGTCAGGGCTTCGACGGCTTTCCGGAATATCCCCTGCCGGTTCTCCCCCGGTGCTCCCGGAAGGAACGGGGTGCGGTCCGCCAGGCACAGGCGGTGAAGATGGCAGGTCGTAAACCCTTCCACCTGGCTGAGCCGCAGCAGGAGATCGATCGGTATGGGTTCACTCGTCATTCGGACAGGGCCATGGAAACTCTCCTCAAGGCCCTATCCGATCAAAATCCGTGCCGGAGATTCCAGCTCCCGCGTCTGTTCCCTACCGTGCCTCCCGCGCCCCCCGGATGGCGGTTACTCCGGCCGAAAAAGACAGGAAGCTTTTCACGATGTACGCCGTCGAGAATTCGGGCGACAAGCGGACGACGACCGCATGGCCGACATCGACCCGAATGCCGGGTTCCAATCCGGAAAGCGCGGCCGTATCGCCCCCGCCTTCAACCAGCCGGAAAACGTTGCCCACCGCTATCCCGGCGCCGGAACCCCGGTTCAGGAAGACGAAATTTCCCGTGGCGAGTTCCTTGTTCTCTCCCTGGCCCGAGATGACGGTCGCTTCCAATCCCGCCGCGCCGGGAGAAAGCGGAACCGGGGTGTAGGAAGGGATCTCCTCGCTGAGCTGGTCTTCCCTGCTCAAGTCTTCAAAAGATTTTCTGACGACCCCGAAGATCCCGCCCGACTCTCTCCCCTTCACCTGCACGAGTCCCACCAGGTACCTTGCGTATCCGGTAACCGGCCGGCCGGCCGGGGCCGTAATCGGACCGCGGACGCGGTATACACCCAGGAGCTGGCCCGCCGGGATCATCTTGTCCAGTTTGAGATAGACCTTGTCCCCCTCCGAGAACGCCACCTTGGGCTCCTCGGCGGCGCGGATGTTGCCGATCCCTTTCGGCCTCTCTTTCAGAAACTCGCCCGCCCGGACAAATTCCGACGGCAAGATGTCGAGCGTCGGCACTTTCGGGGCGGCCTCAATCGGTTTTGCGGCCTCCGCCACGGCAGGCGCGGCGGCCTCCGCCGGCGCGGCCGAAACCGCCGCGGGAGGTTCCGCGACCGGAAGTGCGTATTCCTTCGAGGGAGGCGGAAAAATGACGATCCTGATCCCGGGATAGATATAGTGCGGGTTGGTCAGGAACCGGTTCCGTTCCCAGAGCTCCGGCCACTTCCACGGGGAATCCAGGTGTTTCGCGGAGAGGTCCCAAAGGGTATCCCCCTCCACAACCGTATGGACCAGACCCTCGGGGTAGGACGCCGCCCCTTCGGGGGAACCGGCCTGGGCAAATGCCCCGACGGGAAGAGCAAGGTACACGGCAAGAATCGTCAAGACCAAGGGAACCGCTGCCCGTCCTTTCATCTTGGACACCTCGCATCCGCCCCGTCGTCGGGGTGTTTAATTATATCTAAATTATGCTAAATATCACACCTTATAAAGAAAACTACAATCCATTTTAGGGAAAGTCAAGGCCATTTCGCACGAGCTGTATCCCCTTCCCAGCGAAGATGAAGGAATACCTCCCGGTTTCCGCTGGGGCCCTTCACGCGGCTATCCGACTGACCCATAATGGAAAATCCAAGTTCCGCGGCAAAATCCGCCATCGCCCGGACTGCCTCCCGTCGTTTCGCCTCATCCCGGACAACGCCTCCCTTCCCGACCCACGCTTTCCCCACCTCGAATTGCGGCTTGACCAGCGCGAGCACATCCCCGCGAGTCTGCAAGAACCGGCGGAGCGGCGGCAGAATATGGCGGAGCGAGATAAAGGAAACATCGACGGTGGCCAGCCCCACCTTTTCCGGAAGCAGCTCCACGGGGGCGTAACGGAAATTCATCTTCTCGAGGACGACGACCCGCGGGTCCCTCCGGAGGCGGTCGTCGATCAGCTTCTCTCCCACATCGACGGCGTAGACCCGCGCTGCACCCTTTCGGAGCATGCAGTCGGTGAATCCCCCCGTCGACGCGCCGATGTCCAGCGCGGTTTTCCCCTCGCAGGAAAGCCCGAAATCTTCCAGCGCTCCCTCGAGCTTGATGCCGCCGCGGGACACGAAGGGACGAGGGGCAGGCGAGAGAGCGACCGGCTGGTCCGTCCGGACCTGCGCGCCGCACTTGGTGACGATGGTGCCGCCGAGCAGGACGCGCCCGGAGAGGATCAGCCCCCGGGCCTTCGCACGCGTTTCCGCCAGCCCCCGGGCGACCAGCGCGGCGTCCAGGCGGTTGCGCGGAACCTTCTTCGGCGAGGGATCAGACAATCCTTACGAGCCTGGACCGGATGCCGTTGAACAACGACGGGAGGAAGGTCCTGGCATGGCCGAACATTCGCAGTGTCTCGGCGACTATCGCGTCGGCGCTCAACCCGTGCGTTTCCCGGAGTTCGTCCTGGGATCCATGCTCCACGAACGTGTCCCGGACGCCCAGCCGGCGGAAATGCTGGGGATGCTCGCCGTGCTCCTCGAACAACTCGAGCACCGCGCTCCCGAATCCCCCCGCCAGCACGTTCTCCTCGACCGTCAGGACGCGGCCGATCCGGCGCCCCAGAGGGAGAATGAGTTCCGCGTCGAGGGGCTTCACGAATCTCGCGTTGACGACGGCGGCGGAGATTCCCCTCTTCCGGAGCTCCTCTGCGGCATGGAGGGAAGGGGCCACCGAAGCGCCGATCGCCAGGATCAGCAGGTCCTTCCCGTCGAGAAGAAGTTCTCCTCTTCCCCATTCCAAGGGCTCCGCCGATCCTTGCTTCCCCGCGCCCGTCCCGCTTCCCCTGGGGTACCGTATCGCGGCGGGCCGCCCCGCGGAGACGGCCGCCCGGAGCATCGAGGGAAGCTCGGCTTCGTTCGCCGGCGCCATCACCGACAGATTCGGGATGTGCCGCAGGAACGAAAGATCGAACAGCCCCTGGTGGGTCGCCCCGTCGGCGCCCACGATCCCCCCCCGGTCCACTGCAAAGACGACGGGCAGGTTCTGAAGGCAGACGTCATGGATGATCTGGTCGTAGGCGCGCTGGAGAAACGTGGAATAGATGGTGACCACCGGGATCTTCCCCTCCCGGGCCAGGCCCGCGGCGAACGTAACGGCGTGCCCCTCGGCGATCCCCACGTCGAAAAACCGGTCCGGGAAGACGTCCCGGAACTTCGCGAGTCCGGTGCCGCTGCACATCGCCGCCGTGATCGCCACCACCTTGGGGTTCTCCCGGCCGATCTCCACGATCGCGTCGGAGAACGCGTCGGTATAGGTGGGGGGCGATCCGCTCCCCTTTCCCTTCCCCGTCACCGGGTCGAAGGCTCCCACCCCGTGGAAATCTTCCGGGTTGGCCTCGGCGGGCGGATACCCCTTCCCCTTCGCGGTGACCACGTGAATCAGCAGGGGTCCCTCCAGATTGGACAGGTTCTGGAAGGTGGCGAGAAGATCCTCGATGTGGTGGCCGGAGATGGGGCCGACGTACGTGAAGCCGAGCTCCTCGAAGAGCAGCCCGGGGACGATGAACCCCTTGGTGAGCTCCTCCGCCTTCTTGCCGATCCGGGCCATGAAATCGCCCCTCGGCATCGACCGGAGGAGGTTCTCGACGCGTTTCCGGAAGGACGTGTAGAACTTTCCCGTCATGATCCGGTTCAGGTATCCGGAGATCGCGCCGACGTTCTGCGAAATGGACCACTCGTTGTCGTTCAGGATCACGATCAGGTCGCGCTTCTGGTGGCCCGCCTGGTTCAGCCCCTCGAGGGCCAGCCCCGAGGAGAGCGAGCCGTCCCCGATCACCGCGATGACCTTGTGGCTCTCCTTCCGCATGTCGCGGGCCACCGCCATCCCCAGGGCGGCGGAGATCGAGGTTCCGGAGTGGCCGGTCCCGAAGGCGTCGTACGGACTCTCCGAGATGCGCGGAAATCCCGAGATTCCTCCGAGGGTGCGCAGGGTGGGAAAGAGCTCCTGCCTCCCGGTGAGGATCTTGTGGGCATAGGCCTGGTGCCCGACGTCCCACACGATCCGGTCCCTGGGGCAGGAGAAAACGTAGTGCAGCGCGATCGTCAGCTCCACGACGCCCAGGCTGGAGGCCAGGTGCCCGCCGGTCCTGGAGACGCCCTGCACGATCCGCTCGCGCAACTCCGCCGCGACCTGCGGGAGTCTCTCCCGTGGAACTTTTTTTAGGTCTTCCGGGGAGCGGATGCCGGGAAGCAGAGGAGTGGACGGCACGCTACGATCTCCTCGCGGCAACCAGGTGGACGATGCCCCGCAAACCTTCCGCTTCCTTTCCGAACGAGGAAACGGCCGACAGGGCCTCGCGGCTCAACGCCTCCGCGCGGGCGACCGCCGCCTCCATGCCGAACGCGCCGGGAGAGGTCAGCTTGCCGCGCACCTTGTCCTTCGCCACGTTTTTCCCCATCTCCTCGAAGCTGCCGGTCTCGTCCAGGATGTCGTCCGTCGCCTGGAACAGGAGGCCCAGCACACGGCCGTACCGCGCAAGGTCCTCCACCTGCGCGCCGGTTCCGAAGCCGAGGATGCCCCCCATGCGGGCGGCGGCGGACAGGAGCGCCGACGTCTTCCGGAGGTCGATCTCCTCTTTTTCGGTTCTCCCTCCCCGCGATCCTTCCGCGGAAAGGTCCAACTGCTGACCGCCAACCATCCCCTCCGCCCCCGCGGCGCGGGCCAGGACGGCCACCGCAGCAAGCGCACGCCGGGGGTCTTTCATCGCCAACGGCGACTCGCCCATCACCCGGAACGCCTCCGTGAGGAGCGCATCTCCGGCCAGGATGGCCGTGGCCTCGCCGAACGCCTTGTGATTGGAGGGCCTCCCCCTGCGGTAATCGTCGTCGTCCATCGCGGGCAGGTCATCGTGAATCAGGGAATACGTGTGGACATATTCCACCGCGCAGGCAAACGGGAGAAGCTCCTCCTCGTCCCCGCCGACGGCGCCTCCCGCGGAGAGCAGCACCACCGGCCGGATCCGCTTTCCGCCGGCGGTCAACGAATACTCCATCGCTTCGCGGAGCCTCCCGGGCATCCTGCACACGTCCCTGTCCAGGAACCGGAGGAGATGGTCCTCCACCCTCTTCCGGCGGAGGTCGATCTCTTCCGACGCGGGGGAAGCCACTTCACTCCTCTTTGCCGAGAACGTCTTTTTCGTCCTCGGTCTCCTGCGTCACGCCTCCCGGCTTCCGTAGGAGAATCTCGATTTTCCTGTCGGCTTCTTCCAGCCGCTTCTGGCAGATGGCCGACAGCCGCATCCCCTCCTCGAACAGGCGGATGGACTCCTCCAGCTTCGTCTCGCCGGATTCCAGCTTCGCCACGATGGTTTCGAGCGCTTTCAGCGCTTCCTCAAAGGAAGGCTCTTTCCCCTTTGCCAACCCCTCCCCCGATCTTTTGAGGATTCCATAATTATATAACTCCCCTGCACGGCGGGGGTCAATGAAATGCCGGCCCGAAGAGCAGGGAGGGATCGACCCGGCCGCCGGCTGCACGAATGCCGAAGTGGAGGTGCGGACCCGTGGCGCGTCCGCTCGAGCCCACCGCGCCGATCCTTTGCCCTTTCCCCACGCGCTGTCCCTCCGAAACCACGGTTTCCTGGAGGTGGTAATAAATACTGAACAGGCCGCCCCCGTGGTCCAGCACAACGGATCGCCCCCCGAAAAACTGCTCGCCGGAAAACGCTACGGTCCCCGCCGCGATCGCCCTCACGGGCGTCCCCTCCGGAAGGTGGAGGTCCACCCCCGCGTGGGGGCTGCGGGGTTCTCGATTGATCACCCTGCGTGCGCCGAAACCCGCGGGCCGGTAATCCTCGACCGGCGGGAGGAAAGGAAGATCCCAGGCGGGCGCGGAGACGGCGGCGAGCCGAACCTCCAGCACTTGCGCCTCCCTGCGAATCCGCTCGAGGGTAACGGCGTCGAACTCCGCCATTTTTTTCGGCAGGGAAAGCACCTGGACGGGGAACGCCTTCTCCCTGACCGCGAGATCCAGGTCGAGGCGCGTGGTGGTACCGTCCCGGTCCGTCACGACCGAAAGCGGGACCTTTCCAGGGGGCTCCATCAGGTCGATCCCGATCAACGCAAGGAACCGGCCGTTCCCGGCTTTCTTCAAGGGAAACGTACGCCCCTTCCAGACCATCGCGAGGTTGTCGGGAGGGGGAGCGACGGAAACCTCCACGAGAACCGGGTCTCCCTGATCGGCGAAGCGGCTGGAAACAGAAACGGAGATCGTCTCTCCCCACGCGAAAAAGAGCGGAACCAGGAGGAGTCCCCACGCCATGGACACGGCTTTTCTCAACCTTTCTCCCCTTCCACGATCGCGCCGAACACCCCGTCGGACACGCGGACATCGAGGACCGCGCCGGGCGTGGCCTCTGACACGGTCCGCACGGCGTGTCCTGAGGATCGTACCGTCGCAATGGCGTATCCCCTCGACAGGACGGCCGTCGGGTCGAGGGCCGCAAGCTTCCCGCCGCAGACCTCGAGTCTCCCCCGATACCCCGCACGCCCCGCGTCCATCCGCCGGACCGCGCGCTCCAGGAGAACCGCGATATCCCCTCGCTTCCGGGAAACCCATGCTCCGGGCGCGCCGAGGCGGAGAGCCGTCGTGAGGTCCGACACCCGTTCACGGGATCTCCGGGAGATCTCCTGCACCCTCTCCGCCAGGGCGTCCGTCGACTTCGCCAGGGCATACCGGCGGGCCTGGAGGAGGGGCCTGGGATCGACGAGCGCGCCGGCGAGGATCCGGAATTCCCTTCGGAGCGTTTCCCGGTGGTGCCGCTCCGCCCGCCGCGCCCGCAGGACAAGCCCGGAGATGCGCTCTCCCACCTCCGTGCGATCCGGAACAGCCATCTGCGCAGCCGCGGTCGGCGTGGGGGCACGGTGGTCCGCCGCGAGGTCGGAAAGGGTAAAGTCGGTCTCGTGCCCCACCGCGCTGATCGTCGGGACGGACGAGGAAGCGATCGCCCGCACCACCGCCTCCTCGTTGAAGGCCCAGAGATCCTCCACCGAGCCCCCCCCTCGACCCACGATGATCAGATCGACCCTGCCCTGCGAAATCATCGCAGAGAGCGCCGCCGCGATGTCCTCCGCGGCACTCTCCCCCTGTACCCGCGAGGGAGCCAGCGTGATGCCGATGGCCGGCCACCGGTTCCGCGCGACCCGGATCATGTCCCGGAGGGCCGCGCCCTGCCGGGAGGTGACGATGCCGATCCTCTCCGGGAAGGGGGGAAGCGGCCGCTTCCTCTCCGGATCGAAAAGCCCTTCCGCGGCAAGCCTGCTTTTTCGTTTTTCCAGCTCCAGAAGGAGACTGCCCAGGCCGCGAACCTCCACCGACTGGGCGTAGATCTGGTACTCCCCCTTCTTCTCGTACACGCCAAGGGATCCCGAGACGATGACCGTCTGCCCGTCCCGGATCTCCCCGATGATGAACCGCTCCCGCCCGCGGAACAGCACCACCCTGACCTGGGCTCCCTCATCCTTGAGCGAGAAGTACCGGTGTCCGGAGGGATAAAGCTTGTAGTTGGAAATCTCCCCCTCCACGCGAACGGAGCGGAAGGCTCCTTCCAGAGACGCCTTGATGCGCGCAGTCAGCTCGGTTACGGTCAGAACCCCGTCCATCCCTTATCCTTGCGTCCCTTTTCCCCGGAGAAGCTCCTCCAGGGTCACCGCCTGGACCTTCTCGTCCTTGAGACCGGGAAGAAACTCCATCATCATCCGCAGGGTCTCCATTCTCCCGTGGCAGATCAGGACCGCCGCTCCTTTCTCCCTGGCGATCGACAACACCCGTTTCCACTGGCGCCTCATCTCCTCGGAACTCATGTTGGCGTCGAGGAAGACGTCCCTCCTGGCAGCAGGGATGCCGGCCCGCTGCGCGGCCTCCAGCGCGACGGACTTCGACGTCGTCATGCTGTCCAGAAGAAAGAACCCTTTTTTCCTGAGGGCGGAGGTGTACCTCGCCATCGCCTCCGGGTCGGCGGTCACGGCGGAGCCCATGTGGTTGCTGGCCCCCGACGCCTGGGGAAGGTCCTCGGTCATGCGGGCCAGGAGGGATTCCATCTCATCGGCCGTCATGACCCGGCGGATCCGGAAACGCTCCGTGCGGTCGGAGGTCGCAGTTTCCGGCTCCATGGGGACGTGCAGGATCACCCCCCACCCCCTAGCCCGGGCCGACTCCGCGATCTTGCGGGAGGAGGGGCCGAAGGGAAGCACGGCCACGGTGATCCTCACCGGGAACTTCAGCCATTCGGCATCCCGGGACGGATCGTAGCCGAGGTCGTCCACGACGATGGCCAGGCGGGGGAGAGGCGGAGATGCAGGAGGAGGGATTGCCTGTGCCGGCTGGGACGACGGCGCCTGCGCTAAAGGCGATGGAGCAAGGGGCGAGGGGGCCTTCCCCTGGCCCGGCAGGAGGAACGCTACGCCCACGACCAGAAGGCCGGCGAGGAACGCCCCGAACATCAGCATTCCCAGCTGCCGCGAACGTCCGCGCCCCCCGGTTGACTCTTGTCTCATCCTTCCCTAACGGGGAAACTCCTAGGAAGTCTTTCCTTTGTCGATGAACCGCAATTTGAAGATCTCCCACCCCTTCAGGAGTTCCACCGCCCGCTCGAGCTGGGGATCTTTCCCCTCCTCCTTCCGCCCCTCTTCCAGAGAGGCCGAATCCTTCTTCCCGTTCCTCTTTCCCGAGGGTTCCTCCTTCTTCTCCTTCGAAGAGGGCGGCATCGCCTTCCCCGGAGCGGGAGATTCCTTCCCTTCTCCTTCTCCCTTCAAGTGCCGCTCGATGTCCTTCTCCCGGAGCGGTACCGGGTGTCCCTCGGGACTTTCCCTGCCGTCGCCGATGACGAGGTCCGGCTCGATCCCCTTCGCCTGGATGGACCGCCCGTTCGGAGTGAAATAGCGAGCCGTGGTCAGCCGGATCGCCGACCCGTCCTCCATCGGGATGATCGTCTGAACGGAGCCCTTGCCGAACGTCTGCGTTCCCAGCAGGATCGCCCGTCCATGGTCTTGAAGCGCTCCCGCGACAATCTCCGACGCGGAGGCGGAGCCGGCATTCACCAGCACCACCATCGGGAACCCCATGTAGGTTCCATCCTTCCGTGCGAAGTACTTGAACTTCTGGTTTTCAATCCGGCCGTCCGTGTAGACGATGAGACCCGAATCGATGAACCTGTCGGACACCTTCACCGCCTGGTCGAGGAGCCCCCCCGGATTGTTCCGAAGGTCCAGCACCAGCCCTTTCAGGCCGCCCTTCTCCTTGGTCAGGGCCTGGAGAGCCTTCTCCAGCTCGCTGTCGGTGTCCTGTTGGAACTGGGTCAGCTTGACATACCCGATCCCTTCGCCCATGGGCTTCGACTTGACGCTCCGGATCTTGATGATGTCCCGGGTGATGGTATAGGCCCGGGGCTCGGACAGCCCTTCCCGCGCGATCCAGATCGTCACATTCGTCCCCGGCTCGCCGCGCAGGCGTTTCACCGCGTCCATGACGTTCATATCCCGCGTCGGCTCGTTCTCGATCCGGACGATCTTGTCTCCCGCCTGGAGCCCGGCGCGGTATGCAGGGGTGTCCTCGATCGGAGCGATGATCGTCAGGACGTTGTCCTTGACCCCGATCTCGATCCCCAGTCCCCCGAAGCTGCCTTTGGTCTCGACTTCCACCTGCTTCAGCATGTCCGGCGTGAGATAGGAGCTGTGCGGGTCCAGCGTCTGGAGCATCCCACGGATCGCCCCGTTGACCAGCTCCTCGACGTTGGGCTCTTCCACATAGCTTGCCTGGACCGTGGAGAGGACGTCGCCGAACGCCTTCAGCTTGCCGAATGCGACGTTGGCCTGGGCTGCGTGCCGGGAGGCGGTGAGGTCTCCGGAGATGAACCCAGCGAAGAAGATCATGACGACGATCGCGGGGCCCAACCATTTTTTTCCTTTCATGGGACGCCTCCTCGGGCGATTCTGATCCATGCGCGATAAGTCAACGGGAAAGCGGGATCACCGTCGTCGGATCCATGGCGGTCCCGGCGGCCCTGAGCTCCAAGTATAGCACCGATTTCCCATCCGGGCTGACCGGCAGCCTTCCCACCGTTTCCCCTGCGGCGACCTCCTGTCCCTGCTTCACGGAGTACGCCGCCGCCCTTCCGTATACCGAGAAAAGCCCGCTCCCGTGCTGAAGGATGAGCACCCTGCCGAAACCCGACACGCTCCCCGTGAACACCACCTCCCCGCCTCCCACCGCGTGAATGAGCGCACCGGAGGAGGCCTCGATCTCCACCCCCCGGTTCTCCACGTCCACGTCGAATACGGGGTCCCGCTGCTTCCCGAATCGCCCCACCACTTTCCCCGCCAGCGGCGGAACCAGCCCGCCGGAGATTCCGGCGAACCGCGTCGGCCCGATCTTCCGGAGCTTTTTCGCTTGGCGCTCCCTCTCCAGCATCTTCCGCTCGATCCGCGATACCAGCGCTTCCATCCGCGCAATGCGCGCGCGAAGCGCTCGAAGCTCCCCTGCCTTCGCCTTCTTCTTCTTCTCGATCTCCGCCAGCCGCCGGCGCTCGGCCTCCTGCTGAGTGGCCAGCTTCTCCCCCAGCCTCTTCTGCTCCGCCATCCGGCGCTCCGAGTGTTCGAGCCGGCGTTCGATGCCGGACAGGACCCTCTCCTTCTCCTCCTTGTCGGACGTCAGGCGTCCGTACCGGGCGTGCTCCGCAACCAGGACCCTGCGAGCGAAATAGCGCCGGCGCTCGACGGAAGGGGTCTCCGAAAAGCCCCCTCGCTCTTCTCTCTCTCGCGCAAATACCTGCGCCGTCGCCGCCGACAGTCCGCGCTGCGCCGTGTCCCGCTCCGCCTCGAGCGAGCGAACCTCCCGTTCCGCCCGATCCATCTGCGCGCCGAGCACATCCAGCCTCCGATCGATGTTGGCGATCAACCTTCGCTGCTTCGCGAGGCGCGTTTCGAGCTCCACCACACGGCTTCGGGTCATTTTCTCCCGCCGGAGGGTTTCCGCGAGCTCCGCCGCCGCCTTCTCGGCTCTCTGCTTCATCTCCGTCAGCCGCGCCTTTTCCTTCCGGAGCTTGCCCAAGGAATCCGCCGCGTGCGCGGCGCAGGCGAGCGCCAACCATGCCGCGAGGCAGGCCGCGATCCATGCAAATCGTCCGGGAAACATCATTCCGGGCGGGACTGCGCCGCGCGCCACCCCAGCGAGGATGCCGCGCCGGAAACGAGCGCAGCCGCGAAAAGGAACAGCAAAGCGGGGATGAGGATGGGCAGTGTCGGGATTTCCCCCGCGGGACCGATCACGCGGACGAGAAGGGGCAGGCGGGTTTCCAGAAAAAAGAGCAGGAAAGCCGCGGTTCCCGTGGCGGCCAGAGAGAGGAGGAGGCCGGTCAGCAGGGATCCCGAAGCCCGGGAGACGATGATGCTTCGAACCGAAACCCCCCTCTCTCTCAGGAAATTGAAGTCCGCCGCCAGAAAGGAGGATCGCGCCTTTTCCTGCAGGAGGAAAACCAGGAAGGACACCGTGCAAAGGAGGGCGAACCCCGCCCAGAGGAAGGCGTTCACCCATCTCCTGACCCGGAGCAAGCGGGGCAGGACTTCCCCCCCGGATAGAATCCTTTCCACCTGGGGGAGGGGGCGGAGGCCGGCCTCCACCGCCTGGATATCCGCTTCCGTGAAACGGCGGGGGCGCATCCGGATTTCGACATAGCCGGAAAGCGGATTCCCTCCCGCTCCCCGGAGAGCCTCCAGCCCAGGGTACGCCGCAAGAAACTCCTTCCAGGACTGCTCCGGGTCCTTGTAGACCGCCGAGCGCACGGCCGGAAGTCCCGCGACCTTCCCCGCGATTCCCTGTCCTTCTTCCGGCGAGACCGACAGGCGTAGGATCGCGGTGACGGCCCACTGCTCGGAGAGAAACCGGTTCATTCCTCCGGAGAGGAGCATCGACAAGAGGAACGAACCGAGCAGAAAGAGAAGGCAGAACCGCCCCGCGGTCTCCCGCAACATCGCTTTTGGCGCGAGCTTCCAGTCGATCCACCGGAGAGAGGAGCCGGTCATCACGGGACTTCCCTCTTTGCTGCGAGCCGGAACAGGCGAAACGGTCCCTTGTCGATCCCTTCCCCGCCTTCCATGGCCTTCCACTTCTCGGGAATCGTCCTCTCCGCAAGGAGGACCGTCTTCCCTTCTCTCGCCAGCCCCCGGAACAGCCCCCCCAGCATCTCCATCCAGTCCCTTCCTGCGTTGTGGAGCAGCATGTCCGCAAAGAGAACCTTCGGGCCGCGGAACAGCTCCACGGCCAGCGAGACCCGCGCCCTTTCGGAGACCGACAGAGACGAAATCCCAGCGTCCTGCGCACCGTGCAGGCCCAGCAACGAGAGCAGCTCTTCCTCCCGCTCCTTTCGTTCCCTCGCGGAGATCCCCGCCCCTGCCACGGAGGAAAGCCGGAACAGATCCCGGATCGCGCGCCCTCCGCAGGCAGGAAACGATTCGGGGATTACGCCCGACGTGGCCTGGAAGGCCCTGACGGTTCCCGGGTTCCCCCGGTAGAGCGATTCCCCCCCGACCACGACATCGCCGGCGTCCGGCCGGCGATCCCCCCGCAGGGTCCGCAGAAGGAGGGATTTCCCGCTCGCGGGCGGGCCGGTGACGACGCAAACCTCGCCGTCGCCCACGGCCAGGTCCAGCCCGTCCCAGAGCGTCCCGTTGCGCGAAACCGCCCCAACGCGAAACGCCTCAATCATCTTCCGACGACGTCTCCGTCTGCGCGTCGAACGCTCCCGAAAAGAGCTTGCGGATCTCCTCGAGGTGCTGCGCTTTCATTCGGTCGCGGAGGGCATCCTGCCAGTTCGGTTTCAACAGAAGGTCGTTGTAGGGCTGGCGGACGGTGTCGAGGATCACCCCGCCCAGAAACGCGTGGGTGATGATCTGCGGGTTGTCTTTTCCCCCGTCCTCGGTCTGGATGTGATAGGTTTTCCCCTTGTGTTTGAGGTTGTGGTTGAACCCGGACAACATCCGGACCCGCGTCGTCGTCATGGTCGGTTCTCCTCGCCCTTCCCCCCGTATTGTCTCACAGGGCCACTCCTTCCACGCTCGTAAGTGCACGGCCGAAGAACGCTTCCCCCACGCGCGCGAAGCGCTCGGGATCGTCGGTGACCAGGAAGCGCACTTCCGCTTCGCCCCTTTCCCGTTTCATTCCGCTCTCGGAGACCAGCGTGTCGACGACCCGCGCCGCTTCCTCCCCGGAGTCGACGAGGACCGTGCCGTCTCCCAGGATCTCCCGGATGGGTTTCTTCAGGACCGGATAATGCGTGCATCCGAGGATCATGGCGTCCGGCGGGGCCTCCCGAAACGGCGCCAGGTACTCGGCAATCACGGCGCGGGTGACCGGCTTCTCCATCCATCCTTCCTCCGCCAGCGAGACGAGCAGCGGGCACGGCTGGCAGAAAACACGTGCCGCAGGCAGTGCCGCCCGCAGCGCCTGCTCGTAGGCCCCCGACCGTATCGTCCCCGACGTCCCGATCACCCCGATCGCGTCCCGCCTCGGAAGGGAGGCGACGCGCCGCACGCACGGGTCGACCATTCCCACGACCGGGATCTTGTAGATCTTCCGGAGAGCCGGGAGAGCCAGCGAGGACGCCGTGTTGCAGGCCACGACCAGCATCTTGATGTCGTGCCGCGCGATGAGGTAATTGGCGATTTCGATGGAGTAGCGGGTGACGGTCTCCCTCGACTTGGTGCCGTACGGCACCCGGGCGGTGTCCCCGAGATAGAAGAATCTTTCCCCGGGAAGCGTCCGCGTGAGCTCACTCAAAACGGTCAGTCCGCCGACGCCCGAATCAAACACTCCGATGGGCTGATCCACGCATTCTCCTAACGCTTTGATTTTCCTAACTTATGACGCTATGGTATTCTTGTCAATAAAAGCGCCCCGAAAAAGGAGCCCCGATGAAGGAAATCATCGACTTCCTGATGAGCGCGAGAATCATGGAACTGGCCACCGACCCCCGGGTACTCTTCGTAACCGCGGTGGTTTTCGTCATCGCGGTCCTGCTGCGCTGGAAATTCGTCCTCCTGTTCCTCTTCGGCGTGGGGGCGATCCTTGTGGTCGTGCGCTACACGAATCCGGGCGCGGAAGGACTCGCCGGCGATCATCAAATGTTGGTTTTCATCGGCGGGGTCCTGGCGGTCGCCGTCGTCCTGATCTATTTCCTCTTCATCAAGGGGGATTGACTCTGCGCGTCGGGTTCACCACCACCATCCCGGTGGAGATCCTGTTCGCCGGGGGCCACATCCCCATCGACCTCAACAACCGCTTCATCACCGCCCCCAAACCGGAGGAGTACATCCGCGCCGCGGAATCCGACGGATTCCCCCGGAACAGCTGCAGCTGGATCAAGGGAATCTACGGGATCGTGCGGAAGCACCGGCACAAGGACGTCATCGCGGTCACGCAGGGGGACTGCAGCTTCACCCAGGCGCTGATGGAGGTCCTCTCCTACCGGGGCGTGCGCGTCACCCCCTTCGCTTTCCCGTTCGACCGCGATTCCGGGTTCCTCTCCCGGGAACTGCGCAAGATGGCCGGGCGGTTCGGCACGACCATCCGCGCCGCCGAACGATGGAAAAAGAAGCTGGACGGCATCCGCAGGCTCGTTTCCGAAATCGACCGGCTCACCTGGGAGGAGGGAAAGGTGACGGGGGAGGAGAACCACCTGTGGCTGGTCAACTGCTCCGATTTCGAAAGAGACCCAGCCCGGTACGAGAGGCGCGTCCGGGCGTTTCTCCATAAGGCGAAGTCTCGCCCGGCACGGGAAGACCTTCTGCCGCTTGCCTTCGTGGGTGTGCCCCCGATTGTGACCGGCCTCCATGCCTTCATCGAAATGGCGGGGGCAAGGGTCGTCTTCAACGAGGTGCAGCGCCAATTCGCGATGCCGGGGCCGGCGGAGAACCTCACCGAGCAATATCTCCGGTACACCTATCCCTACTCCTTCTTCGAACGCCTCGAGGACATTCGCAGGGAAACGGGTCGCCGCCGGGTGCGGGGGATCGTCCATTACGTCCAGTCGTTCTGCTTCCGGCAGATCGAGGACATCCTCCTGCGCAAGGAGATCGGGCTTCCGGTGCTCACGCTGGAGGGGGACATGCCCGGGCCCCTCGACGGGCGGACCAGGATCCGGATCCAGGCGTTCATCGAGATGCTTCGGGACGGTCCTGGGTGAGGACCTGGCAGAACCACGAGGGGATCGCAGTCCACGACCGAGTTTGAGATGCCGACCGGGGACGACAGGACCGTCCCGGTTTTGGTTCAGCTACCAGACGCCCGTCGTCAGGTATTCGTGCATGGCCGCCGCCGCCTTGCGGCCGGCTCCCATGGCAAGGATGACGGTGGCAGCGCCGATGACGATGTCGCCCCCGGCGAAGACCCCTTTCTTGCTCGTCTTCCCCGTCTCCTGATCGGCCAGGATGTTCCCCCACTTGTTCGTGTCCAGGCCCGGGGTCGTGGCCGGGACCAGCGGATTGGCGCCGTTGCCGATGGACATGACGACGGTGTCCACGGAGAGCCGGAACTCGGAGCCCTTGAGGGGCACCGGCCGCCGCCGCCCCGAGGAGTCGGGCTCGCCCAGCTCCATCCTCTGGCACTCGATCTCGGTCACCCACGCCTCGTCGTTCCCGAGGAACCGGAGGGGGTTGGTAAGGAGGTGGAACTCGATCCCCTCCTCCTCGGCATGGTGGATCTCCTCGATCCTCGCGGGCATCTCCTTCTTGGACCGGCGGTAGACGACGTATACCTTCTCCGCCCCCATCCGCAACGCGGTGCGCGCCGCGTCCATCGCCACGTTCCCGCCGCCCACCACCGCCACGTGGCGTCCGCGCGTGAGAGGCGTATCGGCCTGGGGGAACAGGTACGCCTTCATCAGGTTGGCGCGCGTCAAGAACTCGTTGGCCGAATAGATCCCGATCAGGTTCTCGCCCGGGATATTCATGAAATAGGGAAGGCCCGCGCCGGTACCGATGAAGCAGGTTTGGAACCCCTCCTCGTTCAGCAGCTCGTCGATCGTGATCGACTTGCCGATCACCGCGTTGCACTCGAGCTTGGCGCCGAGCTTGCAAATGTAATCGACCTCCGCCTGTACGATGTCCTTGGGCAGGCGGAACTCCGGGATGCCGTACATGAGGACCCCGCCCGGCTTGTGGAGCGCCTCGAAGATCGTCACATCGTGACCGAGCTTGACCAGGTCTCCCGCCACGGTCAGTCCGGCGGGACCGGCGCCGACGATCGCCACGCGCTTTCCCGTGGGAGGGGCAACCTTGGGGATCTCCACGCTGCCGGTCACCCGCTCGAAGTCGGCGACGAACCGCTCGAGACGCCCGACGGCCACCGGCTGGTCCTTCTTGCCCAGAACGCAGGGCATCTCGCACTGCTCCTCCTGCGGGCAGACGCGGCCGCACACCGCGGGGAGGGCGTTCGTCTCCTTGATCTTCCTCGCCGCCTCGATGAACTTCCCCTGGCGCACGAGGTCGATGAATTCGGGGATCTGAACCTCAACCGGGCATCCCTTCACGCAGGCCGGGTTCTTGCACTGGATGCAGCGGCTGGCCTCGAGGATGGCCAGGTCCGGGGTGAAGCCGTAAGGCACCTCCCGGAAGTTCTTGACGCGAACCTGGGGCGGCTGCTCCGGCATCGGCTGCCGGGGGATGTTTCTCGCTTTCGGACGGGAGGCTTTCGGGGTCCGGGTCACGTCGGCCATCCGTTCGCACCTCCCGTCGTCACGGCTGCCGGTCCCGCGGTCCCGGACGTTTCCGCATGGGGGGGTCGGTCGACTCCATGCACTTGCCGTCCTCGTGCAGGAACTTGTCCATCGCCTCCTTCTCCTCCTTCAGGTAGGCGCGGTTGCGCATCACCAGCTCCTTGAAGTCCACCTCGTGCCCGTCGAACTCCGGACCGTCCACGCAGACGAACTTCGTCTTGCCGCCGACGGACACCCGGCACGCCCCGCACATCCCCGTGGCGTCCACCATGATGGGATTCAGGCTGACGACCGTTTTGATCGCGTGGGGGCGGGTCACCTCGGCCACCGCCTTCATCATCGGCACCGGGCCGATGGCGATGCACAGGTCGATCTTCATCCCGGCGTCGATCAGCTCCTGCAGGGCGGTCGTTACGAACCCTTTCTTTGCGTACGAGCCGTCATCGGTCGTTACTGTCATCTGATCGGAGATCGCTTTCATCTCCTCCTCGAGGATGAGAAGATCCTTCGTCCTTGCCCCGACGATCGAGATCAGGCGGTTTCCCGCCTTCTTGAAGGCGGTCGCGATGGGAAGAAGAGGCGCTGCGCCGATTCCGCCGCCGATGCCCACGACGGTTCCGAGGTTCTCTATATGGGTCGGCAGGCCCAGGGGACCGACGACGTCCAGCACGGTATCCCCTGCCTTCAATCCGGCCAGTTCGGCCGTCGATTTTCCGACCGCCTGGAAGATGATCGTCACGGTGCCTTCCGAAGGATCGGAATCGACGATGGTCAGGGGAATCCGCTCGCCCATCTCCCCCCGTCGTATGACGAGGAACTGCCCGGCCTTGCGCTTGCGCGCGATCCGGGGCGCCGCGATCCTCT
>Ga0214473_10002364_pt1 | contig 23196 bp, 34 predicted proteins | sample RVTome_7_FD_203509 | JGI IMG/M metagenome (GOLD analysis project Ga0214473, IMG submission 203509) | Soil microbial communities from uranium-contaminated site in the Upper Colorado River Basin, Wyoming, United States - RVT98D197 | ecosystem: Environmental > Terrestrial > Soil > Contaminated >... | reverse complement strand
ATCGAAGAAACGCTGTGACGGCAACTGATGGACGAGCCCAGCCTCCGGTAGTCCAAGGTCGCGAAGGAGCAATTCAGTAAGATACACCGGAAACACATAATAGCCGCGCTCAGCCAGCGGTACAGTGATCGTGGTGACAAAGACCGCTGGCGCTGTCACTTCCGTCGATTCGTTCACGACCGGCACGACGATAATCGAGCGGGGCTCATGCGCGTAGAAGGCCGATAGGTCACGCTTGGCAACCGAGGCGCAGCCAGCCAGCTGGGGCAACAGGCCGCACCCAATTATGAGAGCACGCCAATTCATGGTTCCCCGGTTCCTCCAGGGACTCCGTTCTGTTCAGTTTGGCCACGAGTTTCTCGTTGTTGCTGAATGCGCTCGATGAGCTTCGACATCAGCGCCGCAGACTCAGGGAAGGCCCGCTTTTCTTGTTCGAACTTCTCTATCGCGCCGGCGTAATCACCGCGCCGATAGAGCAGGAACCCGTAATCAGCGTACACACCGGGAGGCACGCGCGACTTGAGTTCGGCGGCTACGAGTGTTTCTCGCAGATACGCTTCTGCCCCGGCGATGTCTTCCTTAACGTAGCGGCGGTAGAGGCTGTCCTCATATTCGCCCCACTGGTACAGGGCAGGCGGAGCGCACCCCGCAAGTCCTGCACCGATGACGAGACCTAGGCAGACGTATTGCCACAAAGTGTATCGTTTCGCTAGCCGGGATCGGCGCCGACCGTTCACGCCGTTCATGGGGTCCCCCGTCAATGACGCGCCCTTTGGCGAGCGTCGAGCGTCTTTACGACGTTGTTCATCATGTTCACAATGGCCGCGTCAATGGCCTTCCCTTCGAGCGTCGAGTCAAATCCGGCTGTCCCGCCGAACCCTAGGGTGCTTGATGCGGAGAGCGTCGCCTCGCCAGAGCCTTCCTGGGTGTAGAAGACCTGCCCGGTCTTGGGATCGACCAAGCGCAGTACGACTCGCGCACGAGCGCGTTGCGTCTTTTCCTTGCCGAGCAGCCAGATACCGCCTGTCGTATCGCGTCCCAGTTCAGCCACGGAGCCGAGGATCAATGCCTCAACACCCATGAGGTTCTTCCTAAACTGTTCCTCGCTCAATCCCATTAGTTCTGCCTCGGCACGTAACCTTCCCAGGTCTTGCCGCTCAGCTACGGTGAAACGCTGCGTAGCCATGAGATGCCGTGCCAACAAGTCGGCGGCTTGTTTGCCGAGGCGATCACCTGAAGCGTCGGTGAAAAGCCCGCTTCCGTACGTTGATTCGTTGGTGAAGCGCGCGATCGCGATGGTCATGCGTTCCCCAGCCGGCAACGGCGCAGCCACGACCTGGGGACCGCGATCCTGAACACCTTCATTCACCGCTCGCGAAACACAACCCGTCAGAGCAAATGCCACACACACAGCCTTGAACAATTGGTTCGTTTTCATTGTGCTCTCCTTTGCCTATGTACCGTGGCAACACAGACAGCCTAACTATTGCCACTATGTTGGTCAGCACATCCTGGTCCTCGCACTTCCCAAGGCTGCGGGGCTCCTCCTTTGTTACGAAGAGTTAGAATACGCAACCGGCTAGCGACATGGACTCCCATCATTCAACCGACACGGCTCAAATCTGAATGTACCCGTCTCGCTCCATGGACTGGAGTTGCCCAGACTGTCGATTGCTCGCACGCGCCACTCCCATCCTTCCAATATGTCATCGCTGACAAAAGCCGCGCACCTCCTATCGACAAATTCCGAGCCGATGACGAAGAAATCCCCAAAGGGCGGATTACCAAACGAGAACTCGCGATCCTTGTGCTTGACCTGCATCTCATACCGGGCGATTCCAAACAGCGAGCGAGAATCGGTCCAGTCGAAGCGAAGATGCCATCCAAATCCTCTGGTCCGATGTAAGGAGCAGCCATTGCTCGGATCGCTCTGTTTGAAGGCGGCGTTGTGAATCGGGGCGATTAACGTGGGGGCAGTCAGTTCCGAGTAGGTGAACGGCTTGCCGGCCAGCACGAGAATGTCGCCAGGGTCCATCCGGCCATCCAGGAAGGCACCCCGCTTCACGAGCGCGGCGAAGACCAGGTACTGCCCTGGAGGCTCCACCCCCGAAAAGGTGTACTGAAAGTCGCTCACGATTTCACCAATGAATCCCTCAGATATGTGAACGTTGGTCAGAAGTGGCTGGAAGGTCCTGGTGTCGGCCGCCAGGCCGCTCACCACTGAGGCGAAAGGTGAGAGCCTAGTCGCGAAGACCAAGGTCTCGCCGTCAGGCAACATGACCCCAACGTAGAAGTCAGCGTCAAAGGCCGGCCCGAGGTTCGCCACGCTGATGTTGACCTGAAGCGTCTGGGCCGGAACAAAGGTCACCCGGTTGAGGCTAAGTTCAATGAAGGGCGCATTGCCGGTGGGACCCCCTTCGTACCGCGCCACAGCGAACTTCATGGAGTCCCCAAAGGCGCTGATCAACGTACCACCGACCACGATGATCTTGCCGTCCGACTGGAAGGACAGGGCAGAGGCCCGGCTCCCGATGCTCCCGGGGATGTCGGCAGTGACGTTCCCGCCGATTCCAAACGTGGAATCTAAATTACCGTCCGGGTTGTAGCGAGCGAGGGCGAAGTCGCCCACGCTCCCGGCGACCACAATCTTCCCATCCGGTTCGAGCGCGAGGCGGGAAACGGCGCCGCCAACTCCGCCGAAGTTGACGTTGACCATCCCCCCGGCGCCGAAGCTGGAATCGAGCGTGCCGTTGGGGTGATAGCGGGCCAGGGTCGCGGGGTTGGATTCTCCGATATCAAGAAAAGAAGGAGCCCACAGCACCACGATCTTGCCGTCGGCCTGAAGGGCAAAGTCCGCTGTGAAGAAATTACGTCGGCTCAATCCGAGGTCCGTCTTCCCCCCGTTGCCAAACATGGTATCGAGGCTACCATCCACGTTGTAGCGGACCAGCACGGGGAAGAACGGGTCCAGGCCACCGAGACCGCCGAAGCAGAACGGAAACGTCGTGCACGGCGGGGTGGCGGTAGGAACGGGAGGCGGAGTAGATACTCCTAGGACCAGGATCCTGCCGTCAGGCTGCAATGCCACGCGTTGAGCTGCATCGTTGGTGTTATTGCCCAAGGCGGTAATAACCCGGCCGCCGCTGCCGAAGCTGAGATCCAGACTCCCATCCGGGTTGTAGCGGGCGAGGGCGAAGTCGAAGGTGGCCCCGCCCGTGACTACGATCTTTCCGTCAGCCTGGAGGACGAGGTCGGAGGCCCGACCGCCGAGCGCACCGGCGAAGTCGGTCGTCACCTGGCCGCCGCTGCCGAAGCTCGGATCCAAGCCCCCATCCGGGTTGTAGCGGGCGAGGGCGAACTGGGTGGTGACTGCAAGCGCGGAAGTCCCGGCCACAAGGATCCTCCCGTCCGGTTGACACACCATCGCGCTGACAAGATCGCCCCGGGCACCGGCGAAGTCGGTCGTCACCTGGCCGCCGCTGCCGAAGCTCGGATCCAAGCCCCCATCCGGGTTGTAGCGGGCGAGGGCGAACTGGGCCTTCCGTGAGGGACCGCTCTCCTCCGCTCCCGCCACCAGGATCTTCCCATCTGGTTGAAGGGCGACGGCAGAGGCCGCCGCGCTGGCGAAATCGCCGACGCTAAACGCGGTGCTCACGAACCCCCCATCGCCAAAACTTGCATCGAGGTCCCCCGGAGCAGCTTGTAGGTGGGCGGGAAGGATGAGGGCTATGAGCAAAGTAATGCGCAGGGTGGATAGCATTCCCGGTCGAACGATGCCCCAAGATGCCCCTCGGTATATTCTTAAATGCGCCATGTTGCCTCCCTTCATCTGATGGAATTTCTGATACGGGAAGGTTGCCGACGACTTGATATCAAGGCAAGGCATATGCCAAGAAGGAGATGCTCGAAAAATCAAGGAGTTACCGCTAAACTGGGTTGCGGATCGGGTTTGGTATTGGGTGGGAAATCGACAGTAGTGGGGGAAACTCCGGCAGCATGGGGTGTCGGTTCTAGCCCTTCTCCCCTGAGGGGAAAAGGCTAGGTTGAGGGGGGTTTGGTAGGGATTACATGGAATCGAATTTGCGAAACGGAGTAGCTAGAGACCCGAAGGCTGGTTTGCTGGCGGCGATTCAGAAGATCCGAGGTGAAGCTGGGAATCCCGATATGCCGTTGGGCGTATAATGTGAATCTGAAAAGCCCGCCGAATTTGGTGGAGCTGACGGGATTCGAACCCGTGGCCTCCTGACTGCCAGTCCCAACGAGGAGCTAGAGGATTCAACGACTTCCGACACTTAGCCTTGCAGAACGCGGCACATCATAGCACAGGTGACGGCGAAAATGCACCCTATATGCACCCATGGGGCGGGTGGGCATGGGCAACCCCCTGGGTGGGTGGTTCACGCTATGGGTTCCTCCCCTGATATCCCTGAAAATAAAAAGGCCCCCCTTGGTCAGCAGGGTTCCTAGTTTCCCACGCCACGTAAACAGCCCACCAAAAGCGCACGTGCGGTTTCTGGCGAGAGATGAGACGCTGTCCCGCCTGCGATAGCCTGATCGAGGGGCGAAGCAATAAACGCCACTGTAGCGCGGCCTGTCGCGCGGCGGCCTCCAAGACCTCCCTCGTCAAGCGGGTGGAGGCCCTTGAGGCCGAGGTCGCGCACCTGAAGGCGATGGTCCTGAAGGACGCAGGTGGCGGGTTCTTGCTTGCTCCAGGTCCCCAAAAGCGTGAGCCGCGTTGAGACATGGACGACTACTTGACCGTCACGCAGCTTGCAGAGAAGCTGAACCTCTCCAGGGCCACGATCTACCGGCTCATGGATCAGGGCTTGCCCTCGGTGAGAGTCGGACACGCCCGTCGCTTCCTGGCGAGAGCGGTTGAAGCATGGTGTGAGGGGCAGGACATGCCGACCACGGAAGCCGATCGTGATGGAGTTCTTCTGCCTGGTCAGTATCGCTGTCAGGAGTGTGGTGGCGTCAATCGCATTGTCCATCCGACGCTTCGACGCCTCCTGTGCTGCTGGCAGTGTGGCCGGGGGCCATTGAGCGCGGTGGCTGTGGCTGAGACACGCTGAGACAGATAGAGGAACCTTGACATGGCGAAACGCACGCCTCCTTCGAAAGAGCGCGAGGTCCTCGCGTTGGCCCTCCAGCCCGATCCCCCCAGCTTGCGGGAGATAGAGCGGTTGACGAACCTGAACAAAGAGACGTGTCGGAAGATCCTCCAGCGGAACCAAGGGCTCATAGACGAATACCGTCTTGCCAAAAAAGACTCCATCCTGGACGACCTCGACGCCCTGCGCCAGGTGTATCTCTCCCGGTTGGCCGATCCGACCGTCATCGAGAAAACGTCCGCGCCCCAAGCCGCGGTGGTCTTTGGTATCCTCGAAGATAAGTATCTCCTCGAATCCGGCCGCCCGACGTTTATCTCACTCAATGCGACGGTCGATGCCACCATGCCGGATCTCCTGGGTCGGCTCAAGCGGGCGATCGAGGGAAGAGCGCAGGTGAAGGTGACAAAGGCCGAGGAAGGCGACTCGGCGGGCGAGACCGGGAAGCGGTGATCTCATCGCCGATGTCATCACAGGGCTCCAGGAGGTACTGAGACAGGGATGGACGCCGTAGGGCTTGACGCCGCTGCGCCCCCATGATACACCATAGCACCCTTCCTGGATCGTCCTGGTGGCTGTTCCTCAACCCCACGGTGGCACAGAAAGGAGCCCGCCGATGATTCGCCCCGCGCTACTTCTCCTCCTGTCCGTGTTTGCTGCGACCCCCGCCTTTGGCCAAGTCTTCATCGACGCCAGCACCAGCACGGGGCGTGGCGTCAACGCGACCACCGTGCGTCTCACGGGGAGCCTCCTCACGCCCCTTCCAGGACTCCCTGCTGGCCCCTACACGGTGGACTTCCAATGGGACCCCTCGCTCCTCTGCCTGGTGCCGGCGACCATCGTCACTGGACCGCTTGGCCCGTTCCTCCCGAATCTCACCGGGACGTACTCCGTGAGCCTGACCTCGACGCAGTTTGGCTGCGCGAACCCCGTCTTCAATATCACCGCCTCCGCCTCCGGCACTATGCGCCTGACGCAGCGAGGGGACAGCCTGAGCGGATTCGGGGGCGTGTTCTTTCCTGCGACCGGAGCCATCGACGGGGTGGGGGTCGAGGCGGTCGTGTCGGCAGCGTCCGTCGCGGGGCAGCTCCAGCTCCTCTCTACCCAGGGCCTGCTTGGCACGGGGAGCGTGTTCAGCGCCATCGTGGGATCGACATTGAATCTCAACTTCACGGGGAGCACTCCTGCCGTTGGGTGTCAGTTCACCGGATCGGGGGTGGCGTCCAAGGTGGCGCCGTAGATGAGCGTGGGAGGAGACATGCATCAGCGGACAACGCTCAACACAAGGGGGGAACGAAATGACACCTGAATTTGCCCAGAAGCGAGTTTTGAGCGGACTCGTCGCGCTGGTGTCCTTGTGGGTCGCGTTGGTTGGGTGCTCGGTAGGCATGGCGATGAGCGGAAAGAAGGACCCGAACCTGGGAGCGTTCCGCGTGGGGTCAACGAGGGGGGAGGCAGAGCTCCAACTTGGGAGCCCAATCTCCACCACGACCACCACCGAAGGCCGTCGGGTTGATCTCTACGAATACGAGATCGGGAACGAGCCCAGCGCCGGCCGAGCGATCGCTCACGGCGTCATGGATGTGCTGACTCTCGGCATCTGGGAGATCATCGGCACGCCAATTGAGGGGTTTCAGGGGACGACACATCGGCTCACGGTGACATATGACCAAGACGATCGCGTACTGGCCATCAATCAGGCCGTGGTCCCATCGCCGCCCAAACCGGAGGCCAGTGAACCGAGACCAAGGTTGTAATCGTTACAGAGAAGGCGCGCCATGGGACGTGCGATTGCAGCTCTCCTTGCCCTGATCCTTCTAGGGTTCTGCGCCAGTCGATCGAATGCCGTCCAAGAGGACGAGGAGTTAGGCTCGACTCACGAGATGGGCTGGGCACAGGACCATTACGAGAGAGGTCTAGCCTACGCCAATCAACAGCGGTATGCCGAGGCGGAAATAGAGTTCATAAAGGCTATAGTCCTCCGGCCGGACTTCGATGCTGCTCATTACAGTTTGGGCCGAGTCCGTCTGCGGGAGAAGATGTACGAGTTGGCAGAGCAATCGTTCAGAGATGCGCTTCGCATCAAGCCTCACGATCAATTGGCCACTGCGGGGCTGATAATGTCACTTGGAGGCCAAGAGCGATACGAGGAAGCCGAGGCGCTTATCGAGGAGAGCCTCCGGGAAAACCAGGACAGTGAGTTCATTTACGTCGCCAGGGCAGACGTAGAGCTTCGGAGGGGACGCGTTCAGGAGGCCAAAAAGGCGTTCGAGCGAGCGTTGCAGATCAACCCACAAAACCAGCAGGTGGCGCAACTACTCAAGGAACTTCAGGAATCGGAGCAGAAAAAACACACAAGCCGACCCGATGCCCCCCAGGTGCCAAGTCGAACTGGCGGCTACGGGATCTCACCATGGCTTTACGGCCCGGTTGCCTATGTAATCGGCGCAACCCTCACGCAGTTTTTGATTGGGCTTCTGAAGGTGGTAGTCGGCTATTTGGGATTCGGTGCGGCGGTGCTCCCTGGAGCAGGACTAGACTGGTTGATCAGCAAGTTCAAAGGCAGGACCCCTGAACGGGCCGAGAAATGGAATCTAGGATTCTACGTGGCTACGTGGGCTGGCCCTGTTTACTTGCTCACAACGCTGATTCTGATGAGCGCTCAACTGGCCACAGTCAACGTGTTCACCGGCCTCATGATTGCATGGCTGCCAGGTCTGAAATCCATGTTTATTGTCCTAGGCTGGCTCTGGATCGTGATGACAATTGGTCTCTGGGGCCTTTTGTTCTATGGAGTCCTCGCCTGGATACTCAGGGTCTGGCTTGGGGCGTTGGGCATGTTTTGGATGTTGTTCGGTCAGCTGCTGTAGGCGACAGGGTTTTCACTACAGATGAAACACCCCACTACCTTCACCGAAGCCAACGCCTGGGTGCACCTCGCCCCGGAGTCGTTCACACGCCACTTCCCGTCCATCCGCTCGGTTTGGCAAACGGAGAGCGAACGCTTGTGGGTGGAGGCCGAAGCTAGGCGTCGCTGGCACTCCAAGGGAGCGAAGCGTGCGACGAACCGGACATGTGCCTGACCCACTAGGCGATATGAGGGGGATTACAGATGCGAAGTCAGGGCCAGAGCGTCCTTTGCAAGCCACGATTGGCTCTCGTCCTCGTCTTACTCGGCACGATGGCTCCTCTTGGGGGTGACGTGACGGCGGACTCTCCGAGCTACCCGCTCATGTGTCGGGGCGGGGGAGACATGACCATTCAGGTTTACTATCCCCCGGCTGCCGATAATCTGGTAAGCATCAAATTCGGCAAGGCGCTGAATTCCGCCGGGACTTCACCGCCGGGCCCTGGGCAGTGTGCGTGGCTCGATCGACCGCTCTCGGAGAGGGAGCCTGCCGAACTCGTGTGGCAGTCCAGCGACATCAAGAATGTGGGCTTCACGCTGAACGCACGGGGACAACTTATCTCGTATATCCCCAACGGGCGGGGAGGTGACCGCGTCCGATACCTGATCGACAACGTCCTCAATGGTCGGGTCTTCCAGGTACACGCTCGCAGCCAATGGGGCAGTTTGCACATCACGCGCGTGGGGCCATAGAGCGCACGGAAGGGCGGGAGATTACGGAGACGGACCCGCCAACCTGACCGCTGAGGATCGGACCTACAGGCTTGCCCCTATCATGACTGGGTGTTGACCGGCTCCGGGGGCAACTGATAGACCTGGAGGGGCACTAACTCCGCATCCAGAGCTACGGTGATGACTGAGCAGAGTACGAGGCGGCAGAAGCTGATCGCTCTCATCCTCTCCGGGGTGTTCCCTGGACTGGGGCAGTTCTACAACCGTCAGCTTGGGAAGGGTGCGGCGTTCCTGGCCGCCGGAGTGGTCCTGACCTGGCTCCTCGGTCGGGCGGTTCCGACGGAACTGCTGCTGATCCAGCCGGAGGCCCGCCTCATCGTCCCGCTCTGCATCCTGCTCATCGTCTGGCTCTGGTCCATCATCGACGCCTGGCGCGTGGCTGGCCGGTGATCCTGACCAAGGATGCGGAAAGGGTGTGGCTCGATCCCGCGATCCAGGACCCGGAGCGGCTGCTCCCCCTACTCGTACGTTATCCCGCTGAGGAGATGGAAGCGTACCCGGTCAGCACGAAAGTCAACAGCCCAGCGACTGACGGGCCTGGGTGTGTTGAGCCATTGGCCTAGCGAGACTGGCAAGCTGATATCCGGTCTCGAAGGATGCCCTGGGCCTCCGCTTGCCCACTACAATTTCGTGAGGATTCATGGTAGTCTTCGAGTGACTCCGGAGATGGCGGCGGGGGTAACGGATAGAATTTGGGATCTTTCAGAATTGCTCAATAGGTCTGTTAAGGACGGACGATGAAAGGACCAAGGAAGGGATGGCGACGCAGTATGGCTACGAAGCTATTTTCTGGGGCCTAAAGGCGCAACGTCTTGTATTCTGATGTTCGGGTCTCTAGGTCTCCATTTCACGCCGCCCTCCGGGTTAACCTCCCTGACTCCGTGATCGCTACGATCCTTTACATTGCGCGGCTGCCATGCGCCAATGAAGCGGATTCTGTGTTTGGTTCCGTGGTACGAAAGCAGATACCATTGTTCCTGACCTATCTGAATCGCTGGAATAAAAAGACCTGGTGGCACCTACACCTCCAACTTGACACCGGACGAACTTAGCGCAGTTGCGGCTTTCTTAACCTCTGGCACTGACAATGAAAGTGCTCGCGCTACCTCTTCCGTCCCAACAACGACCCTTCCACGATATCGCTGAAATCGCAAATAATTTAGCACTGCCATGGCAATTACCTTGTCTGAAAGCCCTGGCTTTGGAGAAGGGGTCGGACGACTTATTGTAGCATCCACCTTCTCTGCACTTGTTGAAACGGTTGAGGAAGGCGAATAGGAGAACGCAGTACCAGACGGGGGGAGCGTGAGATCACCAAATCGGGTTTCGCTCTTAACCGGCATTCCGCCTACCTGCTTCAATTGGGCCGAACCGTTCTTCATACTTCCTCTTCACCTCATTCAGAGCAACAATCAGCTCTGGCAAAAACTTTGGGGAAACGGCGATCTGTACAGACGCTTCTAAAGCGAGGCGCCCGTCTTTCTGCATCCCAACTTGTTGAATATCGGTAAAGGGAGTAGGGATCTTAACGAAAGTCAGGACAAATTCATAGGTGGTGTGGCTAACAGAGGCATAATTGCAATAGTAAAAAGGCGTCGCGTCCGATACGGTTGGCGTTATCTTAACCACAACATCCTTTTCTGTCTTGCTTTTTTCTTTAAGGGAACTTTTAACGGGCATGCCCGCCCCCCCTTTTGAAGGATTCTCCGCAAACTGGCCGGAACCCAAATGCGGCAAAGCATAATCTATAACACCGGCAAAGGCGGTGTCAAGGCAAATTCGGACACTACCCGCCTCGCCGAATCGCATTGCATTCCCCGCTATGACCCGGTAGCCTAGTAGCAGGCTGGCCTCGGTAACTGACATCATTCAGCCGGAGAGACGCGGGAATGATCGTGAAGCATGGGCTCCTGGGATTGGCCCTCGTGGGTTCGCTGGCAGTGCTCACGGGGTCTGTTGGAGTTGACTCTGGGTGGCTGCTCCTTAGGCCACCATTGCGTCAAATCTCGAAAGAAGGCGGAGGACTGGACACCAAGGCCCTTGCCCAGAGGTTGGCCCAGCAGACGTTGAACCCTTGGGACTCAGACCCAGATGCCCCGCTGGATCGCTGGACTCAGGTGCGGGCTTTCGACACCGCCCGCGAATGCGAAGACACTATGCACGGCTGGCTGTCACAGGAGCTAAAGCAGGTTGAAATGGACCCCAGCCCTCCATTGCCCGAGGGGGACCCCCGTCGGAGCATGTGTGAAGTAACCAAGGAAGTCATCAAGACGGATAAAGCGTGGGAAGCGATGACCGAAGAGCAAAAACAGAAGGACAGGAAGCGATGGTGGAAAGAATGCACAAGGGACAGCATATATAACCGCTATCGCCACTGGAAGTGCGTACCCGCCGATGCCGTGTATCGCCTCTCAAAGTGATGCACTAGCAGTGTTGAGTTTCAGCCCATAGCCTTGCGCGGGCGAAAAGGCCGACCCACCGGCCCTGGGGCTGACGCCTGTGTAGAGCGATCCCACGCCTCGGCATTCCCACCGCTAAGCCCCTGCTAAGCCCGGCTTCTCGCAGACCCACTCGGCATCTCCGACGTGGCAATTCGTAGCCATTCGTTGTGCGCCTTGATGTTCGGTGCCTCGCGGGGGGTCTGAGGCGGGCCACGCCGGGGCCCTAGATTCTTCGCCTGGCTTCTTGAATAAGCCACACTTGCGCATCCCCGAGAGCACCATCGCTGTCGTTTCACCCTAAAGAACAAATGCCCGCACAGGGCGCAAAATCGCAGCCACGGTGTTGCGTCACCTAAAACGTATCCCACCGAGAAGGCGTACCGCATCCAACGGGGTCTAAGGTCGGCAAGATCCCAGAGCGTCCAAATTCCGGTTCGTAGATACTCCATCCGTCCCTCGAACTTCGGAAGGCTCCACCGGACAGAAAAGAGAAACTCCGCGTCGTCTGCTTTGTACGCCAGCACCAGATGGGCAAGCCATGCTTGAGCCACGGCCTGGATCCTCCTCAGCTCTGTCCGCGAGAGTGATGTTCGGTCAGGAGGCAACAGGACACGGCGGCTTCCTCTCCGTGGCTCATACGCGAGCACGGGCTGAAGGCCCCTGGCGATCTGCTCCAGCCCCCTCGAAGGCCACCGATCCAAGTAGGCGAGTCTGAGAATGGCCTCCGCCGCCTCCCGGACAACCGCCTCTCGCTGCTGGAACGCCCGCGCACCTCGTCTCATGGCAGCTCTGAGTCCGCCGTCCATGACCGAGTTATACTCGGCCCCTTCTTGCATCGTCCAAACCCTCGTGTTCATCCGCGACTCCCCGGTCAGGTGAAGATAAGAGTTATTCTAGTTGAAATCGGATATCTTTGCAACTAGAATTATCATGATCGAAAAGGAGAGAAGCCGTGATGCTACTCAGTCTCGAAGCTGCTGCACGCGAACTCGGCGGAATTTCATTGCCTACGCTGCGATGCCGCATCCGCGCCGGAGAACTCGCAACTGTGCGCGTCGGACGGCGGGTTCTGATTGCGCGAGAGGTTCTTGAGAAATTTATCGCTCGGTCACAGACGCGGAGCGAAGAAGAGAAGCGATGAGCATCACAACGACAGCCTTCCACCCCGACCACCTGGCTGATCTTGCTCGATCTGGCTTGACCGAAGACGACGCGCGCGCCGCTGATCTCCACTCTGCCCGCCCGGGCGATATCGTCCGCCTCATCGGCCGCGACGTGCCGGACGGAACTTCCGCCCTGATCTTCCCCTACTCTGATTGCAACGGGTTCACTCGCCTCAAGCTGTTCCCTCCGCTACTCGACAGGCACGGCAAGCCACAACGTTACCTACAGCGCGCCGGGACCGGGTGCCGCCTGTATGTCCCGCCCCTTGTCGCTCCAGTCTTGACCGATCCCGTTCACCCGCTCGCGATCACAGAGGGAGAGAAGAAGGCCCTGGCCGTGACGAAGGCTGGCTGGCTGTGCGTGGGGATCGGGGGCCTCTGGAACTTTATCACGGATGGAGAGTTGATCGCCGACCTGAAAGCCATCCCCTGGCGCCAGCGGATCATTCGGTTGATTCCCGACGCCGATGTCTGGCAGCGGGAGGATTTATTGCCTGCGGTGTACCGCCTCGGTCGTCTCCTGGAAGCGGAGGGCGCAACGGTGTTGATCGTGAAGCTTTCGAGCCTTCCTGAAATCGAGAAGACCGGGGCCGATGATTTTCTGGTGGCGAAAGGACCAGCCGCCCTCAGAAGACTAATCGAGAAAGCCGTAACTCTTGGCCACCCAGCCTTCCGAGCGCTCCGACAGCAGGAGAAGCACGCCACAGGAAAGACGGCGTACGCGAAACTGCCAACAGAGCTTGTTGAACGACGGATTCACCCGGCGCTGCACTTAGGCGACGATTTCGCGGCTGTCGGTGTACGGGAGCATAGCGATGGCGGGACCGTGTGCAAGGTCCTAACCTCGGAGCGGAGAGTTTACCTCGCCGAGGAGATCGCGGCCGCGCTGACCGCTCGCCCATTTGCATATGCGGATCTCGTCAACCGCTGGTGCCCAGAGCATATCGCTCGGTTCCTCGCTGGTGAAGACCACCCACCGACATTTGACGAGGCGCTGGCAAAGACTGTTGACCTCATCGACAAACACCTAGAGCTAGGGCGAGACAGTGAGATCGCACTACTCGCGACGTGGGGGGTGGGGACATACTTCTACCCGTCCTTTGCGACCTTCCCCAGACTCGATCTAAGGGGCGAGCGCGGCTCCGGGAAGTCGAAGGCACTCCAACTCTTGGCGGCGATCAGCTTCAACGGGCTGCTCCGGGTCAGCCCAACGCCGGCCGTGCTCTTTCGCTTAGCAGAGTCTCTCCGACCGACGCTGTGTCTCGATGAAATCGAAGGGTTGGCAGGTGATGACAAGCGAGAGATCCTCGCCACGCTGAATGCCGGATATAAGGCCGGTGGTCGGGTCGATCGCTGTGAGGGAGATGATCGGCTGGTCAAATCGTATTCGGTATATTGCCCCGTGGCCCTGGCAGGCATCGCCGGACTCAACCGGGTCACGGAAGATCGAGCGATCACCATTGTCCTAACTAAGGGGACCGATCCTGCCAAGCTCAACGCCGAGGTCAACGCCGAGGACTCCAGATTTGGAGAGCTCCGCGACCTCTGTTATCGGCTCGCCCTCCTCCGCTGGCGGGAGGTCGTGGAAGCCTATCGGGCTTTTGCCATCCCCTCATGGTTGATGGGGAGGGAGCGCGAGCTGTGGCTCCCACTGCTCAGCGTTGCCAGCCTCGCCGACGCAGAAGGAGGTCTCGGCTTGGTTGAGGATCTACTGAGTCTCGCTAAAGAGCAACGCGAGGACCGGGCGGGCCTGAGTGATGAGGCTGAGGCCCTGCTCGAGGTGTTGGAGCACAGGCTTAACGGGCAACACGAGATCCTCTGTCATCCCAAGGATCTCTGTGAGGACCTCGGGAAGCAGCTTCGCTGGGATAAGCCCCCACGACCTGAAACAGTCGGACGGTGGCTGAGGCGCCTGAAGCTCCCGAAGGCGCCACGGAGCGCAGAAGGCATCCGCTACCAGGTAAGCAAGGACATGCTTGATGACATTCATAGTCGCTGGGGCACTGGAGGGGGAGAACCTACACTACCAGCAAACCTACACTTTCCAACCAATTGAAATCATTGGGAAAGTGTAGGATGTAGGTTTGTTTTTGGGAGACCCTACATTCTGGGTGTTCGAGAACACAACCTACACTTGGCGGGGACAGTATGAACCGAGCAGCAGTGAAAAGGGTTCTCGAAGATCGACCGGCGGCGACTGACGCGGCGGCGAGAACACCGTCAGTGGCGGTTGCGATAACTCTCGCCGCCGCCTACCGATGCTACTGGGCCTTGCCGGAGACGGAACCCCTAGAGACCTTCCGGGGGGCATATGCGGAGATCTCGCGGCTCGAACGAGAGACTGACCCGGAGATAGCCTGGCACACCCTGCGCGAGAGCGCGACCGGGTATCACACGGAGACCGGTGTCTGCCCCTTCTGCCAAAACCGGGGAGACCTCCATCTCCCGCTTGACCAGCTCTCCATGGAGCTCCGTGATGGCGGATAACGTGCTGAGTACCCAGCGGCGCCCGTGCGGCTGGCCCAGGCCCATTCCGATCCACTGGGAGTGCCCCTGCTGTGGGTCCGCTCTTCTCACGCCTGACCTCCAGCCCCGGTGCGTGACGTGTGGCTACCGGGAGAGCGGACCATGACAGCACAGAACAATCGGCCGCGCGCGAGTACCCGCCCCGGCCTGTATCGCGGCATCGACTTCTGTGACCGCTGCGGAGCCCCACTGAACCCGAGCGATGCCCTGAGCGGGATCTGTTCCCGCTGTACCCCCATCCCGGCGCACGTCCCGCGACGGACACGGCGCCGCGCAGCATCGGAGAGGAGACCATGAGCGCACCTGAGCAGACCTGTCCTCGATGTAGCAGCCCACTTCCGAGCGCGGACCCTATGGCCCGCTGCGGAACATGCGGCCTTGTTCGGCACGTGCTCATGTTCGGCAACGGAGGCGGAGAGAAAGCCCCGACTGACAAGGGGATCACCGCGACACGGGTGCAGAATCCCGTGCATGTGCTTGAGTGTGCGAAATGTGGGGAAAAAGGCTACCTCATGCTGTTCATGATTCCTGCGCCCCCCGCCCCCCAACTCACACCGAGCGAAATTAAGGAGACCTGACCGATGGCCCTCGCTCGTTTGACCGTCTGGTCCGCCGGGCAAGTGTTAACGGCGTCGGCCCAGAACGACGAATTCAACAACATCCTCAACAACCCCGGCTCGCTGATCTGTACCACGGCGGCCCCGTCCATTGGCTCACTCCTGGTGGGCCGTGGGCTGGTCACGCTCGGGGTGCTGACAGTCGGCTCTAACAACCAAGTGTTGACGGCGGACTCGGCTGAATCCCTGGGCGTGAAGTGGGCGGCGGTGGCAGCGGGAGGCGCCCCCGCGTTTGATACGATCACGAGCGCCACGAACACAAGCGCCGCGATGGTGGTAGGCGCGGGCGCGAGTCTTGTCCCGACTAGCACCGGGATTATTCGCGCCTCGGATCTGCTCTTTGGCTCCGATGCCAACGGCGATATCGCAGTACGCGGGGCGTCAGTCTATGGCCGCCTCGCCCTTGCCACGAGGGGACATTTGCTCGCCGGGAATGGGACAACGGCGACTTCGCTTTCAGTCGGAGGGACGGGAAGATTTTTGTTGGCGAACTCCGCTGAGGCGACCGGGCTTGAGTGGACGGCGGTCACATTCAGCCGTGGTGGGACGTTCGTCAACGCTGATGGCGTCAGCACGGGAAACTTCATCGTGTGGAGAGCACCATTCGCCTGTACGGTGACGGCTGTCAAGGGGTATCGAGTCGGCGGCTCTGGCGCGACCATCAACGCGAGACGGAACGGGACTTCAAATCACCTGAGCATTGCCCTCTCGCTGACCTCCGCCGACACCTGGACCGATGGCGGTGCGGTGCAGAACACGGCGTATGTGGCGGGCGACAAACTTGAAGTGATGGTTGTCAGCGCGACGGGCTCCCCGACACAAATCGGGATTCAGGTAGACTTCACGAGGCCCTAGATGGCGATTGCGTTTGACCTCGCCAGCTTTGCGATTTCCGGGACCGGCACAAGCCTGACGTGGGATCACCAAGCGACCGGCGATAACCGGATTGTCCTGGTGCATGTCGGCATGGAGAACAACGCCGGGCAGACGGTTTCCTCCGTGACCTATGGCGGGACGGCGCTGGCGCTTGTCGGGAGCAAGAGTAGCGGCAGCCTGGTCCGAACGGAGAGCTGGCGTCTCGTGGCCCCGGCAACCGGCGTACAGTCCATTGTTGTCACATTCTCCGCCTCTGTGACCGCCGATGCTTACGCGGTGACATATACCGGAGTCTCACAAGGGAGCCCGCTGGGCACCTATGCGAGCGCGGCGGGAGTGAGCGCGACTATCAGCGTGGCCGCGACTAGCGGGAGCGGGCAGCTTGTCGTTGACGCGGAGATATGGAACGGAACCGACGCGGGATCAGCCGGGGCGGGACAAACGGAGCGGACCATCAACGGGTTCGGGAATAGCAACGGGGCGATGACGGAGGAAGCAGGCGCGGCCAGCGTCACCATGTCCCGGACGATCAGCTCTGCCGCCTGGGCGATCGGGGCGATGTCCCTGCTCCCTGGCGAGAGCGGGACGCAGTGCGTGCTGATTCAGGAGACGTGGTGACTACGAAGATCGTCAGCGGCGTCCCGCCTGGGCATCAGCCGATCGCGGTAGTAGACGAGGTACGGGTCGCGGTGGGTCTTGATCCGTATCTCACCGTGAGGGGCTTGGCCGGCTACTCCGGGCTGTCCACGCGCAAGCTCCGCGACCTCCTCACCGATCCTCACCACCCCCTCCCGTGCTTCCGGGTGGGGGGCAGGATCTTGGTCAAACGCTCGGACTTTGACCGCTGGGTGGCAGCCTTCCGTCAGAACGGCACCCCCGACCTGGCGGCTGTCGCTGATGCTATGTTTCGTGAGCTTCAGAGTGAATCTAACCCTGAGTCAGGCGGTCAGGCTTCGCAACGGCACGTCACGAAAGGCCGGAGATGGAAACGGCAGGAACCGGGTGCAGGGGAGGCGCAAAACGGGGGCCTGGAAGGGCCTCTGCTGGCAACGGCGATGGTTTCTGCCCAAGAGGCCAATGGCCCACGACGCGCTTGAGCGGGTCGGCCTCATCCCCACCCATGACGCGATTCTCTACTGTCCCCGCGAATCCGGCCCTCGCCAGCATCGCTACCAGCGGACCTGCTATCTCCCCATTGACGCCGAACCAAACCCTGATCCTGCCCTGGCGGCCCGGGTCCGCGCCGAGATCATCTATGCCTGCCGCCTCTGTGAGCATGAGCGGCTGCTGGCGGTCCTGATCCTGTGCGGGCCAAGGGACCCGTCGCCTGTGCGGCGCCCTCGAGGCCGGCCGCGCAAGATTCTCCTGTGAGGCTGAGGTGATTGAACGACGAGCCTATGAACGCTTAGGGACCGAGCCGATCGACGGTCAGACAGGTGCGCGTGTTATGCGCTTGAAAAATCTGATAGCCGCTCGCACTCGCCAGGGCAGACAGGTAGGGCACGTCCCATCCCGCCACAGAGGTCACCCGTTGGCTCTGTGCGCCCCACTCGATCTCGAACCCCGCGCCGATGCGATGACACAGCGTCTCGGGTTCGCTGGGGGCCAGCCCGCGATCAACCCAGGCGCATTGCCCCGGCTCAAGCGTGCCTCCGGTGCCGGCTCCCGTGGTGGCTCCCTTAAACCAGATGAGTACCCGCTTCCCTGCCGAATCACTGATGACCTTGAATCGCATGGTCCCCCCGCCGCGACAGACAATCGGATACGACCGGGCTCCCACGGCCAGCGTGGATGAGAGCAGAATCGTGAGGGCTAAGCCGAGCATACCGAGCGCTTTCATGGGTCCTCCTTTATCGACACGACGCTCACCGACAATGGCGAAGCATCTGTCTCGTACCCCATCCTGCCAGCCCTGTCAAGGGAAAGCCTTGAGGCGGAGGGGCGAGGGTGAGAAACATCTTGACAGGTAGGGTAAGAGGTATTAAGGTATATACATTATGACACCGAGACCGAGAAAGCACCTCGTGGACAAAGGTGGAGTCCCAGTCGTGAAGACCAGCCTTGTGCTCCCGGAAGCGCTTTGGGACAAGACCAAGCGCCGCGCCCTTGATGAGCGCACGGACTTTCGTGGCATCATCATGAAGGCGCTTGCGGAGTACCTGCGGAGGCCGGTGAAGCAGAAGTAGCGAAGGGCTGACCTGCGTGAACAGGCCAACCCTTCTGAGCACGTCGCACCGCTCGTGTACACGCCACGACCGGGACGCGACTTGCCTCAGCGTATTCTAACAGCAGCGTGGCAGGAGGCAAGGAGAATGCCAAAGACGAAACCCGCCCCTCGGGAAGTCCCACTCCCCCCACACGCGCAAGTGAAGAAGGTTACAACCCCCCGGCTCGCCGAGTTTGTGTTTACAAATCTATTGGAGGGTGGCGGCCGTGGCCCACTCCCGTATAACCCGAAGTGGCGCAACCTGGAGGAACAGTCGTACCTTGTGCTCGCTTCTCTCCGGCTCCTCAGATCGTACATGGAGGAGCACCATCAAAAAGGGCTGACCGGCGACGCCGTGGACGATTGTCTCCACCTGCTCGAACCCGTGATTGGGTTTCTCGACGCGGTGGACCTCACCGCCCTGGTGATGGAGAAAGAGTCGGTGGAGCGGGAGACACGCAGCAAGGGAAAGGCGGCCTGACCATGAGTGCCACGAGCGGCAAGAGCAAGACGCCACGCCGGACCCCCAAAAGGACGCACGGCACGGCTCGGGGGAGTGAGCAAGCGGCGGCTGGCGGGACGATGGCCGGGATGACGCGCCAGTTTTTGATGGACACCTGGGAGGCCGGAGAATGGGCCTTCACTGCTCCGCAAGCCCGGACCCTCGATGCTCTGTTCTACGGGCTCTCCGGGTTTTGGTCCAGGACGTTTCAAGGATTCCTAGACGTGACCACGGCGCTCGAAGCCTTGGTTGAACTCTTGGCGACGGAAGGGACCATTTCCCGTGAGGCGCTGCAAGCGCAGTTTGATATCGTACTCGCCCGCAACGCCGTTGACAACGCCCTCAACCCGGCCTTCAAGACCATGCAGGCCGACTTGCAGCGGTTACGCCGTCGCGGTGAACGTGAACGGCAGAAAGGGGCCTGACCATGAAGCTGGAGACGGGTGAGGAGTCGTAGCCATGGGCGTTCGCGTCCGACAGAAGCAGCAGGGCGGCCCCTGGTGGGTCTTCGCGACCCATCAGGGCCGTCGCACGTCCAAGCAGGTCGGGGACAAGAAAGCGGCGGTGGCCCTCGCCGCGAAGATGCAGGCGAAGATCGCCCTCGGGGACTTCCGATTCGAGGAACCGCAGCGACCTCCCACCTTCCGGGAGACCGCCGAGCGGTGGCTGGAATCCTATGCCAAGGTCCACTGCCGCCCGAGCACGTATGACGGGTATCGGCGGCTGCTTGAGCGGTTCGCCTTTCCGCGATTCGGGACCACGCTGTTCCCCGAGATCAGCCGGGAGGACCTCAAGGGGCTGATTGCAGAGATGGGCGCCAGGGGATTGAGCAAGAGCACGATCCGGTTCACCATCGCCCCGATCCGCGAGCTGTTCAACCACGCCATTGACGATGGGGCGAAGCTGGCGAACCCGGCGGCCCGTGTGGGACGCTTCTTCAAGGACAAGGCGGACCGCCGTCTTCAGATCACTCCGCTCAACGCAGAAGAAGTCGAGCGGCTGCTGGACGCTGCCAGGGCATTCGATCAGGCTAGAACTGACTACCCGATCCGCATGATCCAGCCCTCCGCCGCTCTCTTCCTGCTCTGTGCGGTGCGGACGGGACTGCGCTTGGGAGAACTCTTGGGGCTGCAATGGGGCGATCTCGATATTCACGGGCGCTTTATCGAAGTCCGGCGGCAGTACACCAGGGGACGCACAGAACTGACGAAGAGTGGGAAGATTCGGCGGGTCGATATGTCGCGGCAACTCTGCGAGGCGTTCCGGGGGGCCCGGGAGATTCGGCGGGCTCAGCGAGCGATCCAGGGAAAGGACCTGGACCCCGGGGAGCGGGTCTTTCAGAATGGGGCAGGAAGCCCCCTCGATGAGAGCAGCATCAGGAACCGGATCCTGGGGCCCTGTCTTCGAGACGCTGGTCTCCGGCATATCCGGTTTCACGATCTCCGGCACACCTTCGCCAGCCTACTCCTGGCAAACGGGGAGAGCCTGGTCTACGTGAAGGATCAGCTTGGGCATCACAGCATCCAGATCACGGTGGACACGTACGGGCATCTGATTCCTGGGGCCAACAAGGCGGCAGTGGATAAGCTGGACGCTGCACCCATCTGCACCCCAGGTGCACCCACGCAGCGCGTTGAAACTCGGGAAGGCTCGCAACTAGCGGAAAGTATTGGTGGAGCTGACGGGATTCGAACCCGTGGCCTCCTGACTGCCAGTCAGGCGCGCTCCCAACTGCGCCACAGCCCCACTTCGATAGGCAGATCGACAGAGATGATTTAAACGGACAGAAAGAACGATGTCAAGGGAAATCCCAGCCCGTACTGCGTCTGCTCGTGCAAGAAGTCCCGGCAACGTCGAGTGAGTCTACTCAGCGCAATGCAATCAGGGCTGTGCCAGAGGAGTTTCCACGTGTGATGATGGTCGTCGGTTGACGTCATCGCGCGGTTCGGGTAAGCTTCGTGTTGACGCCCACACAAGTGGAAGGGTTGTGTGTAATACCGGGTAGCGACGCGGGTCTAAAGACCACTGGAAGGGGTAATGAAGGAAATTCTCCGTCGCTGCGTGATCTGCGGCAAGGCGATCAAGCTTCTGGAGACCTATCTCCTCGCGGAGGGGCCGACATCGGATATCGTCCGGAATGTCTGTCGCGCCTGTTATCTTCGCAAGAGCCGGGAGATTCGTCAAACAGTCAAGCAGGAGAGCGAAGAAGGGTTCATCCCCTAGTGCCAGTCCAAATAACTTTGCCTAGCTTCGTTGCTGGCCTCCAGGGCACTCCCTGCGACGTACCAGGAAGCGTACGCCGGGTACCCGCGCAGTGGGTGCGGCCCCGGGGGGCCGCGCCTTGCTAAGCTCGTTTCTTGGACCGGCAGGGGTGTGCGCACCAACGTAGCACGAATAAGTTGGGGGGCACTAGGAACCGTTGACCTTGACTTCTGTTCCAGGGCTCAGTAAAGTGACTTGTGTCGCTCTTGGGATGCTCTATCAAGGAGGAGGACGGAGATGGTGAAAGAGGTGCTCGTCTACAGTGCCACCGGGTGAGGGTCCTGCTACCAGGTGAAAGCGTGGCTTTCCCAAAGGCAGATTCCCTTTACTGAAAAGAATGTGCGCGAGGATCAGGTTGCGCTGGACGAGTTGAAGCGGATGGGGTTCAACAGCGTTCCTGTCACCGTGATTGACGGACAGCGAATTGTCGGATTCGACCAGGACCGCTTGGCGAAGGCGCTAGCGTCGTAAGGCCCTCGATTCGGTACGTTCTGAACTCAAGTGATGTTCTGGCCTGTCGCACCACGAACTGAGATCCGTTGCTCGCATTGCGTCCTGTCGGTTCCAGGACGTGGCGGTGTAGTCTGATTCTCGCGCCACTCGGTTCTGCCGCCATCGAATCAATCTCTTCGCTTGCTCCGCGCATTGCCCTGCTCTTCCCCTCGAGGGTGTGTCTGTAATAATCCCATCGGATAATGCCAAGCCAACCTCTTAGGCCACTGAAACGACAGCCTCTCAGGATCGGTGGCCTGACCGTGGCCTGCGTGATAGCTGGCAGGCGGTGGCCGCTTCGGCGCGAGCGGCTTGTCTTGGTCCACGGCAGCGGCTGCAGCGCCGATTCCTGGCGGTATCAGGTGGATGGGCTTTCTCGCGAGTACGAGATGGTGGCCCCTGATCTTCCAGGCCGCGGTGGGTCCGATCCGGCGAGTGAGCCTTCCATCGAGGGATACGCTGCGACGGTGAGGAGGGTGATTCAACGAAATGGAAGACGCAGGGTGTTTCTGGCGGGACACTCAATGGGCGGTGCCGTCGCGCTCCAGGTGGCCTTGGCCTATCCGGAGCTGCTGAAGGGCTTGATCCTCGTTGGGACCTCGGCCTACCTCGACGCGCTGGCGCTGACCCCCGACATCCTCCTGTGGGCCGTCGCCGTGATGCCTCACAAGTTCAAGGGGATGTTCTTCTCGTCTCAGGTCACAGATGAGGCGCTGGCCATCGCGAGGGGCGATGTGCGACGGTGTAGCCTGGAGACGGTCTTGGGCGATTTCGCCGCCTGCCGGAAGTACGACTTCAGGGGCCGCCTCAAAGGGCTCAGCCTGCCGACCCTGATCCTTTGCGGCGATGAGGACCTGATCACGCCGGTGCGCCACTCAAAGCGACTGCACAAGGAGATTCCTGGATCAACGCTGGAAGTGATCGAGAAAGCCGGCCATATGGTGACCCTCGAGTCGCCCCAGCGGGTCAACGCCGCCATCCGAGGCTTTATCCGTGAAATCTAGGAATGGCTAGGCGTGGCCGCGTGTTCAAGCGGTCTTGACCTGGGCCATCAGCAACACGCCGAGGGCGGCGGCAATCAACAGGCCGGCCAGCATGAAGTGGTTCCCCAGGGCGCTGAGGATCCCCGCGGCTGCGCCGCCGGCGAAGCTGCCGAGGAACTGGAGCGTATTGTAGGTTCCCAGGGCTGTCCCATACACTGTCTTGGGTGAAGCTTTGGTGATGAGGCTGGGGAGGATCGGCTCGAGACTGGAGAAGCCCGAGAAGAAGAGGATGCCCGCGATGGTGAGCGCCAGAAGCGGATGGGCCTGAAGGCCCCAGTCAGCGCTGCGAAAGAGGAGTAACCCGCTGATGGATAGGACCA
>Ga0214473_10002363_pt1 | contig 23202 bp, 16 predicted proteins | sample RVTome_7_FD_203509 | JGI IMG/M metagenome (GOLD analysis project Ga0214473, IMG submission 203509) | Soil microbial communities from uranium-contaminated site in the Upper Colorado River Basin, Wyoming, United States - RVT98D197 | ecosystem: Environmental > Terrestrial > Soil > Contaminated >... | reverse complement strand
AGCATGGACAGCAACGAGCCGGCGTCGCCGACGACCAGGTGCATTCGCCCGATGACCTCCCGCAGCGCCGGATTCGGTTGATCGGCGGCGCGGGCGAGACCATCGCGGAGCAGCGCCCCGAGCACGGGGGAGCGTTCCACCGCCGTTACCGTGCAGCCAAGGCATGCTAACAGGAACGCGTCGCGCCCAAGCCCCGCGGTTGCGTCGACCACCGTACGTATGCCCCTGGGAATGCCCACGGCGCGGGCGATGGTCTGGCGGCGCGACGTCCCCGAAACGCGACGAAAGCCCGTCGCTCCACCAACGAAGTCGACAAAGACGGCGCCGGGTGCCCCAGGGCCGGTGGGGCGCAGCTCCAGCCGCCCGTCGGTGACCACGAGCAGCAGCTTGGTCGTCGGGGACTCGCCTTCGCCTTCTCGGCCGAGCGGGAGGCCCAGCTCCTCAGCCAGAGCGGCGGCCGCAACGCCCGAAGCACGTAAAGCATCCCCCGCCGACACGGCAACCCTCGGTTCGACGCCGCGTTGAGCAAGGAGCGGCTGCCCCCCGGTGGCGCCCGGCGCATCTCCAAGCAGACTGCGCCGAATGCCGGCTGGGGCGTCGTCGAGCGAACCTCGAGGCTTGCGTTTTTCAGACGGAATCATGATGACGCCGTTGCGTCCGCAGCAGGTCGTTGGCGCCGGCCGGTGATCGCACGGATTCGGTCCAGGTCTTCGCCCCGAAACGTCACCAGCGCCCATAGGAACACCGGCACGGCGAAGCGGGTGACTGTCGAGACGGTCACGAACTCCGTGATGATCGAGAGCACCGTCTTGAACCCCGACCCGAGGGTGTACACGGCGAGTTGGTCCCCGCCGCTGAACGCGTTGACGATGGACAGCCACACCTCCAGGCCGATCCAGAGATGTACCAGGGCCAGCCCGGCAAGCAGGGCCCAGCCGCGCCGCCGCCATCCCACGGGCGAGACGAGGATCAGGGTCAGTACCATGGTGGTCGGGGCGTAGCCCCAGTACCGGCTGCCGAAGGGAAGTCGGCCGGTAGCCCCGGTCTTGAGGTTCTGGAAGGTCAGCTCGCTGTCCCACAGCCCGTTGGGCGGTTCCAGGCCTTCGACGCGCACGCGGCCGTGCTCGCCGAAGGTGAACGCACGAAGCAGCGCCGTGCCCGCGGCGCGGAAGCCCGCCGCGTACCCGTCCCGACCCCCCCCGATCTCCCACACCGCGACGAAGGACAGGTACAGGAACACCAGCTTGACGAAGAAGACGCTAATCAGCTTCAACGGCGACATGGGCTTGCTTGGTCCCGTCCCTTGACGCCCATAGCGCCCAGAGGATCCAGAACAGGATCGCCAGAAACACGAACATGGACTGCCAGAAGTCGACGTGGGCGAAGTGGAACCACCTGGGGAAGTACACGCCGATGTAGTACAGCGACACAATGCGGACCAGGTTGAGCACCATGAGCACGAACGTACCGATGAGCATGCCCGGCAGCTTGATCATCATCGCCGTGGGAAACGCCACCACCCCCGAGAGGAACAGCGCCGACGGCTCGATCGCGTCGCAGCCCTTCTCGATGGTCAGGGCGTACCGGCCGTGGATGGCGTTGCCCCCCACGGTCACGTTCTCCTGCAACACGCCGAGAATCCAGGCCGATGCCTGGGCGTTGAACTTCAGGTACGCCGGGAACACCGTCTTGTTCATCAACGGGGTGAAGCAGGCCAGCTCGAACAGCCCCATGAGCACGGCGAAACCCACCACGAAGCGCAGCACCGGGCGCTTCCCGGTCCTCCCGCGTCCGCCCCCGGTGCGATCGCGCCCTCGGCGCCCGGCGGCTGCCCGCGCGCCGTCCGCCGGCACCCGCCCGCCTCCCGCCGCTACCTGCGGACCACCCGCCGCCGACCGCGAGCCTCGCTCCGCCGCCCGCGTGCCTTCCGCCGCCGCCCCGGCGCCGCCCGCAGTTCGGTCTTGCTGTGTTCGTCGCTTGCTCACCCTGGCTGCTGCCCTCGTCGATCGACAACCACGTGCCGGCCAACTTTTCCGTGCCCGTGTTCATCGGTTGATGATCGCTCTGAGATGGTACAACAGGCTATGACCATGTTCCACCGCGCGGTTTTAGCCCGCGCGAGCAAACCCCGAGCCGCGGGGCTTCAGCCCGCGCGAACGAGCGCCGAGCCGCGTGGCTTTAGCCCGCGCGAATGTCCAACGTCTGGGGTGTTCCCGAGCCGCGTGGCTTCAGCCGCGTCATGGTGCCACGCCGTCGCCGAGCGTCGGCGTGCCGTGGCGATCGCCTCACCAACCGCATGCCCAGCCGCCTTGGGCGTGAGGGCATGGCACCAGGCGCGGCGTTCTGGGTGCGGAAAGAGATTGGGAATTCTCCGCCCGCCGCCCTCGGTCTAAGTGCAGCGAACCGCGTTGAAACCCTGCGGACGGCGGATTCTTTCCCAAACTCACAGCGGACCCTACGTGGACGTCTGCAAGGCGGGGTCGTGAGCTGATTGCATTACTCGCCCCCCTTTCATGAATGGGTTGCGAGAGGGTCTGCGTGATTCGGTCTTCTGCCCCTCACCCTGCCCTCTCCCCAATGGGAGAGGGGTATCGGGATACGTTATACACTGGGGCGCGGCGGACACGACCTGGGGCGCGGAGCGTGCGGGCGACACACGGTGGCGGGACACGTTCCGCCCGCGGCTCAGCGCATGCGGGCCGGCTCGGCGTCGAGGCCGTAGCGTTTCATCTTCTTGTAGAGCGTGGTGCGGTTGATGCCGAGCTGCTCGGCGGTAAGCTGCCGGTTCCAGTCGTTGGCCCGCAGGGCCGCCTCGAGAATGCGCCGCTCCGGCTGCTCCAGAGCCTGCTTCAACGGCAAGGGCTTGTATCCTTCCCCGGGGGCATAGCCGTCGGCGGCTTCGAGCAGTCGCGGGGGCAGGTCGTGGACCCCGATCCGCGGACTCCGGCACAGCACCACCGCCCGGGCGACGACGTTTTCGAGCTCGCGGACATTACCCGGCCAGTGATAGCGTTGCAGCGCCCGCATGGCTTCCTCTTCAAAGTCGAGGGTTTGCCGTTTCATCTCCGCGGAGCTTTGCTCGAGGAAGTGCCGGGCCAGCAGGGGAATGTCCCCGAGCCGCTGCGCCAGCGTGGGCATATCGATGGTGACCACGTTGATGCGGTAGAACAGGTCCTCGCGGAAGCGCCCCTGCTTGATCTCCTCCTCCAGGGGCACGTTGGACGCCAGGATCACTCGGACATCGACGGTTGAGGTCTTGTTGCTGCCCACGGGTTCGAACTGCTGGCTCTGCAGCACCCGCAGCAGCTTGACCTGCAGGCCGGGCGAAGCCGCGGAGATCTCGTCCAGGAAAAGCGTGCCCCCGTCGGCGGCTTTAAACCGGCCGGCCTTGTTGGCCACCGCCCCGGTGAAGGCCCCGCGGACGTAGCCGAACAGCTCGCTCTCCAGCAGTGTCTCTGGAATGGCACCGCAACTGACCTCCACGAAGGGCTTGTCCCGGCGGTTGCCCTGCTGGTGGAGGGCCCGGGCGATGATCGACTTGCCCGTCCCCGAGGCCCCCTCAATGAGCACGGTCACCTTGGAGTCGGCCAGGGACTCGATCAGCTCGAAGATGCGGATCATGCGGTAGTCCTGCCCGATGATCGCGGCCAGCCCGTAGCGCTGATCGAGCTGCCGGCGAAGCTGGCGGTTCTCCCGGACGACGGCCTGCTGGGCCAAGGCCCGCTGCACGCAGAGCTTGAGCTCGTCGTCGATGATCGGCTTGGTCAGGTAGTCGAAGGCGCCCATCTTGATCGCCTCGACGGCGCTCTCGATGGTGCCGTACCCGGTCATCATGATCACCGCCGTCTCCGGGCACCGCCGGCGGATGACGTGAAGCAGCTCGAAGCCGTTGCCCCCGGGCATGCTCACGTCGCAAAGGACCAGGTCCACCGGGGCTCGGTCCACGACCTGCACGGCGGCGGTGAACGACGCCACGGTGAACACCTCGTAGCCCTCGAGCCGAAGAAACTCGCCCAGGGACTCGAGGATGATCCGGTCGTCGTCGACCACCAGCACCGTGGCTTGAGGACGCCTGTTATCCATCACTTCGCTTTGCCTTGAAACCGGTCACCGCACCGCCCCGTCGGACACGATTCCGGAGGAGCGCCCTCCGGCCAGGCGGGTGCCGGAGCGGCAGCTACTCACCGGGATCCGGACGGTGAACACCGCGCCCCCGTCCTCGCCCGGCGCCGCGCTGATCTCGCCCTCCATGGCCTCGACGAAGTCCTTGCAGATCGCCAACCCCAGCCCGGTCCCCTGCCCCGCCGGCTTGGTGGTGAAGAAGGGCTCGAAGACCTTGTCCACCTCGGCGGGCAGTCCCTGGCCGGTGTCGGCCACGCGAATGACCACGTCAGTGCCCTGGATGCCCGTGGTGATGGAAAGCCGGCCGCCGTCCGGCATCGCGTCGATGGCGTTCTTGATCAGATTCACGCAGACCTGATACAGCCGGGTGCCGTGAACCGCGGGCATGTCCCGGCGCTGATAGTCCACGGCGATGATCACCTGGTGCGCTTCCACGGCGGACTCCGCGTTGCGCACCGCCTGCTCGACGACCTCGTTCACCCCAATCTCATCGAACGCGCCCGCGGTGGTGCGCGAATACTCCAGCAAGTCGGCGATGATCTGCACCATGCGGATCAGCCCGGTGCGCGACTCGGTCAGGTAGGTCCGCAGCTTGGGCTCGGCCTCGCGATCGCTCAGGCGCAGGGCCAGGTTGATGTAGCGCAGGATGCCGTCGAGGGGATTGTTCAGCTCGTGGGCCACTCGCGAGGCCAGCCGGCCGAGGGCCACCAGCCGCTGGGCGACTTCCTGGGTCTCTTCGTCGTGCTCCGGACGCTGGTCCTCCTCGACCTGGAGGACCGCCCCGGGAGGGACTGTTCCGTCTGCCGGCAGAGGTAGACATTGAATCGACAGCAAGTGGTGGGCCCCAGACCCGGCCGCGGGCAGGGCACACGTGAGGGACAAGGGCGAGCCGGTCGTCAGCACCTGGTCGATGACCCTCGCCCAGCCGTCGAACGGCCGGGCGAAGCACGCCCCGCCCAGCACAGCATCCAGCTTCTCGCCGGAGCCAAGCTTGCTCGCGGCCCAACGATTGCGATATCGGACGGTGGTGTCGTGCTCCACGACCAGCACGCCGCAGGCCAGCGCATCGAGCACGGCCGGCGCGCTGCCCGGCCGGGGGGGAGGCTCGAACGACAACGGCGATGGCGGATGGATCCGGGTGGTCACGGGACGCTCGATTGAAGGCGGAGACCAATCGCCCGCCGCCCGCAGCAATGTTGCCGCGACGCAACACGGCGCGCTTTCCGTGTACATCATCGGCAAGCCCGTGGGCGTCTTGCAGGCCGGCCGAGGCGCTTCCGAAAACCTCGCCGCCGGCGCTCGCGCTTCGGCGAAAAGGTGACCTCGCCGCCGGGTTTCTCGGACGGGCGGCCGCATCGCCCATCTGCATCGCACGGCGCGTTGTGTAGACCCCCGACACGTCGTGTCCATGACCCGACCTACGCGCCGCGAGCCACCCCGCGCCGCGACGCGATTGGCCCAGAACGTCGCGACGGATCGCCCGCCCGGCCTGACTGGGAGGCTCAGGAGAGAACCAGCGAGTCGCCGGTCATGGACTCCGGTTTGGGAAGGTCTAGCATCTGCAGGAGGGTGGGGGCGATGTCCGCGAGCCGCCGGCCGGTCCGCAGCGTCCGGCCCTTGAACCGCTCGTCCACGACCATCAGCTCGACGTCGTAGGTGGTGTGGGCGGTGTGCGGGCCACCCGTAGCCGGATCGATCATCTGTTCGCAGTTGCCATGATCGGCGGTGATGACCAGCCCGCCGCCGCGGGCCAAAACCGCCTCGACCACGTGGCCGACGCACTCGTCGACGACCTCGACGGCGCGAATTGCGGCTTGGAGATTGCCCGTATGCCCCACCATGTCCCCGTTGGCATAGTTGAGCACGATGAGATCGTCCCGCCCCTGGCCGATCCGCCGCAGCATCAGGTCGGTCACCGCGAACGCGGACATCTCCGGCTTCTGGTCGTAGGTGTTGACGTCACGCGGGGAGGGAATGAGCTGCTGGTCTTCGCCGGGGAACGGCTCCTCGCGGTAGTCGTTGAAGAAGAAGGTCACATGGGGGTACTTCTCGGTTTCGGCGCAGCGGAACTGCCGCAACCCCAGATCGGAAAGGTAGGCGCCGAGAATGTCGGGCATCGGGGGGGGCTTGTCGAAGGCGACGTGCACCGGGAGCCCTTCCTCGTAGGCGCTCATGGTCACGAAGAACAGGTCCAGCCGGGGCCCGCGCTGGAAGCCCGTGGTCCGCCCGTCCAGGCCCGCCCCCTCGAACGGGAAAACCTCCAGCACGAAGGCCTTGGTCAGCTCCCGCGGCCGATCGCCTCGGTAGTTGAAGAAGACCACGCTGTCCCCGTCGCGGATCACCGAGGACAGGTGGCCCGCGGACCTGGCCGCGATGCTGGGTGTGACGAACTCGTCTCCGCTGCGACTGGCGTCGCTGGGATGCTCGTAGTAATGGCGGAGCGCCGCGGACGCGGAATCGAACCGGGCCCCTTCCCCGCGCGAGAGCAGGCGATACGCCTTTTCCACGCGGTCCCAGCGGTTGTCGCGGTCCATGGCGTAGTACCGGCCGATCACGCTGGCCACCGGGTTAACGCCCATCTCCAGGCACTTGGCCTCGATCGACTGGACGTACCCGAGCCCGCTATTCGGGGGGGTGTCCCGCCCGTCGGTGAAGGCGTGGAGGAACAGCCGGTCGCCGGGGAACCCCATGCGCCGGCTCGTGTCCATCAGTCCGAACAGATGGTCGATGTCGCTGTGCACGCGGCCGTCGCTGCACAGGCCCAGGAGATGAACCCGGCCGCCCGAGGTCTTCGCCCGCTCGAACGCCTGGCAAAGTGTGCGGTTTCGGTGGAAGGAGTCGTCACGAATGCGGCCGGTGATGCGCATCACCTCCTGCTCGACGATGCGGCCGGCCCCAATGTTCTGGTGCCCCACCTCGCTGTTGCCCATCACCCCGTCGGGCAAGCCCACGTCGTTGCCGCTGGTGTGGATGAGGGTGTGCGGGTACGCGGCCATCAGGCGGTCATCGACTGGGGTGCGGGCCAGGTGGATCGCGTTGGCGTGGTTCCACTCCGGGTACGGATTGGCGCCCCAGCCATCACGAACGATGAGGACGATCGGTCTGCACTTCGGCCTGGCCAAGTAAACCCTCATGCTCGCTCCGTGCGTCTTGTCCCGCCGCCCGGCACCGGCGGCTCAGGGGATCAGGTCCGCATACGCCCGTAGCTCATCCTCGAACGGGCGCATGCGCAGCGCAAATGCCTGCTCCACGATGGTGTGATCGCACACACTGTCTTCCTGGGACATCTGCACCTGGCCGCGGTCGAAGCGCAGCAGCCCGATCGAGGGGAAGACCAGTTCGGCCAGCGCCATCGGCGGCGCTGACAACGTCGCCAGCAGCTTGGCGACGGCGACGGACTGAGACACCAGGGGCTTGTGCCGCCTCGCGCCAGGGATCAAGGCCCGGCAGGCGTTGTAGAACTCGATCCAGGAATAGGCCCTCGGTCCGCCCAAAGGAAACACCTTCCCGATGGTCTCGTCGCGGAACAAGGCCTCCACCAGGCAGTGGGCCACATCCTTCACGAACACGGGCTGCAACTTCGCCTGTCCGCTGCCGAAGTAGGGAATCACCGGCGGAATCCGCCCGCACACGAATCGGCGTATGAGCCGCATGAACTCGCCGTCCGGCCCGTGAATCAGACTGGGGCGAAAAATGGTCCAAGCCAAGTCACTCTGGCGGACGTACTCCTCCGCCACCCCTTTGGTCCGATGGTACGCCGACACCGCGTCCGGCCGGGTGCCCAGCGCGGACATGTGCACGTAGCGCTTGATGCTCGCCTGCCGCACTGCGTCCACCACGCGGCGCGTGCCGCGCACATGCACGCCGTAGAAGGTCTGCCCTTGCAGGCGACGCTCGATAATAATCCCCACGAGATGGATCGCGGCCTGGCTCAGGTCCGCCGCCTGCTGCAAGGCCGGGGCGTGGTCCAGGCTGCCGACGATGGCGGTAAGCCGCTCGGGATCGACCTGCCGATGCTGGGCAAAGAGCTTGCCCGGCGATCGGACCACGCAGACCGGGCGCACGCCGCGGGCGAGCAGCTCCCGCACGACCTGCCGGCCGACAAAGCCGGTGGCCCCGGTCACCATAATGCTGTGGATGGAATCGGCCTCCATCTCCAACCTCGGACCCCGTGCGCCACCGCACCGAAACGCCGCCGACTGATGCTACGGGGACGTGCCCAGAGGGTAAAGCCCTCGCCAGCGGCCGGGCCGGGTGGCCCATCTCCTCCGGGAGGCCCACTTTTTCAGCGGCGGGAGAAGCAAAGCACCAGCGCCGGGGACCGTTTGGGGTCATCCCTCGAGCATCGACGCGATTTCTTCCGTCGTGGGGGTGCGGCTGAGGTTGGTAATCGGCTCGTTGTGTTCGTTGAGGCGAAGGATGCGCGGGCGGTGCTTGCCATCGCGGGCGACCGACTCCTCCACCTGGCAAAACGCCATGATGATGACCCGATCCCCGGGCGAGACCAGGTGCGCCGCTGCTCCGTTCGCCACCATGTAGCGCGAGCCGAACGGCTCGGGGATGGCGTAGGTCTCGAAGCGGGCGCCGCCGTTGAGGTTGGCCACCAGCACCTTTTCGTACGGGTGCAGACCCACCGCTTCCATCAACTCGATATCGATGCCGAAACTGCCCTCGTACGCGACGTTGGCGTCGGTCACGCACGCCCGATGCAGCTTGGCCTTGAGCAACGAAACGTACATGCGTTTCTTCACCTCAATGGATATTCGGACAACTCGGGGATTCTTGCGAGTCAGGCCGGGTTTGTCAAAGGCACGAAACCGCCGCGGCGAGCGGCGGAAGCAGTGCCCCTGCCGCCGGTGGGGTCAGCGCCCCAGTGAGCATCCGCCTCCGTCGCGCGCCTTCATCGAGCCCCCCGGCTTCGCACTATCGGACCTAGTCGCGGAGGTCCCGCCCACATGGATTCTGTCGGCGAATCCGGTCTGGCGATGTCGGCACGCGCCTCGCCCGCCGCGGATGGCCGGGCGCAAGCCGTCCCGCCGCTTCCTTGGTCGGGGAGCGTTTTGTCCGCCTGACGGGCTTGAACCTCGCAGGCCGGCCGGTTCAAGAAAACTCTCGCAACCGCCGTGTCGATAATCACCACAAAGGCATCAGCCGGCACAAGGTTGGCAGCGGGACAGGGGTAACGATGAACGGTACTCTCCAGGTATGCCTGTACAATGCGGAACCCTCGGCCTCCGCCGGGGTCCGTGCCCAAATCGGGGCCCTCAACTTCATCCGCTTGACCGCGGAGGTGAGCACTCCCGAGGGGCTGCCCGCGGCCCTGGACGGGGCGGGAATCAACCTGGTGTTCTTCCACCTCGATCCCGATCCCGCCGGGATCCTCAAGCTGATCGAGGAGACGTCGGAACGGTTCCCCGGTCTCGCCCTGATCGCCCTGAGTCACGACACCGCCCCGCAGTCGATCCTGGCCGCAATGCGGGCGGGCTGCGACCAGTTCGTCTGCGAGCCCATCGACTGCGGCGACCTGGCCCACGCGGTGTCGTGCGTGGCCAGCAAACGGCTGCTGCACCGGGCGAAGAGTCGGTGCATCGCCTTGGTGGGGGCCAGCGGCGGCGTGGGCACCACCTCCATCGCCTGCAACCTGGCCCTGGAGATGGCCCACGTCACGGAGAAGAAATGCGCCCTGCTCGACCTCCACTTCCAGTTCGGCGACGTTGCCGCCCACTTCGACTGTGAATCCAAATACACCTTTCACGCTGTCGGAAACTCGGCGGGCGACATCGATCCGACCTATCTCGAGAACATCCTGACCGAGGTACCCGGGAACGTGGCGATTCTCTCCCGGCCGGAGCATATCGAGCAGGCTGAGACCATCGGCCCGGAGCAGATCAGCCACACCATCAGCCTGCTCAAGACCATGCACGAAACGGTCGTCCTCGATGTGCCCCGCCACATCGACCCGATCAGCTTCGCCGGGGTGACCCAGGCCGACCAGGTATTTATCGTCTGCCAACTGGTCGTCCCCACGGTCCGCAACGCCAACCGTTACATGGACGCCCTCGCCAAGCTGGGCGTACCGGCTGAGCGGATCGAGGTGGTGATCAATCGGGCCGATAGCACCAGCGGCCGGATTACCGCCCACGACCTCGAGAACCTGATCAAGAAGAAGGTTTTCGCCAGCATCCCCAACGATTATCAGTTCGTGGCACAGTCCCTGGACCTGGGCAAGCCCGTCGCCGGGCACGAGCGCAGCAACCCCGTCCGCCGCGAGATCCGCCGGATGGCCAAGGCCATCGTCACCGAGGCCGCCGGCGACGGCGCCGGCACCCGTCAAAAACGCGGCCTGTTCGGCCGACTGCTCGCCAAGTGATCTTGCCCAGCACCGGATACCCCATCGCTTCCGACGGGTGCCCCAGCGCCCGAGACCCTGTGCCATCCGGCGATTCGGCTCTCTTACCGCTGAAGCGATGGGCCACCCGGCGCTGAGCCGCGTGGCTTCAGCCCGCGCGAAGCTGGGCTGAGAATGCAAGGTTTTCCGGTCCGAGTCGACGATTCGTCCCGCCGCGGCTGAAGACGATGCAACACTCGCCCAAGCGGGTTGTACCGCCGATCCCGCCCCCGCGTTGGTTTGGCGAAGGACGGGGCCGCCGGGTCGTGCTGCGGAACTGAGACTGAATGAGAAGCGCGACCTACTCGATCGAGCAGCCGCATTCGCGCTCGGCGGCATTCCACACGTTGAACCGGGCGCGAGCCTGGTCGAACGTGATCGTCCCAGCGAAAGCGCCTTGCATGGCCGAGCGGACCGCCTCCACGGTCGTGGGGAAGTCCACATCCGGGTGAGCGGCGTTCAGCAGCGCGGCCGTCCCTTGCAACAGGGCCTGGTCGAATGACCCCCCGGTCAGGTTGCTGGCATCGAACAAGTCCATCTGCAAATCGAAGCTCGAGGGAACCTCCGGCGACGAAAGATCCGCGATCATGAACGCGTCGACAAAGAGATCGTTCGGTGAAAAGCCGGTCGGCCCCCAGCGCTCCGGGTGGTTTTTCCAGAATCCCTGCGAGCAGGCTTCCTTGCCCTGCTTCGCCGACAGAACGTAGTCGACGTCGCCACTGACGTTGCCGCAGACGTCCGTGGCATGGAACGTCCCGGCCACGTACGCCGGGCCGTCGGCGGCCAGACGAAGGCTGCCGTCGGCTCGAGGCTCGATCGCCACCACGACCCCGCTGTCGGCGGTGATGACCGTAACGTCGAGAACGCCGATGGCGGCGGTCACGCAATTGTCATCCGGCGTCAACACAAACGCCACCGGCTGTCCGTCGCAGATAAACTGGGCGTCGTGAGGCCCCAGCTCCATCGTCGGAGCCGACGTGTCGTCCACGCTGACGGTCTGGGTGACGATGGATTCGTTGGCACAATCGTCCGAAGTTGACCACGAGCGATTCAGGGTGTAACGCCCGGGGCAGTCGCCATCCGCCCGCTGTTCCGCGGGCAGGACGACCAGTTGGTCATCACAGTTGTCCGAAGCCGTCAGCGTCACTGCCGCCGGCACCGCGTCGCACTCAGCCACCAGGTCCTGGGGATCGTCGCTGAAGGCCGGGGCGGTCGTGTCCACTACGCTGAGAAGCTGCCCCTCCGTGGCTTCATTTCCGCAGTCGTCCGCGGCCGTCCAGGTTCTCGTGATTGTATACTCATCGGCGCACGAACCCCCTTCGCGCTGCTCGGCAAAACGGATCGTCGGTTCCGAGCAATGATCGGCGGCATTCACCAGGGGCGGCGTCGGCACGTCCTCGCATTCGACCACCGCATTCGTGGGAACGCCGCTCAGTTCCGGCAGCGTGGTGTCCACCACGGTGATGACTTGCGACGCGGCCGTCTCGTTGCCACAATCGTCTACCACGATCCACGTTCGGGTGACCGTTGACCGCCCGTCGCAATCGCCCGGTTCAGCCAATTCACTGAATTGCACCACCGGCTCGGAACAATTGTCCGTCGCATTCACCGCCGCCGGCTCGGGAAGGCTGTCGCATTCCGCGGTCTCATCCTCCGGAACACCGAGCAACTGGGGAAACTGCGTATCGACCACGGCAATGACCTGCGCGTGCGTCACCTGATTGCCGGACTCGTCCACGGCGGTCCATGTTCGCGTGATGACGTATGCCGCGCTGCATCGCCCCGGCTCGATCTGCTCGCTGAACTCCAACATCGGCATTGCACAATTGTCCGTCGCGGTCACGTTCGCCGGCTCAGGCACTGCGTCACATTCGACGGTCAGGTCAGGCGGAAGGTTCTGCATCGCCGGAGCGGTCGTATCTAACACTTCAAGGGTCTGCGATTGCGACGTCGCGTTGCCGCAGTCATCCGTGGCCGTCCAGGTTCGCGTGATGGTGGCCTTGCCCGCACCGAGGCCGGGCTCGACGACCTCCACAAGATCGACCGTCGGTACCGAGCAGTTGTCGCTCGCGGTAACCTCCGGCGGGTCGGGAATGGCATCGCACTCGACGGTCGCGTCCCCGGGCACGCCCTGGAGCTGCGGCACCGTCGTATCCTGCATGGCGATCACATGGCTGTCCGAAACGGCGTTGCCGCAGTCGTCCGTCGCCGTCCAGGTCCGCGTCAAGGTTGAGCGGCCGACGCAGATTCCCAGAACCGTTTCTTCCAGCAGATCCACGGAGGCGATCGAACAATGGTCCTCAGCAGTTACGGCCGCGGGCGCTGGCACGGCGTCGCACTCCGCCGCGACGTCTTCCGGCACGCCGCTGAGCGCCGGCGCCGTCGTGTCTTGCACGGTGATCAACTGATCGTGCGACGTGGCGTTGTCGCAGGCATCGGTCGCCGTCCAGGTGCGCGTGATCGTCCGGTCGCCTTCACAATCGCCCGGCGATTCCGCCTCCGCGAACGAAACCACGGACTCGGAGCAGGTATCGGTCGAGTCCACCAACGCGGCCTCCGGTACGGCATCGCACTCCACGGTCATGTCCGCGGGCTGTGCAGTGAGCGCCGGAGGGTCATCGTCGCTGACCATCACACGCGCCTCAGCGACGGCCGTGCTGTGACACTCGCCGCCCACGACCTTTGCCGTCAGGACGATCTCGCACCCGCAGGCCTCGTCCGCCTGGACGCTCAGGTCGGTCGAAGTGCCTCCGTCCAGGATCACGCCGCATCCCGTCAGTTGCCACTCGAACGACGCGTTCGGCAGACCGGTCATCTCGGTCACGGATGCACTGAAGGACGTCCCGCGACAGACGCGATCGGGAGCGGCGATCTGAAGTTCCGGTGCCGCCTCGAGCGGAAAGTGCACGATGGTGTAGTCCTTCAGATCCGCCGTCCAGGACGAGGACGACCTTGTCTTGACCATGAACGTCGCGCCGGTGCTGCATGGATCGACCTGGATTCCCAGCGCCGTAAGATTGGCACCACCCTCCACCAACTGAAGATGCGTCAACAGGTCAACTGGGGCACCGTCATCGGTGAAGTGCTTCCAGGTGCCGTCCGCACCGTGCACGATGTCCCCCGAATTGACGGCGCTATACGCCGCTTCAGGCACAGAGGTGATTACGAATTCCTGCCCATTCCAGAAGCGCACCATGGCCAGCGGCGCCGAGCCGCCCTGCTCGAAGTCGATGCTGATCATGAAGTCGTCCACGGTTCTCCCACCGTCCGGACCGAGCCCGATCAGCTCCCCGGCGCCAGTTCCGACTTGGACGACACCGGCCTGGTTGAATTCGAAATCGACGTGACTGTCCCCGTTGATCGACCGCGTTTCCGCAGCCACGAAGACCCACCGATCGCCGGTCGCGGGGTCGACGCGGGTATGAAAATAGGTGTTGGTAACGTCGTTTTTCTGTGGCCCACCGCTACCGATGCCCCATTCCCATGGGGTGTCGCTCTCCCCGATCAGGTCAAGGTTCTTGTTGCTGCCGGCAAAAAGAGAATCGTCCAACGCGTCGCCGGCGTTGCCCCAATTCGGGTCGACCTGCCGCGCCGCGCGGAAGACAACGCCGCCCGCGTCCTGGGCGGGAAGACCATTGTCGTCGAGCACCCCGAAGTGCGCAGCCCCTTGGGCCCAGGCGTCCCCGGTAAGAAACCCCGCCGGGGCGCTGCCGGAATACAGGGCTCCGCGGACCTCGAAAGGGTCGCCGGCCGCAGCCGTTCCCGGCGAGGTCTGAGCCGCCGCTGTCCCGCACCAGGTTGCGGCCGCCAGGGCCCCGACCACGCGCATCGAATCCCACGTTCGATTGAGACGTTGCCGCGTTGAAAGCATGACCTCTTTCCCCTTGCCTTACCTCAGCGGGCGACGTTGCCCGTCACTTTCGACGGCAAGTTTCCCGCGAAAGCGGCTACGGACTCCCCGTGAATGACGCCTGAAACTCGGCATAGTCGCAGAGATTCACGGCACCATCGCCGTCAAGATCGGCACAGACACAGGAATCACCCCCCGTACCGGTCATGCAGGCGATGAACCTGCTCAGGTCGTTCCCGTCCACTTGACCGTTACCGTCGCTGTCCGTTCTGGCGGTGTGGGTGCACAACTCTCCAGCGCACGCGTCCACGCTACACGGATCACCATCGTCACAGTTGATGGCCCGGATCGTGCAACCGGTGGCCGGGTCGCACGAGTCCTCCGTACACCCGTTTCCGTCGTTGCAGGTGACGGACGCATACAGGCACCCCTGCGCTGGGTCGCAGGAGTCCACAGTGCACGCACTCTGGTCATCGCAGACGACCGCGTCGTATGTGCAGCCGCTCTGCGGGTCACACGTGTCACTGGTGCAGGCGTTGCCATCGTCACAGAAGACCGCGGTGAATACGCATCCTTGGCCCGGATTACAGTGGTCGGCTGTGCAGGCGTCGCCGTCGTTGCAGCTCAGCGGGCTGAAGACACACGCCCCGGCCTCGCAGCCGTCCGCGGTACAGGCATTGCCATCGTCGCACACCACCACCCTGGGCTCGCCCAGAAGCTGGAATGCCAAGTCGCCCGGATCGCGAATGACCGACCAGGCGGGAATGCCGAGCAGGTCGAAATACGCCACCGGTGCGGCTCCCTGACGCGCCTGGGTCACCTGCAGACCCCACTGCGGCGGGGCCGGGGCGACGGCCTGAATCTGTATCCAGTAACGCACGCCCGGAATCGCCTCGAAGGCCTCGGGCAGATTTGTCCAATAGTCGAATGAGCCTGGTGATCCCGCCCCGTTGGGGGCCTCATTCGCCGAGCCGGTGATTTCGTAGACTCGCAAGGCGTGGGAAACGTCCGGCGTGAGTTGCCCGCCGCCGTCGGGCGTTCCGTTGACATCCGGCCACAGCATGATGCGAAAACCGTTGATGGGTGCCGCGGCACCGTCCCCCCAGTAGCGGCCGGACCATTGCACGCGGGTGATCGCCCAGAGGCATTCCTCGCCGCTGGGCAGCACGAAGTCATCGGCCGCACCAGCCTCAAACGCGAAGGCACCGTCGTGTTGCGACGCCGGCGACGCGCCGAGGACATTGAGGCCGCCGTTGAGCGCAACGTTGTCAAACACGACCATGGCGCTTCGACCGAACGCTCGGGCGGGCCACGCGGTGCCGTCGCTTTGCGTCCCCACAGACAATGCCGCGAATGCGCTCAGCGGATTCAATACAACCCACGCCAATACCATGCGTTGCATGATCGCCTTCCCCCAAAAGGCACAAACCTCAGGACGCGTGTAAGGGTACCCCCCAGTCGGCCATGGCCGGCACGCCGGCGGATATTCAACGTTGCCGGCTCCGGGCGATTCAACGACGAATGAGAAGTGTGGCCTACCCCGCTTCACTCGAGCGGTCGGCCGGCAGGCCGCACGCCCTTGACGCCCAACGCGCCTGTCAACTCTTTGACGGGAAAGCGGCCAAGTCAAATGGAAACATGCCGAGTCTCATGCCATCGGATACCCGACGGCGCAATACCTGTAATGCAGCCATACACGCGCCGTCGCGAGGAGGGTTATCGGATGGCGTAAAAAAGGCCGAGGTCCGCTAACGCCCCCTCGCCTCGGTGTCTTCCAACAGCCAATACCAGACTCGCAATTCCCTTCGGACACATGTTCGTACGCGTCCGAACAAGCGCAGTCGGTAGGCCTTTGACCGGGCTCCCCATCGGCTCGGATTGGTGAAGCCTTGAGCCCGAAGGATCTCCGAAACCGACGGCGAGGCAATGGCGGGTGACGCAGCGGGCGGTCGCGAGATACACAGCGTGGCCCAGGCCATCGTCACCGAGGCCGCCAGGGACGACGCCGGCACCCGTCAAAAACGCGGCCTGTTCGGCCGACTGCTCGCAAAATAATCCCGGTTCACGCACGGTCGTATCGTCTCAACCTGCGCAATGACTTTCCTGGCCGCGCTGCAATTTGCGGTGCATGGCGCAACGTTACGGTGGATTCCGCGGCACGGATTCCCCGTCCCTTGCGGTCGGATGGCCGATCCGCGATCAACAGCCGTACTTGTCTTCGCCAAGCACAAATGGAGAATGGCTTCGTTTCGCACGTACTTTTTTCTTGACGTGTCATCGCATGGCACTGAGGCGGTTCCGTTGCCGAATGGCAAATGTCGCATGTCCCATGCGCGGATCATGGCGCGGCGGTCCTCCGATTGAATAACGCGCCGCGTGATCGGCGAACAGTCATGGTGCCGCCACGCGGACCTTGCCCGGCTGTATTGGGCGATCATCGCAGACCTATATTGCCTCCGAAGATCTTGAGAATGAGGATGAGATCCAGCAGGACGTACAGTACCACCCCGAGGGCGGGAGCGGCGTGCAAAACGGAGAGTACGGTCACTCCGATGAGCCATACGCCCACGAAGACCGCGGCGGACTTGAGATTGAGCTCTTGGAGGTACAGGCCGGCGACCAGGAGGACCCAGAACACGACGAAAGGAAGGAACATCATCTCGGGATCCTCCGCGCCGGACGAGCGACGTCGCCGAAACGCCGTGACATCGCCGGTTTCGGGCACTCCGGCAATACTCCGCTCCCGAAAGTAAGACCGGTGCTCCGTCACCCTGGTGGGCGCTACGCGACGCCAGTGGCGCAGGGCGGATCGGTTGTATCAGCGACGAGGGAACGAAGATAGTCCGCCGCGGCGCGCATGCCGTGCAGGTCGGTGTCCTCCGGACGACACTCGAGCAGCAGGGGGCCCGCGTAGCGGTTGGCCCGCAGCTTGTTGATCACGCGGGGAATGGCCGCGTCGCCGGTGCCCAGCGGCGCCGGGCGGCCGTACTCGACGCCGGGCCGCGACGACCGGACGGCGTCTTTCACGTGAACCAGCTCGATGCACCCCTTCAGCGCGGACACCGCGGCGGCGGGCTCGTCGGTCCCGTAAATCACGAAGTTGCCCGGATCGAAGTTGACCCCCACGGTCGGCCGGTCGACGGCCTCCAAGAACCGCAGGAGTGTTCGGGCGGACTCCTGCCCCGTCTCCAGGAGGAGCCGCACGCCGCACTCGGAAGCGGCTTCAGCGACTTCGCCCACGCGATCGACGAGCTTGGCGAAGTCGGGTGACGACGCGTCATCGGGGACCGAGCCGGCATGGACCGCCAGCGTGTACACCCCCATCTCTGCGGTGAGCTCGCCGACGCGCCGGGCGATCTGGAGCCGGTCCGGCCAGGCGTCGTCGGGGGCGAAGCCGCCGGTCGCGGCGATGGCCGCGATCGAGCTGTAGTCTTCCTTCTCGAAGCCGACGAAGGAACCGCACAAGGTCATGCCGGCGGCCGCGGCCGCGCGGAGAATCTCCGTGGCGTCGGCGTCGCGGACCGCCTCGTCGGTGAAAAAGCCGATCTGCACGACGCGGAGGGCCAGCGGGTCCGCGGCGGTGGCCAGGCTGCGCATCAAGTACCGCCGGTCGATGGACCAGCTACACACGCCGATCTCGAGGGGTTTAATCATCCGGTCGCGCTCCGCCGGTCGCGAGACGGCCGTCGCCCCGCGCCCTGCGCCAGACCCTCTCCACCCGAGCCGGGTTTTACCCGCCCGGCTCGGCGAGGCGGCGCCGGCGCAATTGACCGCAGGCCGCGTCCACGTCCAGTCCTCGGCTCCGCCGCAGGTGGGCGTTGACCCCTCGATCGCGCAAGGCCGCGAGGAATCGCTCCGCCGCCGCATCGCTGGGCCGTTGGAACGGCAGGCCCGCCACGGGGTTGTAGACGATCAGATTGACGTTGCTGCGGATCCGCCGGGCCACGCCGGCCAGCTCGCGGGCGTGGGTCTCGGCGTCGTTGACCCCGCCGAGCAAGACGTACTCCAGGGTGACCTCGCGTCCGGTCCGCTCGAAAAAGTACTGACACGCCTCGACCAGGGCCGCGATGTTGACACGCTCGGCCCAGGGGATGATCTGCCGCCGCAACTCGTCGGTTGGGGCGTGCAGGGAGAGGGCCAGGGTGATCTGCAGGGCCTCGTCGGCCAGCTTGCGCATCGGCCCGGGTAGGCCCACGGTGCTGACGGTGATCTTCCGCGCCCCCACGGCCATGCCCCAGGAGGCATTGATGGTGCGCACCGCGGCGACGGTGGCGGCGTAGTTGGCCAGGGGCTCGCCCAGCCCCATGAACACGACGTTGGACAGCCGCTCGCCTTCGTCGCACAGCTCGCGGACGCGCATGGCCTGTTCGACGATCTGCCCGGCGGTCAGTTGCCGCTCCAGGCCGTCCAGGCCGCTGGCGCAGAACAGGCAGCCCACCGGGCAGCCCACCTGCGTGGAGATGCAGGCCGTCCGGCGCTCGCCGTCGGGAATGAGCACGCACTCGCTGGTGGCCCCGTCGGTCCAGCGAAGCAGCAGCTTGGTGGTCCCGTCCGCCGCCTCGGCACGCCGCACCACCGTCGATTCGCGCGGGGACAAGCGCTCCGCCAGACGGGCGCGAAGGGTCTTGGGCAGATTGGTCATCGCCTCGTACGAGCGGGCGTCGTGCCGGTAGACCCACTCCAGCACCTGCGTAGCGCGAAACTCCGGCTCACCCCAAGCGGCCAGGAGCTCGCCCAGCGTCACCGGATCGAGATCAAAGAGGCTCCGGCCGGCCGCGGCGTACCCTGGTATCGACGACCCCGTCGCCATGCGGTGATTGTAGGATGGTGCAACACCGATGCCCAATTACGTCTCATCGGGTCGTTCCGGTTCGTCGCCCGAATCCAATCCCGCTTCCAACCGGCCGGCACTCGTCCGGGACGACGGCGCCGCCCGACCGTCACCATCCGCAGTACCCTGGCCCGACGCGTTGCGCCCGCGGTGTCGCGAGACCACCAGCCAGAGGACCGTCGCCGTCACCACGCTCCAGGCGAAGAGCACGAGCCACAGGTCGGCGACGCCGAGCCAGTCGCGCCCCAACCATACCGCCGCCGGCATCAGCGCCGCGAGCAGGAAGCCCGACAGCAGGCCGGCGACAAACGCGGAGCCCGACCAGGTCGGCTCATACTCGCCCTCTTTGATCGGTGGTCGGGCGAATGCCTCCGGGCCGTGAGTCTGCCAGAGGCGTTGCCGGCGGATGAAAGGCAGGCCGCACTCGGGACACTCGCCGGCCTCCCCGAGACCTGTGAGCAGGCCGCCGCAACGATCGCAGCGGACGGGAAAGTCTCCCTCGGGAATCTGCGACGTGTCCTCTCGCGTCTCGTCAATCACTCGCAACGCCCCGTCCTCGTCCGCGAAGCAGAGTACGCCGTCACCGCGATAACATCCAGCGGGTACGGCGGAAGAATACCGGTCGCTGCGTAGTCGGTTCCAGGCGGGCTCGGCGCTAGTATGCTGATCCACAGGTTGCGCGACTGTGAAGCGGCCGGCGCCCCGGGCAGCCGTTGAACTTCGTGACGCGTCGACACCCGACGTCCGCCACGGGGGGCGGACGTTACATCGGCTCACTCAATGCGTCGCGGAACTTCTGAATCACGGTACCAGAAGTCGACTGAGTTTGGGCATGACGGGGCTTCGCGTGACCATGCCGCCCCGTGCCGGTCGGATTGGCTCTTACGGGGATGATCGCTCACTGCGAGGGGATTGTTCCAGGTCGAGAAGGAACTTCTTGCGCCACAGCCCGCCGCCGTATCCGCGAAGCCCGCCGTCCTTCTGCACCACTCGATGACAGGGAATGACAATGGCGATGCGGTTGTCACCGTTGGCCCGGCCGACGGCCCGTTGCGCCCCGGGCCGGCCGACGCGGCGGGCCAGCGCTTCATACGAGCAGGTCTCGCCGTAGGGAATCCGCTGTAGCTCGGCCCAGACCGATTCTTGAAACGGCGTTCCCGGCGCGACCAGGGGCACCTCGAAGCGGGTCAGCCGTCCGTCGAAGTAGCGACCGAGTTCCTCCTCCAGACAGTCCAGGTGCCGGTTTCGTCCGGGTACAGGCACGGCGTCGAGCCTTCGGCGAAGGACGCCCAACTGCCGCGGCAGCGCCGGACGGTCGGCGAACTCCAGCAGGCACACGCCCTGTTCCGTCGCCCCGGCGACGAGCGGGCCGACCGGGCTGCTGAGTGACGTGGTCATGACACAACCGACCCGCTGATGGCGCCCCGGGGGCTCCTGAAATGTGCGGGCGAAGGCGTCGCGGAATCCGCTGAGTGATTCGTACCCGTGGCGCAGGGCGACGTCGACACCGCCGTCGCCGGCACGGAGGTGACCCAGGGCCATCCCCATCCGACGGGAGCGATGATAGGCCTGGAAGCTCATGCCGTAATGACTCCTGAAATAGCGTCTGGCCCGGGAGGGATCGATCCCCAACGAGCGAACCGCGGCATCGGTCATCCGATCGGCCGGCGCCGCCTCGACTCGGCCTAACAATCGCTCGACCCAGTCCGGCGGCCGGCCGTTGGCGTCCATGGGGCGGCAGCGCTTGCAGGGCCGATACCCCGCCAGCAGCGCGTCCCGCACCGTCGAGAAGTACTCAACGTTGCGCGGCTGCGGCTTGCGGGCCGTACAACTCGGCCGGCAGAAGACCCCGGTGGTCCGGACGGCGGTGAAGAACACGCCGTCGTACGATGCGTCCCGACCGAGCATCGCCCGGTCCATCTCTTTCGGGCTGGGTAGAGCGTTCATGAGAGAAGCCTACCACACCGTAGATGCGATCATCCACCGATTTTTGAGCGCGGAATTGAGATTCGGGCCGCGGGCGCGCCGAATCACGGGGTCCGTCGGGCAGCGATCACGTAGCGGCGGGTGAACCAGTAGAGGGTGACGCTGAACGCCAGGGTGACGACAAACGCCGCGCCGGCTGCGGCCGCCACGTTGGCGTCTCCGGCAAGCTGCTTCACCCAGCGGAACACCGCCGGCACGACGAACAGGGACAGCGGCACCAGGACGAGCCACGCTCCGAAAAGGATGCTGGGCTTGCGACGCCCAAGCCGGGTCGGCCGAGGGCCTCGCTCCGTCCTGCGGGACCCTCGCGCACCAGATTCCAATCGGCGGGGTTCTTCCTGCACCGTTCTTCTCCTTGTAGCAATACCGGAGCCGGCACCGCGGCGTCGCGGGGTCTCCGGGAGACGCTGATGGATTCTCTGATCCGCCGGCCTGCCCGTCCACTGTTCGTCGGTCGGTTGTTGTCGATTGGCGCGTCAAGAGTTGTCCGTCAATCCCCGGCAGCGCCTCCCGGCCGACGCACCGATAATGTCCGGTGCGGCGACGCTCACGTCGTGCGAAGCAGACCTGACCAGGCGGCCTCCATTGGCCTGCCATGCTCCAGGCGTTTCTGCACGCTGCATCCGCTTGCTTGCAGCAGGGACGATTCCTGGTACTAAACCCGCGATGAACACGAAGCAGGTTTGCCCACTCTTAGTGGCAGCCGTTCTCTGCATGCCCATCCCGACTCGCGCGGAAAGGAGAGACGCCCTGGACGAGGCTTTGGCGAGTGTCGGACTGACCCGCGCCGACCTCGGCTGGCACCCGAAAGGCTGGTGGTCGCGGTTTCCCGCCGACATCCCCTACAAGCTGCGGGCGTTCGACGCGCTTTTCGCCGAGCCGCTCGACACCGTGGCCTTCGCCCGGGCGATGGGGCACGCGGTGAAGATCCACCTCGACCCGGCGGTACTCGACGACGATCCGGTCCGCGGCGCAGGCCATCTCTTCCAGGCCGTTCACGAGTTGGGCACCAATCCCCGGTTCGGGGCCCTGCGGGGTTATGCCGCCAATCTCACCGCGGAGCCGACGCCGCTGGAGGAGGCCATCCTGGCGCTGCACCGGGCCGCCGGCCGGCCGACATCGTTCGTAACGTTTAACACACCGTCGCCGTATCCGCTTCTCGCGGAGGACCTCGCCGAGCGGGTGCAGGTCATCCCGGAGCCGGCCCGGCTCGCTCTTGGCCGGCTGGTGCTCAACGTGATCGACGCTCATCGTTGGGCCGAACTGGCGTTCCGCAACGTCGATCCGCAGGACCGGACCGAAGCGGCAACGAGGCTCAACCTGGGCGAGGAACAGGTCGACGCCCTGGACTACGCCCCGGCGATCGACGACATGGCCCGGACGTGGGACGAGGCCAGCCTGTGGTACGCCGGGGAGAAGTGCGTCCAAGCGATTGATGACGCGAGGATGGCACTAAACGGCCTGGAGGACGTCCCGGCGTTTGCGTTCGACTGGGAGACACCCTGGGGATGGATTCGCGTCCGCGGCGGCGGCAAGGACGAAGTGGACGGAACCGACGCCCTGCTCATCGTCGATCTGGGCGGCGATGACCGCTACACCGGCCCGGTAGCCGCGTCCAGCCAGAACCGCCCGCTGGGGTTGCTGCTCGACTGTGCCGGCAACGACCGCTACGCCTCCAACGGCCCCGCCCAAGGCGCCGGCCTGTGCGGCGTCGGCGTTCTCCTGGACGCCGACGGCGACGACGTCTACGAGGCCGAGCGCTACGCCCAGGGAGTCGGGCAGTTCGGGCTGGGGCTCTGCGCGGACCTCGCCGGCAACGACCGTTACCTGGTCAAGTACAGCGGGCAGGGCTGCGGGTTCTTCGGCGTCGGCCTTTTGTTCGACGCCAATGGCGACGATGGCTACACGGTGTACGCCGACGGGCAGGGCCACGGCGGCGTCAGCGGGGTCGGAGTGCTGGGCGATCGCGCCGGGACCGACACATACGAGGCCGTGCGCGACTCAGGAATCACCAAGCGCCCCTCC